>Ga0307516_10001167_pt1 | contig 36804 bp, 47 predicted proteins | sample 19_EM_MG_FD_203310 | JGI IMG/M metagenome (GOLD analysis project Ga0307516, IMG submission 203310) | Populus trichocarpa ectomycorrhiza microbial communities from riparian zone in the Pacific Northwest, United States - 19_EM | ecosystem: Host-associated > Plants > Roots > Unclassified | place... | reverse complement strand
GAAGACTGTCTCCCGAACCGGTGCTCGGAGACTAAGGCTGCTGTCATCTCCGGACATGTTGCCTCTGGTCCGTCATCTCCGGACGCCGTCTCTGGTCCGTCATCTCCGGACGCCCATTATTCTGACACTATTGGCCCCGGCAGACGGACACGGTGGCTGAATGGGTTGCCGGGTGTGATGTTTGCCACCGGATAAAGCACAAGAATGCCAGGCCGTACGGGCTTCTCCAGGCACTCCCGATTCCCACGGAACGGGCCGAAAGGGTTAATATCTACTTTATCACCAAGCTTCCGGCCGGAGAAGGAGGATACGATGCCGTGGCCACCATCATCAATCCACTGACAAAGAGGGCACGGTGGATCCCTGTCAAAGAGGCCGAGTTAACAGCTGAAACCTTTGCAGAGGTATTCGTTTCGGGATACGTCAGGAACCGAGGACTTCCACTGTCAATCGTCTCGGACCGAGATACCAGATTTACCTCGAAATTCTGGCAAGCGCTATGCGGGCTGCTCGGGATTAAACTCCGAATGTCGACAGCCAATCACCCGCAATCAGATGGACAAGCGGAAAAGGCGAACGCCACTCTGGAAACGTTTTTAAAGGCATACATAGCGCAGCTACCACGCCCAGAGCAGTGGGTGCGACTGTTGCCGTTGGCCAAGTTCACGTACAACGCAGCAAAACATAAAGCGATCGGCATGGCACCTTTTGAGGCCGACATCGGTTACGTTCCATGGCTACTACTGGACCTTTTGGCACCCGACCCGCAGCGTCTGGACTCTGAGGAAGGTTTGGCCTACGCAGAGAAGTTATCCAAGACCCTCAGGATGCTGCGCGAGAGAATGTAGGAAACTCAGGTGGTGATGACCGCGGAAGCCAACGAGAAGCGGCAAGCGCATCCATTCCGGATAGGAGATGAGGTGTTTTTAGATACGCAGTCACTGCCCATCGGATACGCCAATGTGACAGGAACGGCAAACGACAGCAACAACTCTCGAAAGTTCCAGCATCTGTACGTAGGACCATTTACGCTGCTGAAAAAGGCTGGCGAGAATGCTTTCATGTTGGATATCCCAGCTCACTGGCGCTTGCACCCAGTCTTCAACGTCGCCAGACTCAAGCCGTCAAAAGTTGACAGAAACCGCGAACACATGCCGCCGCCGCCACTGCACTCTACAGCGACAGTCGAATACGAGGTAGAGACCATTCGAGAACACCAAGGCACCACGGTCCGAGACCTCGCATACTTGGTCAAGTGGGCAGGTTACAGCGACATGACATGGGAACCACTGGCGAATCTGAGGGGCAGTAGCAACGAGCTGCTTCGCAAATACCACGCTGCAAATGGCCTACGCACCTACCGGTGGATGGAATGGGGGTCAGGGGCAAGGAGATGGGAAGGGAAGGAAGAATGGTAGCATGGTTGTTTTGCTTTGTTTCCTGGTTTTTGTTTGACATTTCTTGTTATTGTTGTCTGTTTTGTCGAAGCGGTATACTTTGTTCAGGAGGGGGCTGGTTTTATTAGGAGGGGAGTGGTTGTAGGAGGAGGATTCCGGCCGCTGCGGGCGCTGCGGACGCTACGCCCAGCGGGGTGTCTAGATTTTGGGTGACACGGACAGTGCTACGGGAGTGTTACATAGGGCTACATAAGACAGTCACGGTAGACAGTCACAGGCGGTGCATGGACACTCCCTATAAGTGTCTGGCGCTCGCCTCTCTAGAATAGGACATGCTTCTTGCTACCCCTCAACTAGCCACTGTGGCTGTAAACAAGTCGCTGACGGTGAGTGGGCGCAACAACTTGGTGGTAGGCTCATCTTCCTCATCGCTGGCATCAGTCTCTGGATTATCACTGGTGCCCCCGGATGAGCTATCAATAGTGGGTGTACGCTCCCAATTCTTGAGTCCCTCCATCAACATGGTGGTTTCAAGCCCTTTGATAGAAATTTTATTGTCGCAAGAACCATCAATCGGTAGAGCAATACCCAGATATCAAAAACTCCAGATAACAACATCACGGTTTTTTCGGTTAAAGATCTCCCAAGCATCACCAACGCACTTTGTAATCATAACTCTCATCTTACTTGCTGCTGACTGCCAATCCTTTTTCCCTGTTGCAGGTGTTGTCTGCCTCTCAGAAAGATCAACTGCGTTGTCGATGACTTGCTTGAGAATATCTTTGAAAGGGCGGTTTACTGATACATCGAGGGGTTGAACAAGCCCCGTACAACCGCCGGGAACCAGTGATGGAACAATTCCGTGGGTGCGTAGCCAATCTTTGATCTCTTGTTTGCTGTGGGACTTGAAAAGATCCATGACTAGGAGGGTGGCACAGGTGCCGAGGATGGGGAGAAGCATAAATTCAAGTAAAAACAACATAATCGCAGAGTTGGCATACCCTTTCGGATTGAATTTAACTACCACACGAGAGTCGAATAGTTTTTCTTCCCGTCTTCCAGGGGCAGAAGTGTTGTTCTCGGTATCGCGAAAGATGATGAGGGGCATAACGCGATCGATACCATCGGCAAAAATTGTGAGCTGTATTGTTGCTTGCCGCTTATCCCACCCTGATCTCCATGTACGTACCCACACTGTCTTACTCCCTTTAAATTCGTAGGTCTTCCCTTCAAGATACTTCCAAGGCAGTGGCGTTTGATCCATGTTGAGAATGTTTGAAAGAAGATAGCAAGCAACTGCGATTACAGATCGCAATACCGTTTCTTCCATACCATCCCGCAGCTGAGAGTTCCGCCGATTGAAACACAGAAAAGAAACAATCATTGCGCAGTATTCTATTGGTGTTTGCTGAGCTTCATTCATGACAACGCGAATGGAGATCTCATTACGAGAGAGGAATCGATTGAATCAGCCGCTGGAAACCACAAATATTGTAGGACTGTCTGGATAAATTTGAAGAAATAGAGCCTTTGCTGTTCATTCTAACCACTTTCTCCGTACAGTCATGCCTTCCGCACGTCGACCAGCAAATGCTTGCACCAAGGCCTTCTCAAGCTTAGGCCAATGTCCGCGAGATGGTCAGTGTCTCTTCTGTGAAGGCTTCATCAAGAGTAACATCTCCTTCTCCTGTCGCCATCTGCGCAAATATCGTGTATGCTTTAGGATGTAATGCTTGCATACCTCCATTGCCGTTGAAGCTCATAGACCACCTTTGCCGCCTTCTATCCTGCAATATGTCGCATATGACAGGACCCCCAATTTGAATGCAGTCGTAAACGCTCGTTTCTCACGGGTGAGATGCATCGCCGGAGGAGGAGACGTGCGCGAGAGGTCTGCAGTTGCCTGCCTCATTCGGCCAGGTTTCGATTTCGGTTTACGGGACGATAGAGGTGGATGGACTGCCAGATCGAGGTTGTCGTTATCTTCTTCTTCATCTAAAGCATTGGCGGTAGGTTCTTGAACTGTAGGTGTAAGAATAAGAGCAGCGAATTGCAATGCGACTGTGTCAGGCGTGGTTGGCATACTGAAATTGGCTCCATCGCTCTCCATTATTGACTCTGTGGTTCCTATTGACTTGATCTTTCTGGGTTGCTTGTAAAGGACTCGCAACACTGCTCAGGACTTGCGATACAGCTCAGCCCAGCGGACCTCACAAGCTCCAACCTCCCAACCGCCTAATTAGGTGACATTCTATAGCCGCCCCCCACACTAACCATAAGCGCACTAGCGCGCGTTACACCGCGCTAAACCCATTTCAGAGGGAGGACTCTTATGTGAGATAATATGGTAGCCTGTAGTGCTGAGCGCAATTGATTGAAGTTGGATATTATCCTCACAGCACCCCCCAAAACTTCACTGTTTTCATGACACCAAAAATCTTCTTTTCGAATTAAGTTTTCAACAACCCCGGAAAGCCACCATAGAAGTCGGTCGATAGTTAATTAACTAGAGGCCATACCCCTCCGGAACCCTCCTGGGAATTTTCCCTACTGCCGCCATCTGCTTTTCGTGATTTTGACATGTGTCACCAAACTATCACCACCTTGCTAAAAGGCTTCATGTCCACCAACAACCCCAGTCAAGGATCCCTCGATGTCTTTCTCCGCCCAAACACCCCGGCCACCACCAAAATCTCTATGTACAGCACCCCCAGGGCCCACTCCTAGCAGCACCCCTCCCGACACAACCTTCAACCTCCTACGGTTGCGACCTAATGGTCACCCTTCCCCACAAAGCGAGCGCGCCAGGAGAACGACAGTGACTCTGACTCTGACTCTGACTCCGATGACTCTGGAGACAAAGGAGGGGAAGAAAATGACAACAACACTATGGACTTCCAACGTCGCGAACACGTCACCACAATGCAAGCGATTGGTGGAGACACAGACAAGCTCAACTGCACTGCCCCCCAGATGGCAGCCTCACTCAGCCCAGAGCATGCTGCACTCCGTGCCGACATTGAAATCATCACCAGCAACCTCCTCGACCGATTCGCCACAACCATGTGCACCGTGATCTCTGAGCTCTTTGCCAAAAACAACACCAACTTTCAGAACGCCACAAACAGCCTGGCCAAGCAAATTGCCACGCTGGGCACCCGAGTCGCCCTGATTTCATCACATCACCTCCTCCAGGAGTGTACACTGCTCTCCGAGCAGCGTACGGAACTCCTCAAATCAACTACCGGTGACATCCAGACCCTGAACATCATCACAACGCCTACAAATGTCCAACCAATACGCCGGTTCCTCCGAGCAACTGGTTTAGACCAATCAACCCAGCTCTGCTTTGTCAAGAACGACGACTCTCCGATAAACGATGCCGACAATACCAGTTCAGATTCACCTGAACCGTACTTCGGTGTGTTTGAACCTTGAAAAAAAATAACATGACTGATACAGACGAAGGAGAAAGGACAGGTGGAAGAGGGGGATTTTTCCTTTCCTTCTGCTTGCACGGTTTCTCTTCTGATGTTCCTGTGTCACGCCTACTTGCTCTTACATGCTTTTGTTTTGCATAATTTCTGTTCTTGATGTTTTCCTTTGTACGAAGGATTGGAAAGATGGGAGCCCCATGGGGGTGGTACGGCGAGGAGGAGCGCAAGTAGCCTGTAGTGCTGAGCGTAATTGATCTAAGTTGCATATTATCTGTCCCACAGACCTACCTCTCTCTACACGTGAACCGGCACTGCGACCACCACCCCCAATAAGAACAACGAACCCATGCAAGGCGTGTCAGAAGACCGCGACATGACCACGCCAGGCGTGACAGATACCGTCAGAACAACGAGCCCACGCAAGTCGTGTGAGAAGACCGTGACGAGACCACGCCAGGTGTGACGGATACCGCGAGAACAACGAGCCCACACAAGGCGTTTGAGAAGACCACGATGAGACCACACCAGGCGTGACAGATACAGCAAGAGCAATGATCCCACGCAAGGCATGTGTGAAGACCGCGACGAGACCATGCTGGGCGTGACGGATACCGCGAGACTACGATCGGCGCGTGAGTACGCCGGAAGCGAGACTACGAGCGGCACGTGAGTACACTGGAAGTGTGACTATTAGTGGTGCCTGAGTACGTCAGAAGTGTGACTACAAGCTTGCCCCGAAGAAACTGAGCCTACGTTACCTGTCGAGCAACACGGAGTAGTCAAGGCAGGTTCTTGACACTAGATTGCGTCTCCAAATCGACACATGACATAGCAAGACAACACCCATAGTGGAGTTCCAGAACGAAGACTCCGAGGACCCCCTCAACCTCTGAGAATTCAGGGAAGTCCGCGACGACCAGCGGGCCCCGAGCCCTGTGACACTGGAACCACAATCTAGACCACAGACACCTGAGTCACCAGAACAACCTAGAAGAGTGGCGGAAGGATCAGGCATGGGGGGAAGCGGACCCCACTTGCTAACTGCGGAGATGCTGCAAACACTCTTAGCAGCAAATGACGGAACGCCACAGAACAGTTACCCAAAACTCCGGGACCCCGAACCGTTTGAAGGAGAAAAAGCAAAATTCAAAACATTCCTGGCTCAGTGTGAGCTGAAGTTCAGGACAGAGGGGAACTGATTTGACGACGATGAGAAAAAGACGGGATATGCATCCTCCTTACTCCGAGGGGTGGCATGGAACTGGGTGGAAATTTTCTCAACCAGGAAGGAGGAATCAACCTAACATGGGAAGAACTGAAAACCAACATGAGGCATGCTTTTGGCCAAGTAGACGCCGAGGAAATAGCGTTTGAGAAATTCCAGAAAATCCAGCAGGGAAACCGAATAGCAGCAACCTATTGGGCAGAATTCCAACAAATCAAAGCAGATCTCCCATACGCAGACAACGTTGGCATTGCTCGATTTTGAGATGGATTACACTCAGAAGTAAAAAGGCACTTGGTCATGAGCGAAGTACCGGCCACCGTTCTGGTGGAGTATGCCACCGTGGCCATCAAAACGGATAGGCGTCTATGCAACCTCGGAGTCATTAGTCGAGGACCTGCAGCTAGCCCAGAAGCGCTCTTCTATGTCCACAGGAAAGAACCATCGTCAGTATCACCGGGGGACCCGCTGGACCTAGACGCCATCCGACGATTCAAGTTCGTACCAAGAACGCCGAACCGGTTTCACTGACGACCACAAACGGACGAATACTAAGATTGCGGGAAAAAGGGGCACTTTTCGAAGGAATACCCCCAGCCCAAGAAAGCATGAGTCCCATGGAGGAGGCAATACCGGGGAGCAGAAGCCACGTACGAAGAAGACACCATACACAATGAAGCAGGGAAAGAACCCAAACCGGCGGGAAATGACAGCCCTCGGGAATAGGCTTAGGCAACAGCCACCCACGGGAGAAACCCGTTGCAGAATCAGACCCACCCTACAGAATATGAACAACCAGGTACGACTGCGAAGAAAAGATCATGATCAAAGTACGAATCATAGGAACGGACGGAAACGAATAGAACACCACCGCCGTGGTGGACAGCACGGCATCTAAGAACTTTGTCGACAAGGCTTACGCCGAAGCAAGCAGAATCCCAATGCAGCCAAAAGCATCACCAAGACGGGTTCTGACTGTGGATGGGAGTGAGGTCACCGGCGGGCCGGTAAACCACAATGTCCAAGTTCCCCTCACAATCAATCATCACGAGGAAGACATCCGGCTACACTGCATCAGAATCGGAAATGCGCCAATCATCGTAGGACTTCCGTGGCTCAAGCTCCATGACCCGGTGATAGGGTGGAAAAATCATCCTGTGAAATTCCACTCAGACCACTGTGCTGAAAAATGCTTACCTAGCTCACTAAGAGCGAATACGGTCCCGGAGGAAAAGGCCATGGAGCAATATTACAGGAAAACACCGGAAAATTGGGAGATTAGAGAAACGGACCCATGGGAGGTATGCCAGACCGTCATCAACAAAATCAAGGAAAACTGCAAGACCAGCGAAAATCCAATTCCGCCAGAATATCACAAGTTCCTCGAAGTATTCACCGAAAAAGAACCTACAGCACCTCTGCCCCACCGTACTCGCGACCACCACATTCCACTGGAGGAAGGAAAGACGTCCCCATACGAGCCCCTGCGACCCCTGAACGAAGAAAAAATGAAGGCTCTCAAGGAATACCTAGAAGTCAATGAGAAGTGGGGATGGATCCGGGCATCCACCTCTCTGGCTGGGGTGCCAATATACTTTGTCAAGAAGAAGGACGGGGGACTACGCCTATGTGTGGATTATCGACAACTGAATGAGATCACAATCAAAGATCAGACACCATTGCCATTAATCGGAGAGTCCCTGGATCAACTATCCAGTGCCAACATCTATACCAAACTCGATATCCAAGAGGCCTACTACAACCTCCGAATCGCAGCTGGAGACGAATGGAAAACAGCCTTCCGAATCTGGTACGGACTATACGAGTACTGCGTCATGGCTTTCAGGTTGACCAATGCACCGGCGTCGTTCCAACGATGGATGAATGAAATTCTGAGCGAATACCTTGATATCTTCTGTGTGGCATATCTGGACAACATCCTCATCTTCTCGCAAAATCTGGAAGACCACCGAAGACACATCCGGACAATCTTGAGACAAGTTGAGGAAACTGGGCTCACACTGAAAGCATCCAAATGCGAATTCCATACAACGGAAATAGAATACTTGGGATACGTCATATCACCACAGGGACTGCGAATGGACGAAGAAAAAATCCGGAGCATCAAAGAATGGAAGCAACCAACAAACCTCAAAGGAATCCAGAGCTTCCTCGGCTTTGCCAACTTTTACCAGCACTTTATCAGAGACTACAGCAAAATCATGACACCCCTATTGTGACACTGGGGTTGCCTCGTAACCGGAGTGTAAGAGAATCAAAGGCTATCAGGCTACTTTTGATAATTCACAGTGGAATAATCTTAGATCTTGTGTGTGGGTTCGGTGGGATTTGGTTCGGTAGTGTTGTAGGTGTTGTTTGGGCTGATTTCTCTCGGTGAGGTGAGAAATCCTCTTTCTTTTGTAGAGAAAGAGCCGTCGTGAGATCTGATGACTTCACGTGAGCAGTGGTGACTCGGGTTTGGATTCCTCCGAGGTGCATAGACCCCGTGGGTGGATCATTGGCCCTGGCCAGGGTGTAGATAAGGGAGATGAGTTCATCATGCAACTGGGCGGGGAACTCTTGCTTCTAGACTCGTACGTGGCTCCCCCCGCAAGGATCCAAGCTAGTTCCCGCGAGGACCCAGTTTTTCTGTGTACATGGTTTCCTCCCCGCAAGGAGGCTAACCAATGTCTGGTCTCTCCCCGCAAGGAGTCAGACCATATCCGCTAAGACCGCTTCGTTTGCACTTAGACCCCCACCTTGGAGTTCCCTCGTCCGATCCCCGCAGGGTTTGATCTCTCCCCGCAAGGTTCGATCTCTTGGCCGTAAGCTAACTCCGGCTCCTTAACTCCCTCCTAGACTCTGGATCCATCATCTGTCACCCGCGAGCCTTCCCCCTACTCTGTCACTAAGTAATATAGATACTCTATGTACTTCGTGAAATATTCAGGTGTAACACCTATCCTCCCTCACAAGGAAGGAAAAAGGATGGTAATGGAGTGATAAACAACAAGAGGCATTTGAGACACTCAAGATAGCAATGATTATGGAACCTATGCTACAACACTTCGACCGGAAAGACCTGTTACCATCGAAACAGACACCTCAGATTACACTATAGGAGCAATCTGCTCACAACCTGATGAAAAAGGGATCTTGCACCCCGTGGCATACTACTCAAGAAAGCTCAAGGATCCAGAGCGCAACTACGATATTCATGACAAGGAACTACTAGTGATCGTAGACATACTACGAAAATGGGATACTTATTGCCAAACAAAGGGACCCAAAATTATGATTCTCGTGGACTACAAGAACCTTGAATATTGGAAAACGAAGAAAGACCTTAACCTACGGCAAGCCCGGTGGGACGAACAACTAGCCAACTATGACTTCATGATCAAATACCGACCCGGGAAATTGGCCGGCAAGCCCGACATCCTGTCTGAAGAGTCAGGAGACTCTTGCTGGGAAGGGGATATGAAACATCGGCAGAGCCACGGCCGAATCCTGTTACCCGAAGAAGCTTTCGAGGCACTCCGTATCGATAACCACGCCAAAGTACAACAAGCCAATACAACAGAAACCATCAGCCTTCAAATAGACAAAGAGCTCCTGAGCGAAATCCGGACACTAAGCGCCGCAGATAAAGAGATCCAAGAAATCCGGAGGAAAAAGGCGAACGGGACCATCCGGGGACGGAAAGATCGCACTAGGGCTATGCGAGGAGAACTCCAGCTTGCTAATGTACGACGGCCTCATATGGATCCCTGACAATGACACACTGCGACTTCGCATATTAAGAGACCACCATGACATGCAAGCCGCGGGACACCCAGGCCGAGCAAGAACCCTAAAACTCATTAGCCGAAATTTCTACTGGCCAAGACAATAAAAGTACGTCCACAGATACGTCGACTACAGTGACACCTGCCATCGCATCATGCCAATCGGACATGCGCCGTTTGGACTGCTAAAGCCACTCGAACTCCCACACCGGCCGTGGGACACAATATCAATGGACTTTATCACCGCGCTGCCAACAAGCAATGGAAAAGACGCGTTATGGGTAATAATCAATCGTTTCACGAAAATGGGACACTTTGTCGCCTGGCATAGCACCATGAACCCCGAAGACCTAGCAGACCACTTCCTCCGACAGATAATCAGACCCCACGGATTGCCAAGCAGTATTATATCAGACAGAGGGTCCCTGTTTACCTCAGACTATTGGAAACGAGTAACGGAAGCACTCGGGATATCACGCAACCTCAGTACAGCCTTCCACCTGCAAACAGACGGACAAACGGAAAGGGCCAATGCCGCCCTGGAACAGTATCTCCAGGCATACTGCAACTATCAACAGGACGACTGGGAAAGACTACTGCCAATTGCCGAATTCTGCTACAACAACACCCAAACCGGAACCACAAAAATAACCCCCTTCTTCGCCAACTATGGATACCAGCTGCCATTTCTGCCATACCTCGGCACCAGGAACGACGAAACACCAGAAGTATCAGAATACATTGAGGCATTAAGGAAGCTGCATGAGGACCTCAGAGCAGAAATCAAAGAAGCGCAAATGGCTCAAACGGAGCAGGCCAACAAAGCACGACATCCGGATCCGGTATTGAACCCAGGTGACAAAGTCTGGCTGCGGCGAAAACACATCCAAACAACCCGACCATCGAACAAGCTGCACAAGCAAATAGGCCCGTATACCATTCTGGAGAAAGTAGGCTCACACGCCTATAAGTTGGACCTGTCGGCCACTGTCAAAATCCACCCAGTTTTCCATATCAGCTGCCTCGAACCCACAGCCGGTACAGAACCTATCCCCGGACATCACCAGCCGCCACCACCTCCCATTATCATCCAAAAACAGCAAGAGTGGGAAGTGGAGAAAATCCAGGACTTGTGACACCACAGAAACCAGATGCAGTATCGAGTCAAGTGGACCGGTTTCCACGTCCCGGATCGTACCTGGTATCCTGCCCGCAACTTCGAAAACTCGCGCGACATCGTCCAGCAATTCCACGAGGAATACCCAGAAAAACCATCGCCTCCAAACTTAAAATATGTCTCCCACCGCCACTGTCGACGCCAACGAAGGCTGGACCTTCACCAAGACGGAGCAAGCCAACACCGAAACCGAACATGATAACGATTGGGGCATCCCCGCCAATGCCACTACCACGGACCGATGGAATGCCCCTCCACCAGCACCCTCACCCCAACTGTCCGCTGTGGGACAGCCCCGTGCCAATGACCATGCCTCGCTACACTCGACCACCTGCTACGACGATTACTGTGGCGCCTACCGCCAGATGAAAGATGACAATTACTACCCGCAACGAGGAAATGACCGGCGCCGGCGCAATCAGCGGCCCTGCAGCTGTCTCCACGCCCATCCATTCGAATTAGCGGAGGTAATCCGCAACCAACACCTAAACCCACGCAAAGCCTGTGCAGACTGGCAGAAGGGAAAGCGGGTCTGCCCTGAATGCTGATTCCTTGTCAACATGGAAAACCACCACCTCCGCTGCAGTGCCGCTGCCCCATGGAACCCCCTGGCCGATGTCACGCCACCACAGGAAAACCAGGAGGCCACTTCGGTGGGGCATGCCCCCGCCTCTGCCACCGATCGCATTGCTGCTGCAACCATGACCACTGCACTACAGGATGAACAACTCACCCTCCTGGGAGAAATCGTCACCATGATACATCAAACAACCACCCGGGATGCTCGCCGAAATCACATCGTACACCGGACACTCGCCCAGCGGATGAACGAATTCCCCGACGCGGACCAACAGCAATTCCAGCAGATGACCAACACCCTGGGAGCCAGCATCACCAAACAACAGCGAATGAACAAACAACTCCAAGCCCGGCAGCAGGCTAGCCGGACTGTCCACATCTACCCTACCCCCATCCACCGCCGGACCCTGACGACCTGACATGACCTCGCCAGAGCTTCGGTCTGGACAGGGGATGTACTGTCACGAACCTGGCGTGACAGGCTCCTTGGCGCCAGTGCCGGTGCCACTCTCACCCTTGTCGCCCTGTGGCTCGTCCTCGTTTCCGCTGCCGCAGCCACGGTCATCCTTCATATGTAGGTGCATCGACCAATCTCTGCCATATCGCTCCGGTAGCGATATCCCCGACCAGTCGCCGGTCTAGACCTCTCTCCTTTGTTTCCTCTATGTTGCCTACGCGTCCTTCTCGTCTTTGTTGTCCCCTGTTGATTGAGCTTGCGCGTCCTACTTCCATGTTCGATACGAGTATTGTTTTCCCTTGATTAAGTTGTTTGTCAGTCTTCCTTTCCTTTACTGTTACTGCTTGTGCGTCCTTTCTGCTGTTGCCGCGAGTAGAGTGTTGGCTGCACGGTGGCCGAGTGCGATCATGTGTTTTTCTTGGGCACGGTGATCGAGTCATGATGTTAGACGGAGGAACTGTGTCAGTCTTGCGGGCAAGCTGTGATTCCACAGAGGGAAGAAAAAGTATAAAGAAAGGGTGCTGTAGCTAGTCAGGAGATTCTTCTCCACGCAATCTATTATCTCTCTCCACAGACCTACCTCTCTCTACCCATGAACCGGCACTGCGACCACCACCCCCAATAAGAACAAAGAACCCATGCAAGGTGTGTGCGAAGACCGTGATGAGACCACGCCAGGCGTTACGGATACTGCGAGAACAACGAGCCCACGCAAGGCATGTAAGAAGACCGCGACAAGACCACGCCAGGCATGACAGATACTGCAAGAACAACGAGCCCACATAAGGCATGTGAGAAGACCGTGACGAGACCACGCCAGGCGTGACAGATACCGCGAGAACAACGAGCCCACCCAAGGCGTGTGAGAAGATTGTGACGAGACCACGCCGGGCGTGACGGATACCGCGAGTCTACGAACGGCGCGTGAGTATGCTGGAAGTGTGACTATGAGCTTGCCCCGAAGCAACCGAGGCTACATTACCTGTTGAGCAGCATGGAGTAGTCAAGGCAGACTCTTGACACCTCTTTGGTATACACCGCTGTCCTACATTCATACATGCTGCATGTTGGCCGCCATTGCTGCTGGCTATATTCTTACGTGCTGCTCGGCTGCCATCAACATTGTCGACCTGCATTCATACGCGTTGCAAAACCTCATCGGTACGCACTGCTGTCCTACATTCGTACATGCTGCTCGTCTGCCATCTACATCGTCGACCTGCATTCGTACACGTTGCAGAAGCTCATTGGTACGCACTGCTGTCGTACATTTGTACGCACTGCTCGTATGCAGTCAACACCGGTAACCTGTGTTCGTACGCATTGCAGAACCTTGTTGGTACACACCACTGTCCTTCATTCGTACACGCTGCGCGTCTGCCGCCATTACCACTATTTACATTCATATTCACTGCTCGTGTGCTGTAGCCATCGCTGACATACGTTTGTAAGTATATCAAAACCGCACTGTTATGTATTGATGGTTTACATTCATTTGCGTTGCGTCGTCTGCCCTTATCTGTCACTGTAGCCAACGGTGTTTGAGACGTTGGACTTCATGGTATAATATACAATTTAAATATAACAATTATTTTGTGATCGAACAGCATAGTCAACTGCATGTAGTAGCATTGTAACTGTAGTAATTGCGGGTACAAAACTGCTTCCAGAGTACACTTGTTGCTTCTGTAAGCCTCCCTAGCTCCCATAAGAGGGGTGGTTGCGTCCATAGCTTCCCTAGCTTTCCTAGTGTTTCTCGCCTCCCTAGCTCCCCTAAGGTGGCGGGCGCATCGGTAAGATTGGTGGTTGCATCGGTAAGGTTGGTGGTTGCGTCCGTAGCTTCCCTAGCTTTCCTAGCGTTTCAAGCCTCCCTAGCTCCCCTAAGGTGGTGGTGTGGGGGGGGTATCCCGTCTCTGTCCAGAAGGGGGAGGGGGGTCCAAAAGTGGGGGGGGTCAATATTTACGGGAGAGATGAGGGGGAGATGAATTTGCCTGTTGGCTATCTCTGTGTGTCGGGGTGTGTTGGTAGATGTCTAAGTACAAGAGGATGTCCCCGGGACAGGCAATTTATATGCCTAGAGCCCTCCTTAGCATGACTAATTCTACTGTACTCTTGGCACTCTCATCCTCCCGATTCATGCTCTTGGCATTTCCGTCCCACAGCTGCTCCCCTTTCCTTCAGCGAGAGGACCCTCTCTCAGCGGCATCTCCCCCATATCCTCGATCAACAACTTCCCCAGACAAATCACCCCTCCCAAGCAAACTTCCTTCCAGACGCTACCGTCTAACAACCTCTTCCCGTCCCAACACATCTCCACACAAGACACCTGCCCAGTAGCCACACCTTCTCCCCTTGGCACAAACACCCTAAGGTCATCCAAATACACCCAGTCCTTCAACCTGGAGATCTTCGTCTTGACCAACTGCCCGGTCGACAGATCAAACAACCACCCACTTCTCCCATGATATGCAATATCATTCAAGCGGAATGGCCCTTCCCAGCGTGGCTCCAGTTTCTTATCTCGTCGATTGTCCAAAGCCGCTCGCCGTAGCAACACTAGATCTCCGTTCCGAGGTGCCTCGTATCGGCCCGAATCGCGACTGGTTTCCGTTCGGTTGCATCTGTCGACGAAGCGCCGCCGAACTGCTTTCAGCTGCTCGTCCTGACGTGACATGAATGACTCGTGTTGGCCTCGTAGCAACTTTCGATCCTGTTGGTGATCCCACTGGGAATGTCGTGCCTGTAGGTCCACCGCAGTCTGATGATCTCAAACGGTAAAGTCGAACCGGTGCCTGGTCGGATTAAATCCTAACATATCTTCGGCAGGAGTGAATTGATGGATCTTCACTGCCTTGGTGTTCATGGCATGGAGGACACCATCCAAGTACTCGCTCCATCTCTCCATTCGTCCTCTGGCATTACCAATTATCGCTCATCGAAGCCCATACAACATCAGTTGCACATAGCACTCCAAGAGGCCAACGGATGATGGATGTGTCTTCGGCGCTGGGAATTGACGAACTCCTCTTGTGTGCAGGAACTTCGGTAACTGGCCCTCGACGAAATAGTAAGCATTATCAGTGTAGGGGGACCTAGAAAACCCGAAAACACTGGCTATCGATTCCAAGAACTTCACCACCACCGATCCGTTGATCACCGGCACCGTCACTGCCCAGGCATATCTTGTGAAATAGTCGATAGCAATCAGGATGTAGTTGTTCCCGTGTGAAGCCGGCAATATAGGTCCGAGTCCATAGATCCCCATCATGTCCATAGGCCTCTCCTGGATTATCGACATCAGGATCTGGGATGGAGTCGGTCTCGCAGTCAGCTGACAACTAAGACAGCTACAGCAGTATCTTACAGCGTTCCGGTGTCGTGTCGGCCAGAAGTAGTGTCCCATAAGCCTCTTGATAGTCAGATCGGCGGAGTAATGACCATAACAGTCATGAGCCCCATAAAGAGCCCTATCAGCCTCACGTTTCCAGACACACCAGGCCTGATCTCCCGACCTCTCCACATAGGCTAGCAACAGGTACTCCTGGTCGTCGTCCATTAGCCGGTAATTGGTGATCTTCCTCATCCACCAGCGCCATACTGGCAAACTACCGTCTCCAGCATCCTTTGTCCTGAGTTTGCCATAAACGAGGAAATGCGCCACACCTCCATACCAGTCATCTTCCAACCAGGTCTTCCATCGCTCCGACCAATTGTCCGTTCCCGACCGGTTGTCCATTCCTGACAGATTCGCTCACGGCCGATCGTCCGTTTCCGACCGATTATGCGTTTCTGACCGATTATGCACTTCCGGCCGATTGTCCGTTTCATACCGATTCGCTCCCAGCCGACCATCCGTTTCCGACCGATTGTCCGTTTCCGACAGTTATTTGCTTTCGACACACCCACAGCTTCAGACCACAAATCTTCTTTGCCTGGTCGCCCGTAAGGTATAGAGTCAGCCGGCAGGCTAGACAACCCGTCGGCCAACACATTTTCCTTCCCTTTCACATGCACGATAAGCAGATCATACTCGCTCAGACGCAGCTGCCAGCCCACAATCTGTCCCTTATCGGTGTTCTTCAGTGCCGTCCTTAAGCATTCATGATCTATTTAAATGATTATCTTGTGGAGGTTCTCGTTCACTAGCGATCGGACCTCTTCCAAGCACCTCAGAATAGCCAGTGCTTCCCGTTCGGTTGTATGATAGCGCGTCTCCACGTCCAGGAACTTCTTCGATATGCACTGGACTAACCTCATATTATCCACCAGTTTCGGATAGGAAAGTATCGTCCCGGGTTCCTCTCCCACCAACTGGGAGAGAACACCCCTGTAGGCATAATGGAATGCATCACAGGACAGATGATACTGCCAGATTGGATCACCTCCATAATAGGCATTCTTGAAGATAGCTGCTTTGACGGTCTTAAGGGAGAGATCGGCCTCACAGTTTGTTGGAATTGCTTCTTGACGCTCCAGTGTGGCGTGCCGAAGGAAGCGAAACCGCAGCTATGGCGGTGGCAGCAACGGCGTGGGGAGCAACGCCATGGCAACGGCAATGGCAAGGGGATCCTGGTAACGACGGCTTGGCATTCTTCCATAGCAGCGTCTTTTGCACTCTTTCTTCTACACTCTTACATACTTCTACATAGCAGTGAATAAGATACTCGTTACGTCTACCTCGGGTGATTTCATCACTCGTCAACAATCAAATCATCTCGTTCTGTCTCTGTTTTTTCTCTCTCTCTCTCTCTCACTGTACTTGTGAAGACTCTCAAAAGAAAACGGTGATCGGGCAATCTTTAACAGGTTATGAGCCCGCAGCCGTAACCGCTCCACATACGACCAAACTCTCGCACGATAAATAGCTCCTCAGGAGCCAGTGGTAAACGCGGGGGCCAGCGATTTCGAGGTCCTTCTCTCTATGTCTCACTCAAGAGAGTATTCTCCTCGAAATAGAGGGCTAACCAGCTCAGTGATAGAAGAATTGCAACTAGCGACGACCGATTCCCCACTCTCCACATCTCCCGACGCATATCTACAACGGTCGTCATCATGAGTGAAGAATCGTTCAAACACCCGCTGGGTACCATCCGCCTCCTCGATCATACCAACTATGCAGTCTGGAAGGAAGACTGTATGAAGGTCCTACAGGGAATAATGGCTTGGGACGTTGTTATGGAGAAGGAAGAAGAATTGGAAGATCCGGGAAGACCCAATGACTTCACCAGAAACACTGTCCTGGCGCGAAAGGCGTATAAAGACCACAAGCAACGGAAATTGTAGGCCTTGGCCATCATTTACGGTTCCTGTACCAATGCTGTCAAGGTGTACATCAAAGGCATGGACGATCCCGTTGAGGCGTGGAAAGAGCTGGAGGCACGCACAAACACTGCCAACTCCTCCGTCGGAAGAATGTCGCTCTTTCGGAAATTCAGCACTCTTCGTCCTACTCCTGGACAACCACTCAATGCCTACTTCGCCGAACTTCTTGACATTACCACTGAGCTCGCTGGCGCGGAAGAAGCAGTTTCCGACGTGGTCCTCAAGAATCACATCTACATGACTCTTCCTCCTGCCTATGCAGTCACGATCGAGATCCTTCAATCTCGCACAAGAGTTATGGTTCAAGAGGTGATGGATACACTCAACGAATGCGAGACGAATCGATCGATGACAACCAAACCTGATGGGGTCTCCAAGGCACTCTACACCCAACAAGGAGGAAGAGGTGGGCGAGGTGGCTACCAGGGACGATACCAGGGGAATGAGCGCTCTCCAAGGGGGTGGTGTGATTGGTGTAAAACCGGCACCCACACTACCGCCAACTGCTGGAGCAAGAAGAACAAACGAGTTCGAGACCAGAATGACTGCTACTATTGCGCAGAAGAAGGACATATGAAGAATGACTGCCCTGCTACAAGAAAGGGACAGGCCGTACGAAACAGCAAAGGAAACGGACGCAACTGAAATGGACGCAACGGACGCAAAGGAAACGGACATGACAGACACGAAGAAAACGGACGCAACGGACGCGAAGGAAACGGATGTGACGGGCGCGAAGGAAATGGACGCGACGGACGCGAAGGAAACGGACGTGACGGACGCGAAGGAAACGGACATGACGGACGTGAAGGAAACGGACGCTCTCACAATATCTCTGGTAACCAGCAATGACTTGCGGGGTCTACCTCCCTCAGCTCGTAGGTAATGGTGGCGTCATATCGATCAGCAATAACAACAAGGACCTGGGTAATTGATTCCGGAGCATCTCACAATTACAGCAACAATCTTCGAGATTTCCGGAAGAATTCAGTTAAGCAAACGAATATGATCATCAAGTTGGGAGATGATCATCAAGTACAAGCAAAGAAGAAAGTAACTGTATGTCTGGGAGGAGTGGATATTGAGTTGTTCTTCATTCCTGAATTCCGAATATCTCTCCTGTCAGTAGGACAACTCGACTCACATGGATGCACAACAACATTCCGATCAGGGATATGCTCGATTGCTGATGCAAAAGGACAAAAAGTTCTCGGCACCAACCTTGAAGATGACCTGTACATACTATCAACGGATGGATCAGCACACATCTCCGAAATAAAGATGCTGCGAACAACTTCACATTCCCACTCAATAAACATGTGGCATTGACGGCTCGCGCACCTTAACCATCAGGACTTGAGAAGACTACTGGAATCCTCAGGCGAACGCTTTATGGACACGGACGCCGAGCCGTTGACGGATCGTATGGACACGAGTCCTTGCTGGGAAACACCTGGATTGTGTCGAACATGTGTTCATGCGAAGCAACAACAACATATTGTACGCACTAAGGTACCACGGTCCACAACGCCGTTTGCACTTGTGCACTCAGATCTCTGCGGGCCTATGAAGCACAGTATCGGAGGCACCCAATATTACATCATCTATATTGATGACTGTACAAGATACACTGAGGTGTACTTTCTGATCACAAAAACCGCGGAAGAAATATCGGCCAAGTTTCAACATTATCAAGCCTGGGTGGAAACACAGGGATTCCACATCAAACGTTTCCGAAGTGACAATGGATCCGGAGAATACAACAACTCGATATTCCTAGGTTTACTGGGAGAAAAAGGAATTACGTTTGAACCCTCCCCCCCGTACACCCAACACAAGAATGGAACGGCCGAGAGGATGATCCGGACACTGAATGCGAAGGCACGAAGTATGATGTTGGATGCAAATGTGCCGATAATATTTTGGCTGGAAGCCATCAGGACAGCATGCTACCTGCATCGAAGGTCACCAACATCGAGTCTGATGGACAACCGGTCACCATACAAAGCATTGTATGGCACCATTCCGAAAATCGGACACTTAAGACGATTCGGATGCCGAGCATACAAACATATTCCACCCGCTCAGAGAACGGAGAAGAAATTCGGAAACCGCTCCAGTATGTGCATGATGCTGGGATATGTTCATAACACCACGAAAATCTGGAGAATTTGGGATTTCAAATCGGGAAAAATCGGACGAGCAGTGGAATGCTCGAGTGTAGTGTTTGCCGAAGAAGAAAATGCACACACAGAAGAGCAGACGGAAGCCATTGAGTTTCCAGACACCACCGATGAAGCACAGACCGACAGAGCGCATGACGAAACTCATGAAATGAATGACGCACACGGTCTAGAGAATACTAGTAAGTAACAAATATCCGATTTCTTTCATCATGCAGTGAAATCGCTCTATGAGCGGCTGCGAAATATGTGTTATACCTGCCGAATTCAGCGAATGCTGGGCAGATGACTGCTGAATTCAGCGAATGCTGGGCAGTGTGCCGAATTCAGCGAACATGCTGGGCAGATACCTGCTGAATTCAGCGAATGCTGGGCAGATGCCTGCTGAAATCAGCGAATGCTGGGCAGAAGAAGTCGAGAACATCTTGCGAAAGCGATAACTTCTGGTGACTTGTATGCTGAATTCAGCGAATATGCTGGGCATTACCTGCTGAATTCAGCGAATGCTGGGCAGAAGTCGAGAATATCTTGCGGAAAAGCGAGAACTGGTGACGTGGATTCCGTATGATTGAGAACAAGACTGATTGAAATGACAGACAAGAATGAATATGTCTCTGCACGAACACGCAGCAAGGCACGCCTTGAAACCAATAAAGCGATTATGAGCAAGGCTCACGAAGAAGGGGGTGATTTCATGTCTTCGGAACACCTTGCATCCGCCTTTCTGCTACTTGGGATTGCCGAAGCTTCGGAAGACAAAGCCGAGATGGAACCGACTATCGAGTGGGAAAACAAGAGCAAACCGCTCACCTACAAAGCTGCATTATGAAGTCCGCAAGCAAGACAATGGAAGGAAGCCATGCGCCAGGAATGGCAGGCATTGGTGGAGAATCACACATTCGATATCATGGAAAAAGGTACTACCGTCCATACACCAATGACTGACAGGACAGTAGAAGAGCCTATTGGATGCAAGTGGATCTACAAGAGGAAGATTAATCCGGACGGATCCACTCGGTACAAAGCACGACTAGTCATCAAGGGCTACGAACAAAAGGAAGGTATCGACTACGACGAAACTTATGCACCGGTATCCAAAATGGCAACGTTCCGATTGATACTGGCACTGGCCGCTCAGTATGGCTGGGATGTTGATCACATGGACGTAGTGACGGCCTTCCTAAATCCAAGGATTGACCGAGACAACATCTACATGGAAATGCCACTTGGAATTGACTGGCTCGCGTCGAACGGAAGCGCGTCGAACGAAAGCCTGTCAAACGGAAGCGCATCCAGCGGAAGTGTTTTAATCCTCCGAAAAGCACTCTACGGACTCAAACAGGCGCGCAGACTTTGGTATGAGGATATTGATGGATACTTGCAATCCATAGGATTCCGACAATCAGCGAAAGATCCAAACCTGTACCTCCAATGAGGAGTGCTTCTAGTACTATACGTGGACGATCTGCTCATCGCGCACAACGGTGCAGAAGGACGGGGACATTGGATCAAGCAGCTGCTGCAAAAGAAGTACAAGATGTGCGACTTGGGTGCGGCAAAGCGGTTCCTAGGAATCGAGATCGAGAGGACCAAAGATGGAGGATTCAGTATCTGTCAACGAGGTTACATCAACACAATCATACGACGATTCGGACTGATGGATGCAAAACCGGCTAAGTCTCCACTTGATCCTCAGACAGATCTGGCTAACACCCACTGTGAGGACAAACCGGCAAACCGCAAAGAATATCTCTCAATGGTTGGATCACTCATGTATGCGGCACTCGGAAGTCGACCGGATATCGCCTTCAGCGTAACCGCCCTGAGCCGGTACAATGTCCAACCTCTCGAAATGCATGCAACGGCGGCAAAGAGAGTACTCCGATACCTGAAGACTACTGCCGGATTTCGAATTCATTACCGACGGCTCCCGAATCCTATTACTATTGTTGGATACACCGATTCAGACTGGGCAGGGAATCTCACAACTCGGAAATCTGTCGGCGGATGCGTATTCGGACTCGGGAATGTCAATGTCAACAACGAGCTTGTCATATCTGGCTTGATTCATTGGCAAGCCAAGTCTCAGAGCGTCGTGGCACTCTCAACACTTGAGGCCGAATTTATCGCCTGTTCGCATGCCACCCGGGAAAGCCTCTGGCTCAGGCGTATGATGAAGGAGGCAGCCGAAGGAATGGCAGTAAAGATTGTTGATGGACCGGTACCGATCGGATGTGACACCAAGACGCCATCAAATTGAATACCTTGGGAGTCGTACGGCAAAAGTCAAAACACATTGACGTAAAATATCACCATGTTCACGACGAACAGATGAAAGGCGCAGTTAAGTTCCAATACGTTACCTCAGAGTCTAATCCTGCCGATCTGCTGACGAAACCTGTCGCGGTTTGTTGGAAATGCTTCTTACCACTTGTCGTACAGCGTTGCACTGCATGGAACTGAGTAGGGCGCTGGCCTGGAAAGCGGGGTAAGCAGCCCAATAAGGGGCTAGCGTGGAGGCAGCGATACTTTGTACTCTGTTCTTGCTTTCTCTCTTTCTTCTTTTACTACATGCTATAATATAATACCATTCTGAAAAGCCGCACGACACTCTTGCTATTCCTCCGTGACAATCAACCAATTGCTCCAAACCTATTGCTTACCAAGCCTTCTATATCGCTCTTCCTCGCTGCTATGTATCTGCAGTATCCTCACGGCCAAGAAGTCTGCTCGCCTCCGCCGGGAATCACTGCCAATTGTTTAGGTTATGAGCCCGGAGTCCTAACTGCGCCATCCAACACTCAATCCTCGCGCCAAACATAACTCTCAAGGAGTTAGCAATAAACGCGGGGGCCGGCAAGTCGAGGCCCATTCTTCTACGTCTCCTCTCATTCACCTTGATTTCTCTACCTCCTTCAGAACTAACACAATCAAAAAAAAAAAACACAATGTCAGATAAACCTTACAAGCATGCCCTCGGAACGATTGTAGTCCTCAACTCAACGAACTATGCGATCTGGAAGCGGAACTGCCATCGTATCCTTGAGGGTATTCGTGCGTGGGGCATTGTAACTGGGCAAGAAGAAGAGCCAAATATTCTGGCTGGAATCAATGCTGCCGCCATTGCTGAATGCACTGTTCACATCAACTATTTGGATCGTCAAGCACAAGCTGCAGCCATAATCCGTGGTTCCTGCTCACAAGAAGTCGAGATCGAGCTGGAAGGTATCAGTGACCCGGCACAAATGTGGACTACTCTGGCTGCTCGAATGGACGCGGTCAGCACTGCAGTTGGACGAATGATGCTTCTCCGTAAATTTCGCGACCTGAAGCCGACCACTGGCGAACCGATCCAGACCTATTTCTCGCAGCTGATGAAAATCAAGAATCAGCTGGCCAGTTCTGATGAAGCCATATCTGATGCCACTTTCAAAACCCATATTTTCACCACCCTCCCCATGATGTTCTCTGTTACCATCGAAATTCTCCAATCTCACACCGGCATTTCGGTCCAAGCAGTCATTGATGCCTTGAAGGAATGCGAACGCAACAAAGCAATGATGACGAAACCAGACGCCGTATCGGATGCACTCTACAGCCAACAATCGGGAAAAGGAAAAGAAGGACAAGGTCGACGGAAAGGAAACAAATGGTGTTCCCATTGCAGAGCAACCTCTCATGACACTGAATACTGCTGGAAGTTGAAGAATCAGGACGGCAAAAAAACGGAAACGCGAACACAACCAAATCATCTGCTACTATTGCGGAGACGAAGGACATACGCAAAGAGACTGTCCAATCAAGCAGAAAGGTCAGGCCGCTCGTTCTAGAAACCGAGAATCATCTGGCAGACTGGGAGGGGATGGACCTGGTGGATCTGGATCCGGAGGAAACGGAACTAGCGGAAATGGAAACAAACTGGATAGGATTAACGGACGCCACCTAATTGCCAACGAACCCAACAACTCGGAATGACATGAGGGTTACACCTCGCTCAGCGCAGAGGTAATGGTAGCAACACATCGATTGGCAACAACAAGAATCGAAACCTGGGTAATCGACTCTGGTGCATCCCACAACTACAGCAATGACATCAGAGACTTTCGGAAAGCCTCGCTCACTGAGACCAAGATGTTAATTAAACTTGGAGACAATAACACGGTACTAGCAAACAAAAAGGGAATTGTCAGGCTCAAAGGAGTTGACATGGAAGCGTTCTTTGTCCCAGAATTGCGAATCTCATTACTGTCCATCAGCCAACTTGACAAATCCGGACTGACAGTGACCTTCCGATCTGGAGTCTGCTGTATCACCGACTCTCAAGGGAAGAGTGTCCTAAAAGGCAGACTGGAAGATGGACTCTACACACTTGCAATCGAAGGATCCGCATATGTCACAGAACTAAGATCCTACAATCACAAAGCTCGGCATTCCACCTTGATTTATATTTGGCACCAACGATTCGGGCATCTTAACTACCTGGATGTGAAACGTGTCCTCGAAACAACACTGAAAACACAGTGGAAGCTACCAGATCCAGTGAGCCTGTGTCAAACATGTGTCCAAACAAACAACAACAGCGAGTTGCCCACACCCGGTCATCTCGTACTTCAATCCCAGTCAAACTCATCCATTCAGACCTTTGCGGGCCCATGAAAGGAAGTATCAGCGGAAACCAATACTACATCGTGTACATTGACGACTGTACAAGGTACACGGAGGTGTACTTTCTCGTTACGAAATTGGCTGAAGAGATATCAGCGAAGTTTCAAAACTATCATGCCTGGGTCAAAGCACGAGGATTCCACATTAAACGCTTTCGGTGTGACAATGGTTCTGGAGAATACAACAATTCCGTGTTTCTCAGATTTTTGGGAGAAAAAGGGATTGCCTATAAACCAGCACCACCCTATACACAACACACAAATGGAGTTGCAGAAAGAATGATTCGTACCCTCAATACCAAAGCAAGAAGCATGATGTGGGAAGCAAACGTGCCGAGTAAGTTTTAGCCTGAAGCAATTCGTACAGAATGCTATCTCCATCAGCGATCTCCGACTACGAGCCTATCTGGCAATCGCTCCCCCTTTGAAGCACTGTTTGGGACAGTTCCACCAATCGAACATCTCTGTCAATTTGGATGTCGTGCCTTCAAACACATACCACCCGCCCGGAGAAATGAAAAGAAGTTCGGAAGTCGGTCCAATCCCTCAATGATGTTGGGATATGTGCACAACATGACAAAGATTTGGAGAATTTGGGACTTCAACTCTGGAAAGGTAGGAAGAGAGGTAGAATGCTCAAGTGTGGTATTTGACGAAAATGAAAATGCATTTGCAAGTTCCACAGGAGAACGGGAAGAAACTGTCGAGTTTCCAGATTAGACTGAAGAACAGTCGCAACAAGTGGACGAAATGACCGTCGAGAGAATGGATAATTCATTGAGTATGAAAGACACTGATAGTAAGTCTATAACCCAAAATCTTGTCGTCTTTACTTTCGCTCCAAAACCTTATGAGTTGCCGAGCGAAAGAAAAATCTCCCGTTGTCACAGCTGATTTGCTGGCGGAGAGATGAGTACCCGTCTTACGAACGGAAGGGGCTCCCATTGTCACAGCCGATTTGCTGGTGGGAGGTAACCCAAGGTTCGCCGAATTCAGCAGATATCTCTGTAGGGTGAGCAAGAACCGAATTCAGGAGATATCTGTGTAGGGCGAAGGAGTATGAGAAACTCCACCGATCTTCGGTGTTGACAAATCAGTACTCAGGAAATCCAGACAAAAAGTCCACTGACTTTCGGTGTTGACAAGTCTGAGTCGAACCTGGCAATGCTGAAAGGGAGTAGCTTAGGCTACATATTTGCTGAAACAGCTGAAAAAGATTGACAGCAATGGACTGCAAGTCGCTAACAATGCATTAGACTCTGATTATGTCTCTGCTCGAACGCGCAGTAAGTCACGACTTGCGACGAACGAAGTGATCATAAGCAAGGCCTCCGAAGAAGGGGGTGATCTGGAATCTTCAGAGAACTTTGCGGCCGCTTTCTTGATGCTTGGAATTACAGAAAGCTCAGCCTCAGCACTTTTCACATTCAAAACCGCCGAAGTCGAATCAACAAAGATTCCCGAAAATGAATACAAACCTACCACCTACCAAGCTGCTCTGAAAAGCCCTCAGGCTGAGAAGTGGAAAGAAGCGATGCGACACGAATGGCAGCCGCTAATTGAAAATCGAACTTTCAATATTGTCGAAGAAAACCAGATAAACCATCCCTTCCAGTGTGATCGCGACGCCGAGTCCGCAGCAACGAGTCCGCAGGGCCAAGTCCGCAGCTCCGAGTCCGAAGCACTGAGTCCACAGCATTGAGTCCGCAGCAACGAGTTTATGGAAGAGCCGATCAGTTGCAAATGGATCTATCGAAGGAAAATGAATCCTGACGGAACCACTCAATATAAGGCACGGCTTGTAATTAAGGGTTATGAGCAGAAGGCTGGTATTGACTACGATGAAACCTACGCTCCTGTCTTAAAACTGGCAACCTTCCGACTGTTACTCGCACTCGCAGCACAGCATGGTTGGAACGTCGACCATATGGATGTGGTAACTGCCTTTCTGAGCCCGAAGATCGACCGAGACAACATCTGCATGTCTCTACCGCCTGGAATCGAGTGGCTTGAGAGCACTACAATAAAGGCTGAGTCGCTTGTCCTTCGCAAAGCTCTTTACGGATTAAAACAAGCTCCTCAGCTTTGGTATGAAGATATTGATGGCTTCTTACACTCTATAGGATTCAAGCAATCAGCCGAAGACCCGAAAATCTACCTCCAGCCAGGAGTCCTGCTACTACTCTACATCGACGATCTTCTTATCGCGTACAAGGGAACCGAAGGACAACGAATCAAGCAGCTCCTCCACACAAATTACAAGATGAGCGATCTAGGACCAGCAAGAAGATTCATAGGTATTGAGATCGAGAAAAAGGAGGATAGCTGCTGCATCAGCCAACAAGCCTACATCGACACGATTCTCAGAAGATTCGGATTGCTCGACGTAAAGCCAGCAAAAACGCCACTCGATCCTCAAGTCGACCTGAACAACCCCCACTGCGAGGACAAATCTGTTGATCGAAAGGAATATCTCTCAATAGTTGGTTCCTTGATGTATGCTGCGCTTGGAAGCCGGCTGGACATTGCCTTCAGCGTCACTGCTCTCAGTCACCACAACATTCAACCCCTCGAGATGCACCTGATGGCAGCGAAACGAGTACTCCCCTATCTCAAAGCCACATCCAATCTCTCCATCCACTATCGACGTCTACCCCACTCCGAACTGTCAGCAGTGGGATTTACCGATTCTGATTGGGCCGGAAACCTCAAAACTTGAAAATCAGTCGGTGGTTGCGTCTTTGGGCTTGGATACAGCAACTGGAACCAGGAACTCATCACTTCAGGATTGGTAAACTGGCAGGCGAAGTATCAGAGTGTAGTGGCACTATCTACACTTGAAGCAGAGTATATTGCGAGCTCGCATGCCACCCGGGAGAGTCTCTGGATTTGGCACATCTTGGAAGAAGTGGCAAATACGATGTCGATTAATATTTCAAAGGGACCTGTTCCTATCTGATGCGATAATCAAGGAGCGATTAAGCTAATCATCTCTGGAGTTGTGAAACAGAAATCAAAGCAGATCGATGTTAAGTACCACCATGTGCACGACGAACAGACGAAAGGATCGGTAAACTTTCAATATGTTACGTCTGCAGCGAATCCGGCTGACTGCTCACGAAACTGCTTGCCGCGCCCCGGCGCATGCAGCTACTGCAACTTATCGATTTGACCACGAGCGATCTGGCATAGCCGATCACGCAACCATCCTCACCAAACACCGAAACGTCCCATTCTGTGGACGACTTTTGGAAGGAAAAGGGGGTGAGGCTCGGAAAAGAAAAAGGATGTGAGATTCGGAAAGGGAAAAAAAGGGGGTGTCAGGAAGATAGCGTGAGTTGATACTCTTTTCCCTACTGGCAGATGTTTTTTCCCAAAAAAAAGGGGGGTTTTCTCTCCAGAGGTTTTTTAATGAGGTCAACGATAATCGCGGGAATAGTATATGTGTTTAGATTGTTTTGTACGAAGCGTGAGAAGAGGGGCTGTGTTGGAAATGCTTCTCACCGCTTGTCGTACAGCATTGCACTGCATGGAACTGAGCAGGGCGCTGGCCGGGAAAGCGGGGTAAGCAGCCCAATAAGGGGCTAGCGTGGAGGCAGCGATACTTTGTACTCTGTTCTTGCTTTCTCTCTTTCTTCTTTTACAACATGCTATAATATAATACCGTTCTGAAAAGCCGCACGACACTCTTGCTATTCCTCCGTGACAATCAACCAATTGCTCCAAACCTATTGCTCACCAAGCTTTCTATCTTGCTCTTCCTCGCCGCTACGTATCTGCAGTATCCTCACGGCTAAGAAGTCTGCTCGCCTCCACCGGGAATCACTGCCAATTGTTTACAGTTCCCCGACACGAACGACTATTGCAACTCACCGGTCTCATTCCATTCGGCCCCGACAACGGAGAACCCGAATACGATGAATGACGCTGATCTCGAAAAGGAAAAGAGGGGTGCGCTTCTTTGGCGAAGAACAGGGGGTGCGGATGATAAGGAATTGGAAGAGGAAAGAAGGTTTCTTTGTTGAGCATGTTCTTGCATCCTGTCGGCAAGCATGAGTCGGCACTCTTTTTCCTACTAGCAAGTGTTTTTCCCACGAGGTTTTCACTGTAGAGGTTTTAATGAGGTCGACGAGGATTTAATGGGATTGTTCTTGATTTGGTGGATTTCTGTTTTGGTACGGAGCACGAGAAGAGGGGGTGTGTTGGAATTGCTTCTTGCCGCTCCTATGTGGCGCGCTGACGGAAGCGACACCGCAGCAACGGCGGCGGCAGCAACGCCGTGGGCAGCAATGCCATGGCAACGGCAATGGCAAGGGGATCCTGGTAACGATGGCTTGGCATTCTTCCATAGCAGCATCTTTTGCACTCTTTCTTCTACACTCTTACATACTTCTACATAGCAGTGAATAAGATACTCGTTACGTGTACCTCGGGCGATTTCATCACCCATCAACAATCAAATCATCTCGTTCTGTCTCTGTTTTTACTCTCTCTCTCTCTCTCTCTGTACTTGTGAAGACTCTCAAAAGAAAACAGTGATCGGGCAATCTTTAACACAGTTCCATTGAAAGCCCACACTCTTGAAGACGGTCTTCCGCTTTACAGTCATTCCGGTCTTAGGTTCTCCAGACGAAGGTGCTCCGGCCCTGGGCACGCCATCCATAAGAGCTCCGGCCGATTTGGGCGTTCCGTCCATATGTGTTCCGGCCTTGGGCGCTCCCAAGGCAGGCGTCCTGGTTGCCAATGACTTCCAACCTGGATCTTGTTCCACCCTTTGCTTTCTCTCGCGCCATCTCCGAGCTTTCTCCAGGTTGTCTCTGCGCTTGACCTCATCCAGGACGGTCTCCGGGACCTTCTTGATTGCAGTCTGCATAATCCTCACATGTTCTGCACGTCCTGGGAAAAACTTTCTTAAATACGTTGTCATGTGTATGAATGAATCGAGCTCGGCCTCCGTCCTCAGGGTTGGATAATCACTGAGCGCCTTCAGCTTGCTGTCGTTCGGCCGAAGTCCTGAGCCGTCTGCGCTGAAACCTAACATTGAAATGGATTCCATGAAGAAATGGCTCTTGGCCGGATTCAACACCAACTTCGCCCAGTGCAATCGAGGGAAATAGTGCTCATGTAGGAACCTCATCTGATTCTCAAACTTTGTATCAGTGCCCAGGTCATCATCAAAGAAGGTATGGAAGGCGCCATCCTTCCGGTCCCCAGTGAGGCTGTCCTCAGGGTGCGGTTCAGGGATGTGGCCCGTTGCAAGATCTTTGAGCTGAGCATAAGTGTGTGGTGCTCCCGAAAGTCCTTGTTCCATACGGAGATAGGCGAATTGTCCCAGAACAGTGCTAAATGCAGTCTTGAAGGCATGTGGCTTCCACATCGGAACAGCCCAATAGCCATTGGCTCCATCTGCGAACCAGAAAATCTTGAACTTCAAACTGGACAGGGAGTTCAGAATCGGCTCGATCCGCTTCATCGGGTAATTGGACTTGATCGTCACATCGTTGATCGGACAGAAGGCGTGGACCATTCAGAGATCTCCATTCTTTTTGACCAGGAACTTTGTCTTTGCGCTCCAGGGAGTTTTGACCCAATCGATGATATCAGCGCTTAACATGTCAGGAAGATGCTTTCTCTGCCACTCAACCTCTTTTTGCGTGAACAGGGCGTTTTTTATCCGGACGGGTTTGCAGCATATCGTGGGTATTTGGTGGGCAATCAAGTCTGTGGCCGCCAGGTCAACGATGCTGTTGCAGAATCTGTCCCTCCAGGTCCATACCAGTCGTTCTGCCTGCTTCCTGTGTTGCTCTGACAGCCGGCTCCCAATGGACACCTGGCAACCTACAAACCAATCGTGTATCGTTTCGTCCGTAGTTTGCGTGTCCATCCGTCTGAGGCTGTTATTGGTCTCCTGGCCACTGGGAATCCAAGGGTATTCTCGCACACTGCTTGGAATTCTCTGTCCGATTCTGGTGTTCCAGGTTCCAGTGCCATGACTTCAAACTCTTGTGCGCTGTTCCATGCCTGGTGTTGATCCAAGATTCGCAGTGGTCCGGCCGTCCGCGATTGGTCTTCGTCCGCGGGTGTCCGTGATTGGTCTTCGTCCGGGGGCGGTAGTGGTTCGTCCATCCATGCCTGGGCTGGATTCGTCAGCTGTTCCTTCGGCTGCTCTTAGGTCGGTGGCTGTCCGTCCGTCCAAGACTGGTCTTCGTCCGAGGTTCACAATTTAGTCAGCCGCTCTGAGGTCGTTGGCTGTCCATCTGTCCACGTCTGGCTCCGCTCTGAGACCGTTGTCAGTTCGATCACACCGATTCCCAACCAATCCCACACCTCTTCGGCACCGCTCACTTCACTCCCTTCCTTTGACACAGGTGTCCCAGCCTCCAAGTACAAATAATCTCCTTCGTTCTCAGTCAGAATATGATACATGCAATCAACGTTCTCTCTCGACTCTCTGGTGGCCAGCCCACCAGTATCCTGCTCTCAGCCCCGCGGGCCATCAAACAAATCCACTGAACAAACACAAGTTTCCCTGATAATAACACTGCCAAGACAAGCATCACAAATCCCTTCACGCTGTCCTCCAGCCTCATTTTCCACCTCATCATCTGCCAATCCCATAACAGTAGTCATGCCCTCATGGCCCTCTTCCGTCTCAATGTCATAACACGGTAGTACTAACAATCCCTGCACGTCCTTCACCTCCTGAATATTAGCTACTTTCGAACGAACCGGGCTCTGCTGCCAATAGCCCACTTCTTCTAATTCAATACAGCCAACAGCATCTACCAAGTCACTCACTTCGTCTCTCGGGCACTCTCCTTCTTCACTTACTTCGTCTCTCAGGCACTCTCCTTCTTCGCTCTTTTCGCTCACATTGCCTTCACCAGGGTGCCCGATACCTAGCGGCGTAATCCGTTTCCCGGCCATTCTCCATAAGAGTCCGACAGGTTCTCCTCTTCTAAATCATACCTATCGTTTTCGTCCTCCGATCCGTCACTGTCTTCGTCCTCGACATCGGCATCTGACTCTACCTGGTGGCGGATAGTCCGATAAAGCCTCCTGCAAACTTCGTCCTTGGGTACCTCCAGATCTTGGCATGGCTCCTCGTCAAGGGCTCTCGGCTCATTGCAGGTATTGATGCACAAAACCGGGATCTCATCACGGATGTTTGTGGGGGTGGGGTTAGCTGGGATGATATATCTCAGTCCTGCCAAGTCATAGATGCAGTAGGAGCTGTCTGCAGAGTCTCCTATGGCCCAAACTTGTTTCATCCACCTTCGTCCAAGTAAGATCGAGTAAGAGGGTCGGCTCGGCAGGCAGTAACACTGGATAGTAGCCAATACTCCAGCGATACTGATGTCCATCATAACGTAATGATTTATTGAGTGGTAGGTAGAGGCGGCCGTCCTCATAAGCACCTCGTTTTGATCAATCAATTTGAGTCCCATCTGCCGGGCGAGGTGAAGTGGTATCATGTTAAGAACCGAACCTCGGTTGATCAAGATCTTGGAAACCTGAAAGACTTTTGGGTTGCTCTCTGGCCCATGCTGATTGACTTTTGCCTCGGTATAGAAGTTGGTGATCTTAGTTGGTGTCTCCGGAGCGGCCGTTCCACGCCCCAACAATGAGAGGGGAACCTCGGCAATGGCAGCCACATTCTTACCCTTCCGCTTCTTTGCCTTGGGGCCGGGGGGCCTCAGGCATTCCCTTACCATCCCTCGAGCGAGCTCCGACCAAGCAGCCGGACAGTCCTCCAGATACTGACCCCAGGTAAGTTCCCGAACCTCAGTGTCCCAGAAGGAGGCCATGGTGTTGAACTTGGCCATGCCTTTCATCATCCGGATGGGGTTGACTTCACCTCTGGCCCTTCATTGACACTTATTCTTCCCGGGCAGCTCCTCAGGTCTAGGCTCTCCGGCAACCTCTTCCTCTAACAGGGCCTGTCCTGTTGTCGTTGGATTTAGGGGCTTCACGACTGGCCGTGGCCTCAACCTCTTGCGAGCCACATCTTCTTCAGAGGTCCCGCTTCGAGTCTGCTTCTCGGCTGCGTCCACTTCTTCACACTGGTAGGAACCTTCAAAAGTTACTCCTTCCAAGGCCAATGCCAGCAGTCCAGCGGTAGTCTCCTTGACGAACCATTCTTCTGTCTCGTTGACTTCCTCGATCCGTGGATCCAGTTCTCCGGACGGGTCTCCATAGGACTGGTGAACGCCCACCCCAACAACCTGTGCCACGGACTGTCTAGGGTGATCATAGGCTGCTCTTCCTTGATGCGGGGCGGGGTTGTCATAGGCAGGTCTTCCTTGGTGCGGGGCGGGGTGATCATAGGCCAGTTGTCCTTGGTTAGGGGTGGGGTTGTCGTAGGCCGGTCGTCCTTGGTGCGGGGTGGGGTTGTCATAGGCCGGTCGTCCTTGGTGCGGGGCGGGGTGGTCATAGACCGGTCGTCCTTGGTGCGGGACAGGGTGGTCATAGACCGGTCGTTCTTGGTGCGGTGCAGAGTTGTCGTAGGGTGGGTAAGCCAATCCTCCTTGTGGCATCCTCTGGTTTCTTGCTCTTGGAGGGTGGCCACGTCCTGGTCCATGGACCTGGTCATAAACGCTCTGCTGGAACTCCATGCTCGATTCCGGCTCTGAACATTTGACCATTCTGTGTCCCACTCTTGCACAGTTATAGCAAGGGTTCCTATTCACTGGCGGCGGGTAGTCCTACCTGTAGTTGGAGCAGTTCATGGGTCAGAATTGCTGACGATCTCCTGGTGGGTGATAGTCTGGGTAGTTTGGGTATTGGTCCTGGAAGGCAGCTGATACCTGCAGTTATTGACTGCCATAGTGGTAACCCAAGTCCACCGGATCACGAGAGCCTCGGAGCTCCATCTCAACTTTTCTCCTTACCTTCTCCCATAGCTCTGCTCTCTCTTTATCTTTCCTTCTTCCTTCTTCAATGCCACGCCTAATAAGTACTTCCTCGCCGGCCCAGGCCGAGGCAAAGTCGGTCGTGCTCAAGTCCCACATGCGCATAAAATCCAGGGGGCGAAGCAATAGCTCCCGGCCCTTCAACTGCCAAACCCATTCTGCCGTTCCCAAGGGTCCTCTATCCATGTTGCTCAGGAGGCCTTTACGAAAGGCCCTAGCCAAACTCTTGTGAAGCTCTTCTCGTCCTCGATACTTGGAAACCATTGAGGCCGTCCGGTTGATGTAGTCCCTCAGGCTCTCCTGCGGGCGCTGGCACAGGCACGAAATCTCCATTCCGAGGGCGTCCAAATCATCGGCCTGGTTGGTGTATTGCTCCTTCAGAGCCTTCTTGAGGGCATCGTAGTCATCCTGAATATCAAACGGCAGACTGTTGATATACTCGTGGACCTCCGTAGATACTCGCCTAGTGAGAAGCACCCGACGGGTCTGAGCTGCTTCCTCTTCTGTGTATCCTTTCCCTTCTGTAGCTACCTTGAAGTCGATAGCTCTGAGAAAGTCACCAATGTTCACACTTCCATTGTAGATTCCGACATCGATCTTCATGGTTCGACCGGGGAATCTCCCAATCCTGTTAGCAGCCACGGACAATCTGTTCGACAAAGGAATGGACTCGATTTCGGATGACAACAATGATGAGGAACGAGCGGGTGATCGGTGTCGAAGGAAGGTAAGCTAATAGTTGTGTACGAGGTCTGCCCACGATTGGCCGTAAGCAGTGCTCTGAACGGGACGATGAGGAGTTCCTTCGATTTCTCAGTGACGACTATAGAGGATTCGGTTAGCGTCTTCAAACTCTTCCCAGAGTCTCGAGACGTCGATCGGAGGAGATTATTGATCCCAAGGTGACGATGCCACGATTCAGCCCTTTTCTTTACCTAAGACGACAACAAGAACTCGGTGAGGGGGCGAGCGGGGGCGATGACGGGGGCGAGCGGGGGGGTGACGGGGGTGAGCGGGAGGATGACGGGGGCCAAGCGGGGGGATGACGGGACTTCCTTTTCCAAAATGTGGGGACGATCAACTCCTTCTTGCTGTTGTCCTTGACGTTCTCGACGTTGCTTCACGATCTTCATGGTACTCAGGAATCACAGCTCCCAATGCTCACGCTGAAATCTGAAGGTTTTCCGAGATCCGGGTTTGGCGCACCAGCTGTGGGGGGGGCATCCCGTCTCTGTCCAAAAGGTGGAGGGGGGTCCAAAAGTAGGGGGGGTCAATATTTACGGGAGAGATGAGGGGGAGATGAATTTGTCTGTTGGCTATCTCTGTGCGTCGGGGAGTGTTGGTAGATGTCTAAGTACAAGAGGATGTCCCTGGAACAGGCAATTTATATGCCTGGAGCCCTCCTTGGCATGACTAATTCTACTGCGCTCTTCGCGCTCTCGTCCTCCCGATTCATGCTCTTGGCATTTCCGTCCCACAGTGGGTGTGTCGGTAAGGTGGTAGTAGCGTCGATAGCTTCCCTAGTCTATCGAAGGACAAAGTATATTTCACTCCCGGTGCTCCGGTAAGCTTCGCTAGCTCCGGTAGCTCCGGTAAGAATTAAATTTTTTGCTGATGTAGATCACTGAAAGGGCAAACGATCCGAGGAGTCCGAAACCCAGCCCGCAAAACAACAGAAGATAGCTGCAGTCGAATTAAAGGAGACCGACACTACTGCACCATTGTGGGAAGACACTGCCTCGGATTTTTAGAAGGCCGGGGAACGGCGCTACTAAAGGCCCTGGCACATGGGGTATCCAGGAAACGGAAAAACGAGAAATCAAGTGCTGCAACCCCACCTAAGAAACCAAGGAAACTCATGAGCGGCACCCGTCCAGTAGTCGATATGATACTACATCAGGGCGGCAAGAAACACCGAATCAAAATGCTGCTTAACACTGGCTGTTTGATAGCGTTAATCAATGAGCAAACAATAAAAAGGTTGGACCTAGAACAGCGAAAGCACCAACAGGAGCGCAGCATTGAGGACTATATGGGGGAAACCCTGTCTGGGGCGGGCCAATATTACACGGAACCACCCCTCTTACAACGCCGAAGGGATTACACGAGGGCCAGCATCAAAATAACCCCAATGGATGCAGGAATCGATGTGTTTCTCGCCTATTGATGGATATCCGAGCATCCACCCCAGGGCACCTTGACCAACCAAGAAGTGCGGTTTAACAGTACCTGCTGCCTAAAAAACTGTCCTAAGTTCGAAACAAACAAGTTTTCCCTAACGTGATTATCTAGATAGGTCGCAAGCGAGTATGAACAAACAAAAAAATACCCACCCACCCTTCCACAGCTGTCCTCCTGGGCCTGCCACGCTCCCACAAGTTCGGGCCCACTGTGCTGCATTGCTGCGACACCTCTCTGGGCCGCTCGTGATGGCACATGAACCCTGCTGACAAATATTCACATAATTTAAAAAATTGTAGCAACAGTAGGATGAGGGGTAGCAAGAAGCATGTCCATTTCTAGAGAGGCGAGTGCCGGACACTTATAGGGAGTGTCCGTGCGCTGCCTGTGACTGTCTACCGTGACTGTCCTATGTAGCCCTATGTCACACTCCCGTAGCATTGTCCATGTCACCCGAACTCTAGACACCCCACTGGGCGTAGTGTCCGCAGCGCCCGCAGCGGCCAGAATCCTCCTCCTACAACCACTTCGCTTCTAATAAAACCAGCCCCCTCCCGAACAAAGTATTCTGCTTCGACAAAACAGACAACAATAACAAGAAATGTCAAACAAAAACCAGGAAACAAAGCAAAACAACCATGCTACCATTCTTCCTTCCCTCCACGTCTCCTTGCCCCTCACCCCCGTTCCATCCATCGGTAGGTGCGTAGGCCATTCGCAGCGTGGTATTCGCGAAGCAGCTTGTTGCTACTGCCCCTCAGATTCGCCAGCGGTTCCCATGTCGCGTTGCTGTAACCTGCCCACTTGACCAAGTATTCGAGGTCTCGGACTGTGGTGCCTCGGTGTTCTCGAATGGTCTCTACCTCGTATTCAACCGTCGCTGTAGAGCGCAGTGGCGGCAGCGGCGGGTGTTCATGGTTTCTGTCAACTTTCGACGGCTTGAGTCTGGCGACGTTGAAGACCGGGTGCAATCGCCAGTGAGCTGGGATATTCAACACAAAAGCGTTCTCGCTGGCCTTTTTCAGCAGCGTAAATGGTCCTGCGTACAGATGCTGGAACTTTCGAGAGTTGTTGCTGTCGTTTGCCGTTCCTGTCATATTGGCGTATCCGATGGGCAGTGACCGCGTATCTAAAAACACCTCGTCTCCTACCCGGAATGGATACACTTGCCGCTTCTCATTGGCTTCCACGGTCATCACCACCTGAGTTTCCTCCATTCTCTTGCGCAGCATCCTGAGGGTCTTGGATAACTTCTCTGCGTAGGCTAAACCTTCCTCAGAGTCCAGACGCTGCGGGTCGGATGCCAAAAGGTCCTGCGGTAGCCATGGAACGTAACCGATGTCGGCCTCGAAAGGTGCTGTAACACTCGGGTGTTTCACCAACGGCACAATCGCCCAGGTGGTCACCAACAGTCTATCACCCTTGAGCGGGCAACACTTGTATGATGGCAGCGGAGCGACTGTGTAGTCCCGAAGGATTCGC
>Ga0307516_10001166_pt1 | contig 36810 bp, 31 predicted proteins | sample 19_EM_MG_FD_203310 | JGI IMG/M metagenome (GOLD analysis project Ga0307516, IMG submission 203310) | Populus trichocarpa ectomycorrhiza microbial communities from riparian zone in the Pacific Northwest, United States - 19_EM | ecosystem: Host-associated > Plants > Roots > Unclassified | place... | reverse complement strand
TTGGGTAAGGACATCGAGGGCCGCTTCGTGGTGGCGAACCTGGCGAAGATGCCGCATATCCTGATCGCGGGTGCGACCGGTGCGGGTAAGAGCTCATGCCTGAACTCGTTGCTGGTGTCGATCCTGACCCGGGCCACCCCGGATGAGGTGCGGCTGTTGTTGATCGACCCGAAGCGGGTCGAGATGACCGGGTACGAGGGTATCCCGCACCTGGTCACGCCGATCGTCACCAACGCCAAGAAGGCCGCGGACGCGTTGGAGTGGGTCGTCCGCGAGATGGACATGCGCTACGACGACCTGGCCGCGAACGGGGTACGCCACGTCGACGACTTCAACCGCAAGGTCCGCAGCGGTGAGATCGTGGCACCGCCCGGCGTCGACCGGGTGATGAAGCCGTACCCGTACCTGCTGGTGATCGTGGATGAGCTGGCCGACCTGATGATGGTCGCCCCGCGTGACGTTGAGGACTCGGTGGTGCGGATCACCCAGTTGGCCCGGGCCGCCGGCATCCACCTGGTGTTGGCCACCCAGCGGCCGTCGGTGGATGTGGTCACCGGTTTGATCAAGGCCAACGTGCCGTCCCGGTTGGCGTTCGCCACCAGCTCGTTGGCGGACTCGCGGGTCATCCTGGATCAGCCCGGTGCGGAGAAGCTGCTCGGCCGTGGTGATGGGCTGTTTTTGCCGATGGGTGTGTCCAAGCCGGCCCGGTTCCAGGGTGCTTGGGTGGACGAGTCGGAGATCGCTGATGTGGTCAAGTTCTGCAAGGACCAGCGGGAGCCGGAGTTCCGGTCGGATGTGACGGCGCCGCCGGAGAGTAAGAAGAAGCAGATTGATGAGGAGGTCGGCGACGATCTGGAGGTGTTGATCCAGGCGATCGAGTTGGTGGTGACCTCGCAGTTCGGGTCGACTTCGATGTTGCAGCGCAAGCTGCGGGTCGGCTTCGCTAAGGCGGGTCGGTTGATGGACTTGATGGAGACCCGTGGCATCGTGGGTCCGTCGGAGGGTTCCAAGGCCCGGGACGTGCTGATCAAGCCCGACGAGCTCGAAGAGACCCTGGCGACCCTGCGGGCAGATTGACCGAAGCAGATTCGGCATGACGCCTGGGTGGGCGGTCTCACCTGGAAGCCCGTCGAGCAACTGAGACCGCGCACGCCGAAGGGCCGATCCCCACGGGGGCCGGCCCTAGCGTTCTTCCTGGTCAAGCTGGCGGAGGATACGAGATTCGAACTCGTGAGGGTTTTATCCCAACACGCTTTCCAAGCGTGCGCCCTAGGCCACTAGGCGAATCCTCCGTGCGCCAGCTTACAAGACCCACCGGAGCCGCTTCAGCGGGAGGCCCGCACGGCCTGTCGTCCGCGCCAGGTACTCTATCCGCAGCCCCTCGTGCGGCGTCATCTTGTGAACCTCCCCAGGGCCGGAAGGCAGCAAGGATAAGCGAGCTCTGACGGGTGCACGGGGGGTCCTTACGTTCCCCGGGGAGTCCACCGGCGCGGGACACGGTTTGTTCTTGTCACACCCTCGACGGAGAATGGCGCGGTCGTCCAGGAGGTGGCAGGAGTGGCACTCGCCCTCTACCGCAAGTACCGGCCCCGGACCTTCGCCGAGGTCATCGGGCAGGAGCACGTCACTGAGCCGCTGTCGCAGGCGTTGCGCAGCGGCCGGTTACATCACGCCTATCTGTTCTCCGGGCCGCGTGGCTGTGGCAAGACGTCCAGCGCGCGCATCCTCGCCCGGTCGCTCAACTGCGAGCAGGGCCCGACCCCGGAGCCGTGCGGGGTCTGCGCCTCGTGCAAGTCGCTCGCCAACGACGGCGCCGGGTCCATCGACGTCATCGAGATCGACGCGGCCAGTCACGGCGGCGTCGACGACGCCCGCGACCTGCGGGAAAAGGCGTTCTTCGCGCCGGCCAGCAGCCGCTACAAGATCTACGTCATCGACGAGGCGCACATGGTCTCGTCGGCCGGCTTCAACGCGCTGCTCAAGCTCGTCGAGGAGCCGCCGGATTACGTCAAGTTCATCTTCGCGACGACCGAGCCGGAGAAGGTTCTCGGCACGATCCGGTCGCGCACCCACCACTACCCCTTCCGGCTGATCCCGCCGGCGGTGCTCCGGCCGTATCTGCAGCAGCTCACCGAGGCCGAGGGGGTGCACGTCGACCCGGCGGTGCTCCCGCTGGTGGTGCGGGCCGGCGGCGGCAGCGCCCGGGACACCCTGTCGGTGCTGGACCAGCTCATCTCGGGTTCCGGGCCCGAGGGCGTCAGCTACCCCCGGGCCGTCTCGCTGCTCGGCGTCACGGATGCGGCGCTCATCGACGAGATGTGCGACGCGCTGGCGGCCGGTGACGGCGCGGCGGCGTACCAGACCATCGACCGGGTGGCCGAGGCCGGTCACGATCCCCGGCGCTTCGCTTCCGACCTGCTCGAACGCCTCCGTGACCTGATCGTGCTGCAGCAGGTGCCCGACGCGGTCACCAAGGGCCTGATCGACGGCCCGGCCGACCAGCTTGAGCAGATGGGCGCGCAGGCGACCCGGCTCGGCCCGGCGACGCTGTCGCGCTGCGCCGACATCGTGCACAACGGCCTGGTAGAGATGCGCGGCACCACCGCGCCGCGGCTGCTCCTCGAGCTGATTACGGCGCGCATGCTGCTGCCGGGCGCGGACGACGCAAACAACGCCCTGCTCCAGCGCCTGGAGCGGATGGAGCGGCGCCTCACGCTGACCACAGATGAGGTACGCCCACAGCCTGGCACCCACCAGGAGCCCCCGGCACAGGCAGCGCCCGCGCCGGTTGGTGGCGGCGGTGGCGGCATCTCTGCTGCTCGCGCGGCTGCGGCGGCCGCTGGTCGGCGCGTGCCCACGGCAGGTTCGGGGCCGTCCGGCTCGACGGGTGCCTCGACGCCTGCCGCCGGTTCCGCAGGCCCGGTGTCCGCGCCGGGCGACGGTGTTACACCCGGGCAGGTCGCGGCCGCTGACTCGCCGCCGCCGGCCGGCGCGGGCGAGGTTGGTTCGGCCGTCGCCGGTTCCGCATCGCCTGGCGCCGCTGGGCCTGTTTCGGCGCCGGCCGCGGGCGGCAGTGCCGGGCCTGTTTCGGCGCCGGCTGCAGGCGGCAGTGCCAGGCCTGTTTCGGCGCCGGCTCCAGGCGGTGGCGCTGCGCTGGCTTCGGCGGCGGCCGCGAGCGGTAGTGCTGGGCCTGTTTCGGCGGCGGCCTCAGGCGGCATTGCTGCGCCAGGTGCGGCCTCCGGGCAAGGCTCGGCCGGCCGGGTTTCCATGACGCCAGGAACGGCTGGCCAGGTTTTTGCGACGCCAGGCTCGGCTGGCCAGGTTTCTGCGACGCCAGGCTCGGCGGCTCCGGTTTCTGCCGCGCCCGGGTCTGCTTCCCCGGTTTCCGGCGCTTCGGATTCGGGGCCGCCGTGGGCGACTTCGCCCGCCTCGTCCGCGGTGCCGGGCGCATCGGTTCCGAGCTCCGGGATTCCGGCCTCTTCCACGTCGGCTGCGCCGATCTCCGCCGCCTCGCCGCCGGTTTCCGGAGCGTCCGTTTCGGGAGCGCCGGCCGGGCGTCGGCCTGAGCCCGCCGGCATCATGCCCGATGCTCCCGAGGAGCCCGGCTTCGCCGCGGATGCCGGGGTGCCCGGGCAGCTGTCCGCGGCTTCGATCCGGGAGGTCTGGCCCGAGATCATTACCGCGGTCGGACGCAAGAGCAAGAAGATCGCCGCGCTCGCCCAAGGCGCCACCGTGCGGGACCTCGAGGGTCAGACGGTGGTGCTCACGTTCCGCTTCCCGGCACACGCCAAGATGGTCGCCGCCGAGCCGGCGTTGATCTCCGACGCGCTCTACGAGGAGCTCGGCGGCCGCTGGCAGATCCGCTGCGACGTCGCGGGGGAGAGCGGTCCGTCGCCGGGCTCGGGCGGTTCTGCCCCACGTGGCCCGCGCGGCGGCCCTGCAGGCCCCACGCAGCGCTCTCCGCAGCCCCAGGACGGTCCGCCCCGCCAGCAAGCGGGCCCCACCGCACCTAGCGGCGCCGGTGCCCCCACGCGGCAGCGGGAGGCCGCGCCGCGCGCCGCGGTGGCCATCGAGAGCGACGCCGGCGACGAATGGCCGGAGCCGGCCCGCCCGGGAGGACGCGCCACGGCTGTGGCCGCCCAGGTGGCCGAGGTCGCGGTGGACGAAGAGGCGTGGCCCGAGCCAGCCCGGCTCGGCGGCCCACAGGCCGGTAGCCAGCCCCGGGGAGCGGGGGGCACTGGCCCAGGCATGGCGGACCCTAGTGTCGGACAAAGCAACCCGAGCGGCGGCGAAGGTCCCGGCGGCGGTCAGGGCTTCGGCGGCCCAGGCGCGGGCCAAGCCTCAAGCGGCCCAGCTGCGGGCCAGGGCTTCAACGGTCCAGGCGCGGGCCAGGGCTTCAACGGTCCAGGCGCGGGTCAAGGCTTCAACGGCCCAAGCCCGGGCCAAGCGTCAAGCGGTCCAGGCGGCCAAGGTCTCAGCGGCCCAGGCGGCCAAGGCTTTAGCGGCCCAGGCGCGGGCCAAGCCTCAAGCGGCGGAGGCGAGGGCCAGGGCTTCAGCAATCCAGGCGGCGGTCATGGCGTCGGCGGCCCAGTCGCGGGCCAAGCCTCAAACGGCCCAGGCGCAGGCCATGGCCCGGGCGGCGCAGGCGGCGCAGGCGGCCCAGGCTTCAGCGGGCCAGGAGGGAGCCAAGACCTCAGCGGGGTCGACCGCCAAGGCCAAGCCCTCGGCGGCGGCCAAGAATTCCGCGGCCCAGGCAGAGACCAGGACTTCAGCGGGTCGGCGACCAGCCAGGCCGCCCCAACCCACCCGGCAGCAGCCGGAGGCGGGGTAGCCAACGCGACAGGCGGTGCGGGCGGCACAACCAGCCTGTCCGGCCCGGCAGGCGGCTGGAGCGAGGCAACCAGCCCGGCCGGTGGTGCCGGCGGCGCTGCAACCAGCCCAGCCGGCGGCCCGGCAACCAGCCCAGCCGGCGGCCCGGCAACCAGCCCAGCCGGCGGCCCGGCAACCAGCCCGGCAGGCGGCCCGGGCGGACTATCCAACCCGGGAACGGGCGGGCTGACGAACCCGGGAAGCGGCCCGAGCGGGCTAACCAACCCGGCCGGAAGCCCTCGCGGGACCACGGCCGGAGCCCCAGACGAGGGAACAGGCCCGGGCGGAACAGGCCCGGGCGGAACAGGCCCGGGCGGAACAGGCCCGGGCGGAGCCGGACCGGGCGCGGCAGCCGCTCCAAGCGCCAGCGCGACGACCCGCGACAGGCCCACCACCCCCGGCGAACAGCAAGGCGACCCGAACAGAGCCGGTGCCCGAAACAGCGCACCGGCGGCAGCATCAGCCCCACCCGGCGGCCGAGCCCCGTCCAGCGGTCTCGCCGCTGCCCGGGCCGCCGCTGCCGGTGCTGGGCGCGGCACCAACGCCGCCCCGGCGAGCAAGACCAGCGCCTGGTCCGACGGCTCCCCGACCGAGGAGGCGCCGTACGACCCCGAGTACGACGGTCCGCCCCGGGCCGGAGCGGGGCGGCCGAACGGTGGCGGCCCGGCGTTCGAGGGTTTCGACCCCGGCGACGAGCCGCTTGACGACGTGATCGACGAGAAGACCGCCCGGATGAGCAGCGAGCAGCAGGCCGTTCAGCTGCTTCGCGACGCACTTGGGGCGGAGAAGATCAGCGAGTCCTGACCCGGTTCCGTGCCGCGCTCGCCGGGCACGGGACAATGGTTGGGACTACCCCCCGTTTTAAGGAGCAATGCGATGCGCCCCGGTGGACAGCCGAACATGCAGCAGATCATGAAGCAGGCGCAGAAGATGCAGCAGCAGGTCGCGCAGGCGCAGGCCGAGCTCGCCGAGGCCGAGGTCACCGGTACGGCCGGCGGTGGCCTGGTCACCGTCGTCGTGACCGGGCTGGGCGAGTTCAAGTCCATCAAGATCGACCCGAAGGCGGTCGACGCGGAGGATGTCGAGACGCTGGAGGATCTGGTGCTCGCCGCCATCCACAACGGGTCCGAGGCGGTGCGGGAGCTGACCGAGCAGAAGATGGGTCCGGCCACCGGCGGCCTGGGCGGCCTGTCCCTCCCGGGATTCTGAGCCTGTGTACGAGGGTGCCATCCAGGATCTGATCGACGAGCTGGGCCGCCTGCCGGGCGTGGGCCCGAAGAGTGCCCAGCGGATCGCCTTCCACGTCCTGTCCGCCGATCCCGCCGACGTGAACCGGCTGGCCAACTCCCTCCGCCGGGTGAAGGAGCTGGTCCGGTTCTGCACGATCTGCTTCAACGTCGCCGAGTCGGAGCAGTGCCGGATCTGCCGCGACACCCGTCGCAGCAACGAGGTGCTCTGCGTCGTGGAGGAGCCCAAGGACGTCGTCGCGATCGAGCGGACCGGTGAGTTCCGCGGTCGCTATCACGTCCTGGGTGGCGCCATCAATCCGCTTGAGGGCATCGGCCCGGACAACCTGCGGATCCGTGAGCTGCTGATCAGGCTCAGCACCGGCGAGGTCAAGGAGCTGATTCTCGCCACCGATCCGAACACCGAGGGGGAGGCCACGGCCACCTACCTCGCGATCATGGTGAAGCCGATGGGGATCGCCGTCACCAGGCTGGCCAGTGGCCTGCCGGTGGGTGGTGACCTGGAGTATGCGGACGAGATCACGCTGGGCCGGGCCTTCGAGGGCCGTCGCGCGGTGTAGTGAAACCGGCGCATTTTGCCCGCTTTACCCCACTTCAGAGTCATGTAGACGGTAGTTTTCCGTCTTGGCGGGTCCCCAGGTCACGGTCATATCACGGGGGAGACACGGATGCACGCGTGTGCCGGAGATGGCCTTGACCACACCCCCGCCGTAGGTGAATGTTCCTAACGATGGCGGCACACCCGCTGTCGCGTGCCCTCGTGGTTCTGGTCGGACCTGACCGGCTCTTCGGGGGAACGGCACTCGAGGCTTGCGATAACCGATCGGTTGCCGGGCGCTGCGGGAGCCATTGCCGACGGTCTACGGGCGCGATGCCCGCAGTCGTGGCTGTGGAAACCTGCGGTCGGCGGCCGGGGAAAGGACCGGCGGATAGATGTCGATCGGCCCAGAGGCGTCGATTACCGACGAGAAGTCGGCGCCCACCGACGACCCCGCCATCGAGCGGGCGCCGAGCGAGCAGGTCATCGCCGGCCGGTCGCTCAAGCAAATCGCGTGGCGCCGCCTGAAGACGGACAAGGTCGCGCTCACCGGGGGCATCGTCGTCCTCGTGCTGGTCCTGATCGCGATTCTCGCCCCGGTGCTGACCAAGTTGTTCGGTCATCCGATCGGCGATTTTCACGGCGACCAGATCGACGCGACGCTGGGCACCCCGATCGGTCCGTGGGGCGGCATCAGCCGGGAGTACATCCTCGGTGTCGAGCCCGTCTCCGGCCGGGACATCTTCAGCCGCATCGTGTACGGCGCGCAGACGTCGCTGACGGTCGCCTTCCTGTCGGCGTTCCTCTCGACCTTCCTCGGCGTGCTCTTCGGCCTCTCCGCCGGTTACCTCGGCGGCTGGGTCGACTCGGTGATCAGCCGGATCATGGACTTCCTGCTTGCCTTCCCGCAGCTGCTCTTCGCGATCGCCCTGGTCTCGGTGCTGCCCGACTCGATGCTCGGGCTCGGCGGGCGCTGGTCGCGGGTGCTCGTGCTGGTCGGCGTCATCGGCTTCTTCGGCTGGCCGTACATCGGCCGGATCGTGCGCGGGCAGACATTGTCGCTGCGCGAGCGTGAGTTCGTCGAGGCCGCCAAGAGCCTCGGTGCCCGCTCGCCGCGCATTCTGGCCCGGGAGTTGCTGCCGAACCTGGCCGCGCCGATCCTCGTCTACACGACGCTGATCATCCCCACCAACATCCTCACCGAGGCCGCCCTGAGCTTCCTCGGCGTGGGCGTCCCGCGACCGAATCCGTCGTGGGGCGACATGCTGGCGGACGCGGTGAACTTCTACCGCTACGACCCCATGTACATGATCGTTCCCGGCGGGATGATCTTCATTACCGTGCTGGCCTTCAATCTCTTCGGTGACGGCCTGCGTGACGCGCTCGATCCCAAGGCCCGCTGACACTCGGGGCCACTGCACCAAACGCATGTTCCGCGGGCCTTCGGGTTCGCTGTCTAGGAGGTAGGAGTACAGGTGGTTAGCAAGACGAGGGTGATGGCGGCCGCTGGGGTCGCCGTCGCGTTGGGCTTCACCGCCGCTTGCGGTGGCACGTCCGACAGCGACTCCGACAAGGGCACTTCCAACGGTGCGGCCGGCTACAACGCCGCGCTGACCGGCATTGTCAACCCGAGCGACAAGAAGGGCGGCACGCTGAACCTGATGTCCGCCCAGGATGTCGACTCGATGGACCCGGCGCGCGCCTACTACGCGTTCGTGTGGGACCTGAACCGGCTCTACACCCGCAAGCTCGTGGACTACGCGGCGGCTCCGGGCAAGGACGGCCTCAAGCTGGTTCCCGACCTGGCGACGGCCGAGCCCGAGATCAGCGCCGACAAGCTGACGTACACCTTCAAGCTGAAGAGCGGCATCAAGTGGGATGACGGCGCGCCGATCACCTCGAAGGACATCAAGTACGGCGTCGAGCGGGTCTGGGCTGCGGACGTCATCTCCGGCGGGCCGGTCTACCTGCCCGGCGTCCTCGACCAGGGCCAGAAGTACCCGGGCCCGTACAAGGACACCGACCCCGACAAGCTGGGCCTGAAGTCCGTCACCACGCCGGACGACTCGACCATCGTGTTCAAGCTGCAGAAGCCGTACTCGGACTTCCTCTACCTGCTCGCGATGCCCGGCTCCGGCCCGGTGCCGAAGGCGCGGGACACCGGAGCGCAGTACGGCTCCGCGCCGGCCTCTTCCGGCCCGTACATGCTCAAGCCGGGCGCGGTCGTGCCGGGCAAGAGCGTGTCCTTCGTGCGTAACCCGAACTGGGACCAGGCGACCGACACCATCCGCAAGGCGCTGCCGGACGCGGTCAACCTGACCATCACCACCAACGCCGACGACATGGACAAGCGTCTCATCGACGGCACAGCCGACATGGACGCCGGCCAGACCGGTGTGCAGACTCAGGCCCGCACCCAGATCCTGCAGGACCCGAAGCTCAAGGCGAACTCCGACGCACCGACCACCGGCTTCCTGCGCTACGCGGGCCTGGCCACCTCGGTCGCGCCGCTGGACAAGATCGACTGCCGCAAGGCGATCATCTACGCCGCGGACCCGACGTCGCTGCAGACCGCTCGTGGTGGCCCGATCGCCGGTGGCGACATCGGCACCAACATGCTGCCGCCGAACATCGCGGGTTCCGACGCGGCGTACGACCCGTACAACCGGCTGCCGGGCAAGCCGCAGCTGGACAAGGCCACGGCCGCGCTCGCCGCTTGTGGCATGCCGAACGGCTTCGACGTGACCATCGCGGTCCGTAACAACAAGCCGGCCGAGGTCAAGAGCGCCGAGGCGCTGCAGGCCGCGCTCAAGGCCGCGAAGATCAACGCCAAGATCGACCAGTACGACGGCGCGCAGCAGGCCTCGATCACCGGCTCGCCCGACAACGTGAAGAAGAAGAAGTACGGGATCATCATCGGCGGCTGGGGCGCCGACTACCCGACCGGCGCCGGCTTCATGCAGCCGCTGGCCGACAGCCGCTTCATCCCGGCGAACGGTAACTACAACCTGTCGGAGATCAAGGACCCGTCGATCGACGCGCTGTTCGACCAGGCCGCCGCCGAGGTCGACCCGGCCAAGGCCGCCGATGTCTACAAGCAGATCAACCAGAAGATCATGGAAGGCGCGTACTACCTGCCGTTCGTGGTCGACAAGGCGCTCAACTACCGCAACCCGCGGCTGACGAACGTCTACGAGCACTCCGCCCTGAGCATGATCGACTTCCAGGCCATCGGCCTCAGCGACGGCAAGTAGTCGATCTTTCTAGCACCGAAGGGCAGGTGAAGGCCGCCCGCTCCCTGTTCGGCCGAACGTCGTGCTGACATATCTCATCCGGCGGGCAGTCAACGCCGTGCTCACCATGCTGGTGGTCACGCTGGTCACCTTCGGCATCTTCTTCATGGTGCCGACCCTGACCGGCTCAGACCCCGCGCTGCTCTACATCGGGAAGACCTCCGACGCCGCCTCGGTGGAGGGCATCCGGACCAAGCTCGGCCTGGCCGACCCGGTCATCGTGCAGTACGGCAAGTTCCTGAAGGGTCTCGCCGTCGGGCGGGACTACGCCAACGGACCCGACGTTCAGCACTGCCCCGCGCCCTGCATGGGCTATTCCTTCAAGACCGACCAGCAAGTCTTCCCCCTCCTCATGGGAGACCTGCCGGTGACGATGTCGCTGGCGCTGGGCGCCGCCGTGCTGTGGGTGATCATGGGGGTCTCCACCGGCGTCATCTCGGCGCTTCGAAGAGGCAGCCTGCTGGATCGGGCGGTGATGACCGGCGCCCTGGCCGGCGTTTCCCTGCCGATCTATTTCACCGGGCTGCTGGCCCTGAGCATCTTCGTGTACTGGCTGGGCTGGTTGCCCAACGCCGACTACACGCCGTTCTTCGACAACCCGTTCACCTGGGCCTCCGGCCTGATCCTGCCCTGGATCACCCTCGCCTTCCTGTTCGCGGCCACGTACGCCCGGCTCACCCGGGCGAACATGCTGGAGACCCTGGGCGAGGACTACATCCGGACGGCGCGCGCCAAGGGCCTCGGCGAACGGACGGTCATCGGCAAGCACGCGCTGCGCTCGGGCCTGACCCCGCTGGTCACCGTCTTCGGCCTGGACCTGGGCGCGCTGCTGGGCGGCGCGATCCTCACCGAGGCGGTGTTCAACCTGCGTGGCCTCGGCTACCAGGCGCTGACGGCGATCCGCGGCAACGACCTGCCGGTGATCCTCGGCGTCACGCTGATCGCGGCGTTCTTCATCGTCTTCATCAACCTCATCGTCGATGTGCTGTACGGCTTCATCGACCCGCGGGTCCGGCTGGGCTGAGGAGAGAACCACATGTCTACCGACTCGCTCGCCGGCCTCACCCTGCCGGGCGACCGCAACACCCGACCGTTCCTCGAGGTCAAGGACCTCACCGTCCGCTTCGAGACCGATGACGGCGTCGTCCAGGCGGTGTCCAGGTCGTCGTTCTCCGTCGAGCGCGGCAAAACGCTGGGCATCGTCGGTGAGTCCGGCTCGGGCAAGAGCGTGACGTCGCTCGCCGTCCTGGGCCTGCACCGCACCCGCAGCAACGCCAAGGTCGACGGCCAGGTCTGGCTGGACGACCAGGAGCTCGTCACGGCGACCGACGAGCAGGTCCGCCAGCTCCGCGGCGGCAAGATGGCGATGATCTTCCAGGATCCGCTGAGCGCGATGCACCCGTACTTCACGGTCGGAGCGCAGATCGTCGAGGCGTACCGGGTACACAATCCGAAGGCCTCCAAGAAGGAAGCCCGGGAGCGGACGATCGACATGCTCACCCGGGTCGGCATCCCGCAGCCGGAGAAGCGGTTCAGCGACTACGGCCACCAGTTCTCCGGCGGCATGCGCCAGCGCGCGATGATCGCGATGGCGCTGGTCAACGACCCCAAGCTGCTGATCGCCGACGAGCCGACCACCGCCCTCGACGTGACCGTGCAGGCCCAGATCCTGGACCTGATCCGGGACCTGCAGGAGGAATTCGGCTCGGCCGTCATCATGATCACCCACGACCTGGGCGTGGTGGCCGAACTCGCCGACGACGTCCTGGTCATGTACGGCGGCAAGATCATCGAGCGAGGGCCGGCGGCGGACGTGTTCCACAGCCCGCAGCACCCGTACACCTGGGGTCTGCTCGGTTCCATGCCCCGCCTCGACCGGGACGTCCGCGAGCGGCTCAACCCGATCAAGGGCTCGCCGCCGAGCCTGATCAACCTGCCCTCGGGCTGTGCCTTCCATCCCCGCTGCCCGTACGCGGGCCGCAACGGGGAGCGATCCTTCACCGACGTGCCCGAGTTGCGCGGCGGCGTGCACGCGGTCGCCTGTCACCTGCCGGCCGAGGACCGCCGGCAGATCTTCACGCAGGAAGTCGCTCCGAACCTGTGAGCGCGAGCGGGAGTGAGAACATGCACCGGAGCGAGGACCCAGTGAAGGGCCAGAAGAGCATGACCGACGTGGCTCAGCGCGAAAACCTGCTCGAGGTGACCGGCCTGCAGAAGCACTTTCCGATCACCAAGGGCCTGTTGCGGCGCCAGGTCGGTGCTGTGCGCGCGGTCGACGGCATCGACGTGGCGGTGCGCCAGGGCGAGACCCTGGGCCTAGTCGGCGAGTCCGGCTGCGGCAAGTCGACGGCCGGCCGGCTCTTCACCCGCATCCTGGAGCCGACCGGCGGCAAGATCGTCTTCGAGGGCGAGGACGTCAGCCACCTGAACACCAAGCAGATGCGCCCGCTGCGCCGCGACGTACAGATGATCTTCCAGGACCCGTACTCGTCGCTGAACCCGCGGCACACGGTCGGCTCGATCATCGCCGCGCCGCTGCAGATCCAGAAGATCCCGACGCCGAAAGGCGTCAAGGTGGCCGTGCAGGACCTGCTCAAGCTGGTCGGCCTCAACCCGGAGCACTACAACCGGTATCCACACGAGTTCTCCGGTGGGCAGCGCCAACGCATCGGCATCGCCCGCGCGCTCGCGCTGCGCCCCAAGCTGATCGTCGCCGACGAGCCGGTCTCGGCCCTGGACGTGTCGATCCAGGCCCAGGTCGTCAACCTCCTCGACGACCTGCAGCGCGAATTCGACCTGACGTACGTGTTCATCGCGCACGACCTGTCGGTGGTCCGGCACATCTCGGACCGGGTCGCGGTCATGTACCTCGGCAAAATCGTGGAGATCGCCGACCGCAACGAGCTCTACAAGAACCCCCGGCACCCGTACACGGTGGCGCTGATGTCGGCGGTCCCGGTGCCCGACCCGTCGCGACGCGACCGCGCCCAGCGCGAGCGGGTGCTGCTCACCGGCGACGTGCCCAGCCCGATCAACCCGCCGTCCGGCTGCCGCTTCCGAACCCGCTGCTGGAAGGCGCAGGACATCTGCGCGACGGAAGAGCCGCCGCTGGTGCCGCGCCTGGCCGACCCGGAGTCGCACCAGACCGCGTGCCACTTCCCGGTGTCCGAGGAAGAGATCGTCGTGGGCCGCAGCCCGGCCGGCACCTCGGCCTGAGAGACCGCTCGCTGCCGCCCCCGGTCGTTCCGGCGGGCGGCAGCGGCGTTTCCGGCACTGCCAAGGGCCAGATCAAATTCCGGTCGTGCCTGGTTGCATGGTGCTGACCGTCGCTCACGCCGAGGTCATTTCTCGTTCAAGACCAAGATCGAGTTCAAGATCAAATTCCGGTCGTGCCTGGTTGCATGGCCCTGACCGTCGCTCACGCCGAGGTCGGGCGAGGGCGGCCAATCGCCTAGCGGCTCATAAACAGCCACCCTCACCCTGCCGGCTGATTGCATGATCGAACCGCGGCCGGATCTGACCGGAAATAAGCTTGAGTGTGGCGGGTTTGGGCAGGGGGTGTCGCCGGGCGGGGTGTCCGTCCGGTGGGTTGGTTGCGGTTGTTAGGTGGCGGGTTGCAGGGTGACGGTGTGGCCGAGTGCTTCTAGTTGCCGGACGAGGGTGTTGGTGCGGCGTCCGGTGTTGATCTTTTGGTGGTAGTAGTCCGGGCCGAGGTCGTGGTAGTGGGTGTTCGGGTCGGCTAGGAGGTGCCAGATGATGACTAGGACGGAGCGGGCGACGGCGACGAGGGCTTTGAGTTTGCCGCGGCGTTTGACGATGCGTCGGTAGCGTTCGGCGAGGAAGGTGTTGTGGCTGCGTGACGCGGTGGCGGCGGCCAGGCCGAGGACGCCTTTGAGGTAGGGGTTTCCTTTGCCGGTCTTACCGCTGCTGGTACTGGCTCCGGACTGGATGGTGCGGGGGCACAGTTTGGCCCAGGACACCAGGTGGCCGGCGGTGGGGAAACGGGTCATGTCCAGGCCGATCTCTCCGATGATCAGCTGGGCTGTCTCGCGGCTCAGGCCGGGGATCTGGCTGAGTCGTTGCATGGCGTCGACGGCGGGGCGGGCGTCGTGGTCGTGGTTCGCCGGGGTGACCTGGTGGCTGGTGGTGGCGATGAGTTCTTCGATGCGGGTGGTGAGTTGACGGATCTGGTCGTCGAGGCGGTCGATCTGGTCGAGCAGGATCCGGGCGAGTTCACCGTGATGGTCGTCGAACCGGCCGGTCAGCGCTTCGATGAGGGCGGCGTGTTTGCTACGCATTTGTCCTCTGGCCAGCCCTGCCAGGGTCCGCGGGTCGCGTTGTCCGGCGATGAGCGCCTCGATCATGTCGCGGGTGGACACGGTCTTCAGGGTGCTGGCCACCGAGCTGACCTTGATCAGAGCGTCTTCGAGGAGTTTCTCTAGCCGTTGCCAGTTCCGGGTCCGGTCCCGGGTCAGATCGACGCGCATCCGGGTGTAGTCGCGCAGGACCCGGATCGGGACGGGCGGGACGAACGAGGGCCGGAGCAGACCTTTCTCGGTCAGCTTGGCCAGCCACACCGCGTCGAGTTTATCCGTCTTGGGCCGGCCGGGCACGTTCTTGACGTCACGGGCGTTGACCAGTTGCACGTCCAGCCCTGCCGCTTCTAGCAGGTAGTACCAGATCCGCCAGTAGTCCGAGGTCGACTCCACGGTGACCTTCTCGATCCCCGCCCCGACCAGGACAGCGGCGAGATCAACGACCGTGTTGGTCGTGGCCGAGACCTGCCATACCCGGCTGACTCGTCTCCCGCTCGGGCCGGTACTGGGTAGGCGGGTACACACCATGCCGGAGTCCTTAGCGACGTCAACCGCGGCGACACGGTCCAGGATCCGTTCGTGTTCGGCGTCGATGATCTCCTCAGGCACCACGCCCATATGCCACCGTTCCCTCTCCCGCGTATGACTGACAACAGCCGGCCACCCGGGGGCCTCGGTCGGGAACCGAAATTCTGACCGGCGTGCTCGAAGCAACAGTGCGTGACCCTCAGGTCGGGGCCCCGGCGTCAGACTTGTGGACGGGCTACACGGCCCAAGATCCATCGACGTCGGCGGGTGACCGAACCACCATTTTCACGCTTGCGTGACGCCTCGAAGAGACCGGGTGACTTGTGGCGGCGTGGTCGGCTCCGCACCGCCACGACACACCATCGGTCGGCGCCGGGTGGCTGGGAGGGGCCATGGCGTCGCAGTCGTCGTGCCGGCGCAGCCAGATTGTGACGGCTTGGGCCGTGGTTCAGCCCGGAGGACTCAGCTCGCCACCCGAGGTCGCATCGACCACCGAGGGACTTCGCTGGAGGAAAACTCGTTGGCGCACCAACTGGTGACTGTTACCTTGGTCCCTAGGGACATCGACGGCGAGAGGCGGAGTTGCTATGGCTCCAGTAACGCACAAGATCGAGCGGGTCCAGCTCGGTGTTCGCATGGAGACGCGACTGGTAAAGGTGCTGAAGGGCCTGGCGGAGTTCAACGACGAGACGCTCGGGGAGCTGCTCGAAAAGATCGTTCTGCACTCGTTCGAACCGGTGCCTGGAGACGAGGGAGAGTCGAGCGCGAGCCCGCACAGCAAGGCCCAACTCAAGGCGATCGAGGATCTCAAGAAGGTCTATGGGCTCGACTATGAGGCGCACGGCGCACGCGACTTTCCCAAGCATCCCGCAACCGACTGATCCCCGAAGCGCGCGCTCAGGGGCTGCCGTCCCCGTCCAGATCGGGGGTGTGCTGTCCGAGGCCCCGACGGATCGCGATCTCTACGGGGGAGTACGCGCCGTCGGCCCGGTGCAGTTCGTACGGCGTGGCCGGCATCAGCGGCGGCTGGGCCATGAAGCGTGGCCGCACCCCATGGTGTGGTTGCGCCGCGTGCACCAGGAATGGATGGCACAGGAAGACGTCGCCCGGGGACCCGGTGGCGAGGGCGAGCGGCCGGTGGTCGGACGCCGCCACCAGATCGGGCGCGAGGGTCAGCCCGCTTGCCCCGTCCTCCCCGTACTTCTCCAGCACTTTCGGCACGTCGAGGTGTGAGCCGACCCGGATCCGGGTCGGGGCGTCCTGTTCACCGACCTCGCTGAACAGGAACAGCATCAGCAGCGCCCGGCCCCGGGAGCGCAGATTTGTGAAGTACCAGCTCTCGCCCTCCGGCAGGTAGCTGCCCTCGATGTGCCAGCCCGCGTCCTCCGGTTCCTCTTCGTGCGGGAAGCGCAGCGGGAACGTGCCCAGCGAGTAGCGCGGCTCCCAGCGTCCCGCGCCGACGAGCAGGTCGTACGCGTGCTGCAGGAACGGGGAGTTGGGTGCGGCGGCGAACGGCCCCTGCGCCATGCCGGCCACCCAGTGCACGGGCCGCGTCCACGTCGCTGGGTCGTCCGTTTCGCAGCCCGTCTCCCGCCATAGCAGCCGCGCACAGTCCGCGGCCACCCGCGGCGCGACGGCACCCGCCAACTTCACGAAGCCGTCGCGAAGAAAGCGGGATACCAGGGTCGTGTCATCCATGCCCCCATCGTGCGGTGACACCGGTCCCGATCACCCGACACTTTCCGCACCGCCTTTGTCGGGTGCCGCAACAGTGCCGGCGCATGATCGGATCGGGCCACAGCGACTGGTGCGCCTTCGGCCAAGGTCGACGTCGGAAGGAGGTTTCATGATCTCGGCGCTCAACCGGCTCGTCGACCTCGTCGAGGAGAGCCTGACCCGGGACTTCGACGTCAAGGACGTGGCCAGGACGCTCGGCACGACCGAATACCACCTCCGGCGGATGTTCTCGTCGTTGGCCGGTATGCCGCTGTCGGAGTACGTGCGCCGCCGCCGGATGACCGTCGCCGCCGCCGACGTCATCCGGCGTGAGCAGGATCTGCTGAGCATCGCCGTCCGGTACGGATACGGCTCGACCGAGGCGTTCGGGCGAGCATTCCGGGCTGTCCACGGCGCCGGCCCTGGTGACGTGCGCCGCGACGGGGGTCCCCTTCGCACGCAACCACAGCTCAGGTTCCGCCTGACCGTCGAAGGGGGCGAACGTATGGACACCCGCATCGTCGACCACCCCGAGTTTCGTCTCGTGGGACACGCTGCCCGGGTTCCGCTGGTCCACCGGGGCATCAACCCGCACATCCAGCAGCACCTCACCGCACTGTCGACAGCGGACCACGTGCGCTTGAAGGCCCTCGGCAACACCGAGCCGACCGGCCTGCTCGCGGTCAGTGACGACCTCGACCCCGACCGCGCCGAGGGCAGCGAGCTGACCTACCTGCACGGGGTCGCCGTGTCCCCAGATACGCCGATCCCCGGCGGCCTGGACATCATCGAGGTCCCGGCCGGCAGATGGGTGGTCATCCGAGTTGCGGGGCCGTATCCGCAGACCCTGCAGAAGACCTGGGCCGCGACCGCAACCGAGTGGTTCCCCTCCAACCCGTGGCGTCTGCGGCCCGGTCCGGAGATCGTCGCGATGCTCGCGCCCACGGACGACTTCAGCACCGCGACCTGTGAGCTCTGGCTGCCTGTGCAACCGGCGTGACGACCCCGCGGCCGCGGGGCGCTTCAGCCCCAGGTGATCTGTGGGCTCGGGTAGAAGTCGACGCCGCGGGAGGTCCAGCGGGGGCCGTAGGCGCCCAGGCGGGACGCGAACGATGTCCAGTCGTGAGTGCTCGCCGGCGACCAGCCGAGCTCCGCGATGGCCGGCAGGCGGGGGAAGGCCATGAACTCGATGTCGTCCAGTTTGCGCAGGGTCTCCGACCAGAGCGGCGCCTCGACGCCCAGGACCGCGGATGCGGGCAGGCCGGTGACGCGGGTCGCCGGGTTCCAGTCGTAGGCGGTGCGTACTTCGATGTAGCCCGCCCAGGACAGGCCCAGCGGCGTGTTCCGGTCGTACTTCATGTCCAGGTAGGCCTGGTTCGCCGGGGACATGACCACCTTGGTCCCGCGGGCGGCGGCAGCTACCACGGTCGAGTTGGTGGTCGCGGTGTCCCAGTACTGGGCGACGGCGTTCGCCGAGGCCGGCGACTTGGCGATCTCGTTCCAGCCGTACGCGGTCTTGCCGTGCGCGGTCACCAGGGGCAGCACCCGCCGCTGGAACGTCAGATAGTCGGCGTCCGTGGTGGCGTGCGCCTCGTCGCCGCCGATGTGCAGGTACGGCCCGGGCGTGAGCGCGGCCAGTTCGCGGATGACGTCCGCCACGAACCGGTACGTCGTCTCGGAGCCGATGCACAGCGAGCTGTAGCCCACCGCGGTGTCGGTACGCGGCGGCGGCGCCACCCCGTCGCAGGTCAGTTCGGGATAGGCCACCTGCGCCGCGTTGACGTGGCCGGGCATGTCGATCTCCGGCACGATCGTCACGTAGCGGGCGGCCGCGTACCGGACCAGGCCCCGGTAGTCGGCCTTGGTCAGGTAGCCGGGACCGGTGCCGTCGACCCCCGTACCGGGTCCACCTCCGACGGTGGCCAGCCGCGGCCAGCTGTCGATCTGGATCCGCCAGCCCTGGTCGTCCGCGAGATGCAGGTGCAGATAGTTGACCTTGAATCGGCTGATCTCGTCGATGTACGCCTTGATCTCGTCCGGGGTGTGGAAGTGCCGCGCCACGTCGAGCATCGCCCCGCGGTAGGCGAAGCGCGGATAGTCGACGATGCCGCCGCCGGCCACGCGCCACGCGCGGCGCACCACGGTCGGCGAATCGATCTCCCGGGGCAGCAGCTGGCGCAGGGTCTGCGCGCCGGCGAACAGCCCGGCGGGCTTGTTCGCCCGGATGGTCACCTTCGTACGGTCGACGCTGAGCCGGTAGCCCTCGTTGCCGAGCCGCGCGTCACCGGCGCCGAGCAGCAGCGAGATCGTGGGCAGTGCCCGCGGAGCGGCCGGCCGGACCGGCAGCGGATAGCCGGTGGCGGGACGCAACGCGCGGGCCAGCTGATCACCGACGGCCTGCGCCGCCGCCGAGCCGGGCTGCGTGCGAATCACCGTGCCCGCCCCGAGCCGGAAGTCGGCACCGGCGACGGGCCGGACCTCGGCAGGCGCGGGAATGACGCTGCCCAGGGCCGGGATGGCGGCGGAAGCGGCGGAGGCCGCGGTGGGGAGCGCGACGGCCGGCAGCCCGAGAGCTGCGACGATGAGCATGCGGGTCACGACGGGTCTGGCCACGGATCCGACGCTACATTCGAGGGCGTCTATCTGTAAAGCTTCCGTGCAGTGGGTCAGCCTTCCGGGCGGTTGAGGATGCCGACCGCTATGGCGTGGACGGCATCGAGGTCCGCCGGGTCCTTGAGAACCGCGTTCGCGCCCGTCACGGCGTACCACTCTTCGGCGTCCTTGTATTGCACGCGGACCGTGACCTGGTCGCCGGAGAGTTCCGTCCGCAGGGTCAGGTCGCCGGTGATGACGCCGACCTCGTCGGTCATCACCCCGCCCTGGCCCGCGGTGATGTCGGTGGTCTTGCTGGTGGCAGCGGCGGCCTCGGCGGCGGGCGCCGGGGTCGCGGCGGGCTCGGGTGTCGTCATCAGCACTTCTCCAGCATGTCGGTCAGCGCGGCCTTCTCCTTGGCGGTCACCGTGAGCTTCCACTGGCTCTTCACCACGATCCAGTCCTGAGCGTATTGGCACCAGGCGCCGGTCTGCTCGGGTTTCCAGGTGGAGGGGTTCTGGTCACCCTTTGACCTGTTGGACGAGGCCGAAACCGCCACCAGCTGAGGATCTTTGAGGTCGTTGGCGAATTCCTTGCGCTGCTCCGTGGTCCAGGAGGCCGCGCCCGAGCGCCAGGCCTCGGCCAGCGGCACCACGTGGTCGACGTCGACCTTGGCCGGGTCGGTGATCTTGTCGCCGTCGTAGATGCTGGTCCAGGTGCCCGCGACCACGTTGCAGCCGGAGAGCTTGACCTTGACGCCGTCGCGCTTGAGCACCGAGTCGCGGGTGTCGCAGTTGCTGCCCGTGCTGCTCCAGTGCGGGAACTTCTCCCGGCTGTAGCCGCTCATCGAGCCGGTCTTGGCGACGACCTTCAGCTTGCCGAGCTTCGCCTGGGCGGCGGTGGGATCGGTGGTCGTGGTGGTGGCGCTGTCACCGGTCGACTCCGAGCCCGCGCCGTTCTCGACGGGTAGTTCACAGCCGGCGGTGACGGTCACGGTCAGGAGGGCGGCGGCGACACGCAGGGTCCACAAAGGAGTAACACGAGGGGGCACCAGCTAAGCGTATGCGGCCTACGCCCTTTTCGCCCAAGTCGTCATCCGTGCCGCAAACGTTCCGCGCGCCGCCGAGTCACCCGGCGGCGCGCGGAACAACGGCTCAGCGGACCCGGTTGACCGCGCTGGTCACGGCCTTCATGGAGGCGGTGACGATGTTCGCGTCGAGCCCGACACCCCAGACCGACCGGCCGTTGACCTCGCACTCCACGTACGCGGCGGCCTGCGCGTCGTGACCCGAGGACAGCGCGTGCTCGGCGTAGTCGAGCACCCGGACCTGGATGCCCAGCGGCTGCAGCGCGTGCACGTACGCGTCGATCGGGCCGTTGCCGACCCCGCTGACCGGGCGCCGGGTGTTGCGGTGCCGGACCTCGGCGTCGATCTCGACCTTGCCGTCCACGGTGGCCGTGCTGTAGCGCTCCAGGTCGATGATGCCGAACTGCTGGTGGTCGACCAGGTATTCGCCGGCGAAGATGTCCCACATCTGCTGCGGGCCGACCTCGCCGCCCTCGGAGTCGGTGAACTGCTGCACCACGCCGGAGAACTCGATCTGCAGCCGGCGCGGCAGGTCGAGCTTGTGCTCCTCCTTCATGATGTACGCCACTCCGCCCTTGCCGGACTGCGAGTTGACCCGGATCACGGCCTCGTAGCTGCGGCCGACGTCCTTCGGGTCGATCGGCAGATACGGCACGCCCCAGGTGAAGTCGTCCACCTTGACCCCGGCCTCGGTCGCGTCCTCGTTCAGCGCGGTGAGGCCCTTCTTGATCGCGTCCTGGTGCGAGCCGGAGAACGCCGTGTAGACCAGGTCGCCGACGTACGGGTGCCGCTCGTGCACCGGCAGTTGGTTGCAGTATTCGACCGCGCGCTTGATCTCGTCGATGTCCGAGAAGTCGATCATCGGGTCGATGCCCTGGGAGAAGACGTTCAGCCCCAGTGTCACCAGGTCGACGTTGCCGGTGCGTTCGCCGTTGCCGAACAGGCAGCCCTCGACGCGGTCGGCGCCGGCCAGCACGCCCAGCTCGGCGGCGGCGACGGCGGTGCCGCGGTCGTTGTGCGGGTGCAGGCTCAGGATGATGCTTTCGCGCCGCGGCAGGTGGCGGTGCATCCACTCGATCGAGTCCGCGTACACGTTGGGGGTGGCCATCTCCACCGTGGCCGGCAGGTTGATGATCAGCGGGCGGTCCGGCGTCGGGTCGATGACGTCGATGACCGCCGAGCAGATCTCCAGCGCGTATTCCAGCTCGGTGCCCGTGTAGGACTCGGGCGAATACTCGTAGAAGATCTCGGTGTCCGGGGTGTGAATCTCCGCGTATTTCTGGCAGAGCCGCGCGCCGGTCGTCGCGATGTCGGTGATCCCGGCCTTGTCCAGTCCGAACACGACCCGGCGCTGCAGTGTCGAGGTCGAGTTGTAGAAGTGCACGATGGCGCGCTTGGCGCCGCGGATCGACTCGAAGGTGCGGTCGATCAGGTGCTCGCGGCACTGCACCAGCACCTGGATGGTGACGTCCTCCGGGATCAGATCCTGCTCGATCAGCTGGCGGACGAAGTCGAAGTCGGTCTGGCTGGCGGCCGGGAAACCGACCTCGATCTCCTTGTAGCCCATCCCGACCAGCAGGTTGAACATGCGGCGCTTGCGCTCGGGGGACATCGGGTCGATCAGTGCCTGGTTGCCGTCGCGCAGGTCGACCGCGCACCAGCGGGGCGCGGCCTCGATGCGCCGGGCCGGCCACTGCCGGTCGGGCAGATCGACAACAAACTGCTGGTGGTAGGGCTGGTAACGCTCGAACGGCATCCGGCTCGGGCGCTGGCGAGCGATGGCGTCGCCAGTTACGTCAGCGGTGGAAGACATGGTGAGGGCTCCTGAAAAGTGGTCAGTTCCGAAGAACGACCGGCGCGCATCAGCTCCGCGACGAGGTGCCGGCCTGGGATGGGGCCTCGTCGCGGCAGCGAAGGAGAAGCGTCTGCCACATGTCGAACGTCACCCTACGTGATCATCTTGGAGGTTTCCAACCCTACGCCCGGATGGTGGGAAGTGCGTGCTCAGACGGGCGGCGTCACGCGGACGGGATCGGGTCGGCCGACGCCACGGGCGCCTCGGTTGCCGGCGGGGGCGGCGGGGCGTCCAAGCCCATCGGCTCGCCGCCGGTCACCGGGCCCGGCAGGTCGATGGTCGCCGGGGCCGCACCCGCCGGGCCGGCGATGGTCAATGTGCCGAACTTGACCCGGGCGGCGGTGAGCAGGCCGTCGGCGGCGTAGCAGTAGATGCCCACGTCGACCGGCGCGGAGAGCGAGGCGGAGATCGTGTCGATCGAGAAGCAACTGCCGGAGGAGCCCTTGAGCGGCTGGGCGGCGGTCACGGACAGGGCGGACTGGCGATCGGTGAAAACCGGCAGCCACTGCCGGAAGACCCGCTGGATCTTCGGGTCGTACGCCCGGGGGACGCGCTTGCCGGGCTCGGCCACCCGGACACAGGACGGGCTGACCGGGTTGGTCGCCGAGGGGATCACGCACTGGAAGACCCCCGCGGGCAGTTGCGCGACGGACACGTCGGCGATACCGCCGAGGGCGCCGGCCGGGATGTCCACCCGCCAGCTTCCGTCGTTCGCGACCGTCGCGAGCACCGAGCGCGGGGCGAAGCCGCGCGCCTCCAGGGTGTAGGTCGCGGAAAAGCGGTGGTCCTCGGCCAGGGCGGCGATCGCGGCCAGGGCGACCCGGGCGTCCTGGTCCGGCGGCGGGGCGGACAGCGAGGGGGACGGGGTCGGCCCCACCGCGGGCGCCGAGTCACCGCAGGCGGAGACGCCGACGGTCAACAGGGCGGCGGCCAGCGCGGGCAGCACGCGCGTGGCGGGGCGGGAACGCATCGAGACATTCTCGCCTCTCGGTGCCCAGACCGGTCGTTGCGGGCACCGGAACCTTTTCCCGGCGTGTCGTCCGGTCCGCCGGGCCGGAATCTGGGATCGCGTGTCAGTGATCAGGACGGCCGCCGCTAGTCTGGGTGTCGATTGACTGACTGGCGCCGCCGGCCTTTCCTGAATCCGGGCCAGGCGGCGTCGGCACGTGTGGGGTGGAAAGGAGCCGGCTGCCGTGGCCCTCGTGGTGCAGAAGTACGGTGGTTCGTCCGTTGGTGATGCCGAGCGCATCAAGCGGGTGGCGGAGCGCATCGTGGCCGCCCGAAAGGCCGGCGACGACGTGGTGGTCGTGGTGTCCGCGATGGGCGACACCACCGACAACCTGCTCGACCTGGCCAACCAGGTGAGCCCGCTGCCGCCCGGCCGAGAGCTGGACATGCTGCTGACCGCCGGCGAGCGCATCTCGATGGCGCTGCTGGCGATGGCGATCCACAACCTGGGTTACGAGGCGCGCTCCTACACCGGCTCGCAGGCCGGCGTGCTGACCACCTCGGTGCACGGCAAGGCCCGGATCATCGACGTGACCCCCGGCCGGCTGCGGACCGCGCTGGACGAGGGCGCGATCGCGATCGTGGCCGGCTTCCAGGGCGTCTCGCAGGACACCAAGGACATCACCACGCTGGGCCGCGGCGGCTCGGACACGACCGCGGTCGCGCTGGCCGCCGCGCTGCACGCCGACGTGTGTGAGATCTACACCGACGTCGACGGCGTCTTCACCGCCGACCCGCGGATCGTCTCCAACGCCCGGCACATCAAGCAGATCACCTACGAGGAGATGCTGGAGCTCGCCGCGGGCGGGGCGAAGGTGCTGATGTTGCGATGCGTGGAGTACGCGCGCCGGTTCAAGGTGCCGATCCACGTACGCTCTTCGTACTCGAACAAGCAGGGCACGCTGGTCACCGGATCGATGGAGGACGCGGGAGTGGAACAAGCGCTGATCACCGGGGTCGCCCACGACCGCAGCGAGGCGAAGATCACCATCGTCGGGGTGCCCGACGAGCCCGGCGCGGCCGGTCGCATCTTCGAGACGGTCGCCCAGGCCGAGATCAACATCGACATGATCGTGCAGAACGTGTCGACCGAGGGCACCGGGCGCACCGACATCTCCTTCACGCTGCCCAAGGCCGACGGCCCCACCGCGATGGCCGCCCTTGACAAGATCAAGGAGCAGACCCGCTTCAAGTCGCTGCTCTTCGACGACCACGTCGGCAAGGTGTCGCTGATCGGCGCGGGCATGCGTTCGCACCCGGGTGTGGCCGCGTCGTTCTTCGCCTGCATCGGCGAGGCCGGTGTCAACATCGAGATGATCTCGACCTCGGAGATCCGGGTGTCGGTGGTCTGCCGGGACAGCGACCTCGACACGGCGGTCCGGGCCGTGCACGACACGTTCGAGCTCGGCGGTAACGAGACCGCGGTGGTCTACGCCGGGACGGGCCGGTAACCAGCGGATGCCGCGGCCGCAGCCCACGCTGGCTGTCGTCGGAGCCACCGGCTCCGTCGGCACGGTCATGCGTGAGCTGCTCACCTCGCGGCGCAACGTCTGGGGCGAGATCCGGCTGATCGCGTCCGCGCGCTCGGCCGGCAAGGAGCTGTCCTGCCGCGGCGAGCAACTCGTCGTCCGCGAGCTGACCCCCGAGGTCTTCGACGGCGTCGACGTGGCGATGTTCGACGTGCCCGACGCGGTGTCGATCGAGTGGGCGCCGGTCGCCGGCGCGCACGGCGCGACGGTGGTCGACAACTCGTCCGCGTTCCGGATGGAGACCGACGTCCCGCTGGTCGTGCCCGAGGTCAACAAGGAAGAGCTGCGGCGCCGCCCGCGCGGCATCGTCTCCAACGCCAACTGCACCACGATGGCCATGATCATGGCGATCGCGCCGCTGCACCGCGAGTACGGCCTGCGCGAGCTGGTCCTGGCGTCGTACCAGGCGGTGTCGGGGGCCGGCCAGATCGGCGTGGACACCCTGCACGACCAGCTCACCAAGGTGGCCGGCGACCGGACCCTGGGTTCGCGCCCGGGCAACGTGCGCCAGGCCATCGGCGACGATCTCGGCCCGTTCACCGCGCCGATGGCGTTGAACGTGGTTCCCTGGTCGGGCGAGCTGGCGACGAACGGCTGGTCGTCCGAGGAGCTCAAGCTGCGCAACGAGTCCCGCAAGATTCTCGGCCTGCCGGCGCTGAAGGTCTCGGCGACCTGCGTCCGGGTTCCGGTGGTGACCGGTCACTCGATCGCGGTGCACGCGGTCTTCGGCTCGGAGCTGGACGCGGAGGGCGCCCGTCAGGTGCTGCGCAACGCGCCCGGGGTGATCCTGGTCGACGACCCGGAGGCGGGCGAATATCCGATGCCGATCGACGCCGTCGGCACCGACCCCTCCTGGGTGGGCCGCATCCGCCGGGCGATGGACGACCCCCGGGCGCTCGACCTCTTCATCACCGGCGACAACATGCGCAAGGGCGCGGCGCTGAACACGGTGCAGATCGCCGAGCTGCTGGCCGCCGAGATCATCAAGGGCTGACCGCGGCTATCTCCGCCAGCTCAGGCGGTGGCCGGTGAGGAAGTCCAGAAAGTCGGCCGGGTCGAAGGCCTGCGCGGGCGCCAGAGCGCCACGCTTCTCCGTGTCCACGAGCCGCCGCGCGGCCTCCACGGCGATGACGGCAGTCGTCCCGTACGTGTCGAAGCCCCGCACCACGGCGTCACCGACCAGGTAGGTGAACCGCTGCGCTCGCCGGTCCGGCTCGGCCGGGCCCTCGGGCAGCATGTCGATGACCGCCGCCGGCGGCGGCGAGCCGAGCAGCTCACCGAAGGCCGCGCCGACGAAGCCGTCGATCCGGCCGATCCGGACGTGCCTGGGTACGGTCACCGCTTCGGTCAGCGGAAACGCGACTGTCGCGGTGTCCCGGTCCGAGCCGGGTAGCCTGACGCTCGACCGGCGGCCGTCGCGGGCGAGGCCGGCGATGCCCGCGATCGACCGCAGCGAGCCGCGGGAGGGACCGCCGCCCTCGATCACGTGACTGATCGTCAGGGTGTCGCGCGGGCCGTACCGTTCGGCGACCAGATGGGCGAGCAGGTCGGTGGGTACGCCCGCGTCCGTCGCGGCGGGGACGACCGGGCGCGCCTCGGGCGGCACCAGGTCGAAGACGGCTTGGACGTGCGGCTGCTCCCCGGCGGTGTCGACGTACGGGATGCCGGCGGCGACCGCGGCGCGCACCGGGCCGAGCCCGGACACGAGGAACGGGCCGGCGCAGTTGATCACGGCGGCGCAGCCGGCGAACGCCGCGACCAGCGCCCGATGATCGTTGGCGGCGGCGTGCTCGCGGCCGAGGGGGACGGGCTCGATGGCGCGGCGGAACAACTCGGCCTGCACGAGGCGGCCCTGGAACCCGCGTGCGCCGTAGACGGCAATCTTCATGCCGATGACGCTAGGCGCCGCCGGCGAGCGTACCAATGCTTGATGACCGCAATTGGATGCGCGATACGCTCGCTCGATGGATGTGTTGTCCGACGCCGTCGCGGCCATGCGCACCGGGCGCCCGCACTCGAACCTGGTCAGGTACCCGACGCCGTACCGGCGCGACTTTCCGGCGTCCGACGGCGCGGGTTTCCACGTCGTGCTGCGGGGCGCCTGCGCCCTGACCGTCGCCGCGGGTCCGGAGATCATCCTGAGGCCGGGCGATGTGGCCTTCCTGCCCTGGGGTGCGGCGCACGGGCTGAGCGGTGCCGACACGGAGTTGCTCTGCGGGGCGTACCTGCACGACCGGTCGCAGATCCACCCGCTGCTCGCCGATCTGCCCGAGGTGATCCACCTCCCGGCGGAAGCCGGCCGGCAGGCCGAACTCCGCGCCGCGATCGATCTGCTCCGTGCCGAGCTGCACGCCGCGCGTCCGGGCGCCGACGCGATGATCCCGGCTCTGGTGGAGATCCTGCTCCTGCAGATCCTGCGGGCCTGGTCCGCCGGAGCCGGCACCGGATGGGCGAGAGCCCTGCGCGACCCGGCCGTGGCGACGGCACTCCGCGCGATCCATGGCGACGTCGCCCGGTCCTGGACGGTGGCGGAGCTGGCGGCGGAAGCGGGGCTGTCCCGGGCGGCTCTGGCCCGTCGCTTCGGCGCCCTGATCGGCCGCCCGCCGCTGACCTATCTGACCTGGTGGCGCATGACGGTCGCGGCGGGCCTGCTCCGCGGCGGCGACGCGCCACTGGCGGCGGTGGCCCGCCGGGTGGGATACACCTCGGAATATGCCTTTGCGCACGCTTTCAAGCGCGTCCTCGGGCTGCCGCCCGGCGTCTATCGCGCCCGAAAATAATCCTTGAAGTTTCTTTACAAATACCTTCGCATCTAGTTGAGTCGATGTAACTCCCCGATCTTCTAGTGCCAGTGCGCGTCCCCCGACGCACGGAAGGTGAGCCATGTCCAAAAACCGGCTCGTATCGATCATGGCCACCCTCGGCGTCGCCGTGGCGGGCTTCGCCGCGGCCCTGGTGCCCATGACTGCTTCGAACGCGGCCGAGGCCTGCGTCGCCGCGTACAACAGCTCGACGGTGTACACCGGGACCATGCGGGCCTCGTACAACAGCCACAACTGGACCGCGAAGTGGTGGACCCAGGGCGAGGCGCCGAGCACCGGTGGCTCGGGCGTCTGGGCCGACAACGGCGCCTGCGGCGGCACCACGCCCCCGCCCGGCGGCACCTGCAACTATCCGAACTGGGTGGCGGGTCAGTTCTATCCGGCCGGCTCGATCGTGAAATACACCAACGGCGGCTACTACCGGGCCAAGAACGAGAATCCGGGCTACGACCCGATCATCAGCACCTGGTACTGGGAGCCGTGCACCTGCGGCGGCGGCACGACCCCGCCGCCCGGTTCCGGGAGCTTCCCGGTCACCGAGGCGCAGTTCCAGCAGATGTTCCCGAACCGGATCCCGTTCTACTCGTACGCCGGCCTGATCGACGCGATCAAGAAGTATCCGGCGTTCACCACGACGGGCAGTGACACGGTGAAGAAGCAGGAGGCCGCGGCCTTCCTCGCGAACGTCAACCACGAGTCCGGCGGCCTGGTCTACGTCGAGGAGATCAACCAGGCGAACTGGCCGCTCTACTGCGACCGGTCGCAGTCCTACGGCTGCCCGGCCGGGCAGAACGCCTACCACGGTCGCGGGCCGATCCAGCTGAGCTGGAACTTCAACTACAAGGCGGCCGGGGACGCGCTCGGCATCGACCTGCTGAACAACCCGGACCGGGTCAAGAACGAGACGTCGGTGGCCTATCAGACCGCCGTCTGGTACTGGATGACCCAGCGCGGCCCGGGCACGATGACCCCGCACGACGCCATGGTCAACAGCCGCGGTTTCGGTGAGACCATCCGCAGCATCAACGGATCGCTCGAATGCAACGGCGGCAACCCCGCACAGGTGCAGAGCCGCGTGGACGCCTACAACCGGTTCGCGAGCATCCTTGGCGTGAGCCCCGGCGGCAACCTGTACTGCTGAGGCATCACTCAGGGGCGGAGAGGGGGTGCGGTCGCTGTGGCCGTACCCCCTCTGTCTGCTCTAAAGCGCGAGTTGCGGACGGGCCGGGACCCCGACGATGGCCGGGCTGACCGACCGGGCCGGCAGTTGCTGGGGCACGTTGCTCGGCACGAGCATCGATTCGAGGGCGGGCGCGATGGGCCGGCGCTCGTTGATCTGGATCAGGCGCGCGGCCCGGGCCAGTGAGCCGGTCTCGCCGTCCCGGAAGCCCTCGCGGTAGCCCTTCTCGTAGCGTTCGCCGCGTCCGAGGGCGCGACCGATGGCGAAGCAGGACGAGCCGGCGAGGGCTAACAGGAAGAGCAGCGCGAAGGGTGTCACGACCAGCCTTTCAGCGAATTTGTTGGGCTATAGCCCGCAAAATAGCCGAAACCGGACAAGCTCAAGCCGCGCCCGCAGATCAACTACGCCAACGGGTGACTTTTGTTTCAGGCGGCGCCCGCCGCCGGTCCGCGGCTGAGCAGGGGCGGCAGATCGGCCGGATTCGTCGGCCGGCACAGGTGATATCCCTGGCCGTAGGAACACCCGAGCCGCCGCAGCGCCTCGAGCTGGGCCGCGTTCTCGATGCCCTCGGCCACCACCCGCAGCCCGAGGATGTGCCCGAGCTCGACGATCGTCCGGACCAGGGCCAGATCCTCGCTGGTCAGCTCCGCCCGGGCGATGAACGCCCGGTCGATCTTCAGCTCGTCGACCGGCAGCTCCCGCAGGTACGCCAGCGACGAGTACCCGGTGCCGAAGTCGTCGATCGACAACTGCACGCCCAGCTCCCGCAGGCTGGCCAGCGACGCCACGGCCGCGTCCGGATCGCTCATCAGCACCGACTCGGTCAGCTCCAGCGTCACCGCGCTCGACGGCAGGCCGGCCACCGCCAGCGCCCGGGTCACGTTGGCGGCGAACCGCGGATGCACGAGCTGATGCCCGGAGACGTTGACGTTGAGGGCCAGCTCGGGACTCGTCCGGCGCCACGCCGCCACCTGGGCCGCGCTGGTCTCCAGCACCCACTGCCCGATGTCCACGATCAGCCCCGACTCCTCCGCGATCGGGATGAAGTCGACCGGCGAGACCAGGCCGCGCCCCGGGTGGTGCCAGCGGATCAGCGCCTCGACCCCGGCGATCTCGCCCGTGTCCAGCCGCACCAGCGGCTGGTACTGCAGCCGGAACTCGCGTTCCTGCAGGGCCCGTTGCAGGTCGCCGCGCAGGTTCAGATGGTTCAGCGCCTCGGTGTGCATGTGCGGCTCGTAGACCACGACCCGGCCGGTCCCGTCCTTCTTGGCCCGGTACATCGCCATGTCCGCCTTGCGCAGCAGGCCGTCGGAGTCCCCGGCCGCCGCCCGGCTGATCGCCACCCCGATGCTCGCCCCGATGAAGACGTCCCGGCCCGAGATCCGGAACGGCTCCTTGACCGCGGCGACGATCCGTTCGGCGACGGCGACGGCGGCCTCCACGGCGGAGTTGTGCATCAGCACCGCGAACTCGTCGCCACCGAGGCGGGCGGTGGTGTCGCTGGCCCGGACACAACCCCGGATCCGGCCGGCCACCGCGGCCAGCAACTGGTCGCCGGCCTCGTGGCCCAGGCTGTCGTTGACCGCCTTGAACCGGTCCAGGTCGATGAAGAGCACGCTGGTCGGCTCGGTCACCCCGCCCCGCGACGCGAGCACCCGATTGAAGATCTTCAGGAACAGGCCGCGGTTCGGCAGGCCGGTCACCGGGTCGTGGTGCGCCTCGCGGACCGCTTCGACCGTACGGGCGTCCGTCAGCGCGAGACTGACCTGCTGCGCGAAGGCGGCGAGCTGGTCGCGCTGCTCCGCGTACCGGTCGGCGCGGCCCGGCAACTGGGCGACCAGGCTGCCGGCCATCTCCCCGGTCACCCGGAACGGCGCGGCGATGACCGTGCCGCGGTCCGGATCCTCCGGATCGCTCGGGCGCATCAGGACGCTGCCGGTGGACATCGCGTCGCGGGCCTCGCTGTGCGAACCCTCCGGATCGGCGAAGCTGTAGCCGTGTGCCCCGGAGGTCGAGGCCACACTGAGCCGCCGGGCCCGGCCGGCCTCGGCCAGGATCAGAGCCACCGGTACGCCCCCGAGCAGTGCCGCCGTGCCGCTGGTGACCGTGTCCAGGATCTCCGGCAGCGGCCTGCGGTTGGAGATCTCCCGCTGGATCGTCAACAGCGTCTCGACCAGCATCCGCCTCGTCTGCGCCTGCTCCAGCAGCACCAGTCGCTCGGCGGCCTCACGCTCGCGCTCGGTGCGTACCGTCCGCTCCGCGCTCAGCACCCGGATGCTGCGCAGGGCCATGCCCAGCACCTGGGCCATGCCCTGCAGCACCTGCTGTTCCTCCCCGGCCAGCGGCCCGTCCAGCCGGGCCACGATCAGGGCGCCCGCCAGGTCGGAGCCGAGGATGCTCGGCACCGCGTACAGGTCACCGATCGCGACCACCGGCAGGGTGCCCGGCGCCAGCGCGAGGGCCTGCAGGTCCTTGACCGGCACGTCGGCGCCGAAACCCCAGGCGCCGCGCACCTCCTCGTTGAGCACGACGGCGCCCACCTCGGCGTCGACCATCTCGGCGGCCCGTTCCACCGCGAGCGCGATCGCCGCCGACTCGTCCGCCGCGGCCGTCACGGCCGCGAAGTACTCGGTGAGCTGGTGCATCGACCAGGTGAACATCAGGCCAGCGCCAGGGTCACGAGGGTCAGGGCGTGGGTTCCCCACGAGCCGCGCACCCGGGCGATCTCGCCCATCGTGTAGAAGCCGCCGAACGGCACCTCGCCCACCACCGCCCGGATGGCCTCGACCTCCTCCTGAGTGCCGTCCGACCCGAGAATGCCGCGCCGGCCGCCGCAGTCGAAGGTGAACAGGCCCAGCGGCGGTGCGCCCCCGAGACCGGCGATCGCCTCGGCGCAGGACTGCCCGGCGCCGTCGATCATCGCCTGGTACTCGCTGTTCATCAGCCAGCAGACCGCGCCCTGCGGCACGGTCGCCGTCGTCATGATCGACCGGTCGCTCTCGTCGCCACCGTGAATCACCCGGATGTCGTCGCTGCTGCGCCGGGACAACCCCAGCGCGAGCCGCGTGGCGACACCGTCGAAGAGGTCGGCCGCGGCAGGCACCCCGCGCCGGCGCAGCAACACGTCCAGCGCCGGCTCGCCGTCCAGCTGGAAGATCCGGCCACCCTCGCTGCGGGTGGCCACCATCGCCGGCTCGGTCCGGTGCCAGCCGTGCGCGATGCCGACCCCGAGCGGCGCGTCGGAACCGAGCGCGATGCCCACCACCGCGCCGGACAGCACCCGGTCGCCGTGGAACTGGAAGGCGCGGTTCGAGCCGCGGTCGTCGCCGGAGAACCCGCCGACCAGCGGCACGGCCGCGCCGAGCACCGAATAGGCGCCGCGGACGATCTCTTGCGGGTCGCCGGCCAGGCCGTCGCAGAGCAGCATCAGCGCGGTGTGCGAGCGATTCAGGCCGGCCATCGCGGCGGCCACGTCCGCCCCCGCCGCGCGGTGGCCGTGCCCGCCGGTGTGCGCCACCCGGGTCCGAATCGTGAACCCGTCGCCGCCCAGGGCGGTCACCGCCACGGAACCCACCGCCGCGCCGCCGCTGGACGAGAGCTCGCCCAGCGTGGTGCTGCCGACGATCGCCGCCGCGGACCCGGCCTCGGCCCGCACCGCGGCCAGCAGCGCGTGCAGGTCATGGCTGGTGGAACAGAAGACAAAAACCACCCCCGGGGTACGCCCGTCGAACGCGCCGGCCGCAGCCTCGGCACCCGCCTTCGCGGAATCCGGAGCCGTGCTGTGGCCGACGCCGAACCAGCGTCCAGTGACGTTCTGCACAAACTCCGAATCGGCAGGTTCGGCCCCCGGCTGAGCCCGCCACGCCGCGCCTGACAGGCTGTTCTCTTGTGACTGACTCTGACCTTGCGCGGCAGGTCCGCGACGTGAGCCGGCTGACCGGCGAGTTCGTGCTCCGTTCCGGCCGCACCGCCACCGAATACTTCGACAAGTACCAATTCGAGGCCGACCCGGTGCTCCTGGACCGGCTCGCCGAGCAGATGGCGGTGCTGATCCCCGAGGGCACCGAGGTGCTGGCCGGGCTCGAGATGGGCGGCATCGCGGTGGTGACGGCGCTGGGCCGGCACGCCAAGCTGCCGTGCGCGTTCGTCCGCAAGGAGGCCAAGAAGTACGGCACCGCCCGGCTCGCCGAGGGCGCCGAGGTCGCCGGCCGCCGGGTGCTGGTGGTCGAGGACGTCGTCACCTCAGGCGGCCAGGTGGTCATCTCGACCGGCGAACTGCGCAAGCTCGGCGCCCACGTGGACCACGCCCTGTGCGTGATCGACCGTCAGGAGGGCGGCGCCGAGGCCCTGGCCGCCGACGGCATCAAGCTGCGGGCGCTGCTCACCCGGGCTGATCTGTCATAGCCAGCACCCAGTCGAGGTAGGCGGGATTGCCGCCGGCCACCGGCAGGGCGAGCACGCAGGGCACGTCGTACGGATGCTCGGCGTCGGCCCGGGCGACGATCCGCTCCACCAGCGAGGCCCGCGTGTGCAAGGCGACGCGGGCCTCGGGCTCGTCGTGCACGGCGCCGTCCCAGCGGTAGATGGAACGGATCGCGGCGGTCTGCTGCCCGCAGGCGGCGAGCCTGTCCTCGACGAGGCGACGGGTGAAACCGGCCAGCCACTCGCCGTCGGCGGCGGTGACCACAACCTCACAGATCTGTTCGTCGGTCATGGCCTGGATTCTGCGCCCTCGTCGCCGGTCGCTACTCGCCGGTTGCTTCGCGCGCGACGCTTTCGAGCCGGTCGCGGTGGCTGCTCCAGGACGCCAGGTCGGGCATGTTGCTGTTGTCGGGCCGGAGCCCGGCCGCCCCGTCGATGAGCTCGCGGACGATGTCGGCATGGCCGGCGTGCCGGTCGGTCTCGGCGATCATGTGGATGAGGATGCGGTGCAGCGTCACCTCGTTGCTATCCGGCGCCCACCACGGGACGTGCCCGACGGCGTCCAGCGCAAGCGCGTCAATCGTGGCGTCCGAATGCGCCCAGACCCGGCGGTAGAGGCCGACGATGTCCGCCTGGGACTCCGCGGCGGTGGCCCACATGTCGGCGTTCGGCTCGGCGCCCTCGTCCAGCCAGGGCAGCGGCTCGCCGAACGGCCGCCCGAACGTCTCGCCGAAATACCCGGCCTCGACGCCGGCCACGTGCTTGACCAGCCCAAGCAGGTTGGTGCCGGACGGCACCAATGGGCGGCGGGTGTCGTATTCGGAGAGTCCATCCAGCTTCCAGAGCAGGGCATCCCGGGCGGTCTGGAGATAGCGGCAGAGGTCTGCCTTCGGGTCCGAAACGGTCATGCCGCAGAGAATGGCACAGGGTCCTTTGTGGCCCTCCTGTGACCTCTCTCACTTGAACAGTGTTCAGGATTGAACAGCGTTCAGGATCGGTGCGACACTTCACGCCATGCAGCTGAAGCGTGCGGACGTCGTGACCGGGGCGCTGGCCCTCCTCGACGCCGACGGCCTCGACGCGCTGACGATGCGCAAGCTCGGCGCGCGGCTCGGAGTGCAGGCCGGCGGCATCTACTGGCACTTCAGGAACAAGCAGGCCGTCCTCGAAGCCGTGGCCGACCGGATCGTCGGCGAGGTCACCGCCACCCCGTTCGAGCCCGGCGCCTGGGACGCGCAGCTGGCAGAGCTCGCACACCGGTTGCGCCGCGCCCTGCTGGCCCACCGCGACGGCGCCCGGGTGGTGGCCGGCACCTACGTCCTCGAGCCGAACACCGAGCGCGGAGCCGAAGCGGCCCTGCGGATCATGACCGATGCGGGCTTCCCGCTGGACCGCGCCGGGTGGGTGCTCTTCGCGGTGACGTACTACGTGCTCGGCCACACGATCGAGGAGCAGGCGCAGCGTGCCCAGGGCGACTGGGAGGAGCGCGGGAAAACGCTGCCGGCCAGCGAGCTGAACCGCCTCATGGACGAGGTGATCAAAGCCGACCCCACAGAGCGCTTCACATACGGGCTTGAGCTGATTCTGGACGGCGTACGCCTGCGACTCGAGGAATCCCGCGGTCGATCGACCTGCTCGGAGGAAAAATGACCAAAGTCATCGGCACCGAGGCGGAACTGCGCGAATACGTCAAGCCGCCGCTGCGCCTCATCGCGGAGAAGGGCATCGACCACATCGACGCCGAATCGCGCCGCTTCATCGAGCTCAGCCCATTCTTCCTACTGGCGACCGCGGCCGACGACGGAACCTGCGACGTCTCCCCACGCGGCGACCCGGCGGGCAGCGTGCTCATCCTCGACGACCGCACCCTGGCATTCGCGGACCGCATCGGAAACCGGCGCCTGGACAGCTTCATCAACATGCTGCAGCGGCCGCATGTCGGTCTGCTGTTCATGGTCCCTGGCTCAGGAGACACCGTTCGGGTCAACGGCAGCGCCCGAATCGTCGCCGAGGCGCCGTACCTGGAGCGGATGGCCATGAAGGGGGTGACGCCGCAGCTAGCGGTTGAGGTGCGGGTGGAGGAATTGTTCCTGCATTGCGCGCGGGCTTTTGTTCGCTCGTCGCTCTGGGATGTGAAGACGTGGCCGGGGCGCGGGGAGGTGCCGAGCGCGGGGAAGATCGCGCGAAGCCAGTCGGGGGTGAAGGTGCCGGCCTCGGTGATCGACGCCGCCCTCAATCTTGCCGCCCGCCGCAACCAGTACTAACGACGAGGCCGCGGCAGGTCGCCGAGGCTCAATTTCGGTCCCTGGAAAGCAGCCAGGGCCGGTCTCCCTGCGCGGAAGACCGGCCCTGGACTGGTGTTTCTTGTGGTCGGGGTAGCCGGATTTGAACCGACGGCCTCTTCGCCCCGAATTAGGATCATGATCCGCCGGCATCCCGCGCTCTACACAAAAGACCAGGTCGCAGCGTTGGTGCGTGTCGGGATGATCAAGCCTGCGAAGGCCAGCTTTTCAAGATCCACTCCCAGATCACTCCCACGGTGGCGACAGTGTCTCCCGCCGGACGCCTTCAACGGCAGATCCGGGCATGAGGCGCTCGCCGGAGCCGTGGGACTCGGCATTGTGCCGTCACGGGGGCTTGAACCCCAAAACCTAGATCATGATTCGGCGGTCATCGATCACGCCTATGAGCTGCGGTTGTTCATCATCAACTTCCGTTCGTCTGACAGTTCTTTACGGGCTCAAGTGTTCCTGATGATCTTGGTCGAGGGTGATCCGCAGCGGTCTGCTTGTCGTCTCGTTGGCTGTCGGCTTACCCGTCGGGAGTTGCCGGCGCCCGGGGGCGACGGACGAGTGGAGATTGTCCGGACGGCCGGGCCGGGTGTTGGAGGGGGGACGGTTGCTTTGGCTGACTCGGCTGTGACCGTGCTTGTCCGCTGTCACGCGGTTTCGGCAGTGGCCGGGGACACCGTGTTCGGTGGCAAGCCGCGTAGCGGTGCGGCAGCGATCGCCGGAAGGTACGTCGGTGCTTAGCCAGTCCCGGCGATCGTCGCGGCCGGTGCGCTCTGCTTGAAGTCGGAAGCCCGACGATTCGAGCCCGGCCTGGGGCCACCGACGACCGGATCGGGACGTGGGGGAGGTGGGAGCCGTCGCCTGCGAAAGTCGCGGGTGAGGGCTTCCTCGTTCCCGGGTCGTGATGATCGTGGCTGACCGATAGTGGCTGTCGCTTGGTCACTGCGCGGTGTTTGGATCCGTTCGGGCGACGTGTTCCTGGATGCTCTTTTCTACGATGCGTGTGCGTCCGGTCCTTTTGAGTGATCTTGGCGCGGGGTTTGTCGGGTATCGGGGCTGGTTGGGGGTTCGGTTCGTGGATCCGTTCGGGTTGGGTTTTGATCCGCTGTCGGTGCAGCAGGTGTCCGCGGCGTTGGTGCCGTATGTCGTGGAGGGTGCGCGGTCGTTGGGTGGCCGGTTGTGGTCGCGGGCTGAGGACGCTGCGGTGGACGGTGCGGCGGGGTGGGGTCAGCGGTTGACGGCGCGGTTGTGGGGTGGGCGTGACGCGGCGCCGGCCGAGGTGGTGGCGGCGGTCGATGATGTGGTGGCGGACCCGGACGATGAGGATGTCCAGGCGGCGTTGCGGGTGCAGGTGCGGAAGGCGTTGTCGGGGTCGCCGCAGTTGCTGGCCGAGGTCGCCGAGTTGCTCAGCCAGGCACAGCAGGCGACCGCCTCCGGTGATGGGTCGGTCGCTGGCTCGGTGACTGACAGCAACGTGAGTACCGGCAGCCGGTCGACGGGGCAGGTTAGTAACGGGT
>Ga0307516_10001165_pt1 | contig 36819 bp, 47 predicted proteins | sample 19_EM_MG_FD_203310 | JGI IMG/M metagenome (GOLD analysis project Ga0307516, IMG submission 203310) | Populus trichocarpa ectomycorrhiza microbial communities from riparian zone in the Pacific Northwest, United States - 19_EM | ecosystem: Host-associated > Plants > Roots > Unclassified | place... | reverse complement strand
AAACATGCGGTCTGCAAAATTTTGTGTCTCTCCGATCTATGGTTGTTGAGTATCGTCGTTTTTTCTCATTTCTAATAGTGTCCGACTAATGGGTAGTAGCCGGGTAACCCCTACAGTACGTTAGTTGCTATTTCCCTAATAAATGACGGAACTGTTTAGTTCTCAAACACCCGTAATCTTGTTGCCCCCGCTTCGACCAGCCACAAAGGAAGACAAAGGTGACAACTACAGATATCACTGGTAATCTGCAAATGCATTACGAAGCACTGCTGAAGCTGTACACCCAGGTGCCTACATGATCGGTCAGCTATAGTTTTTATAGTTGAAACCGACCTCTACCTTATCGAAGCTCGTTGATGTCAAGTTTAACCGCCACAAAAAAAACCGGTCACGTGATTAGCGATACATGACTCCGTGTGCCCCCGGTCAGTTCACCAGCCTACGCACTGCTCGCCTATCGTCCTACGTGTTACAGAAACGCCCTGTTACGCATCACTGCCCTACTTCTCGTACGCGTTGCTCGGATGGCCTCATTCTCCTCGCTTACTTACATCTCGTATGCGTTGCTTGTCTGCCGTCATTTTCGCCGACCTGCGTTTGAACGTGTGGCAGAAGCGCCCTGTTAGGCATCACTGGCCTACTTCTCGTACGCGTTGCTTGTCTGCCCTCATTCTTCTCGCCGGCCTACATCTCGTACCGGTTGCTTGTCTACCATCATTCTCTACGCTTCGCGTACGTGTTGGTCGTTTGACGTCATTTTTGCTGACCTGCATTCGAACGTGTGGCAGAAACGCCGTGTTAGGCATCACTGGCCTACAGCTCGTACCCGTTGCTCATCTGCCGTCATTCTCCTCGTTGGCCTACATCTCGTACACGTTGCTTGTCTGCCGTCATTCTCCTCGCTGGCCTACATCTCGTACACTTGTCTACCGTCATTCTCCTCGCTGGCCTACATCTCGTACACGTTGCTCGTCTGCCGTCATTCTCCTCGCTGGCCTACATCTCATACTTGTCTGCCGTCATTCTCCTCGCTGGCCTACATCTCGTACCGGTTGCTCGTCTACCATCATTCTCTACGCTTCGCGTACGTGTTGGTCGTTTGACGTCATTTTCGCTGACCTGCGTTCGAACGTGTGGCAGAAACGCCGTGTTATGCATTACTGGCCTACTACTCCGGCAGAACTAGCAGTTGCTTTCGCGTAGGTGATGGCATAGAGAGCAGGAAGGAATTTCGTGGACACCTTTGGTGGCCAGGTCTTGAGGGACCGCTGGAAGGGGGCAGTAATTCTTCCTCGCTTGTTACCAGTATGTGCTTACTTCTAAATAATCAGTTCCCCCCGGGGGCCAACTAAACAAACGGCGCCGCCGCCGCTGCCAAGCTCAGACTCGAGATTACACCGCGTACTCCAAGAACCCCCGCCGCATCCCTACGACTACCTCATGAGCCCCACGGCCAAGAAGAAACACATATGTAGCGACGCCCTCGGTCGATGCCCGACTACCTTTCTATGTTACACCCTCGACGCGCAGCAGCTTCTCATCTCCGATCACGGCAGGGCTTTCGTACCTCGCCCCCGGAGTTGAGGATGAGGGCGAGCCAGCGGGATTGGAAAGGTTGGAGGGGATGGCCATGGATGATGGGGAGAGCGGCGGTACTTAACCGCAGTCGTGAACTGTCGTGCCAACCCCGCTCTCGTCACCCCCGCACCGGTCGGAGTGGCTCTGCTGTCTCGTCGAAGCCGGTAGGAGGGTCGAAGCGGGGTGACGAGAGTTGGAGCGGCTCAGGTGCTCGGGGTCCGGCCAATACAAGGGCGAAAACGAATTTTTTTTAGGTGGGTATAATGGCAACACAAAAAAAAAGATATTGGGTTAAGGTCACGGGGAAGGGTACCCGGTGTTGGTTCGGGGGGAGGGCGGGGGCCGGTCAAAGGGGGGCGACGAGACAGTAACAGCAGCTGAATCACGTTTCCAGGAGGGGAAGCGGCTCAGAAACCAATTAACCAAAATCAAATTCCATCCAAAACAAACTGTGAAGGCACAAACCCGACTCCACTCTGGCGAAACCAACAGAATAAATAAAACCCTCATCTCGACAAAAAAAAACCCACAATGTCCATCCAGTTCTCTTCACCCCTCGCCTCCAGACGCCCCCCCTCGAGACGCCCCCTCTCGAGACGCCCCCTCTCGATTCCTGAGCTGAATCATTCGGTTCCCCCTGATGGCGGCGACGAAGATCCAGAGGTAAAACGGCTCCTCGTCTTCGGACATCAGTGTGAAGGGCAGGTTCAGCCTTTCCTGCAACATCGGTATACATTCCCTCTTTTCATTATCACTGACTTCGTTCCAATTTTTGTTTTGATGGCCGTGATGTTCCAATACCTCTCTCGCAACTTGTGTATTTATTAGCATTGGAATAGAGAGTACGTAGATATTCATAATACATGCCCTTAAGAATCTTTCTTACCGGTACGGTGCCATGGGCCAAGCCTACTGCTTCCCACACCTCGCTATGTCTTTTCCCACTAACTTTGACTTGGAGTGGTGGCTCAAAGCGACTTAAGAAGCGGAGCAAGGAGCCGGGCGGTGAGATTTCGACTTCGCGACCCAGGTCGGATGCGATCCTGAGCAGCAACTGCTCCTCGTGGACTTCAGGGTCCAATAGTGTCCACTGCAGGGGACAATTGGGAGGGTCAACCTCCCAGGGAGGAACCCATTTCCATTTCCTGCAGGTCAAGTACAATTGATCTAAAGACCCGTTAGAAGATGTATCATGGTGGTATATGGGGAGAATACCGTATTTCCTGGCTTCTTTGGCATCTTTGATTCCAAAAGCCCGCCATAGAGCGTTAAGATCGTTGTTGAGGGTATCTGGTTCAATGCTAAGGGCCATTGCTTGGGCGACGATGGTTGGGGTGGTCGGTGGAAAAGAGCAACCAAACACAGAATGTGGTCCCGCAGTCGATCGCGTTGCGGTGGTGGTCGGTGGAGAAGAGCAGCTCCTGAACGGTGTAGTGGTTGGTGGCAGCAGAGCACAGAAAGGTCGGGTGGCGATGGCGGGGTTGTGTGTAAAAAAGAGGGGTATCTAAACCCCCTGGCGCCAAGGCAGTAAATCTTAGCCAACTTGAAGATAACGGACCACAAAAAAGAGATTCGGCCAACTTGACACTAAGGGCCTGTTCGGTTGCCCACCTGCATTTTCATGGCACGTAAGCCGCGATGACCACGATGTCAATGAGGATGATGGCGGTCAGGACGCCGGCGGTGAGTACAATGGCGAGTCAGGCGCACCGTGCCGTCCAGCTTGTGGCTTGTAATTCTTCTTGGAAGTCCGGCCGCCAGCCCATCGTCGCGCTTCCACCCACTTTAGCATGGGGCGCACCTCCGTCCGGTCCGAGAAAGAAACCCCGCTCAGGCATTCCATCCCGCGGGTGTCTGGCTCCTCCGCCCTCCACCCCTTTGTTTCTCTCCCTGAGCATAGCCGCGATTTGACAAGCGTTCCCAATTCCGCCCCACCGCCATTGTTGCCGCAAGGCATGTTCATCAAATAAGGCTGAATCACTTTGCCAGGAGTGATTGATTCAGGGGAAACGGCGCAGAAACCAATTAACCAAAATCAAATTCCATCCAAAACAAGTTGCAAAGGCACAAACCCGACTCCATTCCGGCAAAACCAACCGAATAAATAAAACCATCATCTCAACAAAAAAAAACCCCCACAATGTCCATCCGGTTCTCCTGTTCTCCTCAGCACCCCCCACCTGAGCTGTCAGACATACCCCTCCTGGGCGGAATCATTGGGTCCGCCCTGATGGCGCTGACCAAGATCCAGAGGTAAAACGGCTCCTCGTCGTCGGGTATCAGTGAGAAGGGCAGGTTCAGCCTTTCTCGCAACGTCGCTATACATTCCCTCTTTTCATTATCACTGACTTCGTTCCAATTTTTGTTTTTATGGCCGTGACGTTCCAATACCTCTCTCGCAACTTGTGTATTTATTAGCATTGGAATAGAGAGTACGTAGATATTCATAATACATGCCCTTAAAAATGGTTTTTACCGGTAAGGTGCCGGTGGCCATGCCTAATGCGTTCCACACCTCGCTTTGTTTTTTCCCACTAACTTCGACGTGGAATTGTGGCTCAAAGCGACTTAAGAAGCGGAGCAATGAGCCGCGCGGTGAGATTTCGACTTCGCGACCCAGGTCGGATGCGATCCTTTGCACCAACTGCTCCTCGTGGACTTCGGGGTCCAATAGGGTCCACCGCAGGGGATGATCGGGCGGGTCAGCCTGCCAGGGAGCAGCCACTTTCCATTTCCTGCAGGTCAGGTACAATTGATCTAAAGACCCGTTAGAAGATGTATCATGGTGGTATATGGGGAGAATACCGTATTTCCTGGCTTCTTTGGCATCTTTGATTCCAAAAGCCCGCCATAGAGCGTTAAGATCGTTGCTGAGGGTATACGGTTCAATGCGAAGGGCCATTGCTTGGGCGACGACCGCCGGGGTGGTTGGTGGAAAAGAGCAACCAAACACAGAATGTGGTCCCGCAGTCGTGGTCGGTGGAGATGAGCAGCCAAACACTCCTGAACGGTGTAGTGGTTGGTGGCAGCAGAGCACAGAAAGGTCGGGTGGGGATGGAGGGGTTGTGTGTAAAAAAGAGGGGCGGACAACAGCAAGGCTGTTCATTGCTGACAAAACATGTGGCTGGTGGGTCGGCGTTACCATGGTGACCATCAAGTACAGGGGTTTCGCCAAATTAGTCACAAGAGGTCTACTCGGAGGGCGGATTTTTTTTGGTGTATATATGTATTCATTCTTGCATGCGACCTAGTAGAGATTCGGCCAACTTGATAAACCCCTGTTCTTGATAACAACTTGATGGTAACCGTGGTAACTGTGACCCTATGTACGTAGCCGCCCCCAAAAAATTCTCAAAATTATCCATCACCCAAAATATATCCTCATACAAGACCCCATCTAGCGAAAGGTTTGCGGTACTTTCTGATAGCTGTGCTGTGCTCGAGTACGTTGCCGACGTCGGTGGATCACAACTGCAGTGGTGGTTGCAAGCGCAGTAACGCCCGCTGCAATTGTAGCAACTTGCTGGGTCTTGCGCAGCCATTTGGTACGCGTTTCGGTATATGGTAGTCAGCTGGCGTCTTGGCGCGTCCTATCATGAACGCTATCAAGTTGGCTGAATCTCTTTTTTGTAGTTCTGGATAACTTTGTGGATAGCGCTAGCAGGGGTCCGTTATCCATATCATATCAAGTTGCTATCAAGTTGGCTGAATCTCTCTAGTATGTTATCGTCTTACTCGCTATCGTTCTCACCGCCAACCTCCTCATCGATATCGTAGTCGTCTGCCCACCAAGCCTGTCCAGAACATGCCTTCAGAGATCGTGTGCACCGAACCTCAAGCCTGCCGAGGCGCTGAGCCTGCCGAGACCGTGTGCGCTGAGCCCAACGAGGGGGGAGAACGCGTGTGCCGAACCGTCCATCCGGCGGCTATAGGGAGTTGATTATCCCTTGAGTTGGTCAGGTGTGGACGCCGAGAGTTGTGTGGAAGCTCTGCATGAGTCGTCTATCCGGAAAGACAACGAAGGATGGATCGAGAGGCACCACGCACGATGCCGCCACGGTAGATGTTCATAGCGAGGTGGCTGGTGAGAAAGTCGAACGTGGGCACGAAGACTGGACCAAGACTTGACACACACCCGGCAGCTTGCCCGTCTCCCCTTGCCTGTATCCTCGGGGGTGGTGGGGGCCGGTCGAAGCATCGCTTGCTAAAAGCTTGTCCGACCGCTTGGTGATTGTCTCGTGCTGCATCCATCGTCGAGTCCAATCGTGATGCTGCTCTTGCTTGACATGACTAACACAGCCTCAGTGAATCAGAAACATCACGGCTATTACGATAGCGAGAAACCAATATATTGGCAAGTTACCGCAGGTCTCAGAGTGACAGGATAGCGAGAAGTTGTACAATACGACGTGACGAGCACCATAGCGAGGAAGATATCGACGGAGGTTAGTGCAGCTCTGAGTGTTACATAAAAACAGCGAGTAAGACGGGACGAGTACGATGTCAATGAGGTGTATCGCAGTGAGGACGCCGGCCCCAAGTACTACAACGCGACGAACACAATGGTCGATCTGTAAAATGCCGTAACCCGAAAAGGAAGCTAGATCTTGTCTCCTATCCTGATTGGTGGGGGAGTGGAGGCTCCTGCATCGCACCAAGGGTAGATACCTTCCTAATTGACAAGACTCATTCACCCCCAAGAAACCGTTCACCCTGGAAAGACCGTCCGAACCCGAGAAGCCCTCCACGCCCGAGAGACCGTCTGCTCCCGGGAAACCGCTCAAGCTCAAGAACGCGCTCAAGAAACCGTTCACCCCAAGAAACTTCTTGCTCACGGAGGCATCGTTCATCGTCGACATCCTCACGCCTTGACTGCAGAAGTACGAAAATTTGTCTCGAAATGGCGTTCACACCTTAATATATCTGCTAGCTACGAGATGATGGCTCCTCAATTTCCTTGACATCTTACAGGGGGGAGGGCGAGGGCCGGTCGAAGCGGGGCAACGATGTCGATGAACCTTGGCCGGTATTCATAACGAGTCAGAATTCCAACATGTGCAATTCCGCTGGGTCTCATCTAGTCGCCCCGAACACAATTGGAAACTGAGGTATCACCCTCTTGTGATCAATTCGGCAATCCAAAAACTACCTCGCAATTAGACCGTTTTTATGGTTTTGACATTTCATTGAGTCGGTCATCTCAACATCGGGGTTTTTTGGGGTTTCTTCTATATATAGGACCATACTGTTTTGTTTCTTTGGTCAGAGGATTCATTTGTATTCATCCGTTCCGACTCGTTCCGTTTGTCAAATATTCAGCGGGAGGCTATGATTACGACCAAGTCGTGTTCTTTTGGAGCGTATGTCCTGTAGTGTATGTGCCAAGCGTATTTCACATCATACACTCCCTAGCGTATTTCACAACATACCCCCCTACATACATAGCACGTATATTTCTGGGCCCAGACCTCTGAACTAGTCATCGCGACGCCACACCTACTACTACTACGACGAAGAGTAGTTGAAGGGGAGCGAGTGCAGGTGACCCATTACTGATGAAGACAGAGCGGGAGGTTTCCCTATCCACATATCCACAATTCTCAGCGGGCAGCTCCCTGGGCGGACCTCCAACCGGGTGAGGAGAGTGTTGATTCGGAGTAGGAGGGTGTCTATTTTTCCATCTTCTCTATACTGGCTGCCGATCAAAACTGATGAATGGGATGGAATCCTACATATCATGCCAAAGAGAAACTTTGTGTTGGGCAACAAGTACAGCAATGTTGAGTATGTATCTAATATTTGCAGGCCATGCAACGTAGAAAAAGTTTGGGGATTACAACTGATAGAGGGCCTCCTATTTTTGTGGCTCAGTGGATAACTGAACATGTACCTATGTGGCTCAGCCCAGCTTTGAGTATTTTTAGAATACGCGTTGAGCAAAACGCTTACCGAGCCACCATATGTCTGAAATACGGTTGTCAGATTTGTGTGGTAGAAAAAAACCCACATAATTTAAAAATTGGGTCTGGTTGATACCGTCCTGTGCGGCTACACAGGCGCGGCTCTAGCTATGTCTATTTCCAACCGCTCCAGAGCCTCCGGAGGCCCCGGCAGCCGTTCAACTAGTCAGGTCCGATACATTTACCGGATTCCTAAATCCACTGTTGACTGTATCTACCATACTAACGAGCGTGTCTCTGTCACCGTGCTCGGCGCAGAACGCGGTGCTGGTCGTTTCTTCAGACGGGGACTCCGTGAGAGCTGATAGAATCAGGTATCACTTGCACCACCGTACCTGTCCCGTGACGGGACGACCTGCAGCCTTGGGTCGGTTGGCTGTGCGTCCCGACCGCCCGCTCTTGCCTCATTGCCCTGTTTTGACCGACCTGAACCACAAGAAGCCCGACAGATTAAGCCCCTCTCGGCCCAACGCCCTTACTCCTGAGAGGCGCGCAGCTCGAAGTGATTTAGAATCTTTAAATCAGATTTAGATTTCGGACGGCACAGTGCCCATACAGCAGGGGTCTGGATTGTCTACGGTATATATCTGTGTGTTCCTGTCGCACTTACCAATTGACATACAGATTCACAGCATCACCCTGAAAATTACACAATGCTTTCCCTCATAACTATTCTCTTACATGCTTTGGCAATCGCGACACATCGAGTCGCCATCCCTGCACTTGGTTTCACCCCCGGCCTCGACAATATCCCTACTGACTGCATCGCCAACCCTTCCGTCAACATTTGTCCCGCACGTCTCCCCAGTGGAAATTCGCTCGTAACATCCCTCAATGTGGTGGTCAATGATGTTACCGGTTTTATCTCTAAGCCGCCAAACATCATCTTTGTGGGATTCGCAACAGCCCCCGGCGGTTATGGCCTCAGCGAGACTTCTACTCTGACAATTTTCGATTTCCCGGCGGGACACACCAATAAGAAGTGTCGTTTCCAATTCGTTAGCGACGCAGGTGACAACACGACTGGCGTTCCGAATATCTACAACATCTGGAGCTTCGTCCCCGGTAGTGGTGAGGCGACGGAGAATTCGGTGTGGTGGAGTAAGCCTGTAAGGGACCAGGTGGTCGCGACAGTCACCCTGGACGATAGCGATTCTGCTGCAAGGACGACAAATGAGAAACTTTTGCACAAATTCATCTACGGCCCAGGGGAGGGTTCTAAGAGGGCTAATGCGCCGTTTCCGTGCCCTGCCGGTGGGAAAATCGGGTATGAAGTTGCCGCAGCAGTGAAGGCGCCGAGCATTGGCGGGGGGATGAACATTGGTGGCCAATCGGGACTCGGGATTGAAATCATTGGGCTGAAGAGCAAGTGGGATTGATGTTGAGGCATGTTGGAAGAAATGCTTGTTGAAATAGCTGGAGCAAGACAATACCTTATGCTCCATTTATGATTTTTCGATTCAGTCTAAGCACTCCAAAACACTGCCAGTCATGGTCCCCATGGGTGGGCGAGGGGGGGGCGGGGGCCCGTCGTAGTGGGGCGACAAAAATGCAGCCTGGGCATGAGCCCCTGCAGGCATGGCACAAACGCGAGTGATAGACTGTGTATATATCCCTAGCCCGCCCCCATTTCGAAACTCATACGAAAAGACAGATGGCAAATGAGAGACTGGAAAAAGCGACTAAAAGAAAAGTCTTTCTACCTCTCTCGTCCTTCCCTGCCTCCAGTCCGTTCTTGCCCTTCGTCTTCCCGCTCCGAGTCCCTGGCCGTGCCTCCGGCTCTTTGCCCCGCGCGGCTCCGCCCTGCGCCCTGTCCATGAGTAGGCCCTGGACCTTATTTCGGTGATCCGGGGGGCGGCGGACCCCGGTAGAAGCGGGGCGACGGAACATCTCAGGCCATCTCCACGACCAGGTTGAAAGTGCAGTACCTGGTTGCGGCAATAACCACCGTTATCTACTTCTTCCACTCTCCACTGCGACCTTCGTGGGGAGGTGATCGAGGACAAGGACGGCGATGGGACGAGGAGGACGATGATAGCGAGGACAGCGAGGACAGCGAGGACAGCGAGGACAGCGAGGACAGCGAGGACAGCGAGGGGTACAGGCGGTGGCCGGTCGAAGCGGGGTTGCGAGACAATGACAGCGGGGTTGGGAGGGCGAGGACGGTGAGGTGACCACGTTTCGGCGCGCTTCGGGACGGGCGGGTGGAGCTGGCTCGGGGCTAGCTCGCGGGGGTTCGGATACAAGGGAGGTTCGGCGTTCAGTACGGGGGTCACGGGGCCAGGGGTACCCGGGAGGACAACACCGCACGCGATGATTACGATGTCGATGAGGAGGATGTATGTAAGTCGAGGAGGAGGATGTGAGTCAAGGCGAGTCAGACACGACAAGTATGTTGCAGAGCTTTGTGACGCGGTTAGTGCAGCTCTTAGAGGGGTACGTTGGCAACGACGATCGCAACAAGGGTTGGCGGTCAGGATGCCTGCGGTGAGTACAATGGCGAGCGCGCCGGTTGTGATGAGGTGATGGCGACGAGCAGAATAACGACGAGGAGGACAGAGTAGAGTGATGACGAGTCGGATCGGTGCACTGGAACCGGGGGTCATAACCTAGTTGCTGTGAAAGTTACCCGGCTACTAACAACCTTTGCATAACCACTGTGAACTGAGGGCCTGTTCGGTTGCCCACCTGCATTTTGAATCTACCACACAAAATTGAAATGCAGTTTGAAACCTTCGGTTTCTCGGCGAGGGGTCACCGTTCGGCACACCTCCTCGAGTTAGCGATTTGAGAAACTGCATATTGTCGACTGAGCCACAATAGATACAACGGCGCCGTAGATTCAAATAAACTCCACCAACAATACCAGCGCGGCCTCCCTAGTAAACCCACCATCTCGCCTACGATGTCCAACTCCCACCATCCACCGTTCTTGGCGCAGCAAGGCTCCTTGCCGTTGGTGCATTAATCGCCCGATGCCAGATCACGCTGCATGACAAAGCACCTACCCACATACCACACATCAGAGATGACTGACCGAGTTGCTTTTGGAGAGCACGAATAGCCGGCGCACTGTTGATGTCCTCCGCATACGACGCTGAAATTTTTTGGCACTGCACGATTGTTGCCTGCAGGAGGAGTCGTCCGCTGAGTTTCTGTATAAACAGGAAGGGCCACGTCGCCGCTATAAAAAGCCAATTCGGGTTTCTAGAAAGTCTCTCAGACACTAGCAAACCTTGATGATACATAAGTGTGGCGTACTGTTGAATATCTGGGTTGCCGAACGGGTGGTCACGGAAGATGAGAGTTTGCACCTGCAGCTTTGGCAACCGTCAACTCGCAGAAACCGAAGGTTTGAAAATGCAGGTGGGCAACCGAACAGGCCCTGAGTGTCCACAAAAAGATAGTGCCGCAAAGGACTCTGACCTAGGTATAGAAGCAATCCATTAGTTATAAGGACTATTGCTAACTCCTCATCACTTGTCTCCAGATGCGCACACCCGGAGGTCAGTCAAGTCGAATAGGGTAGCCTTGATTGACATAGTTGGGGAGACGTACGGTGGGAATTGGTGCAGTGAATTTCGTTGACACCTGATTGTTGAGATGCCGGAAACAGCCCTTCGCCACCAAGAAGTCCAAATAGAAAATCTGGTGGTCGGTTGTTCGATGAGTGAATGGTGGCGAGTGCTTGGCGGTGAGTAAGGTTCTCAACAGTCCTGACCTCAGATTGGGCCTACAAGAGGCAATCCACCTTATTCCACGGCCCCTGGGCCAACGGGCTTTCGGCAACGGACTGGACTGCACTAGGTCGGCAGCATGGGCACACGAGTGATATCTCATGATGGCGTCCCGTTGCCTTTGTAGGGAGCGATCGGCTGCCATCATACGTGTGAGAGTATTGGGGAACAAAATTATCAACTGTATGGTGAGAGCCGGGGTAAAATGAATAGTAGCGATATCGTCCTATATTGACTTGTCTCAACGCTGAATCGAATTGAATGTAACCGCATGCTTTTGAGCGTCGCTAAATCGTACACACAGAGAAGAGCACCGGAAAGAGAAGAGGAACAAGATTATCTAAAAACTCTGTTCATCAGAGGAGGGGAGGTGAGCAAAATCCAGTGGGCATTTCTGTTCCCGGGTTTTGAGTGCGAATCGGGTGGTGCATAGGGTATCGGTCTGACAGGCCTGGGCGGAGGGCAACGGGGAGCTTTCAACGTGCCGCCACCCCGCGGGCAGCAGACGGGAAAAATGGATGGTGTGCCGCCGTCGTCTAGTTAGTATGCGAGTATGAATAAACCAAAAAAAAAAATAGCTGGTATCGCTATCTGCATTGTGGCTGTGGGCGCACAAGGAAAGCCGAGCGACAGGTGGGAAGCCCACCCCCTTTTTCCCTTGGTCACCTTTTCCTTTGTCATTTCCTTGGTATGCATCATATCTTCTTGGGACAGGCTTGCGCGGAGACCCGGATAAAATGTAGGCCGCCATAGGCTGTATCAATGCGAGTATATTCGATGGCTTAGTCAGACAAAAACATGCTTCGTCAGCCAAAATGAATGTCGCGTCGTTTGTATATAGAATTTATGTATGTAAGTACCTAGTTTTGTGGCGACCTACCTCATGTGATGGTTCCGGACCCGCGAGATAACGACCATCCCGACCAGCGGCATATGGATGCTTTCCGGCCCGTGGGTGGCGACCTTCCTATTCCAACCAGCATGCACGGAACTGGGGGAGGGCAGTCCCCAGGGAAAGAGCAGCAGGGACCGGGAGGTCGTGGAGGAGAAGAGGCCCCGGTCCTGGACGCACGAGTAGCGAAGCCCGGTGATTACCTTGTCCGCTGGCCGCACCCACTCAGTTGATATCTTGGCATGCGCGCTCTCCTAAGCTCCGATGTACAAATGTCGATTCTTTCACCTCTGAAACCGCCGCAGCATCGCTCTTTCTCAGCACAACACCCTCTCTGTACATCTTGAGACCATCTTGGAACGGAACAGATTCTGAAATATTCCCGCCGAAGGATATAGTTTGGTAGCTATCGGTCTCGTTGGTTGCTGATCATAACCTCATAGCTGACGGTTGTTATCACCTAGTCATAGCTCGACCTATCAAGTATCAAAGCCTGTACCTGCAGAGTCTCTCTCGGCGGTATGTAATCTTGAGAAGCCCCCAATCGAGTGCAATATCATGACACACCAAAAAGAGTACATACCCCACCGTAATTCCAGCAGAACCATCACCATTCGCAGAAAGACTATGCGGAGATTTGCAGAATGTAGCAAGAGGTGTGGCATATGTCAATGAATCGTACAAGTCTCACTGACGGTTCTCCTCATAATATATCACTCGCTTATTTATATCGGGTTAGCACTTGTTCAATCCACCGCCAAAATAACCCGCCACCCACTTCTGTGTCATTGGCCGTTCAAATAAGCAAGAACTGAATTCAGGGAAACTAGAAGCGAAATCTGTCTGAACCATCCTATTGGAGAGAGGCACACCCCCCCCCCCCGGCCGCCCCAACCAGTTGGTTCCTCCCTGGCATCTTCTTCACATATCGCAATGCATAGAATCGGATAGGAAGAGCTACAAGACCCAACAATGCAAAAAGTAACATTCCAAACTACAATAGTTAGACGATTAAAGACCAGTTCGGTGGACGGTGTCAATACCTGATCAATCAGAGCTCCCAATCCCAGCGCTTTAAGCATCATCAGTACGCCCCACATGGTTGCGGAGAGCCCAAAAAACACTGCATTACCGAAGCTCAGCGAGTTCGAAATCCCAAAATTCACACCATGCCCGAAATCAACAGCATGTCCGAAATCAACACCATGCCCGAAATCCCATATTGGCCATGAGAATACATATATGATGCACAAAGAAACTCGTTTCATTCTACCTCGAATTAGGATTAACTCAGTATCGGGATCAATTACATACTGTTCGTAACATGCAAGGCACTGAATCGCCGCGACGACCGATGTACTCGCGAGCCCAAATAAATACCAGGCGGTGGTCCACCGAGCCACGGGACGTTGCCAAAGTCTCCCCCAACGAAGCATCTTGTAGGAGACGAAAAATCGGTAGGAGGTAGCAATATGGTACAGAAGTACTGTAAGAGGATCCAGTAGAATCATTAACGGTGTGAGTGGTGAGGCTGCAATATACGTATAGGTGTGGAGTGCTGCGTTGGCGATGGCTGGGAGAAGACCTATTGAGGATATCGGGAATGGCCTGAGAACGCTGAGGTTCTGGGAGGGGGAAAACTGGTGAGAGACAGCGACGTCGCTGGCTCTTCTGGCGATGACGATGGTAACCCAAATGAGTTCGATGAGGACTACCATCCAGGAAACGATCCAGGAAGCAAGTATGGTGACAAATATGGGGGCAGACATGGCGAATAGTTTCCTTAACCTTCGGACGCGGCGTCGATTCTCTTATAACACGGTCTGGAAGTTCAGACGTGGGCATGGGGTTCGGGTGTGTGGGGCAAATTTCCTCTTTTGCAACGACGAGGGAATAAGCAGCTACGCATCGGTGGGATGGCGGAGCCGCTTGGGCCTCCCCTCTGTGGGGCCAACTTTCAGCGGCCTGTCCCTTATGTACCTGCCGTGATCACCCGCCGCCCCACGGCAATTCGTCCCGGTAGCCGGCCCTAGTGCGCTGTCAAAAACCTGACCGACTGGCAACGTAGCCCCTTGTTCCCGGCCTACTGCGTAGGTCTTTCTTCTGCTTCCCAGGTTCGGTTCCTCTCGGGCAGCGTTCGTGCTGCTCACTGGGGCAGGGCAAGTACTTCCCACTGTTTCAGGTGAAGTCTAAGGATGTCCCTCGACGTAGCCCCTCGGTCAGCCCTTCCCTGCCGTGGTGGCTAGGGAACATCTACCGGTTTCTCTGCTGCCGTTCGGAGGTCTTATTCTGCTGCCACCCGGTGGTCTTGCGTAGCACGTTCCGCGTAGGTCGTTGATTCTCTGCTGCCGCTCGGGGGTCTACTGCCACCCGGTGGTCTTGGGTAGCACGTTGTCGTTCGGCACAAGTGATTCCAGATCACTTGTCGTGCCTCGTCGCCCCACTTCGACCGCTTCATTATTGCCCGCTGGAGGTCCCTCAGCGTGAGGTGGGAGTTTCGACAGTCCTAGCCTCCTTGTTGAACTGAATCTCCCTGCCACCAGAGCTGACCGGCAGCCCCGGCGGACCGAGTGACCGTCATGATCTAATACCTTCCCCACCCGCTACCCATCTATTTTACCTCTCAAAACTCAAGAACGGGCGAGGAAGACAATGAAGTCTTCCGTCCTTTCTCCTGGCGTCCCTTCTGTACCCAGGGCACCCGCCGACCCGCCCTGGCGCCGCCTGACCTCTTGAAGCGATCTCCAGCGCTCTGCCGAGGGCGGCGCACACTGCATACCACCGAGTATCCAGCAGCTCCATCAAGTCATGGCCCGTCCGCGAACATTGTTAGCGAAAACGAAGACGGCGAGGGGGAGGAAGTCGGTGACAGCAAGGACGACGGAGACAGTAGGGACGACGAGGACGGCGAGGGCAGCAAGGACAGCGAGGACGACGGGGGCAGCGGGGGTGAGGGGAACGGCAGGGAGACGAGGCGGTGGGGAAGCCGAGGGAGTGAGGGCAGCGGAGGGCAGCGAAGACTGTCAACGACGGACGTGTAAGGAGACGTGGACTCGTGGAGAGGTATTTGACGTGATCTAGATAGGTCGGATGCAATAAATGAAGTTCACTCTCCCCACCCCTAACGTGCGGGGGAGGGCGGGGGCCGGTCGAAGCGGGGCGACGAGACAGTAACAGCAGAGTACCGTCGCTAAGGATGCGGTCTGGTCACGAGACAAAGTAGAATCTACAGTCTATGTATAGATAAAATCAAAAAAAAAAAGTTCGCTCATTCCCAGGGCCAGGGCCTCGAGCTCCTAGACATCCCCATCCACTCATACAACCCGATCGCTGGCCGGCAGCTTTATCTCCTGCATATATAAAAGTTCCTCGCTCCAAGGCACGTAAGGTAGGTGGGGAGTAAACAAGCTCCAGGACGCCCCATCGCACTGGATTCGCCTATGGACCCCCCTTCTCTACCGCTGCGCGGACTAATCGAGGTCGAGGTTCGGAAAGCGGCCAGGAATGAACAGTTTTGATTAATGAATAAATAATGGAAAAAAAAAGCCGTTGGCTAGGCTAAGGAAAGCAACTTGATATCCCCAGCCTCTCCCGGCGCCTGGCCTTCTTCATCTCGCAACACCTTTTTGCTTTCCGATATGTCCTGATCTTGTACACAGAAAAAGAACAATGAAGTGTCACTAGTCAATACAAGGTGATAGTCTGCCTCCCCCCCCCCCCTCAATCTCCCGAGGCACAGCTGCAGCCGCTCCGCTCTGCTCGGGAACGAAAACCATGATACGGACGAGCAGCTCCTCCTCCTCCCCGTCGACCTGGACGACGCGCGTATCGATGAGATTGAAGCGGAGTCTCCTGTAGAGCGACAGGCCCATGGGCGAGCTCTCGACGGCGACTACGGCGCCCTCGGCTATGGCCGTGTCGATTCCCCAGCACGTCAGCTTTGTGCCGGCGCCGCGCCGGCGGTAGTTCGGCAGCGTGCACAGCAGGTTTAGATGGAAGTTCTCCGGGTACTTGTCGGTCCACCAGTCTCTCTTGACGCCGTCCATGACTCCGTCGAAGGCCGACAGGTGCGTCGGGTTGACGTCACGCCGCTGGTGCTGGCGGTTGAGTGCCCAGTTTTCGGTCCGGGTTAGCAAATCTGGTCGAGGGGTTAGTGGTGAGAGTAGAAGGAGAGGGAACACAGGGGGGATGACAAACGCTGGAGTAAGTTGTACCATGTATTGCGCTCTCGGTGGCGTTTCCGCGCGGCTGCTGACCGGCCATTGCGCTCCCACAGGCCGAAGGCGATGATCGTTTCCACGGGCTGGACTGTGGTGGTGCAGTGGGCGGCGTCGACGGGTGAGGGCGGCTTGATTGTGGCGACCAACATGGTGAAGTGCGGATCGGAGAGACGGCCCTTGAGGGTCTGTAGCCAGAAAAAGTAGTTGTCCTCGGGGTATCGGAGGCGGTTGGACCACAGATAGTCGAAGGTGGGGTCATCGGGGAGACTTTCGACGGCCACCCGGGCTATGCATGCGATATCCGGGGAGTCGGCTTCCCTGATCTCGATATGGGGGTTGCTGTTGTCCGACATCAACAGGAACACACGCTCGGGTTGGATGGAAAGGAGAGGATAGACGAGGGGTGGGCCTTTTTGTGCTCGTCGTTGTCTCGATCATCCCTTGAAAGTTGCGCGGCTTGTGGATGATGTCAGGGGTTATGGGGGCGGCGGGGGCCAGTCGAAGCGGGGCGACGGTGGCACAGTGGACTGGAGCAAAGTGCGGAGGAACCCCGAGAGCATCAAGCTGCCGCGAGCGGAACGGCTGCTGCTGCACGACTGCGAGCAATCTGCGAGAAGGCTGCGGCGACTCGCGAGCGAAGGAGCGGAACTCAAGTGGGAGCGGCTCGCGGCTGGACCCGTGAGCGGGTGAGAGGGGGGCGGGGGCCGGGCAAAAGGAAGTCCACCACTTCTTTCGTCCTTCCTTTGTAATTTCTTGAGACAAGCCTGGGGCAGAGGGCGAAGGAGAACCTGCAACGTGCCGCCTTCGCGCGGATGGACGGAAAGGATATTTGTAAAAGGGAGTACACATGAAAACTGCAAAGCGAACGCGTGCGTCCGGCTCTGTCTCAATTTCCAAAATCAAACCAACACCAAGTACCTTTTTTTCGTGACCTTAACCCAATATCTTTTTTTTTGTGTTGCCAGTATACCACAGCAACGGGTGATAATTAATGATCCGCACGAGAGAGACAGCGTTATCTACTCCTGCAGTCCTTCCCCCGCCGCGCCCCCCTTCCCCACGGCCCGCGCCTTCACAACCTCAAATTACGTATTGTATGTAGTGCGTGCATTGCAGATTCTGCATGCCAAGATGAGTGGGCGCGGCCAGCGAACCAGTCTGCGCTCTTCCCCAGTCTGCCGTGGGTTGGACAAGCATGCTGGCCGGAATAGGAAGGTCGCCACCCCAAGCCGGGAACCGGATGGTCGTTATCTCGCGGGTCGGAAACCATCGCATGCTGGTTGGAATATGTAGCCGAATAGGATATGCATGCTGGTTGGAATAGGAAGGTCGTTATCTCGCGGGTTGGGAACCATTCATAACCTGCGGCCTGGGCATCATTCATATGCATGCTGGGGGTGCTTGCAAGTGCGTGCTGGATGGAAGGGGGGTTGGCGGGGGCCGGAGCGACGCGACAGTAACAGGACGAGAGCGAGGACGAGAGCAAGGACAAGAGCGAGGATTATAATGACTGAATTGGCTGGCTGGCTGGCTGCTTCCAGGACTGGGTGCGTTCCACAATAGGTTTACGCATGTGCGTACGTGATGGGTGATGTGTTCCCCGTCCACTGAGAGAGGGAGTGTGACGGGGCACCACCACCAGGAACCGGAGACGCGCATCGAGAATGGGAAGGACGTCAAGTTCTCCGTCGATGTCGGCGCTGCTCTTTCCTTTTTGTTTCCACTCTTTGCTTTTTTATTCCCTGGGATTTGGCTGATGGATTCTCCCCACTCGCTGGAATGGCGTGTTTTACAGTCCGCAACTACGGTGCTCGGTACTTCCTAATCATCCGTAGCAACAACCTCAAAGCGATGAAGGCGATCTGGCCTTTTTCTACTACGGGGCGTGGGCGTCGTGGTTATGGTGTTGACCGTGTCGATGGTGGTGCTGTGTATGTATCTATGTAGACTATCTACGTAGATATCTGGCTGGGCCGTGCTGCTGCTGCGGGACATTCATACATACATACATACACATATATATGCGGCGCGCACTCTAATATCCACCCCCCGCGACGCGAGCCAGAGCCGCAGGCCGGGACTCGGTCGGAACAGGCGTACGGATTATCACTCGGCAACTCTGGCGGATCACGTACGTCCGCACGCATGTGCAAGCAGCTGGCCCTACGTACCATCACATGCATTTAGAATACGCTTAAGTAGAGAGAAAAGGAAAAGGGGGGGGGGGAACAAAGGGAAGAAAAAAAAAGGAGCCAATTTGATCATTCCCGCGCAGAACCCCAGAAGATCACAGTACAGACATCCATCCAGCAAAAAGACCCCAGAACGCGCGGGTATTGCTACGTGCCCCCCATTTCTATATCACCCACCACTTCCACCTCCACCTCCTCCTCCACCACCTCCACCTCCTCCTCCTCCACCACCTCCCAGTCTTCAAGAACGCATAGATATCTATTTCATGATCGCAATGTAACCCTTTCCCACTAGATTTGCTGCAAACACCCGCCCACATCCCACCCCCCCCCCCTCATCCACTCTCCCATCCACTCCCCTAGTCGGTCCTTGCAAGCAATTGCATGTCACAATAAGATATCTGCGGTGCCAGTCTTTTCTTAGATACCCAAATCTTTTTTCACCTGCGAGTTGCTGTTTCTGGTGGCTTCCGGTTATGACCGCCATCCCATTGGCCTCGCAGAACATCTCTGCTGCAGATTCGAAATCAACTCCGCGCGATCATGACTCGGAACGGCACCCCCAGCGTTCGCAGCCACCAGCGAATATGACCGGCACCGCCGTATCGTCGTCAAACAAATCGCGGGGAGCACTGGAAATCAGCACAATCCTCAATTCCCCTCCGCCGCCGATCAAGGTCGCCCCCACGACGGACACCCTCAATTCCCCTCCGCTATCGGACGCCCTCAGCAGACGGGTGCCGGACACCCGCCGCTTGGGCGCTCCGGCAGCCCAGCAGCAGCAGCAGCAGCAAGCGGCGACCGCGTGTAGCACGCCGTTCTCGGGAGGAGACGCGTACACGCATGCTCCCGGATACCAAGCCGGAACCCCGCACTCCTCGGCGGATGCCAGCCGGCGGTCCTACTCGGCATCACCGTACGCCTGCGCATCCTCGTTCGTCGGTGGGTACCAACCCGCGATCCAGGGCCAGCATGGCTCGCTTTACGCCATGCCGTTGGAATCGCACCACGGCAGCGGCCAGGTAACGCTCAACACCCCGAACGGCCCCATCATCGCGCCGTACGACACCACGACGGGCTCGCTGGCTCAGCACGAAAAAAGGAAGAAGAACGCCAACGCATCCTCGAGGTTCCGCCAGAGGAAGAAGCAGATGGAGATGGAAAACACACGGCGCATGGAAGAGCTCGAGCACAAGCTCAAGACGACGGAGGAGGCGCGCGACTTATACCGCAACCAGCGGGACGATCTGCGTAGGATCATCGAGTACGCACAAGTGAATAGGGGGCAGCTGCCGCCACTGCCGAAGGGGCTGTTCGAAGGGTCGGGAGGGGGAAGCGGTGGAGGGGGTGGGGGGAGGCGGGAAGACTAGATACTAGATAAATAGTATCAGAACTTACGAGACTAGCATTTATTATTATTTATTATTATTAGGCTCCTGGCTGGGCGGTGGCAGTGTGGCGCACGGGAGACATCTGTCGTTGCATTGGCACGCTCTACTCTAGACACCCGCAGAGATGGGCGACGACGAAGAAACACCGAACACGAGAAACGGATACATACCTACATACATACATAAACGTGCGCAAAAAAACACACCTGCCGTTCTGCGATTTTCTGCGGTGTGTCGCGCTCACGTGGACACGCGGCGTGCGGCGGGCCCGTGGCTTTGTCCGGCGCTAGAACCCGCAGCTCTGGCGATTGGGTCCAGCGAGCAAAAAACAAAAAGAATTGAACAAAAAAAATAAACAAAAAAATAAACAAAAAAAAAACAGCCCCCCCGCGAGACGACACACGAAAGAAAGGGTGCGCCCTAACCTAAATAAATAAATAAAAATAGATAAAGACCAGTGAACAGTCTCGCCCCGCTCAAACATGTCTACATACATACTTACATTCCGCGCCCACGATGAACATATATACTCGCCCGCCTGGAGGATTGGGGGCTGCATTGCTGCAGGGGTGCCAACTTAGCATTCGTTGGGCCACAATCCATTGGTTATAAGGACTATTACTAATTTCTCATCAGTGATTCATCACCCACTGCATCATTCCCACTCGCTGGGTCTCCAGATACGTACACTCCCTCGAGGAGGTCAGTCAAGTTGTATAGGTCGAGCGCTATCGTAGTTGTCGGGTCTTACTCGCTATCGTGCTCGCCGCCGGCGTCCTCACCGCCATCCTCAATCAAAGCTACCCTCCATATGCCCAGGAGCGGGAGTGGGGGAATGATGCAGTGGGTGATGAATCACTGAGGTCAGACGTCATGCACAGTGTGGGGTGTTAGCCGGTATAGGGCGTTACCCTCTACACCGTCGCCGCCATCCTGTATCTACATCTCGCCATTCTACTCTCCGTCAGCCCCCGCCCTCCCCGTTCCATCGCGCGTCACTCGGTTTTTCTAGAGCCAGGCAGTACGTATTGCCATGATTTGCATAGGTCGCACGAGATTAATGACAAAATTAAAAAGCCTCGAAGAACGCGGAAAAAAGTGATTTAGGCGTCTTTTTCTGTGCGTGCTGGGCGGCGGAACGTCTTCACGCCTAAATGAACAGACAGAAAAAGAAAAATGAAGGGTCATTCACTTCGAATGACTACTCACTGGGGCCGCGGTGATGGATCAGGATGAAGACAAGCCTCCAGCGCGCACGTAGACAGAGATGGACATGGAACCCGCTATATTTTCAGCCCAACCCCCTGTAGGTTTCATCGTATTTCCAGGCAAAAGAGAAATAATACAACAGGTGAATTACAGGAATTTTCTATGATCCAGAAGTTCACCTTATCGGCGATTGCTTTGCGGCGATCATGGCGCTCTCGGCCGAGCCCTGGATGGCAGAATTGCTCCCGTGACACGATGGTTCGACTGCACGCCCAATTAGTACCATTAAGAGAAGATCGAACTCTGTGGCTTGACTTACCAGAGGTTGGCGGCTAGAGTCTGAGTGATAAGATCCAAGACCTCCAAGACCTCCGGGCCCTTGACTATCACAGACCGGGACACCCCAGAACCGTTACGGACGTCGAGAGCTCGAACCTATCCCGCTTATTAGCACCGTACCCACTCCCGTGTCATCACCAAATCTAACCTTCCATTTGGTATTTTTGGCAAGACCCAAAACTCCATCCATAGCGTCGTCGACCTTCTCGAAATTGATATGCAACGCGATGGAGCGCGGCTGGCCGACTGGTTGACTGCTAAACACATTCGGAATGGGATCGAAGACCGTTACAACCGGTACTCGGCCGGAGATGAAGGGCCGAGTAACGCCACGAGAAAAGAGTTCTTGCAGGATGTTCAGCCTCCCGAAATTCGGGAGATGTCTGTACCAGGACATCGCTGTGTTCAGCCAAACTTCCCAGTCACATTTGACATCCTCCATCGCCATCCTGTAACACGCAAGGTGCCCCAAACACTCAATCCAGATATCCTGGAAAGCGGGCACCGTTTCATAAAGTAGAGTCATCATGGAATAAGCTAGAGAGATGAAACCCAACAGATGCTCCTGCGAAGAAGATAGGTGATAGCCCAGCATCACCAGGAAACGGTGGATATGGTACCACATCCTGGCTGGCATCGCGTACTCCTGCGGGAGTCTTTTCAAAGAGGGTCCTGCGGACGGGTGCTGCGAGGCTAGGAAAAAATCGTAATGCTCATGGAGCAGGGTACGATGTAGGCCTGTTAACGCTTGCCTGGAATTGCGTCAGTTCCTTACTGGCACAGAAGCCACCGACCCGTACTTACAAATTCATGTTATCTGACGTCGGGGCCCCGTATTGCGAGTAAACGGCATCCAGGCACTTCCGTTCTACCAAAATCAGGCCGGCGTAGATGCCCTCAACTTCGGCATGGAGTTGTTCGGCACTAATATCTTCGACCCCGGGTGGCCTTCGAATTTATGTCAGCTCTGAGATGGGGGAGGGAGGGGGGAGGAGGGCGGCGCAGACGTAAGCGGTCCTACTCTGTCCGCCACTTCTCCGGCTCTTCCAGCGCTGACCGGTGGTCCTCCTTCGTCGCCCTTGGTGAAGGTGGCGGTGGATATGTGTTCGGAGGTAGACATGATGCTTGGTGGCGGTGGAAGTTTCTCTCACAGTTGCTAGACGGCAACGAACTTGAAAATTTGGGGCTGAACTCTGGTCTCGGTGACGGGCTCGGTGAATATGTCGTATTGTCGCTGAATGATTTTCCTCAGCGTTTGTGGGTTTCGGTCTCCTGTTATACATACGCTGCCTGCGCTGGATGGCAGCGGTTACGAGTTCGCACTGAGCACACTGAGCGCGCACAAGATACAGGGTACCGAGCACACTGAGTGCGCACAATACAAGGCACTGAGCACACTGAGCGCGCACAAGATACAGAGAGCACGCTGAGTGCGCACAAGGGGAGGTCGCTGTGCGCATACCCACCTTTGCACGGTAGGTAAAGTGTATATGTATACACAAGGGCGAATTGGGATTCATGGTAGAGGGTCAGTGCCGAGCTAGTGAGTGTGCTACATGTTTTTTTTCTTGGTGAGGTTACATACCCAAGTATGAGAATTCCCTCGGCCTGCACTTGTTTGAAGATGAATGGCTGCCGCATTTTTCAGCGGAGCGATCCGTCGACCAACCCCGCCGCCTGGTAAATTCCGCATGTAAACCTCGTCGCAAGAATATGTGGGCCTCACATCTATGCCGACAGCATATCGGCCTGACTCAGATATGTAACTTTGGTGTGGCGAGACCACGTATTGGTGTTGGAGCGGCGTCTCATTCCCTCCAACGCTAGAGTTGGTTTGTCTGCATGGTTCTCGCCCCATATCTGAGTAATGAAATTGTCATCGCCGATGGATGGAATCAGAGCACTGGCGGATGCCTGTTGCTTTACCAAGAATTGTTCGGGGCCACCACAACCAGCACCACAGCCGCTTGCCGGATAGGTATGTAGCCCTCGCTGGTTGGGGATGCCTAGTCTGGACATTCGACTGGGAGTGGGGTGGCGACAAAATGGATGGTTCCCGGCCGGTGGATTCCGACCAGCGTGCGTATGGACGGTCTACATATCCCAACCAGCATGCGATGGTTTCCGACCCGCGAGATAACGACCATCCTATTCCGACCAGCGGCATATGGATGGTTCCCGGCCTGTGGGGTGGCGACCTTCCTATTATTTGGATGGTCCTTCCTATTCCAACCAACATGCATATGGATGGCTCCCGAACCGCGAGACAACGGCCGACCGACAAACACACCTTCGTAAGTATGTAACTCTGAGACAGCTTCGAATTCCTAGCCCCACTGGTGAAGAAGCAAGTTAACTAGGTGGAGAGACCCAGATGGGGGTGCACGGTCCCGCTGCGTGGCAATGTGGGCTAGCGATTCCCCAATGCAGAATCTGCAATGCACAACAGGGCTCGTTTGGATAAGCACCGAGATGTCGTGGAGGAGAAGAGGGCGGCAGCGCAAGAGTGCTACCGGAAGGCAGCAGGCCGCACTCAGGGTCTTGGGATGAGGAGCGCGAGTATGCAATCCTCCACAGCCAACTTCCCGAAGGGCCCGCTGACGGCCGCGGCGCCACACCCACCCGTTAGTTACATGCAAATCCAAACCCCAGGGGTTCCTCGCCGCACAGCTGCGCCAAAGTTACCGAGATCTCGAGACCCGGAGAGAGAGAGAGAGAGAGAGAGAGAGAGAGAGAGGACGTCGAGGGACCTCTCTAATTGAAACACGGATTCCCGCTTGCGGACCACAAGTGGGGAAACGCGGTCACGGGGTTTTGTGGGTTTTCGGCAAGTTATTTGAATTCGATTGCATAGAAGATATATATATATATAAAAAAAAATCAGACTGGACAAAAATGAGAAAGAAAGCTTAATGGAAAAGCATCACATTTCGTTCCATCGTCCCCGCTACGACCCCCACCATCACGATCGAAAAGATTCCGGAAAGCTGCGGTGGCCAACGCAGCTCACAGATCTTCGGGTTGGATGGAGCCTGCCATAAGAGGCTCGGCACCAAGTGATAGGCCTATTAGGTTGGCCAATGCCTCAGCAGCTGGTCCACGGCTCCTGAGCGGGACGTGAGCACGAGGTCTGGGATGCAGCTGGAAGGGGTCAAACATACCGGTCCACTCCTGGCTCAGAATGCCCGTCAGCTCGGCAGCGTCCCTGGGGTCAGGGTGAACACCACCCCACTGCGACGGCTGGTAGGCAACCCTCTGCGCGTACACGGGGATCAACTGGCTGCAGGCGGAATCTGTCAGTTCCGCTTGCCCGCAATGGTGAAAACCGCTGCCCCAGGGGAGGGAGGGAGAGGGAGGCTCACTCGTTCTTGATCTTGGCTAGGAGAAGCCAGGCAAAGTTCCACGACCAGCTGCTGCTGGGGTCGTTGAGCACCCGCACCTTGGCATCCTCGAGCAACTCGTTGCTGAATGGATACTGCCTAGTGAGGCCGCGGAGCTCGTTCAGGAAGTTGTTCGAGCTCACGTAGTAGCCCCACGAGTCCGTCACCTCGTGGATGAGCTCGTTGGAGAAGCTGGGGAGCGTCGTGAGGACACTCTCGATCCGGCGGAGCTCGGTGAGGGTGTTCACGCGCCGGCTCCTCAGCGTCTGCCGCATCTGGTTGACCTCCGTGACGGAGATCACCTGGCGGGGGTGCACGTGGTGGGTGACGTCGGGGCTGGAGCATTTCGGCGGTTGCTCGATGAAGGTCTTATTGAAGTAGTCGGTTTGGCCTTCGAGGACGGGGTGGAAGTAATGGGGCAGCTGGATAGCAGACGGGAAGCCAAAAAATGGGATAGATGAAGAAGAAGAGGATGGTGCACTGAGATATCTAGAGGATTGTCTGTTGCCTCTCCGACGGTTTGATGACATCTCGAAAGCAGACCGAGGTATCTGGGAAACAGTAGAGGGTAAGATACCAGATTCAGGCAAGTAGTATGACTTCAAGTGAAGACGGTAAGTTGGTCCGCCTTGTTGATCTCTGGATTGATTTCTGCAGCGTGGTGTGTTATATGGTTCTCCTTCCTCGTACGGTTCTGCTTTGTATGTACTGTGTACTCTGTAGTACTGTCTCCATGCCTCGCACATCCGAAAGAGCACAGATGTTGCAACGTCTACACGCGCTACAATTAAGAACCGAACAGCGACATAAACGGTTAAAAATGAATGCCCGCAGACACCAAGTGGCCCCTACCAACGACGGTGAAGACGATGAAGATATCGAGAACGACTCCGAGTCTGAGATCAAAGAACTAGACCCTTCTCGGCCACCTATCAACTACCATACGACTCTCCTCGACAGTCTTGTTCGTTTACGCTATTGGAAGCCTCGAGGCGGCGATTTTTTGTAGCTGTACGTATGGCGCGCTAGAGGCTAGTGACCGCGACCGGCAGTCACTTCAACAAACCTTTCAACAGGGTGAATCAAAGTGTCTTCATCCTCATTGGCCAGAATCAGCGCACAATTTTTTCAACACGCTAGCATTTCAACACACTTTGATTACCCCTATTGGTCGGCGCCCTGTTGTCGAAGGCGCCCAACACGTCTGCGCCAGGTGACGACCGTATCCCGGCGGACATTGTGAAGTCATTCTGCAGTGGGACCACGTCCGGGTGTGCATCTGGCTCGACCAACAGCCAGAACTCGGGAAAATGTCAAAAGGAGTGGCCATTCCCAAGTCGGGGAAGCCAGACTACTCCACGATCCGAGCCTACCGGGTGGCCCCGCTCTGCAGACACCAGGGATGTGGGGAGGCTGGTCGTGGCTGAGGAAGAGGTAAGGAGTGAGGCGTGTGAATGGGAACTCCGGGAGCGGAGGGGGAGGGAAGAGGAGCGAGAGAGAGGGTGGCGGCCGAGGAGCTGGGTGACGGAGGTGAGGAGCAACCGCTGTTTCTCCCCTTCATGGCCACGAACGCTGGAGTTGATTGTACCACATGTATCACACTCGGCTCGTGATCGGCCATTGCGCTCCCACAGGCCGAAGGCGATGATCGTTTCCACTTGTTCCGGTGTGAGCTGGGCTATGGTGGTGCTAGAGTTGCCGAAACCTCTGGAGCGCTGATGGAAGTCACTCTGGCAGGGTCTATGCTCCCCCCCCAAACTAAATTTCCTTTTCCACACCCAACTTTCACAGCACATCCCTCGGTAGCTCTACCGCCTGCAGCATTCAAAATCAGATGTCCGGCCCTTCCCCATTCATAAAACCTCCTCGATTGACCTCACCGACTTCTCGTCCGGCCATCACACTCCATCGTTCACACACCATAACGGCCAACCTATTTACGCACCCACGGCCACATCTGCACCTCACCTCACTACGTCACAAAGCTCCCACTGGTCGAGCATGGCTTCTCCCATTGCGGATTACCCTCCTACGGGTATCAAGGTGGTCATCGTAGGTGCCGGATTTGGGGGCCTTACGGCAGCTATCGAAGCGCATTTAAAGGGCCATGAACCGGTCGTTATCGAGAAAGAGGCGAAGTGGGAAGTGCTCGGAGATATCATTTCCATCAGTAAGTCGCACCTGGTCGACCCCCCCCCCCGATTCATTCGCGCCCCGGGAAATTGTTGCTGACTATCCGACTCCGCTCAGGCCCCAACGGAGGGAGAATTCTGTCGAGATACGATCCCGTTCTGGTTGCGGACAAACTCAACGCCTTGTGTATGCAGCATAACGTCTTCAGTATCCACACATATACGGGAGAGCGGGTCCTGGATCAGCCGAAATTCCCTTTGGATCCGGAGCGGCCCATGTACAATGGCCACCGCGCTGACTTCCACCGCGTAATCTACGAATACGCCAAATCCTTGGGCATCCCAATTCACCTTGGACAGCGGGTCGTTTCGTACCACGAGGACGACCGCGAGGGGAAAGCCTGGGTTGTGACCGAACAAGGCTTGACCTTCCGTGGAGACGTTGTCGTCGGCGCTGATGGCGTTCGCAGCCAAGCACGAAAACTGGTTCTCGGATATAACGATAATCCGAAGTCAAGCGGTTATGCCGTCTGTCGGGCCTGGTTCAATGCCAAGGATGCGGGTATCGCAGATGATCCCTTGACTAGAGAATTCGTTGCCAACGGTGACACCCATACTGGCTGTCAGTTTCCCCCCCCAGAACTCTTCCGACCTTCTTTGTAACCCATTCCCTCGCTGAGTGATCCAATCGATTTCTGGAGAACACTAACTGATGCCCGAATCCATGTCCAGGGCTGGGACCAGACGTTCATTTTCTCGTCGCCACGTGCAAAAGAGGTAGAGACCTATCGTGGGTTTGCACTTACAAAGTAAGTCTCTCCCGCATTCCGACCCGAGATAGAAGCTAATCAGCCGAGGGTGCGCATAGGATGGGGCGGATATCGAGGAATCCTGGAGCCTTCCCGGTAATATCGAGGATATCCTGAAAATACTCGATAATTGGGACCCCAGGTGCAGAGCAATCGTAAGCACGTCTTTCTCCTGCTTCCCTCGGCACGCCTCGTCGCCCAATCCGCTAACATGCCCGAACGGTGGCAGGTATCGAAGACTCCTTCCTGTGTTAACTGGAAACTTGTGTACCGCGAACCATTGCCTACATGGATTACGCGCTCCGGACGCATCTGTCTGCTCGGAGACGCAGCGCACCCCTTCCTCCCCACCAGCATCCAGGGCTGCAGCCAAGCCATCGAGGACGGATGCGCGCTTGCGACCTGTCTCGCACTCTCATACGCGGACACAAACATCTTGGCGCAAGAGAAGGTCCCCACAGCACTGCGCACCTACGAACTACTGCGCTACGAGCGGGTAAAGGCCGCGCAGATAGAAGGCGAGAAGCTCCGCAACACGTGGCACACAGTGGACTGGAACGAAGTGTGGAGGAACCCCGAGAGCATCAAGCTGCCACGGGCTGAATGGCTGTTGTTGCACGACTGCGAGAATAATGTGAGAACGCTGTGGCCATCCGCGAGCGTCGATGGGGCGGAACCCAAACGGGGGTCCCTCGCGGCTGGGCCCGGGGGCGGGGCGGGGTGCGGCGCGCAGCGACCGTGTCGTTCCTTGGCGAAGTGTAAGCTGTAACGTGCCGCCTTTGCGCGGACGGACGGGAAAGGATATTTGTAGAAGGGAGACGTCAATATACATGAAAAACTGCAAAGCACCACCTCTCAATTTCCAAAATCAAACTAACACCCAAGTACCTTTTATCGTGACTTTAACCTAGGCGCACGCCAAGCGGAATTTGTGAGAACGCTCTGCCAACGGAATAAGGAGGTGACCTCGGCTATCCGAAACGGCGCATAGCTCCCAAAGTCATCCCTTTCCAGCTAAAAGTGAAATAGATATAATCGCCGACATAGATTTAAAGCTTTTCTTCCCTTCGAACATTATCGACAGACGAGCGAAAATGAAAACATCACCATGCTACTCTTGCGGATTCTCCATCTTTTCGCTTTTAATTGATATATCTGATACTAGAAACTGTCGTCCATTCATGATACATAATTTTTAAGTTATGTACATGCAGACAGAAACTGAGAAAAAAAATGATAAGAAATATTCAGGGGAGACAAAAGGAAACAAATACATCACTCAAGATCCACCTAAATGCGCGCAGACCATAGAATGTCTCCAGGTTTATTTGCGACAGCCCCACCGACGGGATTTGTGCCCTCACGCCGGACATTGCCAGGACTGCTGGATCCGACGGTCCCCCGCCCGGGGGGGCGGCGGGGGCCGGTCGAAGCGGGGCGACGAGACAGTAAACCGATTCGCCCGATTTGCCATCTCCTTATGTCCGATCTGCAAGTACAACGCCTCTGCTGCCTTCCATGGGATCTTCATCTCTTTGGCGATCTGCTGCCACATCATCATCTTTAATCTGGGAGTCCGTCAGCATCAAACGCCCAAACACCACCCCCGTTCCACAAGACCGGGGGGAGGAAGAACAAACCTGTCGTACACCATAGCCGGCTGGGACTCAGGCTGATCTTTTCTCTTCCAGTGCATCGCCTCTGCTTCCTCCCATGTGATCTCCATCAGTTCGGCGACCTGCTGCCACATCTCAGCCCTTCCTCTGGGAATCCGTCAGCATTAAACGCCCGAACACCACCACCCCTGATCACAAGAACGGGGGGAGGAAGAACAAACTTTTTGTACAACCTAGCCAGATTATTCATCTCCTCCTTTGTCCAGCGCCGTCGCTCGAGGTAGTTCTGGTAGCGCAGCCTGCAAGACAAGGCGGACCTGCCGGGTAACAACGTACAGACTTCATCCCACTTGAGGCCACTGCCGCGACGCTCAATGACCAGGGCGTCCTCCTGGAGTGACCATCTTCTCTTCCCGTCTCCTTGGGGAAGCCGCCGCTTCTTGTGTGCCGACGTGATGGCCGTCAGCATTCCCTCCGGAGCGGGGAGTTGTGCCGGCGGCGGCGTGAGTGATGGCTGCCCGCCTTCTTTCTCCGGAGCCTGGGCCGTGGGTTGTGCCAGCGGGTTGTGCCGGCGGGCTGTGCCGGCTTCGGCGTGAGTGATGACCGTCCGCCTTCTTCCCCCGGAGCCTAGGTCATGGGTTGTGCCGGCGGATTGTGCCGGCGGCGGTGCGGGTGATGGCCATCCGCCTTCCTCCGGAGCCAACAGAAGGGATTGCATTTCCATAGACGCGATTTTTTTCATGACGTCGAGCCGAGAGATGGCGGCCGACTTGTTCAAGGGTTGATTTTTGTAGGGGGAGGGGGGTGCAGCAGAAGCAGAAGATTCGGGGGGGGGGGGGTCGTTGGGTGGTATTATAACAGTAACAGCCGAGCTGGAGTGGTGGGGGGCGGGGGAACTAACTAACCAGGAGGACAGAGGGAGGACACCACCTTTTTTTTAAATGTCTCACGGTCTGATGAACTCGATCAGTCTTTTTTCCTTTCCTCGAACCAGGTACTTGTGCTCGCTGTTGGTCTTTGTTGGCTCTTTTCTCTCTGTCTTTGCACGGATCCCAGTCCAGAAGCCCGAGCCCTCTCCGGTGACGGTGGGATGGTGGGGGGTGGGTGCAACTGGGGTTTTTTTTTACGAGGGTTTGCTTTTGTCTCTCCCTCTGCTTTGCCTTACCGCGCAGCCAATCCAGAGCAGTGGAGTGGGAGGGACATTGTCTCGACGGTAGGGAAGGGGGGTAAGCGAATCCAGTGCAATGGGACCACCTGGAGTTTACTCCTCACTTATCTTACGTGCCTTGGAGCGAGGAACTTATATGTATCAGACACGCCCAAGAATTACTGCTCAGCTCTTCCCCGACCCCCTCTAGCGGTTCCTCAAAGACCTGACCACCGAAGGTGCCCACGAAATTCCTTCCTGTTCTCTATGCCACCGCCTACCCCAGAGATCCTGCAGCCGAGTGCCGCGGTAAATGAGGATCCGCTGTACCAAAGGTTTGTTCTTGCTCACTGCAATCGGGCGATCTAAGGTTAATGCATGGATAGCGAGTTGTCCACTTCTCGAAATGAAGCTGCCACCGCAAACCAGCCGCGAATCGCAATGGGAGACAAAGCCGACCGGCGGTGGAACGAGGCTTGGAATGGGCGGCCTGACTACAAACGTTTTAGGCGCTCCATGAGAGCGCCTAGAGCGCCTTTCGTTGGTCTTGTTGAACATATTGTATACCCAAGGGATGTTCGACCAAGTAGGGAATAGCCCAGGGTGTTGGTTTTCGTTGTTTTTTTTTTACTTTTTGCGTGTAGCTTGTAAAGCAATGGGAATCAACGATTTTGATCAAAAGTGACCTTCTTGTCGCTGCCCCTCCAGCAGCAATCGGAAAAAAAAGGGAAAGAATACACATCTGCTCGCCCCAGTCGCAGGAGCTACGGGAGCTGCCAGCCAGCGATCGGGTTGTATGAGTGGATGGGGATGTCTAGGAGCTCGACAACTTTTTTGACTTTATTTATAGTCTGTAGATTATCATTCTACCCCTACTAGTTCAATGAGTTTGCTAAAAAAAATCCTATATGGCACGGTTATGCTTGTCCGAACCCCGACCTCAAGCAGTCCGCGGCGGCCTGCGATGGCTCTCGAAATGTTATGACGTACCAAGGAAATCACAAAGGGAGGACAATAGGGTAACCTCGCCCCTAAGAGTGAAAACAGAGGCTGTTCTTCCACCACGTCCGTCGTTGACCCCCCTCACCGCCCCCGTCTCCCCCGCCGTTCCCACCACCCCCGCCCCCACCGTCCCCGCCGTCATCGCTGCCCTCGTCGTCCTCGTCGTCCTCGCCGTCCTCGCTGTCCTCGTCGTCCTCGTCGTCCTCGCCGTCCTCGCCGTCATCGCTGCCCTCGTCGTCCTCGTCGTCCTCGCCGTCCTCGCCGTCCTCGCCGTCCTCGCCGTCCTCGCTGCCCTCGTCGTCCTCGTCGTCCTCGCCGTCCTCGCCGTCCTCGCTGTCCTCGTCGTCCTCGTCGTCCTCGCCGTCCTCGCCGTCATCGCTGCCCTCGTCGTCCTCGTCGTCATCGCCGTCCTCGTCGTCATCGCTGCCCTCGTCGTCCTCGTCGTCCTCGTCGTCCTCGCCGTCATCGCTGCCCTCGTCGTCCTCGTCTTCGTCGCGGGGGGGGGGAGGGCGAGGGCCGGTCGAAGCGGGGCGACGAGACAGGCTTTGCGTACAATAGTGAACGAGAAAATAATCGTGGTGCCTTTTGTCCGACCTGAGGAATATAGCAAGGTCGTGTGAGATAGTGAACACCGGAAACGCGTAGCCGGCACGTCCCCTAATATTCCATTCCTTATGGTAATCCTTTCTGGGGATTATCGTAAAGTCCACTTGGAAGAAGGAACCATCATCTCCAGTAACCATCGGTACCTCTGTCGCTATGGCGATGCTGTTGTCCTTCAGTAAAGCGTGGATGGTTTGGTCGGACATGTAGATCTGCTGCGGAAAGTTGCGAAGTCCCTTTAACTGGAGACGCTGATACTTGATCCGGCGCACGCGGCTGTCGAATAGACAGCACTCGCTATAGAGGCCACCGAGTGAACTGTTGGGAGGTGGGCATTGGCGGTGACCGAAGATGATGTAGAGGTGTTCGGCGCAGCGCACCCAGTGCTGGGTCACAGAGGTTTGTCGCTGAAATAATTCGGTGATCTCTGAAACAAGATTGCCGGTAACAGTCGAGTATGTTTTGAGGTGACCCATACTTAGAAGGCTGGCCGTTTGTGTACCTGCATCGACAACAGTACGGCTACAATTGGACTGCGCGCCCAGGTTGACCAGAGTCTTGTTTGAAGCATCGTATACCCAATTAGCCTCGTAACATACGAAGAGAACGAGATTTCCATTGGTCTCCAAGCTTAGTACATGGCCGGGTGGTTGAATGGTGTGGTGGCCGCCAGTCGCAATATTCCAGATCGAAAGATAAGTCGTATCACTCCGCTGGGCGATAACATATTCGTCCAACAGACGGATCCTCTGTATCACGGCACCTTCCGGCAAAGTGTCATGGCCGCCGTACGAGAAAGTCGTCGAAGCGGGGCGACGATCGGCGGGGGGCGACGGCACGGCCCCCGCGGGCCCATGGTCGCACCCCCCGGGCCATCGAGACACCTTGAACGCCCGACCGCCCGCTAGGATATAAGCCAGATGCCTGCCGGTTAACGAAACGCACGGGTCGGGTAGAGTAATGGGAATATCCCTGCCAGCTATGCGACAATACATAGCGGGCAAATGCATGAAAGGTTGTAGATGTGGCTGGCGGATTGACCGTTCGAACAACAGTGCCTCCTGTAACATCTTCGCTGTCCCATTTCTCCTGTAGGGTTCTCGGTGCCAATTTCTGAGGAGCTCGCCGCACACGAAGTCACTCGTGAGGAGGTGGTGCCAACTCGTGCTGACACGTCGACAGCGAACGGCCTCGCGGGGCTCAAGGTACCTGAGCACCTTGGTGACGAGCTCGATAGGCAGCTTCACGGCGGGGTCGATGCGCGACTTCAGGTCCCTCCGGAGGTGTTCTTTTTCCTGGAGATGCAATATCTTCAGAAGATGCAGTAGAAATGTCTGGCGGTCCATCGGGTCGAGCGTTTCGAATGCCGCAAGAATATCGTCCGGCTTTGCAATAGAAGCCATTTCGGGGCGATCTGATTGGCCAGTGCCGTTCGTAATCCGTCTGGTAGGTATCGGAGAATCCGTTAGTGTATATCTCGATGCTGGGCCTTGAAGCCCATATATTTATACTGCTGCCAGTCCTCTCACAAACCTACCAGAGGGGTCAGTCCCAGCGGGTTGACGTGCACCCAAGTGGAAACTATCATCGCTTTTGGCGTCATATGGGAGAGCTGTCCAAAGTTGCCAACGTCTCTCCCGGCCGTATCGAAATGACTGAATACCGTCGCGCCCTTGCCGCTCGCCCCGACACATCCGTTCCATCCATAGACACCAGTACCCTACACGGAGGAGAAGGTGGAGGGGGGGGCGGGGGGGCGGGGGGGGCACATCAATCGATCGCGGACTACTGGAAACACGACAGACTGACCCGACCTATCCTACGGCCCAGTTCATGAGCCAGACGAGATTGGAATTTGGAACAGATCGAACGACATCTCCTCATCACTCCTGAACTTGTCACTCCTGGTCCGAGACCTGCTGGCCGATGAGAGGTGCGTGCAGGCAGTGCTGGACTTCCTCTCCGCAACGGACGTGGGAAGGCTGGTGCCGCCGCTGGAAGAAAAAGGCAACGCCGCGAGTGAGGTGTCGGAATGGGAGCTCCGGGAGCGTCAGGAGCGGCAAGAGCAGCGAGAGGCAGAGGCGGAGGCGCTGGGCGCCGTGGACGAGTTGGGCGCCGTCCATGGTCAATAGCTAGAGTGCCCGACACTTGGACAGGCAAGCTAGGGACGCAAAACACTCTCCCCACCCGCCGAGCTGATGATGATGATGATGATTCATTAATCGTGTGCGACCCTACTGGATCATGACGATATGTATATACAGTCCTTTTCCTGTTCACCGTCCGCTGCGACCTCGTTCATTCCGCCAGCGGCTCGAAGCAACTCCCCCTGCCCCCGCCTGGCCTGACCCCGTGAAAGAAAGAACGAAAGAAAGAACGAAATCTCCTACCCCTCCCCAACCTCCCTTCCTAACTCGGCCTCGTTGTCGCTTTGTCTGGCCCCACCCTGCTTCCCACCCTCGTGGTGCGCAGGAAGCCCAAGACCGCTCCAGTGCACCGCTCGTCTGCCAGCAGGTCCCGGACCGTGAATCGATCCTTGCCTCTTCCCGTTTTCTTTCGAACTTCTGCCCACAGGGTCTTCTGCTGCGATCTCCACTTCTTGCAGTGCTTGAGCAGGTGCTCCCGGGTCTGCGTCTTGTACTGGCACCACCCGCATGCCGCCGTATCCGCGTTCTTTGTCCACTCCAAGTACTGTGCTGTGCGGCAGTGCCCCGCCCTGAGTTGGTGAAATCGTTCCGCCAATCTTTTCGGGCCTTCTGCTACCGCTGCCTGTTGCTCCACACCACTACAATAAAACAAAAAGATGAGTGATACTGTATGATCCAGGCTCTAGATATTTACTGTCTCGTCGCCCCGCTTCGACCGGCCGCCGCCGCCCCCCGCCCCCCCTGAATAGACGAACATAAAGAATCAACAATCAAGAGGGGTTCCGACTGGTTGCTTTCTGGTGGGTCACACTTTTGCACTCGGCTTCTTGGCAGGCCCCTCATCTCAAGACTCCATCTGCCACCGGGTAAGAAGCTTGCTTGCTGCTTGTGTCGCTGGAAACGCCGTGGCGATGGAAAGGAATTAGTCAGTTGCAATCCGGCTACCGCACCCTTTCGTCAGGCCCGCTCAGCTGCCAGCTTCCATCGACTACTTGCCAAAGAGCTCATGGTCACCAAGGTACTGAGGAAGCTGAGAGTACGCCGCACGTATGTGAAGAAGACGAGCTAGTGATTTGGAATGGGCACGTACGATAGATGCAGCTAGGAGCATCGCTGATGTGACATAACTAATTAAAATAGTATATAGATTTAGTTTACAAAGAGTATCTAAGTGCGGCCGGCGAGCCGCAAAGCTGACGAAGTGCGCTTTGTGGGCCTGAGGGAGGAGAATGCTGGGTTAAGTGGCATAGCAGGGGCGCGGGGGGTCTGCATGGTTTTGATATCATCAGCGGTATTAGCCACTAAGCGAGGCGCTTCGTGTTCAGTGACGGTGACGGCGTTAGCCCGTACAATGACCTCTCCAGCCCAAGCAACACAGGAGTCGCGACCACCGCCAACCCAACAAACACCGTTCAAATTTCCGGCCACACTGGCAAACACACTGACAAACCGCACGCCTGCATGAGTTCAGCTATCGACCATCACGTCATATGCCGTCGATTTTTTTAGCTTTTCTTGTGTCCTGCGAATTCTCCCGAATTGCGTGGCTGCTCAATCGGCCCCCCACCAGATTCGCCGACCCGTCACGTTGGCGCTGTTACCTACTTGACTTTCACTCGCTGGTTTTCTTTGTTTCCTTTCGAAATGCGGGAATTGGAGACCCAGGGCTGGCGGTTGTGACAGCGGTTGTGGGTGCATTGCTGGCGTTCTGAGAAGTCATTGGGAAAGTACTGACTTTTTTTTGTTTTGCTGGCGGTACGATGGAAATTTGCATGAATGTATTTTGTTTGCTCCCTAGTTGAAGATCCGAAAGAGGGGGCCGGGGGCCGGGGCGACGAGGCAATGACAGCGGGAGTTATCCATAATTTCGACATACGGCATCCGCGACCAAGTGCGTCTAGGCATATGCATCCGTAAATATGGCAGTGGGCCTGCAGCAATGACCAGTAAGCCTGTGAAGCGCTAGAGTCGCAGGAGATAGATAAGGGATACATACAGTTGACAACGCACACCTTCCGGCCGGAAGCTCCTGCAATGAATCGTGGGATCCGCTCACCCCCGGTCGGGGGACAGGGAATAGAGTTAGCCAACGCCGAGCAATGGCCTCCCTCTGCACCGCACCCAGGTCGGGGCTACGGCTGAACTCTTGGGGATAACTAGTAAACACCGGGGGGAGGGGGGAGGGGGGGGGGCGCGGTCGAAGCGGGGCGACGAGACATGAGAGCGGAGTTGCGGAGGCGGGAGTAGCGCTGACATGGTTGGGCTGAGGATTCTCAGCGGGGATGAGTACTGCTTGCCTCAGGGGGCCAGTACAGGGAGCCCTTAAATGAGATTCTGTTCCCCATATCCTCCAGCCATGAGAGCCTCAATTTTCTGTCCAGCAACTTTGTTCCTCCTCCTCGTTTTGTTGGCTGGTATTCAGTACCATATTCTGCTTCGGTCTCTGCAGTTGTCCTCCATCGCTG
>Ga0307516_10001164_pt1 | contig 36821 bp, 25 predicted proteins | sample 19_EM_MG_FD_203310 | JGI IMG/M metagenome (GOLD analysis project Ga0307516, IMG submission 203310) | Populus trichocarpa ectomycorrhiza microbial communities from riparian zone in the Pacific Northwest, United States - 19_EM | ecosystem: Host-associated > Plants > Roots > Unclassified | place... | reverse complement strand
GATCACGCTGATGATGTCGGCGATGCGGCGGGAGCTGGTCGTGATGTCGTTCATCGTCGTGACGACATTGCCCACCACCTGGCCGCCGCGCGCCGCGACTTCGGCCGCACCGGCGGCCAGCTGCGATGCAGCGCGCGCGTTGTCGGCGTTCTGCTTGACCGTTGAGGTCAGCTCTTCCATCGAGGCGGCGGTCTGCTGCAGGTTCGAGGCTTGTTCCTCGGTGCGCTGGCTCAGGTCGATGTTGCCGGTGGCGATCTGCGACGACGCAGTGCTGACCGACTCGACGCCGCTGCGCACATCGCTCACCACCTCGCGCAGCTTTTGCACCATCTCGCCGAGTGCGCGCCCGAGTTGGGCCACTTCGTCACTGCCTTGGGCCCGATGGACGCGCGTCAGATCGCCGGCGGCCACGGTGCGCGCCAGGCTGACTGCATCGTTCAGCGGGTTGGCGATCGCGCGGCCGATCAGGCCACCCAGGCCGATGGCCACTCCAATCGCGATCAGCACAGCGATGATCACGCCGAGCCGGCTGTTGTGGAAGATGCGCTGGGCGTGCTCGGCGTCGAGCTTGGCCTGCGCATCATTGAACTCGGCCAGCTTGCGGATGCCGTTGATGGCGTCTTCAAAACGCTTCACCCCGACCGGACCGGTCACTTGCTGGCGTGCTGCCTCGGCGTCGCCTGTCTGCAGAAAGGTCAACAACTGGCCCGACGCGCCGCGATAGGCCTGCCATGCCTGCATCGCCGCGTCGTAGAGCTTGCGCTCGTCGTCGTCGACGATGAAATCGGCGTAGGACTTGCGTGCCGCCTCGAACTCGGTCTCAGACTGCTTCAGGCGTTCGGCCGCCTGCGGCAGCTCGCCGATGTCGCTGACCAGCAGGCGGTATTCACGGGTGCGGTAGCGGGTGGCGGATTCGGCCATGCGCAGGCTGTCGCGCACGCCGGGCAGCCGGTAGACCAGCAGCGATTCGGTCTGGTCGTTGACCCGCGACAGTTGCAGCACCGCCAGCGCACCCAGCAGGCCCATCAGCAGCAGCACGCAGCCAAAGGCCAGGGCCAGCTTGCCGCGCACCGTCAGCTTGTTCATGAAACTCATTGCATGCCTCCAGATCGGGAAAGATCGGCGGGAAGGGGTGGGCGACGCCCACCTGTTTCTTTCACGCTGACCCTGACTTTCGGCTTGAAATGGGGATGACGATAGATAAAGTAACAGGTAAATTTATGTATAAATACACTGATCGACCGCTCAACCTCGCCTGAGCCCGCCGAAGGGGAGATGACGATGCCGCGATCTCGCTCGAGCCCCGAAGCCGTTGCTGCCGACCCGGTGGTGGCCACGCCCTTGCGCCGGCGCGTGCGCCGCGGCAGCGCAGAGGACGCGCAACAACTGCGCGAAGAGCTGCTGGCGGCGGCGATGGGACTGTTCGCCGGCGGCGGGCTGGACGCCGTGACGATGCGCGCGGTGGCCGAGCAGGTCGGGGTGTCGGTGATGACGCCGTACCGCTACTTCGCCGACAAGGCCGAGCTGCTGCGCGGGCTGTGGCAGGCCGTGCTGCGCGCCACCTGCGACGAGATGCGGGCCGCGATCGACGCCCAGCACAGCGGCCGGGCTCGCCAGCGCGCGATGATCGAGGCTTTCGTCGGCTACTGGGAGGCCCACCCCGACCACTACCGGCTCGTCTACCAGACCGACAAGGTGACGCAGAACACGCCCAAGGCCGGCCTGACCGAGGTGCCGGTGTACGGCGAGCTGCTGCAGCTGGTGCAGGGTGTGACGGCCGACGTGGCGCGCGAGATCGGCGCCGGGCCGGCGCACATCAAGCTGGCCGGCGACATCCGCTTCGCGATGATGCTGGGCTACCTGCAGGCTGCGCTGGTCAACCGCCGCTACCCGTGGTCAGACGCTGCGCTGATGCGCCGCACCTACATCGACCAGGTCATGGCCGCGGTAGAGCGGGTCCTGCTGACGGGTGCCGTCACACGTGAAGGTTAGGCCGAAGCGTTTTGCCACAACGTCGGCGGCACATCGCGCAGCCGGGCCGCCAGCTCCATGCTGGTGTGCACGTTGAACTTCTGGTAGATGCGCAGCCGGTGCGCCTCGACTGTCTTGGTGCTGATGTTCAGGTGCGCGGCGATCTGCTTGCTCAGGTAGCCGGCGATCATCTCTCCCAGCACCTCGCGTTCGCGCGGTGTCAGCTCGTTGATCGAGGCGACCAGGCCGGCACGGCCCTCGTGCGTGCGGCGGGCCTCGCGGTCGGTCGCAAGTGCGCGGCCCACGGCGTCGATCAGCGTGCGCGGGTCGGCCGGCTTTTCCAGGAAGTCCGCCGCGCCTTGCTTCAGCGCCTGCACCACCATCGGGATGTCGCCGTGGCCGGTCAGGAACAGCACCGGTGGCAGGTAGCCGAGGCTGCGCTGGGTTCGGCGCGTCAGCGCGTCGTACAGCTCGAGCCCGCTCATGCCGGGGATGCGCACGTCGAGCACCAGGCAGCCGAAGCGCTCGGGCTGCGGGTCGTCGAGAAAGTCCTGTGCGCGTTCGAACTCGACGCTGGCCCAGCCGCGGGTGTCCAGCAGCATGGCCAGCGAGCGGCGCACGGAAGGGTCGTCGTCGATCAGCGCGATGGTGGCAGAGGCATTGCTCATTCGGCGGGCGAGTGAAGAGGTGAAGAGGTGGCCGCGGCAGCCATGAGAGGCCCAGTGTCGCCGGCCAGCGGCAGGCGGAAGTGGAAGCAGGTGCCGCCGCCCTCGCGCGGCTCGGCCCAGAGCCGGCCGCCATGGCTTTCGATCACCGTGCGGCAGATCGCCAGGCCCAGGCCCATGCCGTCGGATTTGGTGGTGTAGAACGGTTGGAACAGCTGTGCCGGGTCGGCCAGGCCGCGGCCCCGGTCGGCCACGCTGACGACGACCTGGCCATCGTCGACCCGCAGCTGCACGCTCACTGCGTCGGGCGGCGGCACTGGGTGCTGGCCGGGGCCCTCAGCCACCGCCAGCGATTCGAGCGCGTTGCGCAGCAGGTTGACCAGCACCTGCTCGATCATCACGCCGTCGCAGTCGATCTCGGGCTCGCCCTCTGCCTGCACCACGATGCGCACGCGCAGGCGCAGGGCCAGTGGCTCGAGCAGCAGCAGCGGTTCTTCCAGCAGCGAGCGCACCGCATGGCGCCGGTGCTCGACCTGGCGCTTCTGGATGAAGCCGCGCAGGCTTTGCACGATGCGGCCGGCGCGGCGCGCTTCTTCGCCGATGCGCGCCACCGCGTCTTCCGCCTTGCCGCGCTGCGGCGTGTCCTGCGACAGCACGCTGTCGGCGACTGCGGCGTAGTTGGCGATCGCGGCGAGCGGTTGGTTCAGCTCATGCGCAATGCCCGAGGCGAACTCGGCCAGGCTGGCCAGCCGGGCGGTGCGCTGCAGCAGCTCGTCGCGTTCGCGGGCCACGCGGGCTGCTTCGTGCTCGGCGCTGGTGTCGTGCAGCGAGGCCATCCAACCCTGCGGCCCACGCTCGCTGCCAACCAGCGGTGAGGCGAGCAGGCGCACCGGCAGCAGCGAGCCGTCGGTGCGTTGCAGCGTCAACGCCTGGCCGAGCGGCGGGCTGTCGCCGCGCATCATCGCTTCGTGCGCGGCGGTGCATTCGGCGCGCTGCTCGGCCGGCCAGAACGGAAATGGCGCCGCGGTGCCGACCAACGTCGCGCTGTCGAGCCCGAGCATGCGGCCCAGCGCCGGGTTGGCGTAGATGATGCGGCCGTCACGGCCAAACGCGACCAGCGCGGTCAGCAGCGAGTTCTCCATCGCCTGGCGAAAACGCAGCGCATCGGCCAGCGCCTGCTGGGCGGCGAGCCGCTCGCGCAGCCAGCGCTGCAGCAGGCGCAGCAGGCCGACGATCAACAGGCCGAAGGCGACCACCGCGGCGGCCAGGCCGGCCAGCAGCGTCGACGGGTGGCCGCTCGGGTGCGGCCGCGTCCACAGCGCCAGGCCGCTGTCGGGCGGACCGAAGCCCAGCTGCTGGCGGTCGGCACCGTTGGCCGACAAGTCGGCTGGCAAGGCACCGTCGCGCGGCGACAGGCGCTTGTTCTGCCTGTCGACCAGCGCCAGGTCGTAGCGCTGCACGAACCACCACGGCACCTCCTGCTCCAGCAGGCGGTCGAGGTCGTAGGTGGCGATCAAGGTGCCGTAGGTCGAGGTGTCGTCAGTGACGGGCAATGCCAGCACCCACAGCGGCGCGCCTTGCTCGATGACCTTGCTGTACTCGGGTTGCTGCAGCGTATGGGCGCGTTCGATCGCGCTGGCGATCAACGGGTCGCTCAAAGGCGGCAGATGGCTCGGGCGCTGGGCGGCTGTCGGGTAGATCGGCAGGCCGGCCAGGCGGTGGCCGTTGCGGTCGAGGCAGTCGATCGCCACCAGCGCCGGGTATTCCTTGATCAGGCCGTCGATGCGGGCGGTGAACTCATCCAGCGCAGCCGGCGTGGGCGGGGCCACGTCGTGAGCCCAGTTGCCGAGGATGTGCTGGTGCTGGTCCAGCGTCGCGCGGATGGTCTGTTCGAGCCACAGGCCGTCGAGCGCGCTGCGGTGCTCTTGCTGTTCGCGCTGGTCACGCAGCCATTGCCAGCCCAGCGTCGACGAGACGAACAAGCCCAGCACCAGCGCCAGCGAGGCGGCCCACCAGGGCCAGCGGCGGTGAACAAAGGGCAGGTGGGCGTCGGGCACGGTGACAGCGGTGTGGGGCGGCGCCGGGTGGGCGCCACCCGGCATGGCCCGCAGCATAGGCGATGCCCTTGGCTTCGCAGGCAACGTAACGTGGAGCTTTCCACCGCTGGTGCCTGGGCGGCCGCCGTTGATCAAGCCCAGGGCCTCATGGCGATGCCGACGGCGGACGGTCCATCAGTGCGGCCACGCCGCGCAGGCCGGCATCACAGCCCAGCGTGGCGGGCACCAGCTCGTGGTGGTACAGCGGCGGCAGGGCCTGCAACGCGGCGCGCAGCCGTGGCAGGTAACCTGGCCTCAGACCCAGGCCGCCGCCCACCGCCGTGCGTGTGATGCCCAGCAGCACGCTCAGGTCGGCCAGCTTGGCCGCCAGCACCGCCACCGCATGTTGCAACGCGGCTTCGGCGCGTGGTTCACCCGCATCGGCGGCGTCGCACAGCGCGCTCGCGTTGGCGTAGCCGAGGGCATGGGCCTCGCGGGTCAGCGCGGTGCCGGAGGCATGTTCTTCCATCGGCCGCCCATCCGCCGCGAGCGTCTCGCCCAGCTCGGCGTCCAGCCCGTTGCGGGCGCGGTGCAGGCGGCCGCCCAGCACCAGCCCGGCGCCGACGCCGGTGGAGACAGTCACAAAACAGAACTCGCTGCAACCGCGGCCGGCACCGTGCTGGTATTCGCCCCAGGCGGCGGCGCGGGCGTCGTTGAACACCTGTACCGGACGGCCCCAGTGTTCGCTCAAGCGTGTGGCGAGCGGAAACGCTTGCCAACCTGGCAGACCAGCGTGGGCAGTGACGCAGCCACGTTCGACGAAGCCGGCCACGGCCACGCCGATGGGCAACGCGGGTTCGCTGCGCTCGGCGCGCAGCAGATCGGTCAGCGTTGCGACCACCGCCTCCGGCCCGTCTTGCGCTGGCGTCGGCACATGGGCGCGCCAGGTGATGTGCCCGCTCTCCACGAGGGCTGCGCGGCTGTGCGTGCCGCCTATGTCCAATGCGATCACTCGGCTCACGCTCAGTCCCTCCGTTCGATTGGCACCTGATTGGACGGACTGGGCCGGCCGCTCGCAAGGCGGCGATCTACCGTCCCGCAGCGGTAGTTCTACCGAGAGGAATTCGTTAAAACAATGCCAGTGTGTTACCAGTTTTTGAGAGGAGGTTGCAGAAAAATATCGCAAAGTGGTACGCTACTGGTATCTTATTGTCCGACACCGCTGCCGACGCCATGCCGATCTCTCTTCCTGCCCCATCTGCGTTGCTGCTCCGCCTGGTGTGCGTGGCGGCATGTGCTCTCACACCCGCCCTGCACGCGGGCGAAACGGCCCCGGCCGCCGCTGCCGCAGAAGCGGCCCGCCCGGCGGTCGGCGCGGTGCTGACCGAGGCTCAGGCGCTGGTCAACAGCGGCCAGGGTGCGCAGGCCAGCGCCAAGCTGAAGGCGGTCGACTCGCTCGGGCCCTTGAACGCCTACGAGGCCTTCATGCTGCAACGCCTGCGGGGCGCCGCAGCGCTGCAAGAAGGTGACCTGGCGCGTGCGCAAAGTGCCTTCGAGGCCGTGCTGGCCGCCCAGCGCCTGCCGCCGGCCGAACAATTGCAGACCCTGGCCTCGCTGGGACAGATGCTGTACCGCGCGAAAGACTTCGCCGCCGCAGCCAAGTGGCTGCAGCGTTACGCGGACGCCGGCGGCAGCGACGCTGCGGTGCTGGCGCTGCGCGCGCCGGCCGCGTATTTCTCGAAGGACTACGCGACGGCCCGCGGCCTGCTGCTGGCCACCACCCAGGCCGATGCCGACGCCTCGCGCCCGACACCTCTGACGACCTGGCGTCTGCTGGCCAACGCACAGCACCAGCTGGGCGACGATGCCGGCTATCGCCAAAGCCTGCGCCGGATGGCGGTGCAGCACCCGCAGCCGGCGTTCTGGGCCGAGCTGGTGCAACGCGAACTGGGTGAGCCCGGAGCCTGGCCGGAGCGCCAACTGCTCGACGTGCAGCGCCTGCTGCGTGCGGCGGGGGCGTTGGGTGGCATCGACAACGCGCTGATCCTGGCCGCGCAAGCGCAGCAGGCCGGCTTTCCCGGCGAGGCGGTGAAGGTGATCGACGAGGCCCTGGCGCAACCTAGCGTGACGCCGCAGCAGATGACGACGCTGACGCAGCGACGCGACTCGGCTCAGCGCCAGGCCGAGGCCGACCGGCGCAACCGCGCCCACGACGAAGCTGCCGCGCGCAAGGCCCGCGATGGCCAGGCGCTCGTCACGCTGGGCTGGGCCTGGGTCACCGAAGGCCAGGCCGACACCGGCCTGCCGTTGATCGCCCAGGGGCTGCAGCGCGGCGGCCTGGCGCGCGCCGACGAGGCCCGCCTGCACCACGGCATGGCGCTGGCGTTGGCTGGCCAGCCGGCCGAGGCGCGCCAGGCGCTGGCGCAGGTCAAGGGCGAGCCTGGCCTGGTGGCCCTGGCCGGGCTGTGGGCCGACTTCGCCGACCGCCGGGCCACCGCCACGCCCTGACGCAGGCGCTCAGGCGGCGCGCTGCGGTGCCGGCTTGACGCCCAGCGCGTTCAGTACGTCGAGCGCCACGCGGTCCGACGACTGCGGGTTCTGGCCAGTGATGAACTGGCCGTCGCGCACGCTGAACGACTGCCAGTTCGGCGCGCCTTCGAACAGCGCACCCAGTTCGCGCAGCCGGCTCTCCAGCAGGAAGGGCACCGTCTCGGTCTGGCCGGCGGCAGCTTCTTCTTCGTCGGTGAACGAGTTGATGCGGCGGCCCTTGACCAGCGGCTCGCCGTCGGCACCCTTGGCGCTGACGAGCCCGGCCGCGCCGTGGCAGACCGAGGCGACCAGCTTGCCGGCACCGTAAGCGCTTTCGACGGCGCGCTTGACGCCGGCGTCGCCCGGCAGGTCCCACATCGTGCCGTGGCCGCCGGGGAAGAACACTGCGTCGTAGGTCGACGCGTCGAAGTCCGAGGCCTTCTTCGTGGTGCGCAGTTTGGCCTGTGAGGCTTCGTCGGCCAGCCAGCGCTCGACCATCGGCTCGTTCTGGCCGCGCGGCTTCAGGCTGCCGGCGTCGATCGGCGCGGCGCCACCGTCCGGCGAGGCCAGGTCGACCTGCAGGCCGGCGTCGACGAAGCGGTAGTAGGGCACGGCCAGCTCTTCGGCCCACAGGCCGGTGGCCTTGCCGGTGCTGCCCATGCGGGCGTTGGAGGTCACGATCATCAGGATGCGGCGGTTCATCAAAACTCCTTCAGGCGGGCCGGTAAGCGGTAGAGGAAAGAGGCAAGGGGGAGGCCCGATGAGCGAACTTTATGCAGTCATGCCGCGGCGATAAACTGGCTCAAAGGAACATCACTACTTACCTGGTGTAAATCATGGCGCGCAGCTTCGATCCGATGCAGCTGGGCAGCATCGAGCTGTTCTGCAAGGCCGCCGAGCTGAGCAGCTTCACCGCGGCGGCGCAGGCGCTGGGCATCACGCCGGCGGCGGTCAGCCGATCGGTCGGGCGCCTGGAGGCCAGGCTCGGTGCGCGGCTGTTCGTGCGCAGCACGCGGCAGATCCGCCTGACCGACGACGGGCGCAGCTACTTCGAGCAGTGCGAGCAGGCGCTGGCGCAGATCGAGCAGGCCGGCCGCGTGGTGTCGGGCCGCCAGAGCGAGCCCAGCGGCACCTTGCGCATCAGCGTGCCGACCACCTATGCGCACCACCGGCTGTTTCCGCTGCTGCCGGCCTTCAGCGCGGCGTTTCCGAAACTGAAGCTGGAGGTCAGCGTCTCGAACCGCAACATCGATTTCGTCGAAGAGGGCTTCGACCTCGCCATCCGGCTCGGCGCGCCGGTCGATTCACGCCTGGTTTCGAGGCCGATCGAAGAGGCCACGTTGGGTGTCTTTGCGGCGCCCGGCTACCTGAAGCGGCGCGGCACGCCGGCCACGCTGGCTGACTTGCGGCAGCACGACTGCATCCCCTTCGTGCTGCCGCGCACCGGCCGCGCGGTGTCGTGGTTGTTCCGCGAAGACGGGGCCGACATCGAGCGAGCGGTCGACGGCCCGGTGCGGGTGCTGGACGACGTGCTGGGCTGCGTGAACCACGCACGCGCCGGCGGCGGGCTGTGCCAGATCTACCACTTCATCGCCGATGCGGCGGTGCGCAGCGGCGAGCTGAAGGAAGTGCTGAAGCCGTTCGGTGGTCGCTCGCGGCCGTTCACCATCCTGTATCCGCACAACCGGCATGTGGCGCCGCGGGTGCGGGCGTTTGTCGATTTCGTGGTGGCGCGGCTGTCTGTGAAGAGCAAGCGTTAGCTGGGTGGCGGGTGCTCGTTCAGTGGAGCTCGCAGCGGCGGGGCAGGGAGGCGGCCTGCGAAGGGGCCGTGGCCCCTGCTGATCAGATGCTGAGCCGGATGCGCTTCTTGTCCATCCACAGCACGACCAGCCACCAGAACAGCACTTCGGACAGGGCGTAGACGTGCGACACGGCCTTGGCGCCGAGCGCCGGGATCATCGGGTCGAACAGATGGCTGTAGAGCCAGCCGTGCAGTGGTGTGCCGTCGAGCAGGCACAGCAGCAGGATGCTGCCGGTGTAGACGGTGATCGCGTTGACCCCGAAGCGGCGGCCGACGGGCGGCACGCCGAAGCGCTCGACCAGTGCGTGCGCCGCGGCCAGCGCAAGCGCCGAGATGCCGCCGGTGAACAGCGCAAACGGCGGCGTCCACAGGTTCTTGTTCAGCGGCAGCACCGTCCAATGCAGTAGCAGGCCGGCAGCGATGAAGGCGATGCCGGTGAGCACGATCGGGCGCAGCTGGCGCCGGCGCAGCCAGTCGCCGCACAGGGCGCCGAGCACCGTGTTGCTCAATGCGCCCAGTGTGCTGAGCAAGCCCTCCGGGTCGAAGCCCAGCCCGGTGGCGGCGTCGTAGTGGTAGGCGAAGCGGCCCAGCACCAACGCGTCGACGCGCGACGGCAGGCTATGGTCGCGCGTCAGGTCGCCCCACCACAGCAGCAGTGCGCCATAGACCAGCAGCAGCCCGGCGTAGACGAACCAGCGGGTCCTGGTGGCCAGGTGCAGGTAGAGCCAGCCGCCGAGGCCGAAGCAGATGCCGATGCGCGGCAGGATGCCCATCGGTCGCCAGGGCACCGTGTCGCCAGGAGAACTGGGCAGGGTCAGCACCGCGATGCCGGCCAGCAGCCAACCCAGCGCGATGATGCGCGCAGCGCGCCACCACCAGCTGCGCTGCAGGGCCGTGGTGTCGACGGCGTTGTCCAGCTTCGGTCCGCCGGCCAGCGCCAGCGACACGCCGACGAGGAACAGGAAGGTCGGGAAGACGAGGTCGGGCGGTGTGCAGCCGTGCCAGGGCGAATGGCCGAAGGGGCCGAAGATGTGCGACCAGTCGCCGGGATCGTTGACGAAGATCATCGCGGCCACGGTCAGGCCACGCAGCGCGTCGACCGAGTCGAAGCGCTGGGAAGGGGAAGATTGCATGGTGCCGCGAGGGCTTTTCTTGGAAAGCGTCTGGAATTGCAGAGGCTGGCCAATGCGGGCTGGCCAGCGGGGAGGCCATCATGCCGTGCCATCCCGGCACGGCGCCATCCCACGACCGCGGCTTCGACCTTGCCTGGCGGCGGTCAGATGCTGATGCGGATCCGCCGTGCGTCCATCCAACGCAGCACGGCCCACCAGAAGGCGACCTGCACCAGGGCCCAGGCATGCGAGGCGACTTCGGGGCCGAAGCGGGGCACGAGCCAGGTGAAACCCGCGTCGTACAGGTGCCCGTGCAGCGATTGCCCATCCCACTTCACGCCGTACATCAGGCAGACCATCACCATGCTGCCGGCGTAGGCGGTGATCGCGTTGACGCCGAAGCGGCGGCCGATCGGCGGGGCGCCGTGGCGATCGATGGCCGTGTGCAGCAGCACCAGCGCCAGCGCCGCGAGGCCGCCGGTGAACAGCACGAAAGCGGGTGTCCACAGGGCCTTGTTCATCGGCTGCCACAGCAAATGCAGCGCGATACCGGCGAGTGCCGCGATGAGCCCAGCCAAGACGACGTGTCGGCGCTCGCGCCGGCGCAACCAGTCGCCACAGGCGGCGCCGAACAGCGTCGTGGCCAGGGCCCCCAGCGTGCTGAGCAGGCCTTCGGGCTCGTAGCCCAGGCCGGTGGCCGGGTCATAGCGGTAGGCGAACGGGCCCAGCAGCATGGCGTCCACACGCGAAGGCAGGCTGGTGTCGCGCTCCAGGTCGATGCCGGCGCCAAGCAGCAGGCCGTAACCCACCAGCAGCACCGCCAGCAGGCCCCATCGCACGCGAGGCGACACGTGCAGGTAGAGCCAGCCGACCAGGCCGAAGCAGATGCCTATGCGCTGCAGCACGCCCAAGGGCCGCCAGTGGTGGCCGAAGCTGAAGGCGATCAATGCGGCCAGCGCCCAGCCCAGCAGCAGGATGCGCAAGGCGCGTCCCCACCAAGCGCGCTGCAGCGAAGCCAGGTCGCTGCCAGCATCGAGCTTGGGGCCGCCGGCCAGCGCCAACGCGACGCCGACGATGAACATGAAGGTCGGAAAGACCAGGTCGGTCGGCGTGCAGCCGTGCCACTCGGCGTGCTCGAAGGGCCACCACAGGTGCGACCAGTCGCCCGGGTCGTTGACGAAGATCATCGCGGCGACAGTCAGGCCGCGCAGTGCGTCGACGCTGTCCAGCCGTTGGGGACGTTGGGTGTCCATCAGAAGTTGCAAGGGCTGGCCAGCACGGGCTCGGCCGCTGGCACGGTGTCGCGGCGTTTCACGCCAGCTTGCCGCCATGCGCTGACCGCGGCGTCGACGTCGGCCGGCGACAGCACCTCGTTGCGGGCATGGAAGACCCAGTCCACGTCTTCCCGGTACACACGTGGCGCGGTACTGGCAGGCAACAGCCCACCGGACGAGAACCACAGGTTGAAGCTGATCGCCATCGGCACGACCGGATGGTTGCGCCCGCTGTGCTCGGTGATCTGCCGGCCGTCCACGAACCAGCGGGTCAGGCCGACTGGCGGCGGCAGCACCTGCATCATCAGCGTGTGCCAGCGGCCACCGAGCGCGCCGAACTCCTCATGCGGCTGGTTGAAGGCCTGCCAAGGGTCGAGCCGCACCGTCTGCCAGGTGATGCCGTACAGCCGCGTCTTGTCGCTGCCCCAGCCGCCGTTGGCCAGGTACTCCCAGTCCATCTCGCTGAATTGGGGGTCGTAGTCGAAGCGCAGCGGGCTGACGGCATAAAAGGTCTGGATCACCGGGTCGCCGTCGGCACCGGCCACCGGCTCGTCGGCAAAGCGCACGCGGGCCGCGTAGGTACCGGCAAGGAACTTGCGCGCGTGACACAGCTGGGCCTGCACGGTGCCGGCGCCCGTGCCGTCGGTGCGGGCACTCAGGCGCAGCAGCTGGTTGCCCGGCTGCGCTTCGTCGGGCGCCAGGCCGATCGCGTCGGCACGCCACTGGGCACCGTCGATACCGGGGTGGCCGGGGCCGTTGCGCAAGGTCCAGCCGCCTTCCTGGGTCAGCTGCTCGGTGCTGGCGTAACCGAAGTCGTCGAAGAAGCGCTGCGGCTCGGCCGCGCCGGCGTTACCGGCACTCAGCAACACCGCGCCGAGCAGCCCGAAGCTGTACAGCGCGAGGCCCACCAGCGCCGCGGTGGTGCGCGGCTTCATGCGGTGGCTTCGGCCGTGTCGGAGCGGGGCGTGGTGTCGGCCGGGCTGTGGTCACGACCCGGCAGCCGCACGAAGAACATCAGCACCAAGGCCGGCACGCCGCAGGCCATCGTCCAGAGAAAGAAGTGCTCGTAGCCCATCGAGACCTGGATGTCGCCGCTGATCGTCTTCGAGAAGATGAAGCCCAGCTGCATCACGCCGGTGCCGAGCGCGTAATGGGCCGTCTGGTACTTGCCAGGCGCCACGGCCTGCATCAGGTACAGGATCATGCCGACGAAGCCGAAGCCGTAGCCGAACATCTCCAGGCTGACCAGCGCGCCGATGGTCGACATCTCGGTCGGACGCAGCACCGACAGCGCGTAGAAGGTCATGTTCGGCACGGCCATCGCGATGATCAGGATCGCCATCGCGCGCTTCAGGCCGAGCCAGGCGGTGAAGTAGCCGCCGAGCACGCTGCCGACCAGGAAGGCCAGGGTGCCGGCGCTGCCGTAAACCACGCCGACCTGTTCGGTCGTCAGGCCCAGGCCGCCTTTTTCGCGCGGCTCGATCAGGAACAGCGGGCCGATCGTCTGCACCTGCCCTTCGGCGAAGCGGAACAGCACGATGAACAGGATCGCGAGCCAGATGCCGGGCTTTTGCAGGAAATCCGCGATCACCTCGCGCAGGGTCTTCATCACGCTGCTGGCCGACAGGTCGGCGTGCTCGGTGTTCAGCGCGCCGGGGAGGGCCCAGGCGTTGTAGGCGGCGAGCAGCCCGAGGATCACCGCCAGCATCGCGAAGATGGTGGACCAGGCAGGCGCGACGCCGATGGTCTTTTCCAGGTGGCCGGCCAGCACCAGCAGGCCGCCCAGCGTGAGGAACTTCGATGCGTTGAAGAACGCGCCTTGCCAGCCGGCGTAGGCCGCTTGCAGCTTCGGCGGAAGGCTGGCCATGTACAAGCCGTCACAGGCGATGTCGTGCGTGGCCGAGGCGTAGGCCAGCAGGAACAGCACGCCGATGCAGGCGGCAAAGTACACCGGCAGCTGCAAGGCCACCGCCATCAGCGCCAGGCCCACCGCGCCGGTGAACTGCATCACCACGACGATCAGTTTCTTGCTCCTGGCCAGTTCGAGGAACGGGCTCCACAGCGGCTTGAAGGCCCAGGCCAGGCCGAGCACGCCGGTCCAGCGCGCGATGCGGTCGTTCGGCTCGCCCATGTTCTTGAACATCAGGCCGGCGATCAGCATCACGACGAAGAACTGCAGGCCCTGAACGAAGTACAGGCTGGGCACCCAGGTCATCGGTGAGCGCTTCGGAGCCGCGGTGGCGTGGGTGTCGGTGGTCACGGTTGAGCTCCGAAGGACTGCTGAAAAAGGTCAGTGCGAATGCGGGGCCAGCACGACCGGCGCTACGCCGCTGGCGCTCGCGCGGCCGGCGAGCCAGTCGCGAAGTGCGGCCAGCGCGCCGTCGGCGTAGCCCCAGGTGACGACGGCCGGTGCGGCGATGTCGGCGATCTGGAATGGATTCCACAGCGACAGGTGCAGGTCCGGCTGCCAGCCGACCATCGGCGCGCCATAACGCTTGCGGTGGTTGGACGCGAGAACGGTCACGCGGCCGTCTCGCCGCAGCGTGGCGGGGTCGAAGTTCGGCAGGTCAGGCACGCGCAGCAGCTCCACATTGGCATGCTCGGCAAACAGCGCGGCCACGTCGTCGGCAGCCAGGCCCGCCTCGCTGACGCCGTCCGTGTCGACGCGGTCTTGCGTGATCACGCGCAGCGGCGTGGCAAGGCCGGGTGCCGTCGCGTCACCGAAGGCGCTGAGGCCTCGGGCCCAGATGGCGCGCATCAGCGTGTCGTCGTCGGCGCGGCGCGCTTCTGCGTACGGCGTCGCGCCAGCCGGGTAGCGGCGGGCGAGGGTGTCCAGCCGCAGGCGCGAGACCTGCATCGCCGCCGGGTCGAGCCGGCCGTCGCGCAGGGCCTCACCCACGGCTTCGATCGCGGCGCGCTGGTCTTCGAGCCGGCCTTGCGCCAGCGCCATGTCGGCGCCTGCGGCCAGCGTCAGCACCGCGCCGCGGGCGTGGCCGTAGCGGTCGAAGATGGCCTTCATCATCAGCGCGTCGCTGATCACCACGCCGCGGTAGCCGATCGCATCGCGCAGCAGGCCGGTCAGCACGCGGCGCGACAAGGTGGCCGGGTGCTCGGCGTCGAGCTGCGGGTAGACGATGTGCGCGGTCATCAGCGCCGGCGCTTCGTCCTTCAACGCGCGGAACGGGATCAGCTCCAGCGCCTCCAACTCGGCCAGGCTCTTGTCAACGGTCGGCAATGCATGGTGTGAGTCGACGTGCGTGTCGCCGTGGCCAGGGAAATGCTTGACGCAGCAGGCCACGCCTTCGGCCAGCGAGCCGCGCATCCAGGCGCCGGCCAACCGGCCCACGCGGTGCGGGTCGGCACCGAAGCTGCGCTCGGCGATCACCGGGTTGGCCGGGTTGTTGTTCACGTCGAGCACCGGCGCGAAATTCCAGTTGATGCCCAGGCCGCGCAGGCCACGCGCGACTGCGGCGCCGATGCTCTCGGCGGCCACTTCAGCCTGTGCCGTGTCCTCGATCGCGCCCAGCGCCATCGCGGCCGGCGCTTGCGGCAGGAAGGTGGCGCGGGCGACCGAGCCGCCTTCCTGGTCGATACCGATCAGCGCCTGCGGGCCCAGCACCTCGCGCAGGTCCGACACCAGCTGCCGCACCTCGGCTTCGGTGCCCAGGTTCTTGCGGAACAGGCAGACCGCGCGGATGTGGTGCTCGCGCAGAAAGGCCGCGGTCTCGGCCGACAGCGACTTGCCTTCGATGTCCACCATCACCAGGTGGCCGGGTTGCATCATGTCAGCCCCTCGTCCGATGAATACATCGGCCGATCCCCCGTGGGGATGGCGGGCCGCCTTGGGAGCGGCCTGGCGCCGGCCCGCTGGAGCGTGAACATAGGTTCTCTCATGGCTTCAATGGGTCCGGGTGACCTTGGCCAAGTGGCGCGGCTGGTCCGGGTCCAGCCCGCGGGCGCGGGCCAGGGCCTCGACCATCGGGTAGAAGCTCTGCACTGCGGCGATCGGGTCCAAGTCTTCGTGGGCGGTCATGGCGAGCGGCAGCTCGGCGCCAGGCGTGCCCAGCGGCGCGGCGAGCAGCACGCGCGCACCGCGGTCACGCATCTCGGCCGCCAAGGCGATCAAGCCGGCCTGCGCCGGTCCGCGCGGCGCGAAGACCAGCAGCGGGTAGCCCTCTTCGACCAGTGCCATCGGGCCGTGCTTGACCTCGGCGCCCGAGAAGGCTTCGGCCTGGATGTTGCACGTCTCCTTGAACTTCAGCGCGGCTTCCATCGCGATCGCGAGGCCCGTGCCACGGCCGATGACGAACAGGCGGTCGGCATGGTGCAGCGCCTCGACGCCACGCGTCCAGTCGCAGTCCAGCGCCTGGGCCATCGCCAGCGGCAGGTTCTGCAGCGCTGAACTCAAGGCTGCGTCATCGCGCCAGCCGGCGACGATGCGCGCACCGGCCACCAACTGCGCGATGTAGCTCTTGGTCGCGGCCACGCTGCGCTCCGGGCCGGCGTGCAGCGGCAGCACCCATTCGGCGGCTTCGCCCAATGGCGAGTCGGGCTGGTTGACGATCGCAACGGTGCGGGCACCGCCGTTGCGCAGGAAGCGCGTCGGCGAGACCAGGTCCGGGCTCTGGCCGGACTGCGAGAACGCCAGCGAGACCAGGCCTTCGCATTGCAGGTGCGACTGGTACAGCGTGACCACCGACATCGGCAGCGAGGTGACCAGCCGGCCCAGCCGTGCCATCACGAGGTAGGCCATGTAATGCGCGGCATGGTCCGAACTGCCGCGGCCGATGGTCAGCACGCTCTGGGGCGGTGTGTCGCGCAGCAGCCGGGTCAGCGCGGCGTAGGTGTCGGCGTCGGCGGCCAGCTGGCGCGCCACGGCCTGGGGCGCCTCGCGGCTTTCCTCAAGCATCCGGGTGGTCAAGGGTCTCTCCTTCGATGACGACACGCGTCAGGTTCAGTGCGGGATCAAAAACGACGATGTCGGCCACTGCGCCCGGGGCGAGCCGGCCGTGCTCGGCCAGGCCCAGGTAGTCGGCCGCGTAGGTGGACGTGCGGGCCGAAGCCTCGGCCACGCTGAGGCCCAGGCTGACGAAATTGCGCAGCGCCTGGTCCATCGTCAGCGCGCTGCCGGCGAGCGTGCCGTCTTCGAGCCGCACGCCGCCCAGGCACTTGAAGACCTTGTGGCGGCCGAGCCGGTACTCGCCATCGGGCATGCCGGTCGCGGCGGTCGAATCGGTGACACCGTAGAGCTTGGGGATCGCGCGCAGCGCGGCCTTCAGCGCACCGGGGTGCACGTGCAGCAGGTCAGGGATGATTTCTGAATATTCGGCATGCGCCAGTGCCGCGCCCGTCATGCCGGGGTCGCGGTGGTGCAGGCCGGTCATCGCGTTGAACAGGTGGGTGAAGCCTGCGGCCCCCGCATTCAACGCAGCGACACCGTCTTCATAACAGCCGGCGCTGTGGCCCAGCTGAACGCGGTAGCCCTCGCGCACCAGCTGCGCGATCAGCTCGATGTGGCCACGCAACTCGGGCGCCACGGTGATCAGGCGAATCGGTGCCAGCGCATGCAGCGCTCGCACTTCGTCGAGCGAAGCCTCACGCGCGAAGTCGGGCTGCGCACCGAGCTTGCCGGGGTTGATGTACGGGCCTTCGAGGTGCACGCCCAGCACGCGGGCGCTGTTGGCGGGCCGGCTGCGACAGATCGGGCCTAACGCTTCAAACGCATGCAGGATGTCTTCGGCCGGCGCCGTCATCGTCGTCGCCAACATCGAGGTCGTGCCGTGGCGGGCGTGGGTGCGGGCGATGTGGAACGCGGCTTCTCCCGCATCCATCGTGTCGTGCCCACCACCGCCGTGCACATGCAGGTCGATGAAGCCAGGCAGCAGCAGTGGCGCACCACTGGCGCGGACTTCAGCCTCGTCCACCGCACGGCCGTTGATCGCGACGATCCTGCCGTGTTCGTGCAGCAGCTCACCGAGCCGCCAGCCGAACGGCGTCAGGATCGCGCCTTGAATCGAATCTCTCATTCTTGTCCTAGTGCGGGGACCGCGCGCGGCGCTGGTCCAATCAGGGCTCTCGCCTCATTTCGGCGACGAAGCCGTAGTACTCGCTGCGGCAATACGACTGCGTCAGCTCGACCGGCTGCCCGGTCTCCAGGTAGCCCACGCGGCTGATGTGCAGCACGGCCTGGCCGGTGGGCACGTTCAGGCGCTGGGCCAGGGTCGCGTCGGCGTTGAGTGCGCGCAGGTGCTGCAAGGCTCGCACGGGGGCCTTGCCACTGTGCTCGAGGTGGGCATACAGCGAAGCCTCGACGGCGCCCGGGTCCGGCAGCACCTGCTCGGGCAGCACGCTGACCTCGTAGGCCATCACCACGTCGTCAGCCAGGCGCAGCCTTTCCAGCCGCGCCACGCGCGCACCGGTCGACAGGCCGAGCGTCAGCTGCTCGTCGGGCGAGACGGCGGTCAATGCGCGCTTGAGCCAACGCGACGACGGCCGGAAGCCGCGCTGCTGCAGCTCTTCCGAAAAGCTCGTCAGCCGGGTCAAGGGTTGCTCCAGTTTCGGCGCGATGTAGTTGCCCGAACCACGCTTGCGCACCACCAGGCCCTGGCCGACCAGCTGGTCGATGGCCTTGCGTGCGGTGACGCGCGACAGGCCCAGCGACTCGCTCAGCATGCGTTCCGAAGGCAGCGCCTCGTCGGCCTGGTAGCGGCCGGCCCGGATGGCCTGGGCGATCTTTTGCGAGAGCTGCACGTACAAGGGGACAGTGGTCCGCTCGTCGGGCTTCAGCTCGAAGGGCATGCCGTTGATCATGGAGTCTCCGCCAGCTTTATGCGCAGCAGGTGCAGCGCGCCATCGGCCGCATCACCCTGGGGTTCACGGCAACGCATGCGCAGCGAAGCTGGCAAGCGGGCTTGCAGGCGACGCGCGACGCTGCCGCTACAGACGACCGGCAGCGTGCCGGCGGCGTCCAGCGCGCGCACCAGCGCAGCAAGCGTCAGCACGGCGGCGTCGAGCAGCGCGGCGGCCTGCGCGTCGTTCTTTTCGTGGTCGAACACCAGCGGTGCCAGGCTGGCATAGGCCGTCTGGTTGGCGCGGGCGCACCAGGCAAGCATCGCCTCGGCATCGGTGCCGGTGGCGGCACACACGGCGCGCGACAAGGGCCCGGCGCTGGCGCGGCCATCGAGCGTCTGCTGGGCCAGGCGCACCGCCTCGAAGCCGAGCCAGGCGCCGCCGCCTTCGTCGCCGATCGGGAAACCCCAGCCGCCGGCGATGCGGCGCAGGCCGTCGGCATGCCAGACCTCGGCCACGCTGCCGGTGCCGGCGATCAGCACCAGGCCGGGTTGGCCGCCGTGGGCGCCGACCAGCGCGGTGAAGCTGTCGGTGTCGACCACCAGTTCGGCAAAGCCGGGGTTGTGGGCCTTGAACTCCGTCGCCTGTTCGGGGGCATTGACGCCGGCCAGGCCAGCGGCCAGCGCGCAGTCTTGCCAGGCGGGGGTGGGCAGGCCGGCCTGGGCGAAGGCGTGGGTCACCGCCCGGGTGATCTGTTGCCAGGCACCGGCCACGCCATGCGACAGGCTGGACGGCCCGGCCTCGCCTTGGGCGAGGACTTTGCCGCTGGCATTGCACAGCCGGGCCCGGGTCCCGGTGCCGCCGCCGTCAACGCCGATGAGGAAGCTCACAGTCACGAGGTGAATTCCTGCTGTTGGCAGTTCCAGTGAATTGGTCTGATACCAGTATAGTACCAGAGCTGACCCCGGTCAACGCGGCCCACCTCCCAAGTTTGCCGATGCTTCGGCATAAGGAAAGTTGCTGAGGTGTCTTGGTACTAATACCAATTAAAGACCATCGATACCGGACAGCTGCCGCCGCTGTTTTGGTGGCATTCAGCAGGCGTTCACGGCGTATTCATGTGCGCCAGATTCTTGGAGCCTCACCGACCAGGCCCCAACCCAGCGCTCGCCACTGCTCGCGCACCGCCCGCCACAGCGCGAACACCGGCTCGACCCGATGGGCCAGCACCCGCGCAACGATGAGCCGTGCGTCGAGTGCGCTGACCCCCGCATGGCCGGCCAGCGCCGGATGTTCGGCGAAGCAGGCTCGGGCGCTGTCGAGCAGCGCGTCGCGCTGCGCGGTGCTCATCGGGCTGCCACTGGCCCACCACAGCGTGGCCAGCACGCCGTGGCCCGCCAGCCCGAGCGGCGATTGCAGCAGCGCCGTGTCGGCGGCGGCGATGCGGCCACGTTCCAGCCACACGCCGGGCCATTCGAGCCGCTGCTCGATCAGGCCACTGTCGAAAGGCTCGCCGGCCGCGGGCAGGCCCAGCGCGATCATGTCCCAGCCCAACAGCTGCGCGCCAGGGGCCAGCTCGAAGCGCAATCGGTTGTGCGCCTGGCAGCCGCGGTAGGCGATGGTTTCGAGCGGCAGCCACTCGAGCCGTGCGCCTTCGGCCAGCCGGGCCGTCACCTGCTGGATCGCTGGCGCGCCGGTGCTGCGGTAGAAGCGCGTCGCGCCGGGTGTCGTGAGCACTGCGTGGCTGCCGGGTGCGAGCTGCACGGTCACGTCCAACTCGTCGCCTGCGACCAGCCCGCCAGGCGGGTGCACCAGCACATGGTGGCAAATGCCCGGGCCTTCCGGGTACAGGCGCTGCAGTACCCGCAGCGGGCCCTCGTGCACATCGTGCGAGAGGGTGCGTTCACCGTCGCGCCGGTAGTCGATGGCCAGCCGCCCGCGCCACCCGGGTGTGGCCCCCGACCCCGGTTCGTCCGCCCCGGGCTTGGCGCTCATTCCAGCGGCATCGGCAGGGTATCGACGGCGCGGCGCACCCATTGGCCCCGCGCCATCGTGGTGGCCAGGCCTTCGAGCCGCATGCGGCCCAGCACGCGCCGGCTGGCACCAAACGCCAGGCCGGTCGAGTTGCCGAAGGCGAAGTAGGTGCCGGTGTCGCTGCGCCAGTTCAGCCGCAGCGTGGCCCACTGGCCTTGGCGCTGGATGCGGCAGATGTCGCCCGCGGCCAGGCTGTCCAGCCAGGCTTCGCAGTCGCGCAGCGAGCGTTCGTCCGGGTTGTGGGCGTCCAACGCGATCGGCACCGTGGCCAGTTCGTCGTGGCTGGGCCAGGCGTCGGGGTCGGGCGTGGCCACGTCGTCGGACTCATCGAGCAGCGCGCTGAACTCGGTGTCCGGTGCCGGCCGTGGCCAGACGGCCAGCGCGCCCCGCAGGTCGATCACATGCTGCTGGACGCGCTCGCCCGGCATCTGGCCGATCTTCAACAGGCCGTCCTCGGCCTCCATGCGCAGGCAGTCCAGCTCGGCCGGCCGCAACGGCGTGCGGCGACGGTAGCTGCCCGCGTCGATGAACGATTCGACGGCGCCAAGCACCCGCTGCGTCGCGGCGGCTTCCTCGCCTTGCTCGGCATAGGCCTTGACGATGACCTGCAGCCACGGCCCGAGCAGGAACTGGCGCACCTCGGCCAGCACCGGATCGTCGTGCAACCGGGCGGCCATCTGTGCGCGCATCAAGGGCTCCAGCTCATGGCGCTGCGGCTCGGTGCCCAGGGTTGCGGCTGCTGGTGGTGCGCCGACGGACAGCGCCGAGCTCGTGCCGCCCGGCAGCAGGGCGTTGCTCAGCGTCTGGCTGCGGGCATTGGCGTCGGCCACGTCGTGCGCCTCGGCCTCGGCTTCAGCCAGGGCCTGCGCATAACGCTCGACGGCCATCGGCTGCGCGGCCGCTTCGAGGCGGGCGATGATGGGTTCGAGCCGCAGGTGCAGCGGCAGCTGCAGGCTGCCGGGCGCGACATCGGTGTCGAGCTGGCCGAGCGCGGCCAGGCGGTCGATCAGGCGCCACAGCGGGTTGTCGACCGAGTCCAGCAGGCGCTGGTCGGCCGTCACGCTGCGCGCCACCGGCGCTGCGAGGCGGGCCATCAGGCCTTGCATGCCGGTGCTCAGCCCGGCCTCGCCGGCGACCTGGGCGAGCAGCGCGGGTATCTGGCTGCTGGCCACGCTGACGCCGCGGCCGCCCGCCTGGCCCGACGGGCCGGGGCTGGCGTCGGCAGCATGGCGGGCACCGCCCGCAGGCCGGGCTTCAGGCTCGCGGCGGATGGTGTAGCGCGCCGGCTGCAGGCCCCAATCGTTCAGCATCTCGACATGCTGCTGGTACAGCCCGGCCAGCGCATGGGCCAACGGGTCGGCCACCGTGCGCAGCGCGGCCAGGCGCACGGCGGGGTTCAGGTCTGCAGCGTGCAAGGTGGCGCACAAAGCGCCCACGACGCGCGCCGGGGCCAGAGGCAAGGCTTCGTCACGCGCGCCACCGGGCGCCGGCGGCGCGCTGGCCAGGCGGCTGCGCAGATCGCGCAAGGCCCACTCGGCCACGCCGTCGATCGCCTGCACGACGCGGGTGGACTCGATTTCTTCGTCGACGTCATCGTCGGACATCAGGCTCAGGCCACCGGGCACGCTGAAGCCGCTGGCGAAGAAGGGCATCGGCGAGCTGGTCGCCGGCGCCTTGCGGGCTTGCGGTTGCGCCAGCTCGGCAGCCCAGGCGTCGGCCAGGGCGGGCAGTTCCTGCCGCGCCTGGCGCTGGGCCGGCGTGATCCAGATGCTGCCGCCGCCGGGCGCGCCGGCGGCCTCGCGGCAGATCTGGGCCAGCAGCGCCGCCGCGTCCACCTGGCATTGCGCGAGGTAACGCTGGTACAGCGTGGCGTTGGCGTCGGGCGCGGCGGCGAACTGGGCTGGGCTCATCGGCATCGGGCGTTTGTCGACGCTCACAGGGTACTGCGGGGTTCGACCTCTATTGTCACCGGCGGTTTTTTGCCCGCTTGTTGCCGGCCCCGGCCTCAGGTGTGCGAGCCTTCACGGACTGGCCAACAGGTCGGCCAGCGTGCGGGCGACGACCTGGGTCGCGCGGCGCAGGTCTTCGAGCAGCAGGTGCTCGTCGGCCCGCTTGGCATTGCTTTCGAGCACCGTGCGCGGCCCGGCGCCGTAGATCACCGCCGGCACGCCGGCCGCGCCGTACAGACGAACATCGGTGTACAGCGGCGTGCCGCAGCAGGGGATCGGCTCGCCGAAGATGGCTTGCGCGTGCTGTTGCACGGTGGCGGCCAGCTTCTCGTGGCCGGGCAGGGGCTTCAGCGCCTGGGCCAACAGCAGCCGACGCAGCTCGGCGCGAACGCCCGGGCTTTGCGCCACCGTTTCGGCTATCAGTGCACGCAACTCGACCTCGACCTCGATCGCGTCTTCTTCCGGGATCATCCGGCGGTCCAGCTTCAGCGTCACCTTGCCCGGCACGACGTTGGTGTTGCTGCCGCCCTCGATGCGGCCGACGTTGAGGTAAGGGTGGGTGATGCCGGGCACCTGTGAGCGGCGCATGCGCAGCAGCGTGTTGTGGTCGTACAGCGCGGTCAGCAGTTTGTTGGCCGCCTGCAGCGCGTCGATGCCGGTCTCCGGGTACGCGGCGTGCGAGGCCAGGCCATGCAGCGTCACCTCCATTTGCAGGCAGCCGTTGTGCGCGGTGACGACCTGGTAGCTGAAGCCGGCGGCGATCAGCAGGTCGGGCTGGGTCAGCTTGTGGCGCAGCAGCCAGCCCGGGCCCAGCTCGCCGCCGAACTCTTCGTCGTAGGTGAAGTGCAGCTCGATCGCGCCGCGCAGCGTTGGCGCCACCGCAGCCAGCGCGCGCAGCGCAAAGGTGTAGGTCGCGAAATCGCTCTTGCTGACCGCGGCGGCGCGGCCGTAGAGCCGGTCCTTGTCGATCTCGCCGCCATAGGGCGCGTGAACCCAGCCGTCGCCGGGCGGCACCACGTCGCCATGGGCGTTCAGCGCGATCGTCGGGCCGCCCGCGCCCAGCCGATGTCGCACCACCAGGTTGGTGATCGAGACCATGCCCTGGGCCTGCACGTCGGCGGCCGGCACCGGGTGGCGTTCGGCCTGCAAGCCCATCTCGGCCAGCAGCGCGGCGGTGCGCTCCGCGTGCGGTGCATTGTCGCCCGGCGGCGTGTCGGTCGGCACCTGCACCAAGGCTTGCAGAAAGCGCACCTCTTCGTCGAAGTGCGTGTCGATCCAGTTGTCCAGGGCTTCGTGCACGTTGCTCATTCGAGTCCTTCCAGCAGTTGGCGAAAGGCGTCGACGGCCAATTGGGCGTCGTCGTCGGTCACGCTTTCGAGCGGGTTGTGGCTGATGCCGGAATTGCCGCCGCGCACGAACAGCATCGCTTGCGGCATCACATCGTGCAGCTTCATCGCATCGTGGCCGGCGCCGCTGGGCAGGCGGTGCAGCGGCAGGCCGAGCGACTGCACCGCGGCCTCCCAGCGCACCTGCCAAGCCGGGGCGCTGGGGGCGGCCGAGGCGCGCATGGTTTCGGTCAAGCGGTAGCGCAGGCCACGCGCGTCGGCAATGCGTTGCAGCGCGCCCGTGACTTCATCGGCCAGCGCGTCGCGCGCCGCGTCGGTGGGCGCACGCAGGTCGAGACTGAACTGGCAGCGGCCTGGCACCACGTTGATCGAGCCGTTGGGCACGGTCAGCATGCCGACGGTACCGACACGGTCCGGCTCGCGCCGCGCTGCCCGCTCGACCACCAGCGCCAGCTCGGCGACTGCCAACGCCGCGTCGTGCCGGCGGTCCATGGGTGTGGTGCCTGCATGGCTGGCGGTGCCGATCACCTCGCCGACGAAACGCCGGCTGCCGTTGATCGAGGTGACGATGCCCAGCGGCAAATCGAGTTCGTTGAGCACCGGGCCTTGCTCGATGTGCACCTCGACGAAGCCGAGGTAGCGCGCCGGGTCGCGTTTCTCCGCCTCGATCGCCTCCATCGTGGCGGGCAGCTTGGCGGCCCGCATCGCCTCGCGCATGCCGATGCCGTCGGCGTCGACCTGGTCCAGCCAGGCGGAATTGAAGCTGCCGGTCAATGCACTGGAGCCAAGAAAGGTGGCAGCGTAGCGCTGGCCTTCTTCTTCGGCGAAGCCAACGACCTCGATGCCGTGCTTGAGCCGGCGGCCGGCGCGGTGCAGCTCGCGCACCGCGATCAGCGGCACGAAGATGCCGAGTCGGCCGTCGTAGGCGCCGGCGTTGCGCACGGTGTCGTAATGTGATCCCGTGAGCAGGCGTGGGGCGTTGGCGTCGCTGCCGTGGTAGATGCCGACCACGTTGCCCACCGCATCGACTCGCATCTCGTCGAAGCCGCAGTCCTGCATCCAGCGCAGCAACTGTGCTTGACAAGCCTGGTGCGCCTCGGTCAGGTAGGTCACTGTCAGCACTGGGTCGCCGGCCGCGTCCTGCACATCGCTGTGGCGGGCCAGCAGCTCGGCACAGTCCCAGGCCTGGCGGCCTTGCAGCGGCACCACGCCGAACTTGTCGTTCAGCCGGATCTCGGCGATGCGGTGGATCTGGCGCAGGCACTCGGCACGCTCGACCGCTGGGGTGTTGTCGAGACGGCGCGCAAAGGTCTCGATGATTTCGCGCCGCGTCAAGCCGGTGCTGCGCGGGCCGCGTACCGCGAGGATGAACGGGAAGCCGAACTTGCCGTTGTAGGCGGCGTTCAGCCGCTGCAGCGTGTCGAACTCCTCGGGGCTGCAATCCGTCAGGCCGGCGCGACTTTGTTCACCGGTCGATTCGGCCGTCAGGCCTTGGCCGACCATCGCCTTGCCCGCCAGCTCGGGGTGGGCACGGATCAGGCCGAGCTGCTGCTCGATCGGCGCTTCGCGAACGACGGTGGCCAACGCGTGCTTCAGCGCCGCCAAGCTGGCGAATGGGCGCTGGCGCCACGCGGCCTCGGCGATCCACGGCGAGTGTTCGTAGACGCCATCCAGCAGCGCCGCGAAGTCACCCGCGGTGGCAGCGGCGTTCAGTTGTTCCAGGCTCAGCATCCGTGTCATTCCCAGACAAAGGCGGTGGCCGCATCGAAGGGGTGGGTGGCCTTCCAGTGGCGGGCGATGTCGATCCGCCGCGCCACCCAGACCTTGTCATGCGTTTCGACATGATCGAGAAAACGCTGCAGCGCGCGCAACCGCCCGGGCCGGCCGAGCAGGCGGCAGTGCATGCCGATGCTCATCATCGAAGGGCGGTCTTCGCCTTCGGCGTACAACACATCGAAGCTGTCGCGAAGGTACTGGAAGAACTCGTCGCCGTGGCTGAAGCCTTGCGGCAGCGCGAAGCGCATGTCGTTGCAGTCCAGCGTGTAGGGCACGACCAGGTGCGGGGCGAGGGCGCCGTCGCTCTTTCGCACCTGCAGCCAGAACGGCAGGTCGTCGCCGTAGTAGTCGCTGTCGTACTCGAGCCCGCCATGCTCGACGACGAGGCGGCGGGTGTTGGGGCTGTCGCGGCCGGTGTACCAGCCGAGCGGCGTCGTGCCGGTCAGGCGCTCGATGATGGCCATGCCGCGCTGCAGGTGCTCGCGCTCGATGTCTTCTTCGAGGTGCTGGTAGTGGATCCAGCGCCAGCCGTGGCAGGCGATCTCGTGGCCGAGATCGACGAAGGCGGCGGTGACCTCGGGGCATCGCTCCAGTGCCATCGCGACGCCGAACACCGTCAGCGGCAGCCCGCGGCGTTCGAACTCGCGCAGCAGCCGCCAGACGCCGACGCGCGAGCCGTATTCGTAGATGCTTTCCATGCTCAGGTGCCGCGCCGGGTAGCTGGCCGGATTGAACATCTCGGACAGGAACTGCTCGCTGCCGGCGTCGCCATGCAGCACCGAGTTCTCGCCGCCCTCTTCGTAGTTCAGCACGAACTGCAGCGCAACGCGCGCCTGGCCCGGCCATTGGGCATGGGGCGGATGCGGTCCGTGTCCAGCCAGGTCTCTGGGATAGCTCATGCGCGCTTCTTCTTCGGTGGAGGGGCGGGTTGCAGCGCGTCGGCCAGATCGCCGGTGCGCGGGTGCAGCCGCAGGTTGCGTTCGACGCTGCCCAGGTGGCCGCTCATCAGTTTGGCGGCGGCGCGGGCGTCGCGCCGCGCCAGGGCCTCGACGATGGCGACGTGCTCGGCATGTGACTCCTCGGCCGAATGGGCCGACTGCATCATGAGCGAGACCAGCGACGAACGAGACAGCAGGTCGCCCATCAGCTCGGCCAGCACATCGTTGCCCAGCAACTGCGCCAGCAGCACATGAAAGTCGGCCAGCAGCCGCGTGCGGCCGGGTACATCGGTGCGGGCGACTGCTTCCGCCTCGTCGGCCAGGTACGCGCGCAGGCGGGCCAACTGCACGTCAGTCAGTTGCGCACACAACTGCTTGACCAGCCCCGCCTCGACCAGCGCTCGGGCTTCGAACACCTGGCGTGCCTCTTCGGCGCTGGGCTGCCGCACGAAGGCGCCCCGGCCGGGTTCGAGCACGATCAGGCGGTCACGCGACAACTGGTTCAGCGCCTGGCGAACGACGGTGCGCGAGACCTTGAAGATGTCGGCGATGCGCTGCTCGGCGAGCTTGGTGCCGGGCATCAGGCGGCGCTCGACGATGGCGGCGCTGACTGCGTCGACGATGCGGCGCGTGGTGGTCTGCGCGTCGGCATCGTCCGCTTGGCGCACGGCCGCACGGGCAGGGCGGATCACCTTCAGGCTGGGGCTGCGCTGGGCCATGGAGCAGGTGTAGTCAAGCGTCTGACGGCTTGCGGTGTATGCGAAAGTGTATACACTTTGCGCCCATCGCCACAACCGGCGGCCAATAGTGTCCTGTCCCACAAATAACTGCCATTGAGATTCGACCAGATGGTGATGATCGTGCGCCCGGACGGCAGGGCAGATACCCAGCGTATCTGCCCGGCTCGTCGACTCCCGATCATCCCCATTGCGGCCCGTCGCAACGGCAGCTATTTGCGGGACAGGACACTAGCCCGCGCTGCCGAATCGCCATGGGCCAGCTCACCACCCACGTGCTCGACACCATGCAGGGTCGCCCCGCCGCCGGCATGGCGGTGGCGCTGTGGCGCATCGGCGAGCCGGCGCCGCTGCGTGAACTGGTGCTCGATGCCGACGGCCGCGCCGATGGCCCGCTGCTGGCCGGTGCGGCGCTGACGGTCGGCCGCTACCGGCTGGTGTTCGCGGTGGCCGACTACTTCCGCGCCCAGGGCGTCGTGCTGCCCGATCCGCCGTTCCTGGGCGAGGTGGTGCTGGACTTCGGCGTTGCCGATGCCCAAGCGCACTACCACGTGCCGCTGCTGGCCAGTCCTTGGGCCTATTCCACCTACCGCGGTAGCTGATGGACGCGTACTGGCTCGACTGGGTCAACCTGCTGCTGCGCTGGGCTCATGTCATCACGGCGATCGCGTGGGTCGGCTCGTCCTTCTACTTCGTCTTTCTCGATGCGAGCCTGACGCCGCCGAAAGATGACGAAGCCAGGGCCAAGGGTGTGGGCGGTGAGCTGTGGGCCGTGCACGGCGGTGGCTTCTACCACCCGCAGAAGTACCCGACCGGGCCGAAGACGATGCCCGATCACCTGCACTGGTTCTACTGGGAGAGCTACAGCACCTGGCTGACCGGCTTTGCGCTGTTCACGGTGCTGTACCTGTTCAACGCCGGCAGCTTCCTGATCGACAAGACGGTGTTCGATTGGTCGCCCGCGGTAGCGGTGGGAACGGCGCTCGGCTTTCTCGTCGTCTTCTGGCTGGCCTACGACACGGCCTGCCGCTTTCTCGGCCAAGGCCCGCACGGTGACCGCAACGTCGGCCTGGTGGTGCTGGCCCTGGTGGGGCTGACGACCTGGCTGGCCTGCCACTGGTTCGCCGGTCGTGCGGCCTTTTTGTTGACCGGCGCCACGATCGCCACCGCGATGAGCGCCAACGTGTTCTTCTGGATCATCCCGGGACAGCGCACGGTGGTGGCGCAGTTGCGCGCCGGCGAGCGGGTGGACCCGGTGCACGGCCAGCGCGGCAAGCAGCGCAGCGTGCACAACACCTACTTCACCTTGCCGGTGCTGGTGGCGATGCTGTCGAACCACTACGGCTGGCTGGTGCAGGGGCGGCACAACTGGCTGGTGCTGCTGGTGCTGATGCTGGCCGGTGCGTTGATCCGCCACTTCTTCGTCGCGCGCCATGCTGCCAAGCGTTTGGGCACGGCGCCTCCATGGGGTGTGGCCGCTGCCGGCGTGCTGTTGCTGGTGGCGCTGGCCGTGGCGCTGATGCCTGCCCCCGGCCCGGCGGTGGGCCGGGCGCCTGCCGCCGTTGGTTTCGCCCAGGTGCAGACGGTGATCAACCAGCGTTGCGTGCTGTGCCACAACGCCCAGGTGCAAAACAAGAACGTCGCGCTGCACACCGAGGCGCTGGTGCGCCAGCATGCGCAGGCGATCTACCAGCAGGCGGTGTTGCTCAAGCAAATGCCGCTCAACAACGCCACCCAGATCACCGACGACGAGCGTGCGCTGATCCGTCGCTGGTACGACGCCGGGCAGCCTTGACCCTGCCCGCCGAGCGGTACCGGGGCCCTTGATCTCGCGCCGCAGCGCCGGCCGATCATTTCTGCCCCGATTGCATCAACTTTTTGTGCGCACCGGTTCCAGTCTTGGGGATGGTGCCGCTGCGACAAAGGGTAGAGCATCCTCCGCTTGATCGAGCCTTTCTAAAGGCCGCTGGAGGGTGTTTTGATGAGCCGAAAGGCAAAGCTGGCAGGGCACGCCCCGCGCCGGCCGGTGCAGGCCGGCCGGGTGGCGGCGTCGCTGTGGCCATTCGCGGTCGCGGCACTGCTGAGTTCCTGCGGCGGCGGCGGTGGTGCTGACGACAGCGCCGAGGCGAGCTACGCCAACGCCAAGCAGGCCGAACAGGCCGAGCAGGCCTCGCAGCCGGCGCCCGCTGCCCAACGCCGCCGTGCTCTCAGCCTGCCGGCCGGCCTGAGCATCCCGGCCGACGCGGCGCAAAAAGGCGTCTTCTCGCCGCTGTACAACTGGCCGCTGATCGCGATCCATGCGGTATTGATGCCCGACGGCCGGGTGATGACCTACGGCAGCAAGCCCGACGGCCAGCAATCCGGCTACTTCGTCTATGACGTCTGGGACAGCGCACAGTCGCCCGATGCCGGCCACCTGACGTTGCCCAACATGACGGCGACCGACCTGTTCTGCAGCTCGCAGGTGCTGGTGCCGTTGAATGGCAATGGCGCGGCGCCGCAGGTCGTCATCTCGAACGGCGACAACTGGGTCGGCGACAGCACCACCAACACCGGCAACAACCGCAGCACGATCTTCGACCCGGCGACCAACACGCTGAGTCGCGGCGCCGACACCCAGGCCGCACGCTGGTATGCCAGCTCCACGGTGCTGCAGAACGGCGAGGTCTACGTCCAGGGTGGTTGGGGCGGCACGGACCACCCGGAGGTCCGCGGCGCCGACGGCAGCTACCGCATGCTCGCCACCGACACCAGCGCGCTCGACTTCTACTACCCGCGCAACCTCGTCGCCCCTGACGGCAGGGTCTTCGGCTTCGACACCTTCGGCCGCATGTACTACGTCGACACCACCAGCGGTGCCTTGACGATGGCCGGGCAGATCGGCGACGGCATCATCGGCGCCGATGCGACCGCAGCGATGTTCCGGCCTGGCCGCATCCTGCAGCTCGGCGGCTTCTCGAACAAGTCGATCGTGATCGACATCAATGGCCAGGCACCGGTGCTGTCCGGCATGGTGACGATGTCGTCGCAGCGCCGGCTGGCCACCGCCACCGTGCTGCCCGATGGCCGGGTGCTCGCGACTGGCGGCAGTCCGGTCTGGAACGACGCGACCAACGCCGCGCTGAATGCCGAGATCTGGAACCCTCAAACGGGGCAGTGGGCGCTTGGTGCTGCCGGCGCCGTGGCCCGGCTGTACCACTCGACCGCGTTGCTGCTGCCTGACGCGACGGTGCTCGTCGCAGGCGGTGGCGCCCCGGGCCCGCTGACCAACCTGAACGCCGAGCGCTACTACCCGCCGTACCTGTTCACGGCTGATGGCCAGGAGGCGCCGCGCCCGGTCATCACCGGCACGCCGGACTACCTGCAGGTCGGCAAGACGATCGCCATCGACGTGCAATCGGACAGCGCCATCGGCCGCGTCGTGATGCTGAAATCCGGCTCGGCCACGCATGGCTGGAACATGGACCAGCGCTTCCTCGAGCTGCCGTTCCGCGCCGAGGGCAACCGGCTCTACGCACAGGCGCCGACGCACGCGGCCGACGTGCCGCCCGGCTACTACATGCTGTTCGTGCTGGACGCGGCCGGTGTGCCGTCGACCGCGCGCATCCTGAACTTGGGCGTGGCGGCCAACGCCAACCCCAGCGTGACGCCGGTGCTGACATCGCCTGGCAATCAAAGCAGCAGTCTCGGTTCATCGGTGGATCTGGCGCTCAACGCCAGCGACCCCAACGGCGATGTGCTGCACTACAGCGCTGCCGGCTTGCCGCCCGGGCTGGTGATCGACGCCAACACCGGCCACGTCAGCGGCAGCCCGACGGCTACCGGTAGTTTCGATGTCACGCTCGCGGTGAGCGACGGCTACAACAACGCCAGCGTTCACGTGCTCTGGGAGGTCAACGGTGGCGTGCCGCTGCAAGTGCAGCCTCTGCCGTCTCCCACCTTGACGACCATTGGCGATCAGCTCGACGTCGTCGCCTCGGCCAACGGCTATCAGGTCGAGTTCAAGTGGAATTTCGGCGATGGCACGCCGGAGACCGCCTGGTCCAGCGATGGCCACGCGAGCCATGTCTTCAGCCGTGCCGGGCTCTTCAACATCACCGTCACCGTGCGCGACAGCAGTGGCCACCAGCTGAGCCAGGGCTTCGTGCAGCGGGTGCAACTGCCGGGCTCCGGACCTCAGCCGATGTCCTCCAGCGGCCTGCTGGTCGAAACGCCTGCCGGCGGCAATCCGCGGCTGTGGGTTGTGAACCCCGACAGCGACAGCGTCAGCGTCTTCGATGCGGCCAGCCGCAACAAGCTGGCCGAGATCACCGTCGGCGCCTCGCCACGCACCCTGGCCCGTGCGGCCGACGGGCGCGTCTGGGTCACCAACCAGCGCGGCGCCAGCATCAGCGTGATCGACCCGGCATCGCTCGGCGTGGTCGCCACGCTGGTGATGCCGCGCGTCTCGCAACCACAAGGCATCGTGATGTCGCCGTCGGGCGCGCAGGCCTTCGTCAGCTTGTCGGCGACCGGTCAGCTGATGCGGCTGGACACCGGCAGCTTTGCGCAGACCGGGCTGCTGACCCTGGGCCCGCAACCCGGCGGGCTGGCGATCAGCGGTGATGGCGCCAGCGTGTACGTCTCTCGCTTTGTCAGTGCTCTCCTGCCCGGCGAAGCCACCGCCACGGTCGCGCCCACACCGGCCAACGGCGGCGAGGTTTGGGTCGTCAACGCATCGGCGATGAGCCTGGTGCGGACCATCGTGCTGCAGCACAGCGACAAGCCGGACTTCGAGAACCAGGGCCGCGGGTTGCCGAACTACCTGGGCGCACTGGCGCTGAGCCCGGACGGCAGCCAGGCCTTCGTGCCGTCGAAGCAGGACAACGTGGGGCGCGGCCAGCAGCGCGACGGTTTGCCGCTGAACTTCCAGAACACGGTGCGGGCGATCAGCTCGCGCATCGTGCTGGGCAGCCAGCAGGAAGACCTGGCCGGCCGCATCGACCACGACAACGCCGGCCTGGCCAGTGCGGCCTTGTTCGATCCCAGCGGCGTGTTGCTGTTCGTCGCGCTGGAAACCAGCCGCGAGGTCGCCTTGCTCGACGCGCACTCGCGCCAGCAACTGCTGCGGCTGAACGTGGGACGCGCGCCGCGCGGGCTGGCCTTGTCGCCAGACGGGCTGACGCTGTTCGTCAGCAACTACATGGACCGCTCGATCGACGCGTTCGACCTGCGCCCGCTGTTGCAGCAGGGCCAGCTCAACGTGCCGCCACCGGCCGCAGCCGTCACCAGCGTCGCCAACGAGCCGCTGTCGCCGCAGGTGTTGCTGGGCAAGCAGTTGTTCCACGATGCGCGCGATCCGCGTCTGGCGCGCGACGGCTACATGAGCTGTGCTTCGTGCCACCACGACGGCGGGAGCGACGGCCGGGTGTGGGACTTGAAAGACGCCGGCGAAGGCCTGCGCAACACCATCAACCTGCGCGGCCGCGCGGCGATGGGCCAGGGCCTGATGCACTGGAGCGGCAACTTCAACGAGCTGCAAGATTTCGAAGGCCAGATCCGCCGGTTGGCTGGCGGCACCGGCTTGATGAGCGACGCCGCGTACTTTGCCGGCACGCGCAGCCAGCCGCTGGGTGACGCAAAGACCGGTGTCAGCGCCGAGCTCGACGCGCTGGCTGCGTACGTCACCTCGCTGGCGGCGTTCGATGCCAGCCCGAACCGCCAAGCCAACGGCGGTCTGAGTAGCGCTGCGCTGGCCGGCAAGACGGTCTTCAAGACCCAGAACTGCGCGCTGTGCCACGGCGGGACGGGCTTCACGAATTCGGCAACGATGGGCCTGGTCAACATCGGCACCTTGAAGCCGACGAGTGGCCAGCGCCTGGGCGGGCCGTTGACCGGCATCGACATCCCGACGCTGCGCGATGTGTGGTCCAGTGCACCTTACCTGCACGATGGCTCGGCGCCGACCCTGGACGCGGCGGTGACGGCCCATAGCGGGGTGGTGCTGAATGCCGGTGACCTGAACAACCTCGTCGCCTACCTGCGCGAAATCGGCAGTGAAGAGGTTTCGGCGCCGGCGCCGGGCAGCGGCCTGCAGGGCCAGTACTTCAACAACAAGAAGCTGACCGGTGCACCGGTGCTGACGCGCATCGAAGCGGTGGACTTCAGCTGGGGCACCGCCGCGCCTGGCCCCGGCGTGCACAGCGACCTCTTCTCGACCCGCTGGACCGGCACGCTCGAAGTGCCGGCGACTGGCAACTACTTCTTCCAGACCGTGTCGGACGACGGCGTGCGACTGTGGATCAACAACGTCAAGCTGATCACCAACTGGACAGCGCACACCTCGACCACCAACACCTCGAAGAAGATCGCGCTGGTCGCGGGCCAGCGTGTGCCGGTGAGCCTGGAGTACTTCGACAACAACGGCCCGGCTGAAATCCGGCTGCGCTGGAAGCCGCCTGGCGCCTCGGCCTACGTTGCCGTTCCGGTCGACAAGTTGTACGCCAACTGACGCGTTATTTTCCGGCATGGCGATGTAATCGGTTGCATAGACAACCGGTTCAGCAAACTGTGCACAAGCGCACAGGCATCCCCCTGGAACATGGGGGCTGTGCGTGCAACACGCCTCCCGACAATCACGCCCCTGAGATGGGGTCGGTTGACCGCTGGAGGGCGGGGTCATGCAAGCAAAGTTTGGAAGGAGCGCATCCGTGCGCGGCTGGCGCGTGGGCGCTTCAGCGCTGATCGGTGCGCTGGTGCTCAGTTCGTGCGGTGGCGGCAACGACGTCGAAACGCCCGACAGCGATCCGGCCGCCAAGAAGACGGTCTCGGCGCGGCGCGCCCGGGCGATGAACGTCGTCCCGCCCGGCGTGATCATCCCGGCCGACGCGGCACAGAAAGGCATGTTCGGCCGCCTGGCCAACTGGCCGGTGATTGCGGTGCATGCGGTGCTGATGCCCGATGGCCGCGTGATGAGCTACGGCACCAAGCCCGATGGCCAGCAGACCGGCTACTTCAACTACGACCTGTGGGACAGCAGCCAGGCCGTCGACAGTGGCCACAACACCTTGCCCAACGGCACGCTGACGGACATCTTCTGCAGCTCGCAGGTGCTGCTGCCCGAACAGTCGTCGACCCAGGTCTTCATCGCCGGCGGCGACAACTGGACCGGCAGCGCGACCACCAACACCGGCAACAACAACAGCAACCTGCTGGACGCCCGCACCAATACGCTGATGCGTGGCATCAACATGAACCGGGCGCGCTGGTATTCCAGCTCGGTGGTGCTGCTCAACGGTGAGGTGTTGACGCAAGGTGGCTCCGGCGGCACCGACCGGCCCGAGGTCCGCGGCCGTGACGGCAGCTTCCGGCTGTTGAATGCCGACACCAGCGGGCTGGACTTCATGTACCCGCGCAACTTCGTCGCGCCCGATGGCCGCGTGTTCGGCTACGACAGCAACGGCCGCATGTACTACCTGGACACCACCAGCGGCGTGCTGACGATGGCCGGCCAGTTCGCCAGTGCCTACCGCGGCTCCGACGCCAGCGCGGCGATGTTCCGCCCGGGCCGCATCCTGCAGTTCGGCGGGGCGTCGAACGGCGCGGCGGTGATCGACATCACCGGCGGCGCGCCGGTCGTCACGCCCACGCAGTCGATGGCCTCGCAACGCCGCCTCGCCACCGCCACGCTGCTGGCCGACGGGCGCGTGCTGGCTACCGGTGGCAGCCCCGTCTGGAACGACATCAACAACGCGGCGCTCAATGCCGAGATCTGGAACCCGCAGACCGGCCAATGGACTGTGGGTGCCGCTGGCGCCGTTGCACGGCTGTACCACTCGAACGCGCTGCTGCTGCCCGACGCCACGGTGCTGGTCGCGGGCGGCGGCGCGCCCGGGCCGTTGAACAACCTCAACGCCGAGATCTACTACCCGCCGTACCTGTTCACGGCCGATGGCAAGGAAGCGCCGCGGCCGGCGATCGTCGCCACGCCCGACTACCTGCAGGTCGGCAAGACGGTGACCGTCGATGTCGACAGCACGAGCGCGATCAGCCGCGTCGCGCTGATCAAGACCGGCTCGACATCGCACGGCTGGAACATGGAGCAGCGCTTTGTCGAGCTGCCGTTCCGCGCCGATGGCAGCCGCCTGCGCGTGCAGGCGCCGACGCATGCGGCTGACGTGCCACCGGGCTACTACCAACTCTTCGTCTTCGATGCGAACGGTGTGCCTTCGGTTGCCAAGCTGCTGTTCATGGGTGTTGCGGGTGATCCCAATCCGGCGGTCGTGCCGGTGCTCGCCCCGCTGGCCAACCAGACCAGCACGCTGAGCACCAGCGTCGATCTGGCATTGCAGGCCACCGACCCGAACGGTGACACGCTGAGCTACAGCGCCGCGGGCCTGCCGCCGGGCCTGGCCATCGACGCGAGCACAGGCCGCATCACCGGCCAACCGACACAGGTCGGGAACTACAACGTCGTGCTGAGTGCCAGCGACGGCTACAACGCGGTGTCAGTCAACATCGGCTGGCAGGTCAATGGTGACGTCACGCTGCAGCTGAACCCGGTCGTCCCGACCGGCCCGGTGCAGTCCGGCGCCAACGCGAGCTTCAATGCCAGCGCCACCGGCAACGGCGTGCAGTACCGGTGGGACTTCGGCGACGGCAGCCCCGTCACCGCATGGTCCGACAGTGGCCTCGCCAGTCACAGCTACGGCCGTGCCGGCACGTTCTACGCCACGGTGACGGTGCGCGACGGCTACGGCATCGAGCAAAGCCAGAGCTTCCTGCAGGTGGTTTACCTGCCGCCAACTTCGTCGCGGCCTGCATCGTCCGGCCCGGTGCTGACCGAGCAACCTGCAGGCGGCAATGCGCGCCTGTGGGTGGTCAACCCCGACAACGACAGTGTCAGCGTGGTCGACCTGACGACGCGCACCAGGCTGGCTGAGATCGCCGTAGGCGCCGCCCCGCGCAACCTGGCGCGTGCCGCCGATGGTCGCATCTGGGTCACCAATCTTCGCGGCGCCAGCGTGAGCGTGATCGACCCCGCCAGCCTGGCGGTCGCCGCGACGATCGCCTTGCCGCGTGGCTCGCAGCCTTATGCCGTGGCGATGTCGCCCAGCGGCGCACAAGCCTTCGTCACGCTCGAAGCCGCTGGCCAGCTGCTGCGCTTCGACACCGCCAGCCGCAGCCAGACCGGCACGCTGGCCGTGGGCCTGCATGCTCGCCACGTGGCCGTCAGCGCTGATGGTGCCCGTGTCTACGTCTCGCGCTTCGTCACGCCGCCGCTGCCGGGTGAGGGCACGGCGAACGTCGCACCGACTGCGGCCACCGGCGGCCAGTTGCTGGTGGTGGACGCCGCCGCGCTGACCCTGCAACGGACCATCGTGCTGCAGCACTCGGACAAAGCCGATGCCGAGACGCAGGGCCGCGGCATCCCGAACTACCTGGGCGCACTGGCCATCTCGCCGGACGGCAGCCAGGGCTTCGTGCCGAGCAAGCAGGACAACGTCAAGCGCGGCGCACTGCGGGACGGCCAGCCGCTGAACTTCCAGAACACGATCCGCGCGGTCAGCTCACGCATCGACCTGGCCGCGCAGGCCGAAGACCTGGCGGCGCGCATCGACCATGACAACGCGGGCCTCGCGAGCGCGGCACTGTTCGACCCGCGCGGCGTCTACCTCTTCGTCGCGCTGGAGACCAGCCGCGAAGTGGCGCTGCTCGACGCGCATTCGCGCGCGCAGCTGATGCGCATCGACGTGGGCCGCGCGCCGCAGGGCCTGGCGCTGTCGCCGGACGGCCTGAGCCTGCTGGTCAGCAACTTCATGGACCGCAGCGTCAGTGTGGTCGACCTGAAGCCCTTGATCGAACGCGGCCAGCTGAGCCTGCCGG
>Ga0307516_10001163_pt1 | contig 36832 bp, 43 predicted proteins | sample 19_EM_MG_FD_203310 | JGI IMG/M metagenome (GOLD analysis project Ga0307516, IMG submission 203310) | Populus trichocarpa ectomycorrhiza microbial communities from riparian zone in the Pacific Northwest, United States - 19_EM | ecosystem: Host-associated > Plants > Roots > Unclassified | place... | reverse complement strand
TGTCGATCCACGCCGTCCCGCAAGACTCCATGATAAAATACTTCAACCCAAGAAAAAGCCCATCAAGGCCCGCCACACTTAGCACGACGATGCCAGAGTGGTTGATGAGTTCGGTGTTATGTGCGCCGGTGGAAACTTCGTATAAAAGGCGGGAGAGGAGGAAGGAGAAGAGAGGGGTCATGGCGCCAGAAAGGACACAGACGATGAGGCCGAGGACTAAGACGGGTTTATTGGGGATGGTGGGGTACGCCACGCGGATGGCCCTCCATAACGATGGGCGAGGACGATTGTGGTCGAGGTGTTGGTCTCCGGGCATTGATGTGTCGCGTTCCAGACGACGATCTACCATGATGGCAAACGACTCCGTCCCACTTGTCGGTCCCGCAAATGTGTCGTCGTCATCCCCGTACCTCATCTTCCTAGACCACGGTTCCATCTCGTAGCCTGTTGTCGCAAATGTCGAAAACACCGGAGATGCGGGTGAAAACAAGGGGTTGACCCTGCTCTCTCTCCATTCGCGCTCGACAGGTGGGGGAGAAGGAACCAAAAGGCCGCCGCGAGATGGAAGGCGACGCACAGACGAGAGGGTGTTCCCCGTCTCGATCCGAACATTCAACATTTTGCGAAATTCACCCCGTCCACCCTCGCACGACGACCCACAGTCCTTCTCGAGCTCACGGCGGATCCCTTGCTCGACGACTCGGCCCTCCTTTATCACATACACAAAATTCTCCTCGTTGATCTGCGCAAGGTCGTGGGTGATGACGACCGTCGTCTTGTGCCTTCTCCGAGCCTTCAGTGTCTCAAACACCCTCATGCGTGACGCGACATCCAAAGCCGATGTTGCTTCATCTATACATTCCATCATTAGCTCGAATAACTAACTGATGGGACAAAAAGGACGAGAACACACCGAGTACCAGCACAGCCGGATCCCTCAACCACGCCCTCGCCAGGGCCAATCTTTGTCGCTGTCCGCCACTCAACCCAATCCCACTCCCACCCAAAACGGTGTCATACCCCTCCTCCAAACCCCTCACAAACTCATCTAACATCACAGCCTTACACGCCTCTTCCACCTCTTCATCCGATACTCCATCCAATCCCAATGCCACGTTCTCCCTCACTGTCTTGCCCTCCAGCACCAGATCCACCCCCCACCCCTGCCCAACTCCAACCACAGACGCACGCATCCACGCCGGGTCGAGGTACTGCAGCTCGCTCTCGTCTAAACGCACCTCCCCCAACTCGGGGGACGTACATCCCGAGGATCAGCTCAGCGACGGTGGACTTGCCAGACCCAGAGGGTCCGACTATGAACGTCATCTCGCGCGCGGGGAAGTAGAGGGAGACGTTGGAGATCGTCAGCGCGGAACGCGCGACATGCGTAAAGGTGACGTCCCGCAACGAGATCTCGCCTGCGCACATGTCAGGACAGACCTTCGAGAGTCGTGCAGACCTCGAACGTCTGTGCTTCGGAAAGGTCTCCTTGGTTGGTAAAACTGAGTCCGGAGGCGGCGAGACGACGGCTTTGTCGTTCATGAGCGCTACGAGGGCAGCCATGGCAGATTTTCCTTTGGACAGAGCGAGAATCTGTGGGATGCACATTTGTAGGTTGCTCGCTGCAATGAGAGACGCCCAAAAGACGGTCATGACGTCTCCTGGTGAGATCTTTCCTCTGCCGACGAGCTTGGCGCCGTACCAGAAGCCTTGAACGAACATGGCCATAACGGCGAATTGTGCGAGGGCGGTAGTGGCACCCCAAATCGCATTGATGGTGCGAACTACGTGAGAGAGGGCATCAAAGGTGCGGGTTATAGTAGCGAGCTCGAAAGCCTCGGCGTTGAAAGCCTTGACGGTGGAGATGGAGGTGATGGTGTGGTCGATTTGAGTGGCGGCGGTTGCAGTGGTAGAACGCTCAGAAGCGAGCAAGGGTGCGGAGAGTATTTGGGAGAGGGATTGTATGATGGTGAGGAGAGGGACGGTGGAGAGGATGATGAGGGTGAGTGACCAGGAGCGGCAAGCGGCGAGGAGGAGACATGCAAGACAGGTGGTGAGGTATTGGATAAGCTGACCGACTGCGAGTGACGTGGCGGCACGAACGTCGTCGGTTTCGCTGAGGATAGAGTCAACGCATGGAAAATACGGAAACAGGAAGATCTTACGTGGTAAACTTGGCCATGAGACCTGCGGCTGTTTGATTATCGGGGGTGTCGGAGGCCACGAACCAGGCAACGTCCTTGCGCAAGACGGCATCGTAGACTTTTTGACGTAGGGCCATGAGATTTTGTTCGGCAGTCCTGATCCAAAGACTAGACATCAAGCTGCTGAGTGCAAATGACCCCAAGGCAAGTGCGACGAGATGGGACGCGGCAACCCCTACGCCGTGGAGCAAATTGGCTCTGTCACCTGGGGTTGGGTTGGTTTGTGGGAAGGCGGCAAATGCGGCAAATGCCTGTCCGACGACGTAGGTCATGAGGGGTGCAACTACACCCGCAGATACAGACGAGAGGACTGCCGGGAGAAGGAGGAGACGGGCATTGCGGGTAGAGAGGTGGGAGAACAGGAAGAGGACTGGTGGAGTCTGTGGTTTCGGTGCTGGTGGCAGCGAGGATTGGTCGTCAGAAGGGATGGGGTCGTACTTGGCGTTGTCTACCGCAGGAGCCTGTCCGCGGCGCATCGTAAGAGGGAGACAAAAAGGTCGTCAACGTCGTCATCTCGATATTGATCATTGGACAACAATGGCCGAACATTTGTTTGGACATGTTGATATCTCCGTTGGATCAACGACACCGCGCAAACTTAAACGGAGCATCCTCATCCACAACCCGGCTTTTCGTCTCGGAATCAAGGGAGAGAACTTCTGACGATCAACCGTGGACCACGAAATGAAAAGTACCTATCCACAGCGCCTCCGACGTTCCTCGCAGATTTCAATTGAATACAGATTGCTCGGTCACAGTCTCGAATCACGTATGGCCAGTGCTAATGACGTCTATTGACCTCTTCTTAGCCAACCTCCTCCCAGGAGTACTTCTACTTCATGTGCTGATCTTTCTTTCCAGTCCGAAAGACATACATAAAGAGTACGTTACCACCCACATGCCACTACCGCTAGCGCTCATGACCTCTTCGCCCAGTGCATGGGATCTGCAACAAGCTCAGAAATAGTGAGTTCCTCGCACAGAATTGCTTGGGTGCTAATCGATAATCCTTTATCCAGTCCGCCCTTAGGATATCTCCAGCAGTGCGTATGCTACCCTTCATTCGCCAACGCTGGTTTCTTTTATGCCAGAGGAACAACATCAGCCGCCTTCGCATCCGTGCGCTACCATTTATATGCTAATGTGATCTCGCTTCTCAGATCCCGCCCCGGAACCCCACAGCAGTGCGCTACCCTTTATTGGCGACCGCTAGTTCTCTGACCTCGCTTCCCAGACGGTGCCATGGAACGACACTGCAGTACGCTGCCTTTCATTCCCCAATGGTAATGCTCTGACCGCTCCACCATTAGGACGAGATGTTAGTAGTGCCGTCATCATTGGAAATAAAACGGTTATGGCCTGATCAAGGACAATTGCCGATCGTCGGTCTGTTTGAAGCAATGCGCGAGTCGTTTCAAGTTGAAGTGCCATAGGCAATGCTTGATTGATGCTTGGCCAGCGCGGTTTTCGACACGTGGCACTCACATGATCTCCTCTACAACCACCATCTTCGAAATGCATCGTTGCTGCATCGCTGTGAGCGGACGTTACCCTCGTTGATCTCATTCCCCACACTCCTTATAATCTCTTCCTGGTCCCTCGGGCCTTTCCACATATCTCATTGGCTGGCCCCATTCAAACCGTCCATCATGCCGTTCCGTTTCGACCCCCCACTACTCCGCATGGTTCTTTATGCCTTACTGGTAGGGCTTCTATCGTCTGTGACTCTCCCTCGGGCTGAAGTAATGATGAAGGGACTCTTTTCATTCATCCTTTTCTGCCTCACTGCAGCGAGACTGCACGAAACCAGTAGTCTTCCAGGCAATGGTGGTGCATACGGTCGGTCTCGCTTCGTCGCGCAATTTTCTTCTTATGACCATGCTTCTATGCAGATCCAATCGTTGTGGAGCTTCTCGTCACCGCCCTGATGACTATTCCTTGGTGTATCTTCATGTGCGTTTCTCGCGGACTGGTGTTTGTGCCACCACTGTACCATTGCTCACCACCCACCCATCCAGTATTGTGTGTATCCACAAGCGCATCGAAAACAAGTTTGTCTTCACCTTTCGCGGCGAACTTGTCGGACTTGGAGTCCTCTGGTTATTCTGGATCATCGGTGCAGCGATCACATCGGTGAGTGATCTGGATTCACGCCGTCCCAACAAACACAATATGAATCTTTCCAGGATACCTGGGGAACCGTATCCTGGTGTCAGCAACACGAAACGTGTCGAGTCCTGTCCGCGTTGACGGCGTTTGCTTGGTTGGGATGGATTGTTGTAACTGCCATCATCGTTGTCTGCATGCTATTCACGTTCGCGAACAAGGCGTTCCTTGACCCGCTCCACGGGCGCTGGGACCCCCGTATTAGCATCTATGGCGCTGGTAATCATGTGTGAATCTGCAACATGATTAACGTTGACGGTTCTCCGTGTTTGTATGTTTAGTTGTAGTTACCATATATGTATGTGTCTCTTCTTCTAATACTCCCGATCCTGTTCCGCTCAGTGACAGAAAGTGCATGAAATGGCAATGGTGGCGCTTATCCCACTCTTATGCCCGCCCTGGGCTTACAGATCACCTTCTCAAAATACCTTGAGCTTCCTGACAAATCTGAGTAAGGTAGTGAAGCTCTCCTTGGCTGTATTCGCCCGATTGCGTCTAGTGGAGTCTTCTGATGGTCGACGAGCCCCACGGCTCTCGGAACTTTTGTGATGATGAAAACGGACAGTGTCATAAGATCCGATGACTCAACACTCGGATTATTCAGAACTTCGACTTTCTGTGCGGTGAGTCCCGGTTATCCTCGAAGGGAAAGAAGCTGTGCATCCCGCGTGATATTCGACTTTGCCCTGAGGCCCGCGACCTTCGCCCTGCTCCAGCTTCTTGGACATCAGGTGCCATCGCCATGACGGACAAGCTACGGATTTGTTCAGGGAGGAGATGAGGTGGCAACATCCACCTTATTAGATCCTTGTTGTCACATCTCTTGTATTGTCGCCTGAGCATTCCAGTATTCAGACGTTATCGGTATCAATACCCGTTTGTCTCTATAGCCTGAGAAGAATCTCACGATTGCTCCCTTCTGAGTGAGCTGCTCCTGCTCCGCCAAGAAACGAAAATCTCATCTGATGGTTGGTGCACAAGTCTGACGGGATATCTCGGAAATTAGAGTGGTATGCTTCTTCAAAATTTTACATCCACCGAGGTTGAGGGATAGGTCATCCGTGCGCGTGAGCCCGCAGGTATTGATGATTCGTCCTAAACCCAGCGGCATCCGCGGCGAGGAGCAGAAATTTGCACAGCTTCAATCTCCGAACGGTAAGCCTCGGCGTCACACAGGAGACGCTGCGGCAACTTTTGATATGCCGTCAACTCTTGATCTATCGAGGTACTGCAATGAGGCTCGTGCACGCGGCAAGCTTGACCCTGAGGGAACAAAGTATACATAGGGCCCCACTGTTATAAATCCTCGTCTGACTGGTTCGTCCCTCACCATCGCGTTCCTTCCTCGCGTCCCACTCCAGAGAGTTTTCAACTTTCGGTATTCCAAACGCACATTATGTCGGCGCCTATCTCCACTTCTTCATCTTCCGTCACGGTATGCAACGCGCAGACCCTTTTCCGATGACTTGCTGAATTCACTTGCAGCAAGGCACACCGAGTCGACCCTCGCGGAGAAACGCTCAGGTTGATACGGAGCGTCGACGTCGACGTGCTCAATCCATCGCTCGTTCGAAGGGAATGTACCGCCCTCGGCGTTGGAAACCCTCTCAACAAAAAAAGCAGGAGGACCGTCCAATGTACACCCGCAGTCAGGTCGAGGACATGATTGAATTGATGAATGCATGCCTGTATAACACCTTTGTGAGACATTGTTCTTCTTTTCTTCAGTTGAAATGTAAATCCTGATATGGTGATGGGATTTAGGACGCTTTGATGAAATCTAAGACCATCGTGGTACCGAGCAGATGATGGTGAGACGATGACGCCTGTTCCCATTATGTGTATACCCACCTGCTTTTACCCTTCACACCGTTTCATGGACATTCTGATTTTTTGTATTATTACCCCAGTATTCTGATGATACCGATGATACCGATGTTTGTTTCACTTCGATCGTATTGAACTCTGACAGTTTCGGCGGCTTCTCCAATTCCTGGGTAAGGATTTGTCTGAATATTTGTCGCGATGCTCAGCTGGACGATTTTGCTTCCGTGCTGAGCACATACCATAAGGTATAAATATATAGATGCGTCAGTGCTATTCCCGGTAGTGGCAATTCTGATATTCCATTCATTCACCATCGCGTTCGATCTCGGCGGCGCATCGGAAATTGTTCAGCTCCGGCATGCGCTAGATGCACATTTGTTGCTATTATCCGCTCGTCCGCGATCATCATATGCACCGCCCAGTGGTACCCATACCTCAACTGTTACGCCATCATTGGATGTTAACTTCTGATAGATCTTTATTTTGCTGTCGAGTTCTGATGGATTCGTGTTTCGTCTTTGATGGATAGTGTCGAACCAGGTGAATTCCGGCGGCAAGTTACCGCGTAAGAATTAGTCAAGTATATATGATCGTTTGCGGTGCCTACCTTTGTTTCCGTGAACGTACATATTAGATGCAGATGATCATTCATCCCGGATCCATCCGCTGGTGTGCATCATGATTCGAGAGCGAAACTTGCGCGTCTAAAATTTACTGAGGCTGTATGTGCGTCGTGCATCATGCAAAAAGATCAAAATGGATCTCCACTTTCTGATGGTTCGCTATCGTCAGATTCACGTGCACGTGGCAGTCGGACTCAACTGCGCACTTTTTGACCAAACAGCTCATGATCTGCAACCACTGCGCACGAGGTTGGTGCCTTTCGCCTGGAGGAAATTGTATCTCTCAGTTGTTGAATATTGTTCTCTCTGAATTCGCCATCTGGGACCTCGAAGTATGAAAGAATACGCATGGTCATTGGTGTGCGCCTCCACGTCGTTTCGATGAACTCTGCATGCTAGAGTCACCCAGGCTCCGATTAAACGATCCGATCGCACGCACAATCGCTGTACAGCAGGCTTTTGAGGTGTCTATTCCGTGCCTGCGAACTTGTATCCTATGTTTTGCCTATGTTGCATCTGAATCTCTTGGGGAAAGCTCTCGTTCACTTGTCCAAATCCAAATCCGGTAACTACACTCGGGTGATAGAGTTTTGAAAGATCCTTTTCAATCTACACTGCTACAGGCCATATTACAAACTTCATCGCCTCGGCTCGTAGTACGTCTTGGCGCCTTGGATTCACGGCTACTGAAACGTCGTTCCTCGAGACGTTGGTCTGTAGCAAGGACTTTGTGGTGCCGCAGTTCACAATAATCTGCTTGTCAAATTAAACCTATCGATTCCCGTCTTTCACTCGCGACGATGTCACGGTCCACTACTCCTGGTCTGGTAGGGCTGACTGCCTACATCTGGGTTTGCTCAGTTGGTTTATTGGGCCTCAGGTTTTAGTTCGCGAGAACACGTTGAGATGCACATGGACTTCCCCCAGATCGTTAGCGGACTGTGCTCTCGCCTGTGATCAGGTTCACTTGTGCGGGCACCGGTAAACATCTCACGGCTGCTATCCCTGCTATCAACGATGACGGTACACCGGGGAGATATGACGGCTGACCCCGGTCCACGGGTTCTGCCTCGCTGAACATTCACGACCCTGCCCGACAGAGCAAGTACATAACATAACTCCTGGAGGACCAGAGGTTCGTAGAATAGAGGAAGCGTAAACGGAAACAGAAGTGACCGATTTTTTGAGCACCAAGGGTATACACTTCTCAGGTGGAGTAGTCAGCGTCAATGATGGTGGTGAGCGGGAAGGAACCGGACAGGTCCGACAGCACGTGTCCCATCAAAGCTTAGTTGACAATGACAATGGGTTCGCCACCGTGTCTGGCATCCATCTCTGCCTCTGCTCATCGTCATGTCCGGGGTGTAAAGGTATGATTCAAACTCGCATATTCTGTAATTTGTCTCAAATCTGGTTCAAGGTAGATTTGAGGACGTACACTTATTATGAGCGTTCTCGCGTTTCCTTTGATGGCTGGCCAGACAGTGCAGGCCACTCCCAAGACGAGGGGCGCCTTCCACGGTGTGAGTGGGTTTCCTGGAATGTTGTGATGGTAAAAGAAATGTATCCTATCCCGCAGCGCGCGGATCCAAGCAGTGGAGGGCCAACCGGCACAACGAGCACTGACCCAACAAGTCCTTCCTCAGCCAGCTCAGCACCAGGGATAAGCTCTGACTCGATATCCCAGCCGGAAATTTCTTCACCAACGTCGTACGTGAGCCTTCGTCATTGGAAGGATCGCCTTGACAGTTCATATTCATAGACCACCCACGTCATCATTATCGTCCTTCCCCACTCATTCAAACTCTAGCTCCTCGCCAAAACCCACATCGTCACATGAGACGTCGTCGTCGGATACTTCTCCATCCACTACATCGCCCCCATCTTCCCCTCCCCCCGCATCTTCAAGCTCAAGCCCGGTTTTATCACAAGGTCCTTTCCAAACACCGACTCCCCCGCTCACACCGCCCTCGGATCCATCGCAGTCTTCTTCAACAACTACTACAGCACCATCTCCGTCAGACTCCTTTACCACAATGACGACCATTGTGGATGGTATTCCGACCACCGTACGTCCCAGTCAAGTCTATCTTCCAACCATACCCACATCTGCTTGTCCAGATAACCACCCGAATACCAACGGCCCTTTCCACCTCGTCCTCTTCCGGCTCCAGTGGCACAGGTAAACGCACCGCCATCATCGCAGGTACCACCATCGCCGGGTTCATTCTGCTTCTCGGCTTACTCGCCGGCATCTTTCTCTACCACCGCCGAAAACTGAAGCTCAAGCTCAACCTTCAGCGGCTTTTGCACCCGATGCGGTCGCGAAGGGAAGACCGGGGGCTGCTGGATGGCGAAGACTTCTTTGATGAGGACGACGAGGATGTGCTTGCCATGCGTGCGTACCGGGAATTCAACTCGAGAAGCGTAACGCCCAACTCGGCTGTGATGGGGCGGTCGGCGGAGCAGCTCCCCGGAGGTGGTAGAGACGTCGTGGGTGGGTTTGTGGACCCGTTTGCGAGGGACGTGCGGAAGAGTGGAGAGGGAAGGGGCGGGGAAGTCATGCGCGGTTCAACCGAAAGAGGTGGCATGTCTACTAGGTCTGGACACGCCGTGGATCGCACGTCGGCCACGATGACGAGCACGGCCTACGGTGGGGTTCCGCTGCGACGGGAGATATAACCGACACTACATCGTTGCTGAATGACCCGTTGCGGCGCTCTGGGGGTCCGTTCCCTAAACGGCCGATACTTTAATATGAATCCCCCGCCCCCAAGGAGGTCCAGTCAGCTGGTGAGGTGAGGATGTTAATGCAATTTGGATGGAAGGTCACAGAGGGGTGGACTGGACGTTTTCCTGCTACACTCTTCTTCATTATTGTTCCCTCTTGTCTATACCTTGTTTAACATTGTCTTTGGCATGTTTTCCGCTGTAGCAATAGATGTAGCAGGTACTGATACTCTTTTACGTGTGCCGCCTTCGGTTTGGTTCCGGTCAAATTTTATTCTCCGCCTCTTCCCTCACTTAGGACAGAGTTTCATTACCGTTGACAATATGCGCATTCCAATCTCTGAAGCCATTCTAAAGGTCCGTCAGTTAACCTTTCTTATGCTTTAACGCCTTTCGTACCTTGTCCTTGAGCAACGGGAAATGAGTGGCTTTTTCATTTCGCAGGAGATCGGCTTCGTCACCACTCATTAGAAAGTACTCACCTGCAGATCTTGTTTAGCAACCACCGGCGAATCCGTTCATGGAACGCCTTGATTCAGAAAATACCGATGACTCGCCTTTTGCTTCGAGTCTCACGACGCCCGTCGATGAAGACGTCGAGCTCTTCTCTGGAATCGAGGCGCGTTTGTTTGGGAAGGATGCCATCGGGATGGGCCGAGATACTGGCTCTCAGCCGGAGTTCTTGGTTGAAGGAGAGCTGGATAGGTCCCTGTTCGACAGAAAGAAGGTGGGTTGTGTTATCTAAGTGACTATATGCGCCTTCTTGAGGTTGTTTTGCAGAGCTCTTTACTCGACGTGGACGACATCAAACCAGGTATTACGCCATCTCCTACGGTAACCGAGTTCTACCGGAACGTTCTGAAGGAAAAATCAGAGCGTGAAGACCACCCAGCTGCAAAACCGGAGCAGAGGGTACGTCGCACGATAGCCGCTACCTTTGACGGAGAATTGGGCTCTAACTTCAACTCAGAGGTTTCGCCAACCCCTCAACGACCTCGATTTGGCTGCAGAGGCCCAGCTTCTTCGGTCGCCCGAGCACGACGAATATGTTTGATATCTGCATATCCTCTCGTTACCTTGTCTCCTAACAACTTCCCCAGGCAGCATACTTTGAACCCGAAATCGGAGAGCTATACGATGTGCACAGCGAGAAGGACGGGGAAGAAGTACACCTGGGCACGTTGAAGCTTGGAGATGAGGTTTGCCCCCTCTTATCGATTTCCGTCATTTATTGAAGCCTACTCTCTTCTCACTCATACAGAAGCCGGACGTTGCAGCAAACAGTAACCTAGAGCTTTTTTTTGAGCTTCCGTTCGCTCTCGGGAACTTTAGCCCCGGGGTAGATCTTGCTATGGAGTCCGATGTTCTTGTCCGAACTCTTCAAATTCCAAGTATCAAAAGTCTTCTTCCTACTGTTCTACGTGTAGCCCTCTTCCTTCCCTGGTGCGTTCTCGTCGGCGGCACTATTCTTCTCTCTCCTCGGCATCTGGATCTCATCGCCTTTCGTCCGGGATACATCCAACCTCCCCCCGCCCCCGGTATCAGACGCTTCAAACATTGGGCTGAAACTGGCCGAGAGTTTGTCGGTATCTTTCTGGGGTTCGTGGCATCTGTCTGGTGGACGTTTCCTGGGTTTGGCTTGCTTGTGGTTACTGGCGTCTTGGGTCTGTCTTTCCATGCCTGGGGTGACTTCATGTTGGATGAGAAGAGGGGGGTCAAGCTTGGAAAGAACGATAAGGAGTCGTTGTGGATCGTCTTGAAAGGGTACGGTTTACGGGTCGGAGAAGGTCGGGGCGGGTGGCTTGTTGGAGCTTGCTTGGAACATTCAGGCGAGGATGACGAAGATGATGATGGGATGATGTAGTGCAGGCGCTGGTTCTCTTCTTGCCGCATTCTTTGTGTCTTGGATCGGGTTATCGACTTGTTATGGCTATGGCATTAATTCCATCTTGCGGCGTTCTCCTGAGGCTGCATACTGTCGTGCTGTACACTGTTCATTCCGTTATTATGTGCTCGTTCTCACCCCAAATGAGGGGATTCATTTTACTCTGACATCGCCTGAGACCGGATGACCCTAACCCTATGTCAACGTCTGGACCCTGTGCGTCGTGAAATTAGCGAACGCCCTCAATTTTCTACCTCACGTTCTTTCCTGCATGGCCTTACAGCGCTTCATGTACCGATCACACGCTGTGAAACTGCGGAATCTCCTACTAGCCCAGTTGACTTAGCTCTATCATGATCAGCAAATCACAGGTTCACTACAGGGGCTACAAAGGGCTACGTAGTGCTGTGTAGCTCCTGTAGTGAATTGGTGATTTGCTGATATGATGCATACCTTTTCCATCGGATTGAGTTGGAAAGGTTGAATGATTCGCAGAACGTTAGCCTCGTTCGTTCGGCGCAGGCGCACGACATCATCGTGAGAGAAGTACAGGGTATTCCGACCCCTCCAGTCTTTGAGCGGATGTAAGCATTTCTGTTGGTATCGTTACGAGTGTGTTTGACCACGTTGTAGCTCTCAGTGATCCAGGTAACTTCTGGTTGGACGGCCGTTACAATGAGTGAGTCTACGTACGACGCTGCCGAATGGTAACCTCTAATCGGATGACAATAGGACTCTACTTATCTCGGCAGAACTTCCCCCGATCCCCGCCATTTTTCATGGACGGGAAATGCTCAGGAATTCCCAAATCGGTGAGTGGGATTCGCGTGAGTGGGATTCAAAGCAATCCCACCGATAAACAAAAAATCCCTCCAATAAACAACAATCCCACCAATACATGGCACTGTAATCGGAACTACCAACATCACCAAAATCATCCAAAATCATCTTGGAAACCGTCGAAATCTGGCGAGACGGGAGTGTCGGATGCGGTCGGGGGAACCGGCGGGATACAGAACCTGCCGCTTTGACGCGTCGGGGGAAGGGCGGGATAGGTGCATGTGCCCCCATTGAGGTACGTTAGGTTATCGCAGGCAATCGCGCCAGGGTTGCCTCTAGATGCAGCGCGAAGGACATATAAGGCCATCAGCTCGCACCACGATGACTATCTGGACGAGCTGCTCCAAGCGCTCGGCTGCATACCTCTTGCGGTGAACCTCGTAGCTCGGTCAGCCAAACTGGCGTCTTGTCTCGAGAGTTTCTGGAGAGCTTTTGAAGGACAGGCACGAGCCTGTTTGAAATCGCTCCTGACCGTCACAACAGCGTCGACGTGTCTATGGATGCGATTGAACTTCTGAGTCTTCTGTCGCTCCCGGGAGCATAAGGCAAGACAGTTTGTCGTTAGTTACGCCTGAACCCCTGCACGCCTCCAATGCCCCCCTCGACATGGCTTTAGGACCCTCCAACTCCTACTATCTCCTGCTCGGTCATACGTGCGGAAGTTCCACACGCCTCATCTATCCCCCGCAGCCGTCGAACCAGTAAGGTTTTTTTACTTCCACCTCGCTGAGACAGCCCAGCACGATCCTGGAAGGGAAAACTCCTTCCCAAGCGTTAGGTCAGTCCCTGCCGAACAAAGTAACCTGAGATCCGTCCTTAAGCATGCTTTCAGGGAGAGAGAGAGCCGCCTCTAGCTGCCATTCGCCCACTATACAAACTATCAGTTCTGGAACACGCCCAACGCAGACGTTGCGAAGAAACTTGTCGACTTGCTGGCTTGGAATGCTCTATTTTAGGATGGATAACTTTCTGGAGCGGAGAAGGCTTTGGAAGAATCGGAGAAGGCCTATGGCGAATGTGGAGATTTGAACAGAACGGCGGAATGTCAGATCAATTTAGCTCACCAGTACCGTCTTCTTAACGTACTACGAAAGGCTTGAGAGTGCACAAGGGAGTTATGAGGATCTAGGGAATTGTCGAGGTGCGGCGAAATGCAGGCGTAGTCGTGGACTGGTCTACTCGAGGCTCAAGCGCAACCAAGAGGCCTGGGCTGTTCTCGACGAGGCGAAACGGATTTATGAAAGTTTGAATGATCGGGCAGGGATCACAAAGGACCGCTTGTTCGACATAGACCGGATCTACAGAGACGAAAAACCTGAAGATACATTGCTGATGCTCACGGAAGCACGCGAATATTACCTTCAGTTCGGTCCACACTGGTATGCAGACCTTTGCCTGTATCACGTCGCCATCGTGTATGCTCGTCTCAAGAGATACGATGAGGCTGACGCGACCTTTGTCGATGTTTATGACCGGTTTGGAAAGGCTGCAAACCGGAGCCGGATGGGATACACACTTATTCATCAGGTCGATGCAGAGCCTCTACAGGGACATCTTGGGAAGGAACTAGAGTTGTTGCGAAGAGCACAGAAGATATGGGAAAAGATCTCGAATTTGACGGAGCTTGCGGTCTCATTGCGTGCTCAGATACGGATTCACGGTGTGCTTGGGGATGTGGACGGAGGACATTGACTCGGATCGACTGGGAAGGGACGGGCTTGGAGTTTTGAGGAAGGTTGGGGCGGATTGGGGTCGGATTGCTGATGTGGAGGAGGAAATTCGCCGGGCTAAAGAAGAAGCGTTGGAGGTTTCAGAGAAAAAGCTGAGGTCGGATTCGCACTCTGCTTGCTAAGGCCTCGATTGCAGAGCAAGCTGTCAACTCCCGAGTGACTCGCATGATCTTAATGATTTTTAAGTGCGCTTGTGTAAGGGGTTGTAAGGCTTGATCATTTGATGTTTATGCTACTCTTTCAAGCATTCGGCAGTCTGCATTGATCAGCATGAAAGAAGTTGACGCTGGTGCGACGTGTACATACTATTTTTCAACGAGGGCATGGCATTTACTTGTCAATGGCCATCGGGCAGCTCGAAACTCCACGGTATCAGCGTGAACCCGGGTACTTACATGTGGCGAACGTTTGGACAGGGAGCGGGTATCTCCGCTGAGCACCGGAAGGCTCGAGCAACACGTTACACAGCCGAGGCACAGCCCGAAGACCAAATCATATCGACGAACCCTTGGATGAGTAATTATCCGGAGAGCCCTAGGCTGTCCTGCGAAGAAAAACATGTCAGGACCCCCGACGACTTGCAACACATATGATAACGTATACCTAGTGTGTTCACAGTGCACTCTGTGATCAAAAATTTCCAAATCGATGAACATCTGGTCGTAATAGTACAGTATATGAAGTTTCCGCCATCAAAACAATGGAGGTATTAGTATCACGTGATTTACCGAGGTTACGGAGTGGCTTGATCATCAGTGATTCATTGCCTCCACAACGTCGACAGGCTTACAGCACCTCAAAAGCCAGGTTCCGTTAGCGACGGAGCCTGCTCTTATCAGCAAGGCTCCTCTCAAGTCGCCCAACTGCGCCATTCTCCGGGTGTTCAAGCTTTCAAAAGGCCACGATTATCCCGACGTCATCACCCGAATACCATTTATCACCACGTCTCCCACTGGACGGAGTCACCAAACATTGAGGAAAGCCCATTTTATAGAACCACACGACCATGTCTTCTCCATCACAAGCCTCGTCCGGGCCTTTGCCAGGACCTAGTTCTCTTGCTATAACGGGAGTATCCACGGCGTCGACCAGCCCTGTTCCGACGCCACCACCGACGCCGTCCAGTGGAGGAGGAGGAGGAGGAGGGAGCGGAGACTCCCAGGGTTCCATTCCAGCGTCTGCATCTCTATATCGTAAGCACCCATTCAGGCTTTCTACTGGGCTTCTGAAGTTCACCATTCACCCTCTGTACAGTTTACACGTTCCTAGCGACTCTCATTCTCCTCCTATCCATCAGCGGTGCCATCATCTTCCGCTCCTTTGTTATCCGTCGGCGACATCGCCAGATCATGGAAGAGGCTATCCGCAACGGAACATGGATACCCTCCTCCACTGGAGGGCCCGCCAAGGTCGACTTGAGCAAGAAGCCTATCTTATGGGACGCGTATGTCAACGGGGATCCGGATAAAGCGCATGCCTTGGGACGAGAAGAGCGGGGTATGAGCAGATATGGGCAGACGGACTGGGATTGGGACTCGATCCGGCCCTTCTCAGCTGCTTACCTCTCGCCTCCATCTGCAGAGACTGCGCCTACCCTGCGCGGATTGAACGACGCAACCACAATCATGGACGGAGAAGCAGAGGCGGCAACAACATACCCACGACATATGTCATATACCCGACGGTTGGCACAGTTCATACGTCCGGTCCGTCTCCGGGCATCGCAGCCATACCCTCTCACCGAGCGACGTGTGCCCGGTGCGGATCTAGACGCGAGCACCCCCCTCGACTGGGTTGGACACCCGAAGCAGCTGCGCGTGGCGGTGCTCATTGCAATGCCACAGGAATCGACGGAGAACGAAGGTGATACCAAGATGCGTCTCGCCACCTCGAGTTTGTCTTCGTCAATGCCACCGCCACCATTACCTGAAGATGATAAGCCGATACCCCTTGTGGAGTTTGGTGTTGCAGAGCTCGATGTGAGAGGGTTTAGGGCTCGGGTACATCGGAAGTCCGAGTCTGGAGTGAGTGCGGCGAGCGGTAATGGGAGTATATACCCATAACTCCCCTCCTTTTTCTTCCATCTGCTTTCATGGCTGTATCTGCGACCGGATATGATAGATGCCTCTGTGGTGCACACCGGAAAAACATTACCCGTGCGTTCCGTTATGACTCTACTATGGTCACGGCTTTTTTAACTATCATGATCTGATGTACGATAAGGAGTAGCTGTGTCGTGAGTCACTCGTGTTGCCTTGTCTTGTCCTTCGCTATCTTACGTCGGTCGATCCCAGATATACCAATACTGTACCGATACGCATAATAGATACACAGTAATCTTACTCCTTGGAGATCCGAGCTTGTCACTCAGGCACAGGTCGGTGTCATTCACATTTCATCAGAAGTCTCGTGACGGTGACGCGTTGGTGCACGGACCACTTCGGATTCCTGATCATTTCAACGACGTGCGTAAGTACTGTAGGTCAACATCGTGGTAACATCGCTTTTGATATCTTATACTTACTCACAAACCCATCGCCAATTTCCAGGGCCAAAGTCTCAACTGAATTGTAGTGCGCGAGTGAACGTTGGCATCTATTCGCTCATCGATTGAAGCTGTCTTTGGATCACAACATTCCTATTATACACCATGGAATCTTTGAATAAAGATCGAATCCCACCTATTACTGCAATGGTTGGCCAAGCTTGCTATTCGTGCTTCAAGGACGAGTCGAGAGACGTGTCACTTCAAAAGTGTGCTCAGTGCAAGAGTGTCCGGTATTGTGGAGCAGGTATGCCGAAAACCCTCTGGTGAACCTTTTCAAACCTTTCAACCATACGTTCTAGCTTGTCAAACGGTCTGGTAAACCTGCATATGTCGAAAAAAAACTACCGACCTGCTTCATCGATCTATTTAGAAAGACTGGAAGTCACACAAAGGCATGTGTAAGGCCTTGAACAAGCTCGAGGGCGATTTTGTCCTCCAACAATCTCTCTTCTTTGCGCTTTCCGACGTTCCTTCCTCGATCCTCTATAATCTCAACACAATGGTGATGATGAATGCTGCAAATCAATTGCGGTTCGTCGAGCGTATTCTCAATCGTTCTCTGACGATTGCCGAAAGGAACCTCATCACCTTGGAACCGCGTTGCCTAGGATGGTAACGTACCCTCTCTGCATACGTATTTCCATCCTTGTTGACTATTCATATTTCCCCACTCGCTTCCACAGTGGCCGTACTGACCGAATCATGCGCATGGAACAGTCCAAAAAGGGTCCGAATAGTCTGAAATCGTGCCCCTCATGCTCCCTCGCGTTCTTCTGCTGTACCGAGAACTGGACCGCCGTCGAGCCCAAACGCTCCGTCATGCCCTATGACTCGCCCGCACCGGTCCTGCGGTGCCCGAGCGCTCGCAGTGCGCCACCAACTGCGAGATCCAGGTTGATACACGCTTCTCCGAAATCATGACTGACACGAGAATTGGGGACTTCCGTTGGGCACCGAACCGTATCCTACCCCAGTGGGCGACGTTGGAGGGGAAAGGGATGGGGGCGGAGTTTGGAGAGGCGTTGGGGAAGGGGCAGGGAATCCCGGATTCCGTCCTGGTTCCGTGGATGCGAGCCGCGAGCGATGGGTTGAGCATGCCGATGACGATTTTGTGGGCTTTGGAGAAGTTGTATGGCGCTGATGAAGGCTGGACGAGGAAGGAGGTTTTAACGGTGCACGTCAGTCGGTTATCTTTTTATTTTCCGGAAGCGTTCTGAGTGACTTTCAGATTTTGGGGGCCTACCATCAGGAAGTGATGAAATCGGATGTCTTTGAAGAGATTCTTCATCGATTGCCCGAGGTGAAAAAGCTCAATGTATGCAGGTTCCTCACATTTTCGCTTTCGTTCTAATAAAGGGCGACGGGAAAGCTCGTTTTTTGTGGACCAGAGTTGGCGAAACTCATGACGGTGCCGGGAGGAGACCTTGATATGGAAACCTGCGGGTGAGGCGATCTTGTTCAGTTGTCCTCATCTCAATCATCTATGGCACTCTAGGACGTGTGAAGCTCGTGGCTACAAGAGGGGTGCACCGCCATTTTTTTGGGTAAGTTCTTTCTCATTCGAGGTGACTTCTATGGGGTCTTCCCTTCAAAGTAAATACCACGATCATGCAAAAACACTTGGGAGCAAGTACGTCAAGCCCGATCTAGCGATTGCATTCAACGCGGGTTTCTCGGAAGAAGAGCACATTCACGGTGCGCTCCGTAGCCCTATCCATGTTCGATTTCTCAATCGTTATGCAATAGGCGTATAATCAGGATGAGGCAGAGGCAGAAGCCGCGATTTTGAAGGAAGACGGCGCGAAGCTCATTTCGGGGCTGGGTCCGGTAAGGAACGTGTGGGCAAGTCGGTTGATGAAAAAGGAGCCGAACAAAGTGACGGGGTTCTTCTCCGTCAACGGGTGGCTGACGGGAGGATTCCGTTGATGTCTAATTTCAGGTTCACGGCATGATGGCAGGGTTTTGGATTGAGGTCGTACATCCTTTCCTAGGGCGATGGTACGTGGTACTAGTAAGTTGTAGCCGCCCTAGATGAATGTCAAAAAACATGCTGGACAGTAGTCTGCAACATTGTGTTGAGCTATGAGGGAACCAGAGGATATAAAGCCATAACTGAATCGCCTCATAGTGGCGTCCGAGATATATACAGGTGGGCTTTCGATGGCATTCTCAAGATGCGACGAGCTGTACATGCCGAGGTATGTCTTTGAACTAACCCTAAGTCTACCTTGCAGGACAGTACCGATCCTATACGAAATCGGTATTACCATCGACTAATTCGTCGATGTTGGTGATCGTCGCGGAGTTCAAAACCCGTGCAGTTACGGGTACGGGTACGGGTCAGGATCTGGGCACCCGCGCCAAACCCGTACCCATGCTGCGGGTATGGGAGCGGAGTTTGAACCCTTTGATCATTAACTGTCACCCACCGGCCACATCTTCCTTGACAATGTTCGATAGGTGGTGCTTTATGCCGGCTGCTAGTAGGTCTAATCTTTTTGCATTTGAGGCAAAGGTATTGACGCCACTTGTCCAACCTGGAAAGCCACAGCGGAGTTTGCACAGTACGGGAGCATGGCACTACATAGAGGATACTGTGACTGCGATACAGCTCAGGACAGGACTAGACGCGAATGGATTATTTTGTGCGTATATCCCGTTTCTTTCCTGCGAAGACATTTCCGAGTAGTTGTCTTTGTTAGCACACAGCGGAAAGAGTTGCATGTGAGCCGGATCGGATTTTACGAGAAACAGGACTTGAAACTCACCACTCCCTTCCTCATTCCTCCTCGCTCGTTTCCGTCTCTGCGCTCCACGTCCGTGCTTTGGACAAAGCAGATGCGACGCCAGATGCTCCAAACACCTGAGCTCCAATTGAGCGCACCTTAACGACGACATCGCTACAGCCTATGGGCCACTCCATGACCTCCATGACCGGCCACATCATCAAAATTCCCCAGACACCCGGCACGTCACCAGGACGACCCCATCTCATCTTAACAATGACACCGCTACTAGCCACCCCATGACCCCCGCCACCTGCCATGCCGCTGGGACATCTCAGACCCTTAATGACGCCCCCAAACCCCACGTTAAGTACCTCATTCCTCGTTGCCCACCCAATTCCCTGCTAATCGGAATCCCAGCATAGGTTTTGCAACACGCTCCCCATCACCTCCCACCATCCGCGCCACCCGGAAGTCCTGAATGCCTCGACTCAACCCCGCCATCTTTGCCTGCAGAGGAAGTCGTTGCACCCGCGTCTGGTATGCCCCCACTAGTTCGGCTCAACGATTGATACATGTAGGCATGTGCACTCCAGCATCGGCAGACCGCTTCTACAATGACCTGGTTTATGCTCGCCATGATCTCCCATGAGTCCCACCCACCCCGAGAGGCAAAGTAAGTGCCAGGAGTAGCTTGATTGTTAGTCGATCCCGCATGCCGATGTTTGATGATAATGCTAACCTTCCCCAACTCTCTGCCACTGTCCTAGAACACCTGCGCTGGGGACCTGCAGTTCCCCCTGTGAGCCTTGCCCGAGACTGTATCTGTCTGATATACGCTCACTGTCGTCTTGTCTTACAGGAGTACGGCACTACACTACCAAGGTACCTTTCCTCGTCAACTAATGTCCGAGATCCTGAAGCATACTTTCCAGGATGATTTGGTAGGAAGGGTCGATTCGGTAGCGACAGATTTGGACGAACCCCTCCGGTTCATACCGTTGTCGCAACACCGGAAGGGAACAAACGTGGTTACCACCGCCATGGCAGCGCCTACCATTCGATCACCTTCCCTACTTCCGCGCCACTGTCCGAGTCCTACGCTGGAGACCTGCGGTCCCCCATGGTGAGCCTTGTGAGCCTTGTCCCCCAGTGTATCTCTTATGACACAGTGTCCTGCATAGAAGATAATATATTCTGAAATATTAAAACCACAGAGAGGTGGAAGCGCGGCCACTTTGTAGAAAGTGAGACGAACAAATGCTGAATATACTCAGCAGCTAGAGGAAGCGAGACGCACTGTTCCTTGTATCCGCCACTGCAGGCACAAGTTATTCCTCTGCGGGATGAATCGGAATTGTTCGTGTCCTCTCCTTAAAACCAGGGCAAATACGGGACACTTGAAGAAATATTTCACCGACACAAGTAGCCAGATCGTGATTGAAAGACCTGCGTATTGAAGTTGGAATGAGCTGTTGTAGAGGGGAAATGTATTCACCAGCCAAACCAATCATCCTGAGCAGTATGGCTAAGGCTCTGGGACATTCGCTAACGAGGTTGAAAGAGGCACATCGGTAGTGCAGTGCTTCTGTGAGACAAGACGCCAATGAGGATAGATCATTTGTGAGTCGGCGACTTCTCTTCACTGTCCGGCTTAAAACCCATGTTTCGTGTCAGGGATTTGCAGTCTGGACCGAGGCAAGTCAGGATCGTAAATATCCGCCAGCGACAGGCTATGAGCACTTTGTACTATCGTAACTTTACAGTCAAACTGGACTTGTCAGGAGCTCGACAAAGTGGGTCGGGCTAATAGTGTACTAAATTTCGGGATAGATTCGATATCTTTCTCGACCGAGTTACGCCATGGGCGCACAGTTTCTTCTTCCACGTCCAAGCCTGCACAACTGAAAGTTGTGTCCAAGTCTTTAAGTGAAGAAAGACCTTCCGCAAGCTTTGACAACAAATGGATGTGACCTGCAGATGGTGAGTTCGCCGAACGGCCGCCGTAATTGTAGTATTGGCCGCAACTCCGACAGTAGCTATGGTTTGACCCCCATGCATCACTCTGTGACTTCGAGATGTTCTGGACGGTGTTGATGTGGAAGAGAAGAGCAGTACGTGCAACCTGTGATCACTGATCATGATAGTCGATCTTGAGCGATGACATCAGGACACGTTACTAAAGCGAACATATAGTGTTTACCCAGGGAAGAATACAGTCCTTTGGCATATCGGCCAGAATATGCTTCAACGGCTGATCAATCACGAGCGGGGTAGCGACATCCAGGATATCATAGTATCTGTGCTTCGCTGCGTATATAAGGATGAATCGCGCCTCCTGTGGAAGAGTTTCCCTTTTGGAATCGAAGGATAAGCATCGAGTCCAGAGAACCATACGCGAACCTGACCTCATGTATTCCTTGCAGATCACCCTTGCTGCGTAGACGCCGTATTGTTCAGCACAAATGGTAAGGAGGCGCACGGTGTCGAACTTCAGGGGTTTGAGGTCGGGACGACGGAGAGGGTATATAAACTGGAACAGAAGATCGAGGGTAAAGGATTTATCGGGGAGCGATATCACTCCAGAGCTCGAGCCTTCTGGAAAGTTGAATGCACAAGCTTCTAAAATCCGCCGGTGGACGCGAAAGAAGACGCCGTTAGACGACTTCATCTCGATATCGCCGTCTGCATGGAAGACTATTCGAGGTATGAGTAGTAACGTCGACTAGAATGGAAGGTTGAAGTGTTCTTACATTCTTTGGAAACGGCCTGACCCTTGATGATGCGAGGAGAGTTTGAGGTCTCCTGATGGTGTCTGTTTAGATAAATGAGAACTTTTGTGCGCAGGAAGCATTACCTGGGTGGGGGGTACGCCGACTTTGAAGAACTCGGTGAAGGGAGGAATTTTCTTTATATCGTTCTCGATAGCACGATACCACTCCATAGTTGGACTGACGCTGGATGAGGGACCAAAAACGGAATCGAGGTCACGAAGAGGCCCAAGACTTTCACTGAGCTGGGCCACGACAGCGCGGTCGACCACAGATCCGGGCGGTAGGTGAAGACTGGTGGCATTCCGGGAGACTTGCAACCACCGTTCAAGATATTGCATCTATTATTAGGATTTTATGTCAGAAGATTTATATGTATCATGTGTAAATGTACGCACTCAGGGGATGACGACTTCGCCGGATACTTTGACCCGAATCTCATCAAAAGGAACGTCAAGTATGAGGGGCGCGGCTTCATTCATGATATCGGGATAATCGTGTTTCGTTGCGTAAGAGAAAAGGGACAAAGCCTTCTCCGGGAATGACCGCCTGCACAAAGGGTGACTCAGTAATCGTGCCAATACTGCGGAGGTGGATAGAATCGATGACGAACATCATGTAGATTTTGCATATGCTCATCGCTGTGTAGACCTGGTACTTTTCTGCTGCTTCTGCGAGCGATTCAAGGATATTGAAGTCGATCGATGTAAGGTCTGGACCGGGAGTGGGGTAAATGAATTGGAACAGGAGTTCGAGAATTGGGGCGTCTTCAGTCAACTCTACGATCTCTTCGAAGATAGAGCCTTCCGGTGGAGAGAGACCTTCCGTACATGCTTCAAGATTGAGTCTATGAATACGAAAAAGTACGCCGTCTGCAGATTTATAGGTAATCTCAGCATCGGTTGAACAAACTAAGGTGGATCTATCAGGACGTTGCAATTGCAATGTAGGTAAATTGCAATTTACAGTTCTCGGAAAAACGGGCTTGCTCATCGATAGGTCCTTCTTTTTCCATGTAAATCTGTATGGTGGTAGCGCTCAGAAAGATGATCGATAACAGTCTCCTTCCTGTCCCACCATGTCATTAAATACTTAGATGGAACGCCCAACCTCGGAGATTCCCGACTGAACTCTAATTAAGTGCCGGCTCCCGACGTTCCCGATCAGATTCTGAACGCCTCCGTCCTCCCAGTTGACATACTATACCTTATTCATCCAACTTGCTGTTGCCACGTCCGTCCTCACTGCGGAAGGACGACACTTATTGACAACACCGACAGCGACGAGCACGATGAAGGTGGTCAAATCCTACATCCACTGTACGCTGCCCAACGCAAAGTAAGTAATGTCTCCGCTTTTTTTTCACCCACCATCACAACGACAAGCCCCAGAGTGATACATGTGTTTTGATTACTACCTTGTCGACGAGAAAAAATGTGGCACTCGCGACCATCACCTAGTAAACCCACCACATGGTGAACGTAGCACAGAACTTGAAATATCGCCCTGGGTTGAAGCAAGCACGGCATGTTTGCTTACAGCAGACAAGGCAGAGGTAAGCATCTCAGTCCCCGTGTTCTCTTTTGCCTGACCACGGAGCGCGCCTTGTACAGTCCAACAGCAACCTTCAAGTCCGATTCAGTAGCGACGGCCTTGGGAGAACAAACGGGTCTACCATACAATGTCGTCACGTCGTACCTCAACTCTGAAGGACAACTGGATCTTCATCTCTACCAAATTAACTCGTCAAACAGCCATCTGGATGTCGACCGCCCCGAACGAGCATACTGCGATACCGCTTCCGAGTCGCCCATGTGCTACAGGCTTACACTTTCGAACCTCTACAATACCCTGCCGATGCCTCGCCGCGTCATCCACCACCACTTTTAGTCACATCACATGCGGTTGGAGAAGCAATGCAAGACTTGGTCTTGGCCAAATTATGCCCCAGGATGCACAACCGTCCAAGAACGACGCATCTACAGCGACCGGCCTCGGTTCATGTGTGGGTACCTCGTTCTTGATTGATAAACTTGTGATTTATGACCCAGTGGTATCAGAAATATTCTCTCGTGGGATGATAATGGTCTTTGCTAGCGGCGACATGTGAGTACAGCCTACCGCCCCTTCTCTTCGTCTACCTTTTGCCCTCCCGTCGGTGGCCAAGGGTGCGCTGGGCAGCTCATGAGTCGCTGAACAATATGCGCATACCCCATTTTCACCCCATTCAACACTGCGAGCGAACGAACCAGGAAAACCTGCGGGTCGGTTGCGAATCCATCTCAAGCTCTGACCGTCGTCCAGTCGAACTTATTTCATTGGGGCTATTCACGGCTCTATTTAAGATAATAACTTATATCTATAGCTATCACGTACGGGGTGTAATACTCAGCCCGAACGGTTTTATATGACTGGGAATTTTCGATCATTATCCATTACCCATCACAAAAGAAAAAAGCTAGGATTCCTCACCTCGTAATTCCAGTCGTAAACTCCACCTCCGGGCTCACACCCCCATTTGACACCTCAATCCTAAAATGAGAAAGGGTACTCGCCATGACGAGAAGCATCGCCAATTCTGCGAAATGCATTCCTGAAGGAAGTAAGAAGAGATCATTCTGGGATGAGAAACGACGTAGCATAAAAAGGAAAAAGGGAAAACACATACCAGGACACGTACGACGCCCAAATCCAAACGCGAACGATCTAGGGTCCGGTTGACCCCTCGACGTCGTCCAGTGTACACCCGATTTCCCAGCGCAGTAAAATCGTTCCGGGGAGAAGACGAACGGATCCGGGTAAAGCTCGGGATCATGCATCACAGCCCTACATATCCACGGTTGAACGAAGTGTCGCTATCCTCACAGAAAGATGGGAGACTCGCACCAAATGTTAGGTACTATAGTTGCGTTTTTTGGAATACGGTATCCGTGGTACTCGTCCTCCTGCGTGACTCGATGTGGAAGTGCTAGAAGGGACCATATGCGGAAATTGGTTCCTTTTTGCCCTTTTTATTTTTAACATCGACAACTCGTACCGAGATTCGCGACAGGAGCATATCTCAGCACCTCCTTCAACACCGCCGTGAGATACGGCAACCTCCCCAACTCGGCCAGGTGCGGGACTTGGCGCCGTCCTATAACAGTGTCGAGTTCATCCTGCGCTGTCGTTTGGACGGAGGGGTGCAGGGCCATGAGGCATATGAATGAGAGGAGAGCCGAGACGGTCTGTTACCACCAGGATGAATGAATGAATGGACAACGTTGAGGAGATGGGATATGACTGACTGTATCCGCTGCGCCGGCATAAAGACCCCCAGCGCACCACTTTACGATGTCTTCCTGCTCGCTATCGACCAGGCAGCCTCCATTGGGTTGGAGGTGTCGAGAGGTGAACGACTCGACATGCGTTCCAGAAGCCTATGATATGCATGGTATGTTGAGCATTCATAAAGTATCATATGGTAGAACGGGAAGAATCACGATCTGTTCCTTCACCCATTCATGCGGCACGTCGGACAGCGATTCCAGTCTTTTCTTCCACTCTAAACCTTGTTGTTTCCACGTGGCTCCAGGGAACCAGAGAGGAACGAAGCGGACTGGGGGTTCGACACCATTAGGAGTTCTTGGAAGAGCGGAGAAGCACGCTTACGAATAGGATAATAATCGACCAGCCATCTTCCAGGGGCCAGTGCCCACCCAGAGATCTTGGACAATTCTCCGGCAACTTGAAGGAATGGGTCGTCGTCACCTGTCAGTGAGTAACCATAAGCCAGCTTCATGATCACCCCTGCCGCGTTCCTACAGCCAGAAAAAAAAACTTATCAGCTGTCCGAAAGAACGAACACGAGTGTCACGTACCTCCGTATATGCGCTTCATACCTCTCCGGGCTCGTCTTCAAGCCATCAACAAGGATCCCTATTTCGGACTCCATCACGTCCCATCGCTCTGCTCTTCCTCTGACACCCAGATCATCGGCCAGAAGTCGGCGGTAGATTTTGTGTCGTGGACTTCTCGACGAGACGTTAAACACGCTCTTCCCTCTCGCGCATATATCGTGGTACATCCGAGCGTACGGCCGGTCCGAGTAGATTTCGGCGCGGAGGGAGAGGAGATTGTGGACTGCCCGCGGAGTGTTGAGGATGATGGTGCGGGTATGGTGGATTTTGAAGGAGACGATGGGGCCTGGGTGGGCAGGATGCGAATCCAGAGGAGGGGAAGGGAGAGAAGACATACTTTGATAGTCATCCGACCACGCAGCGTAAGCCTTCCAAGGCTCGGACGATGGTAGATGGTCTTTGATGCCTGTGAAGAACGATCCGACCGGACCGGGTGGGAGTGGTAGTGTCGTTCTTTGGTGGAAGACCCGGGAAACGATAACGATGAAAAGGAGAAGGAGGAAAAAGCTTAGAATGTCCATGGTGCGGTGTTCTACTAGCTATGGATGGAATTTATACCGCTCCCTGTGCTGTTCTCCTTTGGAAAACTGCAGCGCCATGTCCATCGGTGCGGCGAGCTGGAAAACCACGAGAGCGCCACCTTTCCTTATATGGTACCAGCTGTCAATGTCAACGTCAAGTTCCAGCTCAGGGATGCACAGGCGTGCGCACCCGCTGGGTACTTGGGTATCAGTATAGCCGGTTTAACGATCGTCTCGAAACTTTGAGAGATGATTGATGGGCGGATGGCATCCGTAGACTCACACCATCAAACCGAAGTGTTGTGTCTGGAAAGTTTATCGATATCACCAAAGCCAACCCCATGATCACAGTTGTGGAGGTTCTCGCGTCGGAATGTGATCGACACAGCAAGGGCTCGCGGGATGCGTCATGGCAAACAAGCGAAGAAGCTGTACGGTGGCGGGGCTGGTCGTTGAAGCTTCCGTTCCGGTGGTGGGGGCTCCGGAGCCTCGTGGGGTTGGCTGTACCGAGGGGATTCATATCACGTCAACATGTCGTATAAACGTGGCTTGTCGAGCTTCCGGTACGATGATAGAGTGGATGTCGGCGCATTCGCGAACCCGAAGTGAAACGAAAGGCGATAAGTCGGTAGACGAGAGCAATCTTTTTAGTTTCATGCTCTTCTGCAGCCCTCGACGTCAAAAATACTCTGTCACTGTTCATCTCTGCGAGCCTGCTCGCTTGTGGGAGGTACCGGTAACCGGTGAACGTTGAAACGTTCGAACCGTGGCTGGTGCCTCAGTCGAAAGTGCACGTGCCAGAGCAAACAACCGTCAACTCCCGCCATTTCTGCATGGACGCGCCTTCCACAGAGACACCGACGAGACTAACACGCGTCCCCGCCTGGATCCCACTCGCAGCAGTGAGAACAACTCATCCACAACCCTAACCTAACATTCACTACATCCCATAGTTCGCAGGGACGTCCTTTGCACTAGCCGTCCCTCTTCTCTACCTCGCTAGACAACGCCGCACTGTTGTCCTTCGCAAAGCCCTCTCGTCCTCCTCTCCCCCACCTCCGCCTCGACGAGCCTATACCTCTTCAAAATCCCCATATCTCGGGCTCAGAGCTTCCCTACCACAACCACAGACCGATGTCTCGCACGACCCCTCCCCATCCGAATTCTCATCTCCCGCCACGCGGGAGCTCCTCTCTGCCATCTCCAGGGTAGACTACAGCACAGCGGTGTACGCAGGTAAGGCCTTCGCCATCGCCACCGGCCTAGTGGCGGTGGGAGGCGTCCTTCTAGCTGTGGGCTTCAAAGAAGCCGTCGGTGCACGAGACGTCAGTCACCTCTTCTCTTCTCACCCAACGCCCAATCATCAAAAATAACCTAATCCAAACCCCTGCCAGGCGAAAGAATTTGCTGAACGCATGCGTTCCCTGGTCTGGAGCCACCTCCCCGGATTGACGGCGCAGATCCACCGACCACTTCGCGAATCTGACTCCTTTCCATCCCTATCAAATAACGACGATCTCGGATTCCTGGGCGAGTTGGATGAACCGGACCACGAGTGGACATGGACAGAAGCAGAGAAGCGCCTGCAAGCTGCATATGACCAGGGCGGAGTGCCAGCGTGGATCAAAGCAGCTGTAGCCGAGATGGCCGCAGAGGCAAAGGTAGAGAGGTCGAGGCGGCTAAGGGGTAAATGGGATGTTGAGAGCGAGGAAAAGAAATCCTCATGACAGTGAGGGCCACTCATTCTCTCAGGAATGATGGCTTAAGAGGAAGATGTTACCCATGTATCCAGGACTGTTGCGCCAATATTATCGCGTAGCTCACTCATTACTCTGAAAGTCTCCCTGAGGTTTACAAAGGAACGTCGTAACCCTTTAGGAGGATTTGTGCCGCCTTCATACCATTGTACGTGTCGTCGCCTCATGTACATGGATTTTCTACTGTCCTTTATGTGACGCAGCAGCCCAGTTCTGTGATTAGGCAGAGAAGGCGCACAGATAGACCGGAATGCTTTTGAGGTCGCGAAGGATTCTTTTCGAACCTCATTCCGTCCAGTCGTGACGGCGGTACATGTGTTCAGACACCTTGTGTGATTCCGGGACTATCTTCTGGATGTGCAGCCATGTACACTTTACGATGAACATTAAGAGTGCCGGCAATAAAAATAGCCGATTACCAGATTATTGATGACAGTGAGATTCGAACTCACGCCCTTTCGGACCAGATGACTCATAGATGCCTGATTCTGGCGCCTTAGACCGCTCGGCCATGTCACCTATGCGTCATAGCTCACCTATCACTCCATCACACGACTGTTTATTCCTGTCCGACGAGAACGTTCATGGTAGAAACGGCCGACCCTACCGTGACACCCCATTTGGTTTTAGGGCAAGAAACCAGGGTCGTGATGCGTGACCGTTTCTAGAATAAGAAACCAGTGGCAGAAGAGACCAGAGAGCCTTGGACTGACATAACAAGGAATTAGTCGGCTCGTCATTGCAATGACAAAATTTAGCAATTTCGAGTATATTTGAATGTAGAAACCTGGGACCCCAATTTCTGTCACGTTTCCAGCTAAGAAACTGGCCCCCCGTTACCCGTTACCCCCCTGAAAATAAGAAATGAAACGGAGGGTCCCTTAAGCGTGACGTTTCTACCATACATACTGGGACAGTATTGTTTGTTTCATTAACCGGATTTTTCTTTTCGTCATATTCCCAAAGGCCTCGCGATCCCCTTGTTCGATTGCTCAAGGGTATTTTGGTATCTACCTATTTACTATTGTTTACCTAGTGATGTACTGACCGATTGACCTCCTCCGGTGCCCCAACCCAGATCAAGGCCTTAGAATGTCAAAATCAGGCATTAATATATAGAATTGGAGCTTATTGGCCCATTTATCTGTATATCTAAGCATGAGTGGCCATTCTGCAGCTCAAGAAATGCTCTGGGAAGGTGTGTTTCGGAACTTTTCATGTTCGGAAATATAGATCAAGCACCCAAAATGTCGATCCTTCGAGTATAACTCCATTCAAGTTCAACTCAAGGGGAAAGTCTATTCTACAAGGCCTAGATATAACCAACTACCGTATATATTTGGTAGGAGGGCAGTTGAGCGTGACAAAACTGGTGAGATTTCTCATCGGATAGTGTTTTGACGCCTCAGGCGACGTAACTCCGGAGTGGTGCCTAGGCGGCAATCAGGATCATTTTGTGACCTGATCGTGACGAGTGTTGCAACATCGATCCCCGTAAGTCCAAACACGTCAAGATTTCGTCTCTGACACTTCTCATTCACCACATATCTATATGATCCTGGGCACCATTCTTGAGAGGAGATCATAGGGAATCGAACGCTGCAAGAATTAAGAGAATCGGGTCATCGTATGTGAACCTAGAAGCTCATCTATCAGAGTGTTGCAATATAACTGGGATAACAATAGGTATGAAGGGGCATCAAGGTCTGGACAGGACCCATATGGCATGGCATATACTCTAAAGGCCGTTCGCCAAAATGGATCACTTTCCGGATCCTGTCCGTCCCCTTTTGGGCTATTTTAGGCTATTTTTACCACTTGGCGTCCGGCGGTCGGTGTTAGTATTCCTGTCTGGATCCTAGCAAATGGCTTCAAAGTTTGGGTCAACGTTCGTCTCCTAGAAGGTTGATAATCGGTCCATTTCACCTCCCTGGCGCATTTCTAATCCCAAACACTTGTTGGTGCGCCAACCAAATTGATTTATTATATTGTCGATGTAGCAAAGATTAACTACATCTATTACGTTTTCCACGCTTTGGAACAGCGTTGGACACCATGGTGGTTAGCCGACGACCCACGGACCACAGTTGTGGTTGCTCCGCGTGGTCACCGACGACCCACAAAAATGTATCTGGGCGTGGTTATTTTTCCCCCCTGCCCGGCATTTTCCATTTGCCTAATTTTGCCTGAAATGGAGCGCGGCACGCGACCTTAACGATTGTAGCGCCAAACAATTCCATACATATGTTCGAACTACCCTTTTACAATACTTGAATACTTAAGTAGTCCAGAGACATGAAAACTACATCCTGAATTCGTAACCACACCAAAAGTGGAATGCCAAAGGTACTCGAAAGGTTCTTGTGGGTGAAAGAACATGTCGAAAACATTAACGTTTGTTATGAGGAATTGTATCCATAGTAAGTTAGATGCCACAAAAAACATTATACGCAAGAATGCATCGCAATTTGCGAAGGGATACATCGTCAAACCGCATAAGCGATTGAGCTTCACGGCGCCGGCGAAGCTAATCAACAGCTAGTCAACAGCTATTGCTGAACACCCGCATCAAGGACTTTGAAATCCAGCTGACCTTGATGCCGATAGTGAGCTTAACCTCTTCAATAATGATTCTGACACTACATGATGTTGCATAGCTACTGTATCGTTCAAGTGTCGTCGATCTTGTGTTTATGTCTTTCGAAATCCGCATTGCTCATGGCCCACGCCTCTTTCTATATACGGTCAGGCCCACGCCCACGAACCGCGTGGAAACCACGAAAAATTCGTGGTCCGTGGTTCGTTCCCACGCGGGTTTGGAAGGCTTTCATAGCCACTTAGTGGCCACTGTCAAAAGACACGAGGCCACCCATGACCCTCCAATGAGCTCCAACCGGTGTTCATATGACAGCCTGGCCTCAGCTGGGGCTAGTGACGCTGTCCAAACGGGGGATTTGGCCTGGACCACCCTTTTTATCCATCTGGCTGACAGCCTTTAGACCTGTCTTGCATTCCGGGTTTGGGTGATTTATTTTCGGCCGGTGCTCATCGTAGGACGAACTTAAGCATTGCGGCAAGCTGACGAGGCACCGGTGAGATTCCCAAAGTGGGACTGTTTCCTTTTCTGAGTAAGAAGTCTGCACACGTAACAGGATGAAGCCGAGGCTCGCTTCAGGCTGCAAACCTGCGAGACGCGAGCCATTATCATCCCTGGGACTGAAGAATTTGATGGCGCTCGTTGCGGTGGGAACTATCTAAGGTAAACCTTCATCCTCCTTTGCTCAGCTCGGCCTTTCACAAATTAATCTTGGCTTTTCGGGGAGGTACATCGTCCAACTGTCATTCACAACGGCTGAAACTGACAGGTGGAGACTCAGTGCTCAGCGCTCAGCATCAGAGGCCAAGAACAGATCAAAAGTCGTTCAGAACCAAAGTGGGGCCGGCCCGGTGGAGTTGCCCTCGCTGCCTTTGAAACGCCATTGTTGCCAAGGAAAGATCACCTGTCCTCAATGGGGCCTTTGCCTTCATTAGCCGGGCTTCAGGTCATCTTCCGGGCACGCACACGCAGTGGGAATGAGGCTCGGGGTGCCTTTGCAAATGAAACTTTGGACCTGGTCCGAGTCGGCGGTTGACAACACACTGACAGGACCTAGGTGATCAGCAAAGATTAAAAACGCAAAGAACTCATCGAAAACCGAACCCACGAACCCCATTCGACACTTCACCTCGATGACTCTCACTGTCGACTTTCAACCAGGCTCTTTGGCTCTCTGGGGTTCCCTTGCTGTCGCATCTGTTTTGGCGGTCCGAACTATCACTCGTCATAACTCGTACAGGTCGTCCAGGCTACCACCTGGCCCAAAAGGTATCCCCATCTTTGGGAATCTGTTCCAGCTCTCCGCGATGCCATGGCAGGAATTCGAGATCTGGAGGCAACATTATGGTACATCGATCGGACGGCGTATCTTCGTGGGACCCAATAAGCTGATTCCTCCCCTCCAGATCACGTCATGTATATCACAGCGGCGAGTCAAGGGTTGTTGGTCCTCAACTCCCACAAAGCCGCGAATGATCTGTTGGTTCGTCGAGGACACATATACAGCGACCGTCCTCGCATGATCAGTAAGTGCCAGTGTAACTGCAGCTGTTTCTCCCTAAGCAGTAACTCAATCGGCATATAGTGGCATCCGAGATATATACAGGCGGGCTTTTGATGGCCTTCTCGAGATACGGCCCTGTGTGCGTGCAGAGTCATGTCTCTGGACCACTTTCGTTGAGGTTGATCATTGTTGTGCAGGTGGCGAAAGATGCGTCGTGCTGCTCATGAGGCGGTGAACAAGACAAAAGCCAACGAGTTCCACCCCATTCAACATAGGGAAGCCGTGCTGCTGGCCGAGGGTTTGCTGCAAAAGCCCGAGAGTTTGGATAACGAATTCCGTCGGTGAGTCTATATCTCCGATCGGTACCAAGCGTTCGTTAATGTGTGAATCCAGAGCGTCGGCATCGACAACACTATCCATCATTTACGACCTTCCAACCATCCCCTCAATCGATCATCCCATCCTCCAAGACGTCAACAGATTCCTCGATTTACTCGTCAACTACGCGAATCCGGGGAACTACCTTGTTGAATTCTTTACGTGGATGAAATACATCCCGTCGACTTTGGCCAAGTGGAAAAGGGATGCCGAAGAGGGACATAGGTTTTATTCTGACCAGTTCATGGCGATGTTCTCGGAAGTCGAACAGCGGATTGTAACGTCATATTCCCCAGTTTCCCCCCCTGCTATTCATCTTATTGCTATATCTTCGCAGAACCAAGGGGACGAACGGCCGAGTTTCGCGGGAGCATTGATCCGAGAACGGCAGCGGAACCATCTGAACGACTGGGAAGCCGCATGGTTGGCCGCTACCATGTAGTACGTCTCGTCCTTTTCCCTACAGCGATGCTCAAGCTAACGTCGTGGCGCAGTGCTGGAGGTGCTGAAAGCGTACGTAACAATCTTATACGATTTCAAACATGGACTTATTCACAATCTGCAGACTGCTACCTCGATGACCTGGTTTATGCTCGCCATGATCGCCCACCCCGAGAAGCAAATAAAATGCCAAGAGGAGCTTGATAGGGTTGTCGGTCGATCTCGCATGCCGACATTTGATGATAAACCTAATCTTCCCTACCTCCACGCCACTGTCCGAGAACTCCTCCGCTGGAGAGCTGTTGTCCCTCTTGGTGAGCCGTGTCAAAAGCTATGATTGTTTCATTTATGCTTAGTGAAAACTCCACGATAGGAGTACAGCATGCTACTACAGAGGTCACTTTTTCAGATTGCCGCCTGTCCGCGATCCTGACATCGCAACCCTTTCCAGGATGATTGGTACGAAGGCTACTTCATTCCCAAAGGCACCGTCTGTCTAGCCAACATATGGTATGTTCGCGTCGAGTCTCATTGATCATAAGTAAGATGGATTTTGCGTAGGTCATTGAATCGCGATCGGGATATCTACGTAGGTGCAGTGATCTTTCCCTCATTTCCCAAATTAAATTATTGGTTAAGGGAGAAGATGCCGACGATTTTAATCCAGATCGCTTCATTGATGAAGATGGGCAGCTCGCTCCTTCAATGGTGGATACGAGGAACGGTGCGTTTCGTCTCTCACCACAGCTAGCTGTTTATTGAACAAATCCTCGCTTCCTATTTCTAGAAGGTAACGGCGCTCCTACAGGCTTCATAATTGTGATACTTATACATAGATCGCCTTCTTCGTAGGACACGTCACATTCGTAAGTCGTCCAAGCTTGCCTCCCTCCCGTACTGACTCGAGTTTTTGCCCCAGGGATTTGGACCAAGGCAAGACGATCTACAATCGCGATTGATTGTTCCTTCAGTGCCTCTAATCGACGTTCAATAGGATCTGCATGGGGCGACACATGGCAAAAAACTCGCTCTTCATCAATATCGCGTCCATCCTCTGGGCCGCCCGCGTCTCCCCAGTGAAGGACGAAGCTGGGAAACCCATTATCCCAGACACGTTGGGAACCATTAATGCGGGAGTGGTAGCGTGAGCAGCCTTCATTTACATCGTCCTGAACGAGAGTGACGAAAAGCTTGCGGTTCTTCCAGACGTCCTTTGCAGTTTGATTGTGTGATTACACCTCGATTCCCCGAAGCTCAGACAATAGTTGCTCAGACGAGGGAGTTGTTCTAGTCTAAAGTGCGCGGATCGAGTTGTATGTATGGTGGCATTTTACCTGACAACTGACAGTGTGACTTCGTACCAGAATGGGTTCTTGGATTTCGTTTTCGTTGGGAACCGATGCGTTTGATGAGGGGAGCGTTACCTCCAGATTAGCACCGCCTCTATGCAAAGTGCACAGCCAACCTGCGTTGCACGTCGCGGTGTTGCCACTGGAGTGTTGCGTCTGTTGACCAACTCACCCTTTCCACACCACCGCTTCGTACGTTGTCTTCCGATAGTGTTGTCATGACAATACCAATCAACTGAACAACTGATCGATATCATGAGCGCCCCTCCAATGAAGCGCCTAAATGACATTCGCCTTTTCGGATACTTGATCCTCCCCATTTGAGCTCGTTATCCCACCAGCTTGCTGAGTGAAATCGAAGACATCTTTGTGTCGGCAGCTTCCATCGATGATCGATAACGCGTTACGCACACCGGTCTCGGGGTATACGACATCGACAACTTGAATGACGACCGTGAACTGCAAATAAGTGATGATGTACTACGTATGTTGGGCCCGCAGGTTTGGTGCAGGTGGAGGTAGAACGCTGAAGGTGAAGCCAGTGACGACATTTTTTTCGACTTCGGCAACGACGATATACGGCGCCATGCAGCTGCGAATACTGAGTTGCGATTTTGTGAAGTTTCTCATGCTCGCGCGTTGTCGCCAATTCCGTGTCGTGTGAGCGCCTCATGCCCTTGAATTTCCGCACTCCACGATTATTGCATCATGTTTGGCTTGGTAGCTCCAGGCTAATTGATAACCAGTTAAATGACTCCAACCGTGGCCCAGCAGTTAGCTGGTCAGCGCTGCTTCGTCGTGCACACCGCGTCGGAGTCTCACTGGCATCAATCCTGTCTCTTATCTTCGAATCGCGTCCTCTGACATACTGGGTCTGTGCGGCCCTCGTGTCGATCTACGCCGCCCGAACTATCAATCGTCGTGCGACACACAAATTGCCACCCAGACCCAAAGGACTCCCCTTCGGCGGCAAGCTTTTTCAACTCTCGATGAGGCCATGGAAAGAGTTTGAAGTTTGGAAAAAGAGTGGCCAGTATGGAAAGTCGACTCCGTACCCTCCGCTCCTCGACATTCTCAAAGCTGCTTAGCTGATTCGCGAGTTAAATACAGATTCCCTGATGCTACAAGGCTAACCGCTTTGGGAAGAGGTATGTTCGTGCTCAACTCTCACAAAGCTGCGACCGACTTGTTGGACCGTCGGGGACACATTTATAGTGATCGACCTCGCTCCGGTTGTGAGTATATGCGTTATATTTCTCCGCCCAACCATGGAATTCACTTCTTGTTCGGACGCCCAGCGGGGATGGAAATATTTACCCGAGGCCTTTTTTTACCTGGAATGAGGTACGATGAACTGTGAGTGAAACGTTCTACCACTTTAATGTATTTTCTTCATTGTAACCGATATACAGATGGCGGAAAATGCGTCGTGCAGGTCACGAGGCAATCAACAAGACTCGGATGCCCAACTTCTGGCTCATCCAATTCAAGGAAGCTGTTTTGATTACCGATGGTCTGCTGCCAAACCCACAGGGTTGGGATCGTCAATTTCGCCGGTGAGTGGTTCTGATTCCTCTATCGACTGGCACTCAACATTTAAGTGACAACTAGAGCTGCGGCATCAACCATACTATCGGTCGGATATGATCTCCCGACAGTTTTGTCTACCAACGATCGCCACCATCAACAAGTTCTCCGAAGTATTTCTTCATTACGCAAATCCAGGAAACTACCTGGCTGAATCCAGAATCCTTCCCGTGGATAAAATATCCCCTCGTCTTTGGCAAAGTGGAAAAAGGACGCAAAAAAGGGTATATCCACTATACTGAAATCTGGGAGGAAGTCGAAAATCGAATCGTGACGTGTCTTCCTCGCTTGCTCTCTGTGTCATCTATCTAATTTTTTGTATCGTTGCAGAATCAAGGAGACGAATGCGCTAGCATTGCGGGATCGTTGATTCGAGGATGAGAGCACAGCGGGCTGAACGACACGGAAGCCTCATGGCTGACTGCTACACTTTAGTATGTACCATACTTTTCATCCGAACGATACGGGATTCTCAATCCCACTTATTGAAAGGTAACTACGGAAGGGTGTGACTACCTTACCTGATTGTAGAGGGTACTTAGGAGTAGACTATGGGGGTAACTCACTGGAAAGCAAGTTATATTGCTGAGGCGAGTCAAGCGCCTTTATATATGCCCAAGGTATCTACATCAGGAAAAAGCCTGCGGCTACACGTACTGCACCCAAGATATATAGCACTTCATAGCCCCTCGTAGCTACCTGTCCGACTCAGTAGCATCCCGTAGTTCCCAGTAGTTTCCCATCGACAAC
>Ga0307516_10001162_pt1 | contig 36834 bp, 44 predicted proteins | sample 19_EM_MG_FD_203310 | JGI IMG/M metagenome (GOLD analysis project Ga0307516, IMG submission 203310) | Populus trichocarpa ectomycorrhiza microbial communities from riparian zone in the Pacific Northwest, United States - 19_EM | ecosystem: Host-associated > Plants > Roots > Unclassified | place... | reverse complement strand
TGAGTGTCGCGCAAGTGGGGGCGGTTGCCGCGTAGCGCGACCGGTCAGCAGAGCGAATGCGCGATCGCGGTCCTCATGCTGAAGCCCAGCGTTAATTCCGCGTTGCAGCTTCATTTCAAATCCGGAGGGAAGCGCGTTCGGTCTCTTAAAATTTGACGCTTATTGTTCCCGCAAAGACAGAACTGCGGGGGCAGACAATGAATCATTCAAGCCAATTGGAAATCGACAGTATCCACAGCCGCGCCATCTGCGACGAGATTGGGGAGCGGCTGCGCATCATCCTTCGCCCCACAACGGGCGATTTGCCCGTACGGCTTCAAGCTCTGATCGATCGGCTTGCCGATCAGGAACGTCAATTGGCCCCGTCGATCGTGCCCGATCTTGACGATATGATTTGGCAGCCCAGTCCTACCGTATTGCGCGCGGCGTAATTGAATTCGTAAAAACAGAAATAATACTTGCTCCGTCGGGCAAATCAGTGCTTAATCCCCACATTCCGGCATCGCCAGGCGTGGGGTGATCGAACAGCCTACGCCTCCAAAGGCATCGACTTGAGGGACGTCCATTCCGGCATTGGTTGAACTTCGAGAAGGTTGGCGCGACCAACCATTATGCTTCAAAATTTGCTCAGCGAGATCGTGGAGACCGCCGTCACGGCCACCGCCCACGCCATATCAAGATTCCTCGGGTGGGAACAGGCTGCCGAATGCATCGGAGCCGTTATCGGCCTGACTTTGATCGTGCTTGGCTGCACGATGGCTTTGACGAGTCATACCTCGTGAAAGCGATTACACTCCTCGCCGTGGCGACAATGCTGCTCGTGGGCCTCCTCGGCTCGGAGTCGAGCGTAGGCGGCCCGATGACCTTGGTGCTGGTCGCTTTTCTCATCATGCTGGCGGTGGGGATTTACGAGGCCTGGTCGAACAAGCGCGGTCCGGGCGGATGGGTTCTGAACATCGTTCTGTCGGTCATCGGCGGCGTCGTCGCGGTCAGCCTGACCGGGATGGCCATGGAAGAGATCATCGCACAGATTCACTTTGAGGGAACGCTCGCCAGCTCCCATCATCCGATGCGCTATATCGCGGAAGTGGCCATGGCTGTTTTCACGGTGCTTGGATCGTGGATACCGCTGCAGATCGTCAACAGATTCCGATGATGGTGTCCGCTCACTGAAGGAGATGAGCGTGAACATTACTTTTTTCGCTTGGTCATTGCTTCAATCGCTTTTGAAAATATTTCCGGTCCTTGCCAAAAGGCCAATGTCAGTCCGTAAATCGTCGCTCCAGGATAGCCGGCGCCACCGAGTACAAGTGCGACAATTCCAGCAACGATGATACGGGAGCCCTTGACGGTTGCGAGCTGGTCAGCGATGCGCGAGAGAACTTTGAGTACCTTCTCGCCAGCTTCCTTCATGGCGGATGAGGTCATATCGTCTTCGATTGCTTCGAGGTCAGTGGCAATCTTTTTCAGCGAAGCAACAATATCGCCTGCAGAATTTATCCGTAATGACTGGATGGCATCGGCCGCTTCTTGTATCCGCGAAGCCAATTCGTGGCGCGTCTCGCGCGGGGATGCCTTTCCTGTGGGAAAATGCGAACCCGGCGTATTAGGGATTGTTTGAAGAACATCCTTGACTGCTTCTACAAGAGCTTCGCGTGTCCTTTGCTCGATCTCGTCGTCGGTTGAGCTGTACTGGTAAACAACGAACCGAAAATCTTTGTGATCGAACGGTATGGGGTGGTCATTCTGCGCCAATAATACGCAGGGAAGCTGCGACGCGTGGCGCATTCCAATCTCGTAAAAGCCGTTGGAAGTCAGTTCAGTAAGATCTGCGATTACCAAGTCGGCCGATAGAACGTGGTCTAAGAATGCTTCGTTTATTGAGCCTGGAATCGGTAAGTACTGAAAGTGGGTAAGCTCAAAATCGGGAAAGCTCCGCATTGCTGGGACGACAAGTGTCTCAAAGACGACCTCCGCACCATCGTTTGGAGGGCTATCGCCGCGGCCCAAAGTTGAGATGTATATGCAGGTCTTGTCAGCCATAAATCACCTAATCAAAAAGCCCCAAAGGGACTGTACCAAGGCGTATATTATTTTCAGGCCTGCGCCTTGAAGTGGACCCCGGAAATAGGACCAAACGTTAAGGTGTGAAGCGTCCTGCTCTGTCTCAACCGATGGAGTACGGATATGACCAAATCACGCAAGAAGTTTGATGCCACATTCAAGGCCAGGATTGCCCTGGAGGCACTGCGCGAGGTAGCGACGGTGCCGGAGCTGGCGAAGCGGCACGGCGTTCACCCGAACCAGATCTATGGCTGGAAGAAGCAGGTTCTCGACAATTTGGCGAGCCTTTTCGCGCGCGGCGCGAGCGCTTTGGGGGATGGCGAGGAGTATGAGCGCGAGACGGCAAAGCTTTACACCAAGATTGGCCAGTTGACGGTTGAAAGGGATTTCTTGGCGAGGAGGCCCGGGCGATGAGCGTCCCCGAGCGCAGGGCGATGGTCGAGCGACCTTCTGAGACTTTGTCGGTTCGCCGGCAATGTGCGCTGCTGAATCTGGCGCGTTCGGGCGTCTATCGCCCCGGGCCGGTCACCGGCGCCGACGATCTGGCCTTGATGCGTCGGATCGACGAATTGCATCTGAAGTGGCCGTTTTACGGCTCGCGGCGAATGGTGTTCGAACTCAATCAGGCAGGCCACGGCATCAACCGCAAGCGCATACAAAGGCTGATGCGCGTGATGGGGATCGAAGCGCTGGTTCCGCGTCCCGGCACCAGCAAAGCCGCGCCCGGCCACAAGATCCATCCCTATCTGCTGCGCGGCGTAAGCATCACCGAGCCCAATCATGTCTGGGCCAGCGACATCACCTACATTCCGATGGCGCTTGGCTTTCTGTATCTGGTGGCGATTATCGACTGGGCCAGCCGGGCGGTTCTGGCGTGGCGCTTGTCGAACACGATGGATACGGGCTTTTGCATCGCGGCGCTCGACGAAGCACTGGCGCGGCACGGCACGCCGAAAATATTCAACACCGATCAGGGCGCGCAGTTCACCAGCGCCGCCTTCACCGGCAGGCTCGAGGCTGCGGGCGTCGCGATTTCGATGGACGGACGCGGTCGTTTCATGGACAATATTTTCATCGAACGGTTGTGGCGCTCGATCAAATACGAGGAAGTGCATCTGAAAGCCTATGCTGACGGGCGCGAAGCGCGCGACGGCATCGGATCATGGATGAACTTTTACAATCATCTCCGCCCGCATCAGGCGATGAACAACCGGTTTCCCATGGCGGCATGGCGTGCCGGCATGAACAGGATCGAGGCGGCGAAGACTGTGGATATGCCGCTTCGCTTGGACAACGCAAACGCGTTGCCCACATACCCACAGCAGACGCAAAAGCAGCAGAAGGAAGCTGCTTGATTTGAAGGACAGAGGCAGGCGCGATCACACCTTAACTTCGGCGATCCATGGTCCCAGGCTTGGGGTCCACTTCACCTTTTAGGTCAAAGCGGCAACTTGCACAGAGTGCTTCATCCACACATTGAAGCGAGAATCGTCCATCACGTAAGGGTAGCCCCAGCGATCAAAATGGTCGCGCTGGTGGGCGTCAGCTGGGATCGATAACTGGAAGCAGTATCAAGTGAAACTCGATCGGGACAAATGCGTCAGCTGGTCAGCATTAAGCTAAGCTTCATGGTGGTTCTTTTGAAGCAACCTTATCATTGGCTGCCGCTGAATTGCGCGGTGTGATCGGTCCGAATATCATCTTCGCCACCGTGCTGAACGTATCCATTTGTTTGTCGAGGAGGCTGGCTATGTGGGGCGGAGGACTGCCGCCGTACATGGCGCTAACGGCAACCGGCAATGTCCCGTAGAGGACCAAAAAGAGTGCCGGGAAAGCGATAAGATGCTTGAGCGCAAACACGTCGAGGCTCCGACTGTTTGGCTTTGTGGTGGGAGTGCCTTGGCAATCACCGAGGAACGCCCGCCGGGCAAAGCCTGGCTGGTTGGTTCCTCGATCGAGCCCGTCACTCGAATCGAGAGGTTAAAATAAACCGCCCCCATCCCGAGTCAGGTGGGAGATTTCGGGTGTGCCCCGTAGTTTGCCCTCTGCAAGCACACCTTCTGGTGACAGGCCACAAATTGCCGTTGGGAATCAAACGGCGGATGTAGGGTCCGTCATCTATGGGGCTGAAAAAAGGCAACGCTCGATGTCGATCCGGTCAAGACGTTGAAGTCGTCGAAGCGATGCCGCCCGTCTCCGTACCCCGCAGCTCCCACTCACCGACGATCCGAAATCGCGAAGCCGCACCCTCCTGCCGAAACACCACAATCCGATCGATCGCCAGTATCGCAAGCCCAAGCGCGGCAAAGCGCGCCTTCAGCATCGCCAACACGGCCTCGCGGCGCTCGCTGCCGAGCCGGCCGGTCAGCGTCATGTGGAAGCGGAAGTCATCCATCACGTAGGGGTAGCCCCAGCGGTCGAGATGGTCGCGCTGGGCTGACGTCAGCTGCGACGGATTGCGGCGCGCGCGATCGGCTTCTGTCAGCGGCGCGCGGAACGGATCGAAGGCGGTGACGCAATCGGCGGCAAGCTGGATCAGTTCGCGCGGCGGCACAGCCGGAACTACCGCGATGAAGCCGCTGATCGAACCGACCACCGGCTTGATGATGGGAATGGCCCGGGGCGTTGCCGCAAAATTGCTGCACGCCGCAAACAGCTCGGCCTCGGTCCTGGCAGGCGCCAGCGAGAATGGCGCTTTCAGGGTGGCATGAAAGCCGTATTTGCGGGGATCGGCGGTCAGGTCGCGCCAATCGGGCGCTGCCTCGGTGACGGCTTCCGGAAACGGCATCTCTTCGCCGGCGAAGGCGTCATAGCCGAGCAAATGCGCGCCGAAGCGATCGAGGCCGCTGCCTCGTGCGGGGGCATAATAGATGGCGTAGCGCGGAGTGTTGGACATCGGCACAGAATAAAGCCGCTTCACGCCGCTGCAACGGCCTTGCGTGGCGCGAGCGATGAATTGCGCAGGCGGCCAGCCTCGGTCAGATGCACCAGCCGTCCAGCGGCGATGACCGCGACGACACGCGGTCGCATCGGCATCTTGTCGTCGACCAGGATGACATCGGCGCGCTGACCGGTGGCGAGCACGCCGCGGTCGGTGAGGCCGGCGGCGCGGGCAGGGGCCGCCGATATCAGCTGCCAGGCCTCGGCCAGTGGCAGCACGCCGTCGGCAGCCAGGCGGAACGCGGCCAATAGCTGCGCCGGATAATAATAGTCGGACGCCAGCACCGAACATAAACCCTTGGCGATCATGTCGGATGCTTTGGTCCAGCCGGTGTGGCTGCCGCCGCGCACCACATTGGGGGCGCCGAACACGATGAAGTCGCCGGCTCCGGCAGCCTCGCGTGCCGTTTTCTCGTTGACCGGAAACTCGGCAATGGCGACGCCCTGCGCCCGAAACGCCTTTCGCATCTCGGGGCTGGCGTCGTCATGCGAGAGCATCCGGACGTCGGCCGCGCGCGCGGCCTGTGCGAGCCGCTCGATCGAGGCGGGCACGTCGTGGGCGCGGGACACGATGCGGCCCACAAGCTTGTCGAACGCCTCGTTGGTCAGACCGGTTCGCTCCACCATGCGGCTGCGCTTATGCGGCTTGGCAAGGTCGCCGACGGTTGAGTCCATGTGGTCGTTGAACGCGAACAGGTCGACGCGTCCTTCCGCGAGCCATTTGATGATTTTTGCCTCGCCGTCGAGGTTGTAGGTTTCGTGGCGCAAATGGAATCGGGTGTCGGCCGCAAGCTGCGGCCGCATCGCCTCGATCGCTTCGAGCAATCGTTTGGCATTGTCGCCGCTGCGCAGGCCCGGCTCCCACGACCAGGTGGTGGCGTGATAGACGGTGGTGATTCCGTTGCCGATCGCCTGGCGGTCGCTGTCGATCAGTGCCACATCGATGGGAAAGTCGACGCCGGGGCGCGGCATCATCTGCCGCTCGAACGCATCGCCATGCAGGTCGACGATGCCCGGCAGCACCAGGAGGCCGCCGGCGTCGATGTGTAGCGAATCGCGGCCATGATCCGAACCCACCGCCGCGATGTCGCGGCCGGCGATACGCAGCGAGGTCTCCTGGATGTCCTGGATATCCTGGATTCCTGGGCCGAGCAGGGCCCGGCCGCCTTCAATGAATATGTCGGTCACGATGCGGCACCCTGATGTCGGAGCTGCGCCCGGGTGGAGCCCGCGGCGGCCTCGTATTTTGCGAGAAAATCCTCAACGGCAAGCTTGCGAAAATCGGGCAGGGCGCGGCGCAGCGCCTCATGGTCCCAGTCCCACCAGGCGAGCTCCGCCAGGCGGTTGGTGACGCTTTCCGGAAACCGCCGCTTGATCGGCCGCGCCGGATTTCCCGCCACGATGGTGTAGGCGGGGACGTCCTTGGTCACGATCGCGCCGGCCGCGACCACGGCGCCGGTGCCGATTGATCGACCCGGCAAGATGACTGCGCCGTGCCCGATCCAGACGTCATGGCCGATATGGACGTGGTGCCCGCGCCGCCATTCGAAGAATTCGACATCGTCGCTTTCGCCTGGGAAATAGGCGCTGGCGCGATAGGTGAAGTGCGCCTGCGAGGCGCGGTGCATCGGATGATTGCCGGGATTGACGCGCGTCATCGCCGCGATCGAGCAGAATTTTCCGATTGTCGTGTAGGTGATCTGGGCGTCATTGACGACATAGGAATAGTCGCCCATCGCCACTTCGTGCAGGATGGTGCGTGCGCCGACCTCGCAATAGGCACCAAGCCTGGTGTCGTGCAGTTTCGCGGTGGGATCGACGGTTGGCTCTACCGAAAGCATTTTACCGGCCATGCAAGCGTCCCTCGCGGTCTCAAAGGGGTGTCGAGGGTGCACCTCATCGACGGCCTTGATGACAATGTCATGACGAATATGTGACGGTCGCGTGGGTGTGGACGATCGCCGCATCGCAGCGCTAGTGTCACACAACTGAAATATCCAATCGTTAGCGATGTTCCAAGAGTGGGCTCTGGAGCATTGCATGCTGGTGGTGGAAGGTTTGACGTGCCGTTTCGGCACAAAAGCCGCGGTGGACAATGCGTCGTTCTCCATCGCGCCCGGCGGCTTCGTCGGCGTGATAGGCCGCTCCGGCGCCGGCAAATCGACCCTGCTGCGGATGATCAACCGCCTCGCCGAACCATCCGAGGGCCGGATCCTGTTCGAGGGCGTCGACGTCACCGCGCTGCGCGGCAAAGATTTGCGGCGGTGGCGCGCCCGTTCGGCGATGATCTTTCAGCAATTCAACCTGGTCGGCCGGCTCGACGTGCTGACCAACGTATTGATGGGACGGCTCGCCGAAATCCCGTCCTGGCGTTCGCTGGCGCAGGCCTGGCCCGAAGCGGACAAGGCACTGGCGATGTCGGCGCTCGAGCAGTTCGACATGGCCTCGCTCGCAGCCCAGCGCGCCGACCAGCTCTCCGGCGGCCAGCAGCAACGGGTCGCGATCGCACGCGCGCTGGTGCAGGAGCCCGACATCATTCTCGCCGACGAGCCGATCGCTTCGCTCGACCCGCGCAACACGCGGATCGTGATGGACGCGCTGCTGCGCATCAACAAGCATTTCGGCATCACCGTGATCTGCAATCTGCATTCGCTCGATCTGGCGCGGACCTATTGCGACCGCCTGATCGGCATGTCGGCGGGTCGGGTGGTATTCGACGGCGCGCCGGCGACGCTGACCGAACATATCGCGCGCGAGCTTTACGACCTCGAGGCCAATGAAGTCATGGGTGGCGCGCCCGCCCAAGCGCCCGCGGAATCCGGCGTGCCAGAGCTCGGCACCGCCGCCGCGGCCTAAGCTTCGCTTCAGTACAGGGTAGCCGGTTGCAAATCTGCAATCGGCCGATGAGCGTAACCACAACAAGAGGGCACACCATGATCAACCGTCGTATCGTTCTGGCCGGCGCCGCCGCGCTGGCGTTCACTGCTTCCGCCTCCGCCGAGGATTGGAAAGCGAAATATCCGGAAATCACCTTTGCGGTGGTCCCCGCGGAAAACGGCTCGGGCGTTACCGACCGTTACACGCCATTCGTGAATTACCTTGCGAAGGAACTGGGCATCAAGGTCAATTTGCGCGTTGCCAACGACTACGCCGCCGTGATCGAGGGCCAGCGCGCCGGCAACATCCAGATCGGTTATTACGGTCCGGCGTCGTTCGCGCGCGCCCGGGTCACCGGCGTCAAGACCGACGCGTTTGTGATCGACGTCAATGCCGATGGCACCAAGGGCTATTATTCGGTGTTCTACGTGCTCGCCAAGGGCCCCTACCAGAAGCTCGAAGACCTGAAGGGCAAGAACCTCGGTCTGGTCGATCCCAATTCGACATCCGGCAACAACATGCCGCGCTTCAAGATGAACCAGATGGGGGTTGATCCCGATGCCTATTTCTCCAAGGTGATCTTTGCCGGCAGCCACGAGAACGCGGTGCTGGCGCTGGCGCAGGGCACTGTCGATATCGCGGCTAATTGGTGGAACGCAGACGACGATTCCAACCTGACCCGCATGCTGACCAAGAATATGGTCAAGTCGAGCGACGGTACGCCAATGAAGAAAGAGGACTTCCGCATCATCGTGAAGTCGGATCTCATCATCAACTCGCCTTATGCGTTTCTCAGCAGCCTGCCCGAGGACATGAAGGCTGCCATCACGCAGGCGTTCCTGGCAGCGCCTGAGAAGGACAAGGAAGCGTTCAAGAAGCTGTCCGACGGCAAGAACCTGCCCTGGCAGCCGATCACCAATGCCGACTACGACAAAACCATCGAACTGATCAAGTTCGTCGACAATTTACGCAAGAAGGCGTCCTGATCGATCGGTGGCGAAAAGAGCAGGCCGGGTCGGTGCGACCCGGCCTTTTTCCGTTCTCACCCGAGCAGGAATGACAATCGCAGATGGCGAGCGCTGTATCCATTCTTCCAGGCCCGCAACTGGCGGCGCTCAACGACGCCTACCGCAAGGCCGTCGCGAGCAAGCGGCTGCGGATGACGCTGGCGACGGCGGTGTTCTCTGCGTGCCTAATCATTGCGGCGATCGGCGCGGAAGTGAACCTGCGCACGTTCTTCACTCACTTCGGAAATTTCCTCAGCTATTTTGACCGGATATTCACGCTGGAAGACGGAACCAGGGTATGGACCAATATCGGTGAGTGGTTCTGGGGCTGGCGCAAATGGCTCTGGATGCTCGGTGAAACCATCCTGATTAGCTATGTCGGGACCCTGATTGGGGCGGTGCTGGCCTTTGTGCTGAATTTCTTCGCTGCCGAAAATACCTCGCCGGTGCCGTGGTTGCGGTTTGTCATCCGCCGCCTGCTGGAATTCGCCCGCACCGTTCCCGGTATTGTTTTCGCGCTGATTTTCGTCATCGCCTTCGGTCTCGGTCCGACGGCAGGCGTACTGGCGATCGCCATCCACTCCACCGGTGCGCTCGGAAAACTGTTTTCCGAGATCGTCGAGAACGCCGACATGAAGCCGGTCGAGGGCGTGCGCTCGACGGGGGCCAGTTGGCTCTCCTGCATGCGCTTTGCCGTCTTGCCGCAGGTCGCCGCCGGCTATGCCAGCTACGCGCTGCTGCGCTTTGAGATCAACGTCCGCGAAGCATCGGTGATGGGCTTCGTCGGCGCCGGTGGCATCGGGCAGGAACTCGTGGTCGCGATCCGGAAATTCTACTATTCGGACGTCAGTGCGATCCTGGTGTCGATCATCGCCACCGTATTCATCATCGATATCGGCACGGGTTGGATGCGCAGCCGCCTGTTCGGCAGGGAAGCCCGCACATGAGCCAGTTGCCGAAGCCGGATTCGGAGCAGCTACGGGCGAAATATCCCGATGTCTTCGACAGGCCGGCGTCGTCCCGGCTGGCGATGCCGGCGATGATGATCGGCGCCTTTGCGATCTTCATTTTCGGACTGGTCGATCTCGAGTTTTCGCCGGCAAAGCTGATATCGGGTCTCAGCCAACTCGGCTGGATCACACTGATGATGATTCCACCCGATCCCGGTTCGTCACTGCCGCTCTACCTCACAGCACTCGGCGAAACCCTGTCGATTGCGTTGCTCGGCACCACTATCGCAGCCGTACTGGCGCTGCCGGTCAGCCTGCTGGCGGCGCGTAACATCGTTCCCTCTGGTTTCCTGCGCTTTCCCGTCCGTCGCTTGCTGGATTCCATCCGTGGCGTCGATACGCTGATCTGGGCGCTGGTCTGGATCAACGTCGTTGGCCTCGGGCCGTTCGCCGGCGTGCTGGCGATTGCGGTGTCGGATTTCGGCGCGTTCGGCAAATTGTTCTCCGAGGCGATCGAAGCCGCCGACAAGAAACAGGTCGAGGGTATCCGCGCCTCCGGCGGCAACGCACTGCATGAAATACGTTTTGGTCTGATGCCGCAGGTGCTGCCCGTCATCGCCGGGCAGGTGCTCTATTTCATCGAGTCGAACACGCGTTCGGCCACCATCATCGGCATCGTCGGCGCCGGTGGCATCGGCTTGCAGCTGGCCGAACAGATCCGCGTACTGGAATGGCAAAAAGTCTCATTCCTGATCCTGATGATCCTGGTGGCGGTCGCCGCGATCGACTGGATTTCCGGCAAACTGCGGTTCGCGATCATCGGAAAACGTGCGGTCGTTTGACCAGAATTTGTAGGGTGGGCAAACAAAGGCGCGCTCTTCGCGCCGTGCCCACCATTCCCGCGGATGGACTTTGGTGGGCACGCTGCGCTTTGCCCACCCTACAGACCTTCAAGCATTCTCAACGATGAACTCGACGCGCTCGGCGGCAAAGCGCGAGCGTTTTGTGAGCAGCGGCCTGCCGTCGGTATCGACGTCGGTGCTGTCGACCACGAGGACGGGACGTCCGAGCGCGAGGTCGAGTCGGGAAGCGTCGCTGGCGTCGGCGATGGCGGCCGTGATCCGGGTCGATCCGCGACGATAATCGCGCACGCCGTAATGCTCGAGCAGTTTGGTCATCGATCGCACATTGGCGAAGACACGTCCGGCATCGGGAAAGCTTTCGGCGGAAAGCCAGGTTGTGCTGACGCAGATCGGCGTGCGGTCGGCAAGCCGTACCGACTCGATCCGGATCAGCGGTGCGCCGGTCTTCAGGCCCAGTTCCCGCGCCAGCTCGCGCGTTGCAATTTCTTCGGTCGCCTCGATCAATTGACCACGCGGCTCGCGGCCGCCGGCGCCGACGATTTCGGAAAACCGCGTGCGTGAGCGCAAGGGATAGGCGAGGCGCTGCGCCTCGACATAGGTTCCGCTGCCGCGTTCGGCGCGCACCAGTCCGCGCTCGGCGAGTGTCGCAAGCGCGCGGCGCACGGTATGGCGGTTGACGCGGTAGGTTTCGGCGATCTCGGTCTCGCCCGGCAGCTTTTCGCCGGCGGCAAAGCGACCGTCGGCGATGCCGCGCTCGATCCCGTCGGCAACCTGGCGCCACAGCGCCACGCCCGAAGCCGTGTCCTGCATGCTCACGATACCAATATGCCCTTGAGAGCCATCGGAAAAAACAACCCTGATGTCACGAAATGGTCATGGCGTTTCGTTATGAAGTTGTCTATTAGCATAGACAACTTCATTCCGGCAAGGTGGATATGACGGTATCCGAGAACAGCGGTAAACAGGCACAGCGCAAAGCGGCCATGGCGGTGCTGGCGCATTCGGAGCCGGCCGAAATATCGGGCCGTCTCGATGCGATCACGCTTCCACCCCACGAAAACCTGCGCGAGCCCGAAAACGGCCTCGTCATGGTGCGCGGCCGCATCGGCGGCGATGGTGCTCCGTTCAACCTCGGCGAAGCCACGGTGTCGCGCGCAGCGGTGCGGCTTGCGACCGGCGAGATCGGCTTCGGCTACACGCTCGGCCGCGACGGTGCGAAGGCGCGGATGATCGCACTGTGCGACGCCATGGTGCAGTCCGATCAATTCGCCGGCCTCATTGAGACGAAGGTGATCGCGCCGCTGCGCGCGGCAATGGCCGCGAAGCGGAACCGGAAGTCTGCGGAAGCCGCGGCGACGCGGGTCGATTTCTACACCCTGGTACGGGGAGAGGGCTGATGACGACATTTGCCGAACTGCCCGCCGGATTTGCCGACAAGGTGTTGTCGGCGCAATCGACCTTCCGCTCCGTCATGGACGCGATGGCGCGTCCCGGCAGCGTGCAACGCATTGCGGCCCTTTCCGGCACGCCCGATCCGATGATGCGCGGCACGGCTGCGATCGCATTGACCCTGTTCGACCATGACACCCCGGTCTGGCTCGACGTGCGGATGTCGGAGACGTCTCACGTCGCCAAATGGCTGAAGTTCCACACCAGCACGCCGGTGATCGCGGATTCCTCGATCAGCAGCTTCGCCTTGATCGGCGACCCCAAAAACCTTCCGGCGCTCGATCGCTTCGCGTTCGGCAGCAATGAATATCCGGATCGTTCGACGACGCTGATCCTGCAAGTCGAAAGCCTGACGGAGGGCCCTGCGTTCGAGCTGCGCGGGCCGGGCATCGACGGCACCGCAATCCTGCGGGCCTTGCTCCAGCCGCACGATTTGTTCGAGCAGCTTGCCATTAACGTCACCCTGTTTCCGCGCGGCATCGACGTCGTGCTGGTCCATGACGATGCGATTGTCGCGATACCGAGAACCACGCGGCCGTCGGCGAGGGGAGGCTAGGCATGTATGTAGCCGTCAAGGGAGGCGAACGCGCCATCGAGAACGCCCATCGCCTGCTGGCGCATGAGCGGCGCGGCGACCGTGACGTCCCGGAAATCTCGCTTGACCAGATCTCCGAGCAGCTCTCGCTTGGCGTCGACCGCGTCATGACCGAGGGCTCGCTGTACGACCGCGAACTGGCGGCGCTCGCCATCAAGCAGGCGCGCGGCGACATGATCGAGGCGATCTTTCTGGTCCGCGCCTTCCGCGCCACCTTGCCGCGTTTCGGCGCCACCGAGCCGGTCGATACCGGCGCGATGCAGGTGCGGCGGCGGATTTCATCGACGTTCAAGGACATTCCGGGCGGGCAGATCCTCGGGCCGACCTTCGATTACACCCATCGCCTGCTGGACCCGCAGTTGGCGGAGGGGTTTTCACCGGAAGAGCCGATGACGGGTGAGGCGTCGACCGCGCCGACGCCGCGTGTCACCGATATTCTAGGCCGCGATGGCCTGATCGAGCCATCGCCAGAGGCCGCCGCCGATTCCACCGTCGGCGACCTGACGCGCGAGCCGCTCAGTTTTCCGGCGGATCGCGATCTGCGGCTGCAAAACCTGGCGCGCGCCGACGAAGGCTTTCTGCTGGCGCTGGGCTATTCGTCGCAACGCGGCTACGGCCGCAACCATCCGTTCGCCGGCGAAATCCGCTTCGGCGAGGTCGAGGTCGAATTCACAGCCGAGGATGCCGGCTTTGCCGTGCCGCTCGGCGCGATGGCGCTGACCGAATGCCAGATGGTCAACCAGTTCAAGGGCTCGGCGACCGAAGCGCCGTGTTTTACGCGCGGCTATGGGCTCGCCTTCGGGCAAAGCGAACGCAAGACCATGTCGATGGCGCTGGTTGATCGCACGCTGCGCGCCCGCGAACTCGGCGAGGAGGTGATCGCGCCGGCCCAGGACGAAGAGTTCGTGATGTCGCATTCCGATAATGTGCAGGCGACCGGCTTCGTCGAGCACCTCAAGCTGCCGCATTACGTCGACTTCCAGTCCGAACTCGGCCTGCTGCGCAAACTGCGCAAGGAGTTTGCCGAAGCTGCCGAAGTGCCGCCGATGCAGGAGGCCGCGGAATGAACGCGCCGACATATAATTTCGCCTATCTCGACGAACAAACAAAACGGATGATCCGCCGCGCGATCCTGAAAGCGATCGCGATCCCCGGCTATCAGGTGCCGTTCGCCAGTCGCGAAATGCCGATGCCCTATGGCTGGGGTACCGGCGGCGTGCAGGTGACGGCGGCGATCCTGGGGCCTGAGGACGTGCTGAAGGTGATCGACCAGGGTTCCGACGACACCACCAATGCGATCTCGATCCGCAAATTCTTCGGCAAGACCGCCGGCGTTGCGACCACGACCGCAACGGCGGATGCCACTGTAATCCAGACCCGGCACCGGATTCCCGAAGCGCCGCTGCATGGTGGACAAATTCTGGTCTATCAGGTGCCGATCCCGGAGCCGCTTCGGTTCCTCGAGCCGCGCGAGACCGAGACGCGGCGCATGCATGCGCTCGGCGAATACGGCCTGATGCACGTCAAGCTGTACGAGGACATCGCCCGCTTTGGCCACATCGCGACCTCCTATGCCTATCCGGTCAAGGTGAATGCGCGCTATGTGATGGATCCGTCGCCGACGCCGAAATTCGACAATCCGAAGATGGATAATTGTCCGGCGCTGCAATTGTTCGGCGCCGGGCGCGAAAAGCGGATCTATGCAATCCCGCCGCATACGACGGTGGTTTCGCTCGATTTCGAGGATCATCCGTTTACGCGCTACCGGTTCGACGCGCCCTGCGCACTGTGCGGCGCCGACGATTCCTATCTCGATGAAATCGTCACCGACGACAAGGGCGGCCGGATGTTCGTCTGCTCCGATACCGACTATTGCGAGGGCCGCCAATCGGCCGGCCATCGCGGCAGCGAAAGTGTGGCGCCACACAAGGAGATGGCGCATGGCTGAGCCCCAAAGCGTCGCACAGGACAACGATCAGCCGCTGCTGGTCGCTGACGGACTCGGCAAGAATTATGGCCGCCTGACCGCCTGCCGCGACGTCTCCTTTGCGCTCTATCCCGGCGAGGTGCTGGCGGTCGTCGGCGAGTCCGGATCCGGCAAGTCGACGCTCTTGCAATTGCTGTCGGGGCAACTGGCGGCAAGCGCGGGCAATGTGTCGTACCGGATGCGCGACGGCGTGTTGCGCGATCTGGCAGCACTGGGCGAGGCCGAGCGGCGGTTTCTATTCCGAACCGACTGGGGCTATGTGCATCAGGATCCCGCGATGGGCCTGCGGATGGCGGTCTCGGCCGGCGCCAATGTCGGCGAGCGGCTGATGGCGGTCGGCTGGAATCATTATGGCCGTATCCGAGATACCGCCTCGTCCTGGCTGGAGCGGGTCGAGATCGACACCGATCGTATCGACGACGCGCCGCGGACCTATTCCGGCGGCATGCGGCAGCGTTTGCAGATCGCGCGCAACCTCGTCACCGAGCCGCGGCTGGTTTTCATGGACGAGCCGACCGGCGGGCTCGACGTCTCCGTGCAGGCGCGCCTGCTCGACCTGATGCGCAATCTCGTCAGCGAGCTCGGCCTTGCGGCCATTGTCGTCACCCATGACCTCGCGGTGGCGCGACTATTGTCGCACCGGGTGATGGTGATGAAGGGAGGTCGCGTCATCGAAACCGGACTGACCGATCAGGTGCTCGACGATCCCCGCGAACCCTATACCCAACTGCTCGTCTCCTCGATTTTGCCGGCATGAGCTCCCAATGACTGCGATGATCGACATCTCCAACGCCGAAAAGACCTTCACGATGCATTTGCAGGGCGGCGTCGAGCTGCCGGTGGTGCGCGGGGTCTCGTTCCACGTTGAGCCTGGCGAGTGCGTGGTGCTGTCTGGGCCGTCGGGCGCCGGCAAATCCTCGATCCTGAAGATGATCTTCGGCAATTACCGCTGCGATGGCGGCCGGATCGGCATCCGTCATCAGGGCATGGTGATCGACCTTGCCACCGCCGAGCCGCGGCAGGTGCTCAGTGTACGCCGCTCGACCATCGGCTATGTCAGCCAGTTCCTGCGTGCCGTGCCGCGGGTGGCGACGCTGGATGTAGTCGCCGAACCCCTGATTGCGAACGGCATGACACGTCCCGAGGCGCGCGAGAAGGCAGGCTCGCTGTTGCGCCGCCTCAACATCCCCGAACGGCTATGGGCGCTGCCGCCATCGACGTTCTCGGGCGGCGAACAGCAGCGCGTCAACATCGCCCGCGGCTTCATTTCCGATCTGCCGATCCTGCTGCTGGACGAACCCACGGCCTCGCTCGATGCGGCCAATCGCGCCGTCGTGGTCGAACTGATTGACCAGAAGAAACGTCAGGGGGTGGCGATGGTGGCGATCGTCCATGACGACGAGATACGGCATCTGATCGCCGACCGGATCGTGGATGTGACATCGTTTGCTGTCGCCGCATAGGGAAGAGAAGTGAGATGACGAAACACGACACCATTCTCGGCAATGCCATCGTCGTCCTGGCCGATCGCGTGATCGAGCGCGGCTGGGTCGCTGTTGCCGATGGCCGCATTGCCGAATTCGGCGAGGGCGACGCCCCCGGGCGAGCTGAAGACGCCGCCGGCGATCTCATCATGCCCGGCCTGATCGAACTCCACACCGACCATCTCGAAGCGCATTACGTGCCGCGGCCAAAGGTGTTCTGGGATCCGGTGGCGGCGGTCGTTTCCTATGACGGCCAACTCGCCACCTCGGGCATCACCACGGTGCTGGACTCATTGCGGGTCTGGCGCGAAGACGGCGCCGAGGAAGTCGACGGCAGGGCCGGGGTGCTGGCGAAAGCGATCACCTCGGCGCGCGACGAAAACTTGCTGCGCGCCGATCACTTCCTGCATTTGCGCTGTGAAATTCCGATGCCGAGCGTCGTCGAGGAAGCAAAAGAGCTGATCGACCGGCCGGACGTGCGGCTGATGTCGCTGATGGACCACACGCCGGGGCAGCGCCAGTTCCGTGACGCGGTCAAGCTGCGCGCCTATTACCGTGGCAAGGGCGCCGGCATGACCGACGCCGAACTCGACGTGCTGTTCGAGCGGCGTTTTGCCTACCAGAAGGCCTATGCCGCGACCAATATGCGCGCGATCGTAGCCCTGGCGCATCAATATGAAATACCGCTCGCCAGTCACGACGACACGACCGAAGAGAACGTCGTCGATGCCGTTCGAGATCGGGTTTCGGTGGCGGAGTTTCCGACCACGCTGGAAGCCGCGCGCGGCCTGCACCAGGCCGGCATCGGCATCCTGATGGGCGCGCCGAACGTGGTGCGCGGCGGTTCGCATTCCGGCAATATCGCGGCGATCGATCTCGCCCGCGAGGGGCTGCTGGATATCCTGTCGTCCGATTACATCCCGTCGAGCCTGTTGATGGCCGCACTGCAATTGCCGAAGCACGTTCCGGCGATCGACCTTGCCTCTGCCGTGCGGACCGTCACCAAGACGCCGGCCGAAGCCGTGGGCCTTGCGGACCGCGGCGAGATTGCGATCGGCAAGCGCGCCGATCTGATCCGCGTCCACGTTGCCCGCGATATCCCGGTGGTGCGCAGCGTCTGGCGGGAAGGACAGCGTGTGGCATGAGCGAAATACCGACCATAGCCGTCCACCAATCGGTTGCGATCGGGCCGGGCCGGCTGATTTTGGTGGTCGGTCCGAGCGGCGCCGGCAAGGATACGTTGCTTGGGCTTGCAAAGGCGGCTTGCACCGACGACGGCAGCATCGTATTTCCCCGCCGCGTCATCACGCGAGAAGCCTCGGTATCCGAGGACAATGAGGAGGTCAGCCTCGGCACCTTCCAGGAGGCATTGGCGCGTAACGAATACGCCATGCATTGGGAAGCCCATGGCCATCGTTATGCGCTGTCTCGCGCCATCGATGGCGAGATTCGCGCCGGGCATACCGTAGTCGCAAATGTCTCGCGCATGGTGGTCGCGGCGATGCGACAGGCTTACGCCAGCATTCTGGTGGTCTCGATCACGGCGCCGCCGAACGTTCTGGCGGAGCGGTTGGCGATGCGGGGCCGCAGCAGCGATGGCAGGATCGAACACCGACTGCACCGCACTATGGACGAGGCCGCGACGGCGCCGGATATGACCATTGTCAATATCAGTAGTGCTGAGTATCACGCGCGCCAGTTGGTCCGGATCATCAAGGGCGAGCGCTGGGACGATTGAGCGGGGAAGGTAGATGTCTGTCATTGCGACGATCGAGCAACTGGAAGCGATCTACGGTTCCCCCAATGATGCCTCGACCGTCAAGGTTGCGGACCGCGTCACGCCGCCCTATCGTATCCTGATCGAGAAATCGCCGTTTGCGGCGTTGGCTACCTGCGGGCCGGAGGGGCTCGATTGCTCGCCGCGCGGCGATCTGCACGGCTTCGTCCGGATCCATGATGAAAAGACGCTGATGATGCCGGACCGGCGCGGCAACAACCGCTGCGATTCCCTGCGCAATATCGTCAGGGATCCCCGGGTGGCGCTGCTGTTCCTGATTCCGGGCTCCGGCAGCACGCTGCGCGTCAACGGTCGCGCGCATGTTTCCGCCGGTGCCGCGCTGTGCCAGTCGTTCAAGATGGACGGCAAGGCGCCGCGCACGGTCGTCGTCATGAATGTGGAAGAGATCTACTTCCAGTGCGCCCGCGCCATCGTCCGCGCCGACCTCTGGAATCCGGACAAGCGGGTCGATCCCAAAACCTTGCCGACCCCCGGCCAGATCCTTGCCGATATGAGCGACAACAGGGTCGGCGGCGAGAAATACGACCGGGAATGGCCGGAGCGGGCGCGGCAGACGATGTGGTGAGACGACGCCGCAGCTACCCTTGGGCGGCCTGGCAAGCCAGCAGGCGATGCTCTGCCAGCGACATCGCGACCGACGTCAGATAGCCGACCACCGCGAGCAGGATGACGCCGGCGAGCAGGTCGGCCGAGCGGAAGGCGCGTGCCGCGGCACGCAACAAAGAAACATCGAGCGAGGAACCGCCATGGCACGCAAGCTGATCGACATATCCGTTCCCCTGCAAAACGACGTGCCGGCCGATCCGCCGGGCGGCCACCCGACCATCCAGTACATCGATCACCAACAGGGCCTGCCGCGCATGCTGCAATTCTTCGATGGGCTGAAGGCGGAGGATCTGCCGGACGGGCAGGGCTGGGCGGTTGAGCAGGTCCAGCTTTCCACCCACAACGGCACGCATCTGGATGCGCCCTGGCATTTCCATCCCACCATGAACCGGGGCGAGCGGTCATGGACCATCGACGAAGTGCCGCTGGAATGGTGCCTTCAGCCGGGTGTGAAGCTCGACTTCCGGCATTTCGCCGACGGCTATGTCGCGACCGCCGTGGATGTCGAGAACGAACTCAAGCGCATCGGCCACACGCTGTCGCCGCTGGAGATCGTGGTGGTCAACACCAGCGCCGGCGCCAAATATGGCCGGCAGGATTACGTCACCTCGGGCTGCGGCATGGGCTATGAGGCGACGATGTATCTGCTGGAACGCGGCGTCCGGCTGACCGGGATCGACGGCTGGAGCTGGGACGCGCCGTTCGTCCACACCGCAAAGAAATATGCCGAGACAAAGGACGCCAGCCTGATCTGGGAGGGCCATAAGGCCGGCCGCCATATCGGCTATTGCCACATCGAGAAACTGCACAATCTCGAGCAGCTGCCCTCGACCGGCTTCATGGTGTCGTGTTTTCCGGTGAAGATCGAGCGTGCCTCGGCGGGCTGGACCCGGGCGGTGGCCATCCTCGACGGATAGCCTCGATCACCAATAAGAAGAAACGGAAGGATATGCCGTGACCGAATTGCGCAGAGCCCGTTCGCCGGAGTGTTCGACGCCGCGCGCCGGCTCTGCCGGGAGGCGAACGAATAGCCGCAAAACTGGTCGCGGATGATCCCAGCCGGTTCGGCAATTTCGCGATGTTGCCGCTCACCGATGCCGAAGGCAGTTTGCGCGAAATCGACGATGCGATGGATACGTTAAAAGCCGATGGCATCGCCCTGATGACGAGCTATGGCGACAAATGGCTCGGCGATGGCTTGTTCCTGCCTGTCATGGAAGAGCTCAACCGCCGGAACGATGCCGTTCGTGATTGAACGTTTCGTAGACAATCCATTGCCGGAGCCGAAGGCCAAGCCCGCCGTGCCGGATGGTACCTTGGCGCAACTGAAGCGGTTTTATGACGACACCGCGCGGACGTCGAACAAAGCTGCGATGTCGGCGCTATCAGCGATCATCCCGCCGTCGCAGGTCGTGTTCGGAACCGACTCTCCATACCGGACCGGTATCGATCACGTGAAGGGGTTGCGCGAGGCCGGGGTGCTCACGGATGAACAACTCGCGTCGATCGAGCGCGGTACCGCGCTGAAGTTGATTCCGCGACTGGGCGAGTTAGCTGCGGAAGTGTCAAATCCAACTCAAATAAAATCCAACTCAAATAAAAAGGTGTGCCGGTTGCCCGACACACCCATTTCTTGTTTCCCGACCAGGCGTACCTGACGCGGATCAGTCAGATATCAATAATATCTGCAAACGCGAACGCCGTAGGCGTTCCACCAGCAACGGGGACCGCCGCGAACGACGACGCCGCCACCATAGTAGCCATAGCCGCGACCGTAACCACGGCCATAGCCGCGACCCCAGCCGCCGCCACGGCCACCACCGCGCCAAGCTTGCGCCGGCGAGGTCGTTGCACCTACCAGAATGGCAGACGTGCTGGCGACGTAGACGAACAACAAGGCGAGCGCCGCGAGCGCGCGCGTCAGGATATTGTAGCGTTTAGCCATTCTAGAATCTCCCGGTCACTTCCAAAACCACCTGGACTTCTGCACCGTCTCATTTAGTACGCCAGAGAAGGCCTTCGGTTCAGATGAGCTAAGACAATATTTTTACAAAGGTTCTTCCGCCAGTTCAGGACTTTATTGAGAAGGAAAGGTAAGGTCAAGTTACAGTCGGCGCGAGCAAATTCCGGCACTGCGCCGTTCATCTTCGTTCATCTTTCTGAATCTTTCGATTGTGCACTGCCAAAAAAGCGATGGCCATGCCAGCATCTTGAAGTCGACATAGTTTTTTGCGCGCTCGACGATCCCGCCTCAGAGATCCCCGCCTTGAAGAGTACCCATGCCCAAACAACACACGTATGTCCTTGGCCTGAATACCTACGATCATGATGTCAGCGCCTGCCTGCTGCGCGACGGCGCTATCGCCTATGCCATCGCCAAGGAGCGGATCACACGGGTCAAGCACGCACCCGGCTTCTACAAGGAGGTGATCGATTACTGCCTCGATGCCGAAGGCATTACGCTGGACGATGTCGACCTGATTGTCCGCAATTGCTACATCCTGCCGGTCTCGGAGATGGAGGCGCGGCTGGTCTATTTCGACGCGCCGGGTTTTCTTCCCGAGTTCGAACGGGGCGAAGCGTCCAGGCATCCGCTGTATCTGGCAAAGTCGGACAAGGTGGTGACGATCTCCCACCATCTGGCGCACGCCTACAGCGCGTTCGCGGTGTCGCCGTTCGACGAAGGCGTCGTGATGATCGTCGACGGCGTCGGCAGCTATCGGTCCGACGTCATGGAATCCTTTCCGTCCACGGATGTGGCCACGCCGCTCGCGCGCGAATCCGAGAGCTATTACAAATTCAAGGGATCGACTCTGGAATGCCTGAAGAAGGTCTGGATGGAACCAGACCGCGGCTTTCTCAGCGATGAATTCTACAACATGCCGGGGCTCGGCGCGCTGTACAGCCGGGCCTCGACCTATATCTTCGGCGACTGGAATAAATGCGGCGAGCTGATGGGGCTTGCGCCCTATGGCCGCCACGAACAGGTCAAGCATCTGCTCGAGCTCGACAACGGCAAATTGCAGGTGCCGCACTGGACCACCGAGTTCAGGCAACCCTACATTCAGGACGGCAGTAACTGGGAGCGCAGCCCCTCGATGCGGCATTGGGAGGACCTGGCCTGGCGGGTGCAGGATGACACCGAAAACGTGCTGCTCGCCCGCGCAAGGTGGCTGCGTGAAACCACCGGGGCCAAGAACCTGACCATTGCCGGCGGCGTCGCCCTGAACTGCGTGGCGAACGGCCGGGTGGCCCGCGAAGCCGGTTTCGAGAATGTCTGGATCCAGCCGGCGGCGGGTGATGACGGCATCGCGATCGGCTGCGCCTATTATGGCTGGCTCGAAATCCTGAAACAGCGCCGCGGCTTCGTCATGGATCATTCCTATGTCGGCAAGCCCTATAGCGACGGGGATGTCGCCAGGGCGCTCCAGAAGTTTCTGGTGCGGATCCAGATCGAGGCCAAACGCAGCGACAATATCTGCCGCGACACTGCAAAGCTGCTGGCCGACCAGCGCGTGATCGGCTGGTTTCAAGGCGGCTCCGAATTCGGACCCAGGGCGCTCGGTAACCGCAGCCTGCTCGGCGACCCCCGCAAGCCCGAGATGAAGGATATCCTCAACAGCCGCGTCAAGCACCGGCAGGCATTCCGCCCGTTCGCGCCGATCGTGCTGGCCGAACGCATGAAGGAAATTTTTGAGGGCGACGAGGATTCGCCGTTCATGCTGATTGCGAAGCCCGTTCGCAAAGAGTGGCGCGACAAGATTCCTGCGATCGTGCACGTCGATGGCACCGCACGCATTCAGACCGTGCGGGAGGAGACCAATCCGATCCTTTATCGCCTGCTAAAGGAGTTCGACGCGCTGACCGGTGTGCCGGTGCTGATCAACACGTCCTTCAACATCAAGGGTGAGCCGATCGTGGAAACGCCGCGCGACGCGGTGGCCTGCTTCCTGACCACAGGGGTCGATAACCTGATCATCCACGACACGGTGGTGTCGAAGACCGCCATGCACAAGATCGTTGCGCCACTGGTCAATACCTATATGGACGTGGCGACGCTGGTGTCGTCGAGTACGCAGGCAGCCTGAACGGCCGCCGGCGGATATGTCCTGAAGGCCGCGATCAGGCCGCCTTGATCAGGCCGCCTTGGGTGCAGCCGGCTTGGGCAGCGGCTTGTCCTGTCGCTTCGACCAGGAAATGTAATAGGCGACGATGGTCATCAGCGCGATGCCGGTCACGCTGACGAAGATCTGCGCGAACAGCGATCCCGAGCTCATCGACAGTTCGAAATGTCCGACGAACGACAGGAACACGCCGACGCAGAATACGGCGAGCGACTGCTGACCGCAGACCACCAGCGGATCGAACACCTTCCACTCCAGGCCCGGCCAACCCTTCGGCACGAAGCGGATCACCATGATCACGATCACCACGAAGTGCAGGAAGCGGTAGGGCGCCAGATTGGTCTTGTCGTTCGGATTGAAGGTCGAATAGAGCCAGTGCGGGAACATATGCCCGAAGTCCGGGAATTTGCCGGCCATCGTCATAACCAGTCCGAGCAGCAGATAGGCGATGCAGAACCAGAGCGTGGCCGGGTGGTTGATGATCGCCATCGACTTGCGCGCGCCGCCCAGCGCGCACCATGAGCCGAACACGAACAGCACCTGCCAGGCGAACGGGTTGAAGTACCAGGTTCCGGCGGGATAGGCTGGCAGGTTCCAGTCGGTCTGCCGCGCCACCAGCCACAGCACGATCGAGGCGACCATGGTCCAGTTGGGCTGGCGCAGCATCATCCACAGCACCGGCGGAAACAATCCCATCAGCACGATGTAGAGCGGCAGCACGTCAAGATTGACCGGCTTGAACTTCAGGAACAGGCCTTGCCGCAGCGTCTCGGTGGCGTTGTCGACCAGGCCGACGACGTTGAATTCGTTGACCAGTTCGGAATCGCCAAAGCGCAGCGCCAGATAGCTGATCGACGCAATGTAGATCACGAACAGGATGATATGGGCGACATAGAGCTGCCAGACGCGTTTGGTCAGCCGCGTGGCGCCGACGATGAAGCCGCGGTCCAGCATCATCCGGGCATAGACGAACGAGGCGGTGTATCCGGAGATGAAGACGAACAGGTCGGCGGCGTCGCTGAAACCGTAATTGCGGGTGGTGATCCAGTTCACGACATTGTCTGGAATATGATCCAGAAAGATCGCCCAGTTCGCGACCCCGCGAAACAGGTCGAGCCGCAAGTCGCGTCCTTTTTCGGGCAGGGTGGCGTTGATTTTCATGGGTGCCGCTTCGAAGTGATGCTTTCGGGAGGATCGCGCCGCGAGATCAGGCCGCCGGGCGGGCGAAGATTGTCACAGTGCAGCATAATGACTATACCGGTCCGGAAATGGTACATCCGGGATTATGGAATCACCGATCAAATCCCTGAAAGGTGTCTCTATACTATCCCGGCGGCGACCGCCAAACGTCGCCAAATCTTCGGTCAACTAATCTTTGGTCAACAAGTCTTCGGTCAACAAGTCGCATGTCTGATGTCGCATATCTCTGGGGGTCCTACCATCCATGACCGCACGCATTTTTAAGCCCGCCAAAAACGCGATGCAATCGGGGAGGGCCAAGACCCGGGAATGGCAGCTCGACTATGAGCCCGAGCAGCCCCGGGCGATCGAACCCTTGATGGGCTGGACCTCGTCCGGCGACATGAAGCAGCAGCTGACGCTGCATTTCGACACCAAGGAAGATGCCGTTGCCTATTGCGAGCGCAAGGGCATTCCCTACCAGGTGATCGAACCGAAGGATTCCAAGCAGCGGCAGGTCGCCTATGCCGACAATTTCGCGTTCCGGCGCGGCGAACCCTGGACGCATTAGGTTCCGTTTGCGGAGAACGTCCCGGGAATCGGCAACGGCGCATCCTTTGCGATGCCAAGCACCGGAAAGCTTCTGATGGTTCGGACCTCGGGCATGGCAGCAAACTGGCGAAGCTGCTGATGCATCCCCTCGACGTCAGGCGCGACGCATTTAAGTAAAAAGTCCGCTTCGCCCGAGAGGCGCCAGCTCTGCAGGACGAGCGGCAAGGCCGCAATCGAGGCCTCGAACGCTTCCAGTGTCGGCTTGGCCTGGCTCGCCAACTGAATCGATACAAACGATACGACCTCGTAGCCGAGTACCTTCTCGTCGATTGTGGCGCGGATCGCCTTGATGACACCGCGGGCGCGCAGGGACCGCACCCGGCGCAGGCAAGGCGGAAGCGACAAGCCGACCCGACTGGCCAGTTCGTTGATCCGGATGCGTCCATCGTTCTGAAGCTCGGACAATATCTTCAGGTCGATGTCGTCAAGCGCCGGTTGTTCTGTCATGAGAGCCGCGTCCGTGCTTCCTGGTCCGCTGCCACTAGCTAGACCGCAACAACCCGCCGCGCAGGCTTGCGCGGGCTTCGGACAGGGACGCTCACGGCCTGCGGCGAAACCCCCGACAGCACCAGCTTCTCGTGGGTGGCGACGATCGCCTCCTTGCTCAGGCGGCCGCTCGGCCGGTACCAGGCGCAGAGGCCGGTCAGAAGTGCAATGATCGCAAACGTCGCCACCTGGATATCGACGACTTCGAAGACGCCCTCGGAGACGCCCTCGGCGAGAATTCCGGCCAGCCGCTGTTCATAGGCGCTGCGCAGCGCCACGATCGCATGGTAGTTCTTCGGCTCCAGGCTGCGCAGCTCGGAATTGGCGATGAAGACCTCGCGCTTCCGGTTCATGTGGTAGGTGACGTGGAAGGCGACGAAGGCGCGCAGCTTTTCCTCCGGCCCGTTTTTGTCTTCGAGCGCGAGATCGAGCTGGCGAAGCAGCTCGTTGACGTGGTCCTGCACCAGGTCGAACAGCAATTCCTGCTTGGTATTGATATGGTTGTAGAGCGACCCGACCTGGATCCCGACTTCGGCTGCAAGGTCGCGCAGGCTCATCGCCGCGTAGCCATGTTCGAAGATCAGGCGCAGCCCGGCCTTCCGGATCGCCTCCAATGTCTTCGGGCCATATGAGCCGATCGTGCGTGCCATCCGGTTCCTTGGGTTGATCGTAAGTCAAGACGCTTTGGAAAAAGCGCATACAAATATACGAACGACCGTATGTTTATTGCATGAGATACAAGGAATTTCAATGACATAACGGCTCGATTTATCAAGGATTCGCAAAATATGCTGGCTACTTGTGTGACAGTTAAAAAAACGTATGATCGTTTTTTATTTAGGAATGCCAGCAAGACGGCATTTCAAACGGGAGGGTTGCGCTAGGCCGCAGCCCAATGACACCATACGCCAGCTCCAATGCCGGATCGCGGCGCACCAAAAGCAGCTCACAGGCCATGCCGCTTCATTCCACGATCGACCCGACATCCCCAGACTTTGCCCGCAACGCCGAGGTGATGCGCGGCCTCGTCGCCGAGCTTCGCGGAAAACTGAAGGTGGTCGCCGGCGGCGGCGGCGAAACCTCGCGCGCGCGGCATACTTCGCGCGGAAAAATGCTGGCGCGCCAGCGCGTCGACCTGCTGGTTGATCCCGGCACCGCGTTCCTCGAACTGTCGCCGCTGGCCGCCCACGGCCTCTATGGCGGCGATGTCCATTCCGCCAGCGTCATTACCGGAGTGGGGCGGATCTCGGGCCGCGAATGCGTCATCGTCGCCAACGACGCCACCATCAAGGGCGGCACCTATTATCCGATGACGGTGAAGAAGCATCTGCGGGCGCAGGATATCGCGCGGCAGAATAATCTGCCCTGCGTTTATATGGTCGATTCCGGCGGCGCGTTCCTGCCGATGCAGGACGAGATCTTTCCCGACGAACGGCATTTTGGCCGCATCTTCTACAATCAGGCGCAGATGTCGGCACAAGGGATTCCCCAGATCGCCATCGTGATGGGCTCCTGCACCGCCGGCGGCGCCTATGTGCCGGCCATGTCGGACGAGAGCATCATCGTGCGCAATCAAGGCACGATCTTCCTCGGCGGGCCGCCGCTGGTGAAGGCCGCGACCGGCGAGGTGGTTACTGCCGAAGAACTTGGCGGCGCCGACGTGCATTCGCGGCAATCCGGCGTCACCGATCATTACGCGCAGAACGACGCCCATGCGATCGGGATCGCCCGGCGTATCGTTGCCACCCTGAAGCCGCCGACGCGTGCCGCGCTCAACATGCGTGAGCCGCGCGAGCCATTGTTTCCGGCCGAGGAAATCTACGGCGTGGTCTCCGCCGATGGCCGCAAGCCGTTCGACGTCCATGACATCATCGCGCGCCTGGTCGACGGCTCGGAGTTCGACGAGTTCAAGAAGCTCTACGGCCAGACACTGATTTGCGGGTTTGCGCACATCTGGGGCTATCCGGTCGGCATCATCGCCAATAACGGCATCCTGTTCAGCGAGAGCTCGCTGAAGGGCGCGCATTTCATCGAACTGTGCTGCCAGCGGAATATCCCGCTGGTGTTCCTGCAAAATATCACCGGCTTCATGGTTGGCAAGAAATACGAGGCCGGCGGCATCGCGCGCGACGGCGCCAAACTGGTCACGGCGGTGGCGACCGCCGGCGTGCCGAAATTCACCGTGGTGATCGGCGGCTCCTACGGCGCCGGCAATTACGGCATGTCGGGCCGCGCCTACAGCCCGCGCTTCCTCTGGATGTGGCCGAACGCCCGCATCTCTGTGATGGGCGGCGAGCAGGCCTCGATGGTTCTGGCCCAGGTGCGGCGCGACGGTATCGAGGCCAAGGGCGACACCTGGTCGGCCGAAGAGGATGAAAAGTTCCGTGCGCCCATTCGAGCCCAGTATGAGAGCCAGGGCAGCCCCTATTACGCCACCGCGCGGCTTTGGGATGACGGGGTGATCGATCCCGCGGACACCCGGCTGGTGCTCGGCCTTGGGCTGTCTGCGGCGGCGAACGCGCCGATCGAGCCGACCAAGTTCGGCCTGTTCAGGATGTGATGCAGGATCTGATGCAAGGTTTGATGATGGACCGCTCGAAACTATACCGGCGTTTTCGCACGCTGCTGATTGCCAACCGCGGCGAGATCGCATGCCGCGTGATCCGCTCCGCGCGCGCCATGGGGCTGCGCACCGTTGCGGTCTATTCCGAGGCCGACCGCGACGCTATGCATGTCGCCATGGCCGACGAGGCCGTGCTGCTGGGGCCGGCGCGGGCACGCGACAGCTATCTTAACATCGAGCGCGTCATTGATGCCGCACGCCAATCAGGGGCCGAAGCCGTGCATCCCGGCTACGGGTTTCTCTCGGAAAACGCCGAATTCGCGCAAGCCTGCCTCGACGCCGGCCTGGTGTTCGTAGGCCCCACCGCCGCCATGATGACAGCGATGGGCTCGAAATCCGGCTCGAAAGCGCTGATGGAAAAAGCCGGCGTGCCGCTGGTGCCCGGCTATCACGGCGAGGCGCAGGACGAGGCAGTTCTGGCCAACGCTGCCGACAAGATCGGCTTCCCGGTGCTGGTCAAGGCGTCCGCTGGCGGCGGCGGCCGCGGCATGCGTGTGGTGAATTCGGCCGCCGAGCTTGCGGCGGCGATTACAAGCGCCAAACGTGAGGCCAAGGCGGCGTTCGGCGACGACCGCATGCTGATCGAGAAATTCGTCCTGAACCCGCGCCACATCGAGGTCCAGATCATCGGCGACAGCCACGGCAATCTGCTGTCGCTGTTCGAGCGCGAATGCACGTTGCAGCGGCGGCACCAGAAGGTGATCGAAGAGGCGCCGTCGCCGACGCTCGACGCGACCCAGCGCGAGGCGGTCTGTGCTGCGGCGCGCAAGGCGGCAGGTGCCGTCAATTATGTCGGTGCGGGCACCATCGAGTTCGTCTCCGACGGCAAGAACGTGTTCTTCATCGAGATGAACACGCGCCTTCAGGTCGAACATCCCGTCACCGAGCTGATCACCGGCGTCGATCTGGTGGAATGGCAGTTGCGGGTGGCGTTCGGCGAAAAGCTGCCGCTGGCGCAGGACGAGATCAGATTGAGCGGCCATGCCATCGAGGCGCGGGTCTATGCGGAAAATCCGCAGAAGAATTTCATGCCCTCGGTTGGCTGGATCAAGACCTGGCGGACGCCCGATGCTGTCGACGGCCTGCGGATCGATGCCGGCTATCGCTCCGGCGATGCGGTGTCGCCCTATTATGACGCCATGCTGGCCAAGGTGATCGCATGGGCGCCGACCCGTCAGGCGGCGATCGAAAGGCTCAACCGCGGGCTCGAGGAAACCGACGTTCGCGGCATCGTCACCAACATTCCGTTCCTGTCGGCGCTGGTGACCCATCCGCAAGTGCGCGCCAACACAATCGACACGGGCTTCATCGAACGCGAGTTGAAGGCGCTGACGGAGACGTCGCCGCCGGCCGGCGAACTCGAACTCTGCGCGGCGGTGGCGGCTATTATCGTCGAAGAACGGCAGGCCGCCAAGAAGGAGGCACGTTCACCTTGGCAAGCCTTTGGCTGGCAACCGGTCGGTCTACGGCAGCGCGAGTTTGAGTTCCGTCAGGGGCAGGGCGCCGAGCAGGAGGTGATCCTGAGCTACGGCAACGGGCCATCGACCCTGTCGATCGGCGACCGCGAATTCGTCTTCACGACCGCCGCCGCCGAGGATGGCGGTTTCGACCTGACACTCGACGGGATGAAGTCCCAAGTCGTCGCCGTCATCGAGGGGCATGAACTCTATCTGCGCACCCGCAACGGCCGCTTCGACCTGCATTGGGTCGATCCGTTCGGCGGCGAGACCGAGGAGCAGGTCGGCGAGGACAAGATCGTGGCGCCGTTGCCGGGCACGGTGGTGGCGTTGCTGGCCGAGGAGGGCGCGACGCTGGAAAAGGGTGCCCCGATCCTGACGCTGGAAGTCATGAAGATGGAACAGACGCTGTGCGCGCCCTATGCGGGCGTGCTGAAGAAGATCAAATGCAAGGTCGGCGATATCGTCGGAGAGGGCGTCGAGCTCGCTGAAGTCGAGCCGGCCGCTTCCTGATGAGCGACACGGTCCGCATCGTCGAAGTTGGTCCGCGTGACGGACTGCAAAACGAGAAGACGCCGATCGGCGTGCCTGATCGGATCGCCTTCATCGAAGCGTTGATCGGCGCCGGCCTGTATACCGTCGAGGTCGGCGCCTTCGTGTCGCCCAAGGCGATCCCGCAGATGGTTGGTTCCGACCAGGTGCTGCGCGGCGTCAGCCACACCGCAGGCGCCGAATTCCACGTGCTGGTGCCGAACGAGAAGGGCTATGAGGCCTCGCAGGCCGCGGGCGCCAAGGTGATCGCCGTGTTCGCCTCGGCCTCGGAAGGATTTTCACGCGCCAATATCAATTGCTCGGTGGCGGAATCGATTCTGCGCTTCAAGCCGGTGCTGGCGCGCGCCAAGGCCGATGGCATCAGGGTGCGCGGCTACATCTCCTGTGTGCTCGGCTGTCCCTTCGACGGCGAGGTGAAACCGCAGGCGGTCGTGGACGTCGCCAAGGCGCTGTGGGACCTCGGCTGCTACGAGGTATCGCTCGGCGACACCATCGGCGTCGGCACGCCCTTGAAGGCGCGGCAATTGTTGCGCGCGGTGGCCGGCACCGTGCCGTTGGCAAAGCTCGCGATGCATTTCCACGACACCTACGGACAGGCACTGGCCAATCTCTATGCGGGATTGGAGGAGGGCGCCCGCGTGATCGATTCCGCCGCCGGCGGCCTTGGCGGGTGTCCCTATGCGCCGGGCGCCACCGGCAACGTCGCCACCGAGGATGTGGTCTACATGCTCGAGGGGCTGGGCACGAAAACCGGCGTGGATATGCCGAAGCTGCTGGCTGCGACCAATACGGTCAGCCAATTGATCGGGCGACCGCCGGTCAGTCGCGTGGCGTCGGCGTTGAACGCGAAAAAGCGAGCGGCGAAGTAGCCGCTACCGTCCCCCGTCCGGTCCCATCACCAGATTGGGCAGGCCGGTCGAGATCTCCGGGAAGAAGCACAGCAGCAGCACCGCCAGCATCATCAGCAGCACGAACGGCAGTGTGCCCCAGATCACTTCGCCCAAGGGGATGTCCGGCGCAACGTTGCGGATGACGAAGATATTCAATCCGACCGGCGGGTGGATCAGGCCCATCTCCATCACGATGGTCATGACGACGCCGAACCAGATGATGTCGAAATTGGCGGCGCGCAGTGGCGGCAGGATGATCGGGGCGGTCATCAGGATGATCGACACCGGCGGCAGGAAGAAGCCGAGCACGACCACCATGACCAGGATCGCGAACAGTAATTCCCAGCGCGGCAGATGCATCGCGACGATGGCTTCGGCCGCCGATTGCGAGATGTGCAGATAGCTCATTACATAGGAATAAAGCAGGGACATGCCGATGATCATCATCAGCATGGTGGAATCGCGGATGGTGGATTTCAGGATCGGTGCCAGATCGCCCGGCCGCCAGACGCTGTAGATCGCCGCAATCAACACCAGCGCCAACAGTCCGCCGAGGCCTGCGGTTTCCGACGGCGTGGCGTAGCCGCCATAGAGCGCGATCATGACGCCGGTCAGCAGCAACACGAAGGGCAGCACGCGCGGCAGCACGTTGAAGCGCTCGGACATGGTGAAATCGTCGCGCTTGAGGATCGCCGCATCCGCGCCCGTCGCATCGTACAGCGCCTTCGCTGCGGCATATTCCTTGCGAAAACGGAACACCGCGTAGATGCCGAACAGCGTCACCAGCAGGAGGCCGGGCCCGATGCCGGCAAGGAACAGCCGGCCGAGCGACTTTTCGGCCGCCACCGCAAACAGGATCATGGTGATCGACGGCGGCAGCAGGATGCCGAGCGTGCCGCCGGCGGCGATGATCCCGGCGGCAAAACCGCCGGAATAGCCGCGCTTGCGCATTTCCGGAATGCCGGCCGAGCCGATCGCCGAACAGGTCGCCGGCGAGGAGCCCGCCATCGCCGCGAACAGCGCGCAGGCGAATACATTGGCGACGCCGAGCCCGCCGGGCACCCGATGCAGCCAGGCATGCAGCGCCGAGTAGAGATCCTGGCCGGCATTGGACTTGCCGATGGCGGCGCCCTTGAGAATGAACAGCGGGATCGACAACAGCGTGATCGAGGCCATTTCCTCGTAGACATTCTGCGTCACGGTATCGAGCGAGGCCGCCGGCATGTAGATCGCCATGAAGACGACCGCAACCGCACCCAACGCAAACGCAATGGGCATGCCGGAAAACATCGCAAGCAGGGTTGCAAGACCGTAGCTGATCCCGATTCCGAGTACGCTCATCGGCGCGCCGTTCCGGCAAGCGGGATCATGATTTGCAGCAGGATTTGCGCGCACAATAGTGTCATGCCCGATGCCATCAGCACATAGGGGATGGCGAGCGGCGGCGACCACATCGAGTTCGAGACCTGGCCGTCGACCCAGGCCTCATGCGCCAGCGTCCAGGATTTCCAAGCGAAGAACGCACAGAACAGCAGGCTTGCGACATCGACCAGCCAGAGCCGGATGCGGTTGGCGCGCGGCGACAACAGGCCGACAAAGGCCTCGATGCCGATATGGCCGCGCTGACCCTGCACATAGGCCGCCGTCATGAAGGTGGCGCCGACCAGGAGAAACACCGCCGCCTCGTCCTGCCAGTAATTCGGGCTGTGGAACAGGGCGCGGCCGAGCACGCTGTAGCTCAGGATCACGCAGGCCGCGACCAGGGCGATGGCGGCGAACACCACGATGACGTTGTTGCAGAACGCCAGCGCACGTCCAAGACCCGCCACGAGCGCGTTGCCAGTGGCAGGATCGGTGCGGTCGATTTGATCCGGAAGCGGACCATGCATCATGCGGAGATGTCGCTCGCGAGCTTCAGCAGATTGGCTGACGCCGTCGTCTTAGCACTATAGTCCTTCCACGCGGTATCGCGCGCAATTTCGCGCCACTTGCCGACGATGGCCGCATCCAGCGCGCTGACCCTGGCGCCGGCCTTCTCATAGACCTTGGCGACCTCGACATCGTCGTCCTGCGCGCCTTTCTTGCCGAAGGCCTCCAGTTCGGTGCCGACAGCCATGATGATGTCCTGCTGGTTCTTCGGCAGCTTGTCGAAGATCGCCTTCGACATCATCAAGGGCTCCAGCATGAACCAATAGGAGGCGCCGGCGCCCGAGGTGAGGGACTTGGCGACCTCTTCCAGGCGGAACGAGATCAGGCTGGTGGAGGAGGTGATGCCGGCATCGCAGGCGCCGGTCTGCATCGCCGCATAGAGTTCGTTGGAGGGGACGGACAGCACGGCCGCGCCTGCGGCCTGCAACACCATGTCCATCTCGCGCGAGCCGCCGCGGACCTTGAGGCCTTTGGCGTCTTCGGGGGCGACGATCGGCCTGGAGCGGCTGGCGACGCCGCCGGCCTGCCACACCCAGCTCAGGAGCAGGATGCCCTTGTCGGCCAGGAAATCGGTCAGCGCCTTGCCAACCGGCTCCTTCTTCCAGCGCAGACCCTGCTCGTAGGTCGAGACCAGTCCGGGCATCAGGCCGATATTGGTTTCCGGCAATTCGCCGCCGGCATAGGGAAGGGGATAAAGGCTGATATCGAGCGCGCCTTTGCGCATCGCCGAGAATTGGGCGTTGGTCTTGATCAGCGAGGAGTTTGGATAGACTTCGGCAGCAATTTCGCCGCCGCTGCGTTTGGCGACCTCTTGGGCGAACATCCGGCACAGGCGATCGCGGAAATCGCCCTTGTCGATGGTGCCGCCGGGAAATTGATGCGAGACCTTCAGCGTCGTTGCGGCATGGGCGCTGCCCGTGCCAAAGCGCAGGATCGCCGGCGCGGCAAGTGCGGATGCGAGGACATGGCGGCGTGTGAGCATGATTTCTCCCCTGAATTCTGTTCTTGAGCGGCGCATTCACGACCGGCTTTGAGCGCAGTCTAGCCGGTCTTGGCCCGAAGTTTCTCTCATCTGATAGTTCGAGGCCGTCGGATAGGTCGAGGCGATGCGCGGCGGCAAGTCTCGAGTGGCAGGTGCTGTTTCACGTCCCTGTTGTTGCTGCGTCGCACACGTCTGAACGGGAACGGCTTCGCAGAAGACTCCGTCAACAATGCGTCCAAATCCGGTCGCTGCGGGATCGGTCGCCGTCGGCTCGCCGGCCGGTTGCAATCAATGCGTTATGCCCGACAAGATGGCTAAGCACGAAGGCATGACGAAGAAGGACACGATGAGAAAAGACGACGGCATGAAGCTGAGCGTCACTTTGCGTTCAAGCAGGCTCGTCTCGCGCAGAGGCGGGCCTGCATTTGATTTTGCAGCCGCGGACTGCCCGCGCGGGACGACCCGCGTTATTTCTTCTTGCCTTTGCCGCCCTTGCGGGCCGCGTACCGTGCATCGCGCTTGGCCTTGGCTTCGGCCTCGAGGGCTAGCTGTCTGGCAGCCTCTTCCTCTTTCTGGCGGGCGAGCTCGGCGGCAGCTGCTGCCGCCGCTTCGGCTTCGCGTGCCGTCTGCTCGGCCTTGGCGGCCTCGCGGGCTTCGCGGGCTTTGGCGCGGGCGGCGGCCTGCGCCTCGCGCTCGGCCTGGCGCTGCTTCACCTCGGGATCATCAGGCCCGGGCGCGGCCTTGAACTTGTTGAGGATGTTCTGCTTGGCTTGCTGCGCGGCCTTCTGGCGGTCCGCGAAGCTTGGTTCCTTGAATCCACTCATAAAAGAGGCCTTGTCGTTTTCATTTTTGGTTGTGAAACGCGGGATCGGGCGGTTTGGCGCTTCTGTTAAGTGAACCGGGGACAGAATACCAGCGTCGAAGGAGGGCAAACAGGGAGATTTCCGTGAACGGCAAATGGCCCAAAGTGATGCTGATGAGCGCTGCGACGGCGGCCTGGCTGATTTACGACATGGCAAGCGCCACCGAAGTGCCAAGGCAGGCGGTTGCGGTCCTGCAATACTGCCTATTGGCCGGCGCGTTGATCGGGCTGGTCCGCTCGGTGGTGATGGCCGCATCGGAGAAATGACGGCGACCGGCTGGGCTTACGCCGGTCCGGTTCCAGTGCGTGATCTCAGGGCTTCGGGCCAAGCGATCTGTTAAGTGCTCAATCGGGCCTGAAATTGTCGCGGCGCCCGCCGGGTCCGAGAATTTTGGCAACGGTTATGGCCGTCATCGCAACGCGATCGGAGGTCTGCTGGGCCTCGAGCCGGTCCCGCGCGCCCTCCTTGATCATGAGATCGATGAGTTCGAGTCGCTTGGCATCGTCGGTGGCTTCCGCCAGCAGTTCTTTATAACGTTGGTAGTCGTAGCCCGTTTCCGGCTTACTCATGGCACGCCCCGCACACGCGCTTGTCCCGAACGACAAGTGTCGATCAACGTCCGTGCGCGCGCAACGGATTTACGAGACTTATACCCGCGCTGAGCATTTTATCCCGCGAGTGTTGCAGAATTGATCCGCCGTGGCGCGTGCGTAAGCGACATCGGCTGACGTCGGCAAACGGCGCGGCGCGAACCGGGCGCGACAATATGGCCCGAAGCATTGTGACGACGATCACAATGGGTGAGGCGCCGCGGTCCTATGGTGGGGGCTTCACAGGAGTGACCGCCATGGCCCGCAATTGGTGGACCGCCAAGAACCTGGTTTTCGTCGCTGCGATCGTGTCGCTCGCCTGCGTCGCGGCCGTCTTCGCCGTCGGGCTTGCCCATCCGGAGCCGGTCTCCAGCGCGGCCCTTGGCCCGGATTGGCAATGCAGCCGGCTGGCGTTTGTCTGGACCACCTGTACCAGACTGACGCGTGCCGGGGCGGCTTCGGTTCGCGTGGTCAGGGAACCGGCATGTCCGCGAGGGCGGTCATAGCCCGCGTAGCCGACGCCATATCCCGCGCCGCTGGGAGAGTTCCTTAACCGCCAGCCGCTATGGTCGGTGCAATCGCAGATAGCCCAACAGGCTCCCGCGAGAAGTCATGCGTAAAGAAGCCCGCCGTCTCAACCCGGCGGGCTTTTCGCGGAGGGGTCGTCGATGTCGCTGTCTTCAGCCAAGAATTATGCGCTTCGTGCAGAGCGGTCGCAGGACGCCAAGGAAGCTGCCGACCTTCTGGCGAAGGCGATCCTGGAATTGGTGGCATCGATCGAAGCGACCGACGCGAAAGTAAAGAAGATCAACAAGTCGGGTTGACGAGCGGGTTTTCCGGCCGCTGCTGGCGCATAGAGCCGAAAGCGCTATTGTTTGCGCACGGATTTCAGCAGGGCGATGTCAATGGTCAAACGTATTGCGGTCGATAGATGCTGCGGCGTGATTGTCGACTACCAGGATTTCTTCCTGTCGCAACTGGAGGCCCGTTCCCGCTACCGCCTGCAGGCGAACACGTTAAATTTCGCCCGTCTGCTCAATTATCTCCAGATTCCGATGATCGCGACGATGGAGCGACCGGTCGACATCAAGGGGGCCGTGCCTGATGACATCAAACATCATCTCGGCAGCAGCGGAAAGGTGTTCGAGAAGGACTTCTTCGACCTCACCAAGGAGAAGCCGATCCGCGCCCATCTGAAACGGCTGAAGAAGACCCAAGCCATCGTTGCCGGTTGCGAGACCGACGTGTGCGTCCTGCAATCCTGCCTCGGGCTCCTCGAACTGGGTTTTGAGGTCTTTGCCGTCGAGGAATTGCTGTTTTCGTCGGCGCGCGATGTCGATGCCACCTTGATGCGGCTGAGATCCGAGGGCGTGACCATGCTGTCTTACAAGACGCTGTTCTTCGAACTGACCGAAGCCGTGACGGGTGGACCGCACGCAGAAAAGATGATCGCCGCATTCGGCGAGTTCCCGGACGATCTGCCGGAGGAGGCGGTGGCCTGAGCGGGAGGTGAGGGACGCTCGATCCCGGCACCGCAGGGCCTGGACACAAAATTGCGAAAACAACCCCATGCAAAGTAGACCGGGGGCCCGGCTCGCAGCAGTCGTGCTGCGCTGCGTGTGCCTGCGCGAGCCGTGGGGGCAAGTCTGGTATTGGCTCTATCGAGCCTGCCGCAGGTTCATCCCGGCGGGTTTCGCTTGCGGTAGATGGCCAGACCGACCTAGGTTGTCGATCTCGATCAAAACAGGGAGTGCAGACGTGGCGACAGGTACTGTGAAGTGGTTCAACCCGGCCAAAGGATTTGGGTTCATTCAACCCGACAGCGGCGGCAAAGATGTCTTCGTGCACATTTCGGCCGTTGAGAAAGCCGGACTCAGCTCCCTCAATGAAGGCGCCAAGGTGAGCTACGAAGAGAAGGAAAACCGCG
>Ga0307516_10001161_pt1 | contig 36862 bp, 34 predicted proteins | sample 19_EM_MG_FD_203310 | JGI IMG/M metagenome (GOLD analysis project Ga0307516, IMG submission 203310) | Populus trichocarpa ectomycorrhiza microbial communities from riparian zone in the Pacific Northwest, United States - 19_EM | ecosystem: Host-associated > Plants > Roots > Unclassified | place... | reverse complement strand
CAGGCCTGGGCGGATGGCAAAGGAAAGCTTGCAACGTGCCGCCATCGCGCGGACAGCGGCGGGGAAACGGTCAAAAATGTACGCCGCCATAGTCTAGATAGGCTTCATGCGAGTATGATAAAACAAACAAAAACATCACATCTTCGTGGGACAGGCCTGGGCGGAGGGCAAAGGGGTGCTTGCAACGAGCCGCCACTGCGCGGACAGCGGACAGGAAACGGACTGTATATATCCTCGCCATGATCTCCATAGGTCGCATGCGAGTAATGAATAAACAAAAAAAAAAAGCCTGCCGATGCCATGAAGGAGGGCGTGGGCAAGAACAGCGGTAGTTCCTCCCCGGCGCCCGAGCCTTCCGCAGCACCCAGCTCCTCCGCCTCCGCTTCCTGTTCCTCTTCCCGCTCCTGGCGCTCCCGGAGCTCCCATTCTGACGTCTGGCTTCCGGCGCCGTCTTCTTCCACCGGTGGCACCAGCCTTCCCACATCCGTTGCGGTGAGGAAGTCCAGCACTGCCTTTCCGCACCTCTTGTCGGCAAGTAGGTCCCGGATCTTCCACCGGCTCTTCCACCTTCCCGTCTCCTTCTGTACCTCCGCCAAAAGCACCTTTTGCTGCACCTTCCATTCCGGGCACACCTTGAAGAGGCGGTCTCTCGTTTGCGAGGGGCACTTGCACCACCAGCACTGGGCATTAGGGTGGACCTTGGCCCAGTGAAGGTACTGTCTGATCCGGGCGTGGCCCGTCTTCAGCTGGTAGAACCTTGAGGCGAGCCTCTTGGTGGTGTCGGCTACCACGCTACCACGCTATCGGGCTTCTGGCTCTTCACCACGCGGTACTTTGCCTTGGAGATGCGCCCCCCGGCCTATGACCGCGCCTCCGCCCACTTCTTCTCTGAGATTTCCCGCTTGAGGCTTGCTAGGGATCGTGGGAGCGGCCCTGGGTTCTCCACCCCGCGGGTGCTGGGCTTCTCCGCTGCAATCTTCGCCCATTCGTCGGCCTTGTCGTTGCCGGCTATGCCCTTGTGAGCCGGGCACCACCGGATCTCAATGGAGACGCCCGGCCTGGCCCTGCGCAGCACGGCGATGTGTTTCCGCGCCCGGATTGCGTATTGCTGTCCAGGGCCAGGTTCCTCCGATGCCATGCGTCTGATGGCCGCTTGCGCATCCGTGAAGATTGTCACCCGGTCCGGGACATATCCTCCTGATACCGATTCCAGCGCGCGGGTAAGAGCGGCGCACTCCGCATCGTAGGCTCCCTGGTTGTGGCCCATGTGGCACTTGATGCCCTCCCAGGTCTGTCCGTTCTTCCACACCACCGCGTATCCGGTAGCCCCGTCCTCCATCCGCGACCCATCGGTAAACATTGTCAGTCCAGGCCGGGCCCTCTCTGCCTCGGCCGTTGCCTCGGCTTCCTCCTCTTGCAGCAGTTCCGCGTCAAAGGCCTCCTCCTCTAGCAACACCGCCCCCTCTGTTTGCAGCATTTGTGAGCCGGCGCCCGATTTGGGTTGGGGCTCCCACCACCTCCCGTGCCTGGTCTTCCTGCGGTAAGGGAAGAAGCAATGTGGGGCGCCGGGATTTGAAGAGCAACCGTCAGTTGATGGGGCGACGGATATCCTTATACCGTGCCGTCGCCTCTCTTCTCTTCTTCTCCACGCAACCACCAGTCGCTCAGTCGTTTGTCAGCTCGCCGCTCGCCATTCACTTGCTCATCGCTTGCCGCTCACGACTTCGTCAGTTCATCCGTTACACTTGGAGCCTGCCTGCCCTGTCACAATGACGGTGCAGAGGGTGACCGATTCCCTGTGACATTCGGTTTTTTTTTGTTTATTCATTACTCGCATGCGACCTAGGGAGATCATGGCGAGGCTACTTACAGTCCGTTTCCTCCTGTGACATTCGGCGCGGCCATGCGATTGCTGTCATCCAAGGATTCCGCGTTGCTGCGAACGAAGGCCCTCAGAGCCCAGCTCGTGACCTTGTCTCCCATAACCTTACCGTCGCTACATATAGCGGAGCTGTCGTATAAATCAACTTGACCGAACACGCTTCGTTACCTAAACGCTATGTATCCTGTCCGTTGTATTGTACGTCTAACCAGAACTGGTGGCTTCGTTGTGAAGCACTAGCAGCTTTCGTAACCGCAGATACGTCATATTTGCGGGTGTGGCGAGATCCGTGGTCAAATACAGTAGATCCCGGTTTAGCCCACCAGACAAGCGCAGTGCGGAAGAGGTCCAGGACTGCACAGGTGAGGTCGAGGGCCACTACGAGACTGAATCTCAGAGTATGGCTGTGATCTGGGCGGGGAAATCCAGGCCGCTGATGGTGCCGCTCGCGCCGTTCCCCTCACACTCGCAGCCAAAGATCGAAATGGCCTCTTAGGGCTTGAGAGGTTTTGCTCTACGCTGGTCCGGCTTTGGAACAGCAACTGGCGAAGGCCTGCTTCCGATTCATCGAGTGCTTATCAGATCATATATCCTGTTGCATCCACGCCATACCGAACCCTTCAGTTCCCTCCCTTCGCCAGCATCCGAGTACTCGGAGAACATTGAACAGCGGACCTCCTAAGGGAGCTGTCGAGGTTCTCTCCCGCTCTGCCACCGAAGGGATGGATCGTCACCCAGATGGGGCTCGGCAGGTCATCAGGTTCTGTATCACCTGGCGAAAGGTCTTCCTCCTCGTACGATACAGGTTCATCTCCCCCCAACCGAAGCGACTCCTGCATTCGCCTCGCAGTTCCTTGTGTTCTCCAGCACTCTCCAGATCCTCCTGCGATATGAGGACCTTCCGTAGGTCCAGCGGGAGAGAAACCAGGAGAGCAACTGGGCGTTGTAGTAGGACCTCCTCTTTGCTACCGCACCGGCTACATCAAACTTCCATTGAGCCCGCGCTACTATCACCACCTCCACCTCACGGCTGTGTGTCACGGCATCGGCATCGGCATCGTCACCCGGTTCCCCACTACGGCACCTACCTCATACTTCCTTGGCGGTCTCGCGCTCCAGCGCGAATTTTGCACCTCCACTTGACACCAACCTCCCTTCCTACGTTGAAATGGGTCCCCATGATACACGCTGCAGCCCAAGGGTGACCAGAAGGAGGGGGTCTACCCCCCTCCCAACACATGAGGTCTTCGGGCATGGGATTTGAGGCAGGTGAAAAACCAACCGACAGGCTCGCACTTGCACAGTGTTGGCTTCGGTCTCACTTCCTTGATGTCGTCTAGCAAGTTGACAGGACAGCTTTGGCCTTCAACATACCTTCGGGGCACAACAGGGCGGGTTGGTTTCTCCCACGTTAAAGGAAAAGAAGCAAGGCGCCGTCGGCTGAATGATGCCCAACCCCTGCTGGCGACGCGAAACAGGCAAGTTCAAACTTGCGAGGCATGATTGTATTTCCCCTGAAGAAGGCCACCCTCGGAGGGGCTTTACGGCCCCGAGAAGACAGAGATGGGTGTCGGTCCAGAAAGATCTGGTGATGACACGAGGATTGAGCTGAACCTTAACAGACTCTCGGGTGCTGGCCTGCAGAACTGCACCACCTGCCCCTCGGGACCGGGGTTTCCACAAGAATACGAAGCATATCCACCTGCGATACCACTACATCCGCCAACAAGTTGAGCTTGGGGAGCTGACAATTGAGTGGAGGAGCGGGTAAGCAAAAGAAATCCGATATGTTGACAAAGTCGTGCCCGCACCAGCTCTCACTCGAGCTGCCAGCGCAGTCATGAATGGGCCGTGAATGGGATTCCGCAGAAGATGGTGCAGGGCGAGCACCTCAGCAAGGGGAAGTGTTGAAGGTGTGCTGAGGCGCCGGGACGAAGGCTGGCGAAGCGGGGAAAAGCCGGCGAAGCAGAGGGGGAAGGTTAGAGAAGGGGAAGGAGGAAGTAACAGGGTGGAGAGAATTCAGGGTTCGTTGTTTTAGGGGGCAATGGGAGATCTATATGCGGCAGATAGCTGTAGCTAGAACGACAAAAATCTCAAGCGGCAGTTCACACTCGTGAAGTTCACAAATCATCGTCCGTGATCAACAAACACAAAAAAACACGATCTTCAAATGAACTACAAAATACCGTCAGACATTGTATAGGCTCGCCGATCCTCTACTTCGTGCCACTCATGGCCACCTCATCGCCAATCCCACTATCAATATCGTCGCCATCAACGACTTCCATCCCCCCACGGTGTCGTCACGACCATTACCGCCTATGCCACTTCCACACGTACCTTCTCATCCAACTTCGTTGCAGTTTCCGGCATCAACCATTTCCTCCATTTCTTATCCAGTAAGCGTTTGGAGGACAGGTTGCTCGTAAGGATATTCGCTTTTGGTTGTGAGAGTGCGTTGAGATAGGCCTGGGCGGAGGGCAAAGGGGAGTTTGTAACGTGCGCCATCGTGCGGACAGCGGACGAGAACTGGTCAAAATGTACGCCGCAATAGTCTCTATTGGCTAAATGCGAGTATGAATAAACAAAAACAAAATTCCGTCTTAGCTTCCGTCCACACACTTCTTGATGGGCTCAATGGCATCGTCGACTCTCTCTCCCATACTTCTTCCAAGAAGGGTTTTCTGCGCATCATCAAGAAGGAGGCTGCAGAGCTGATGCAACATCGTCATTATTTCCTCCCGACTTCGGCCTTCATGATTGATATCCGGTTCTTTCTCGGGTTGGTTTCTTGTCCCTGTCCGATCGCAGGCCACGGCCCTTCTTCCGACGCTGATAGGTACCCCTAGTTTGAATAAGCCTCGTGACCAGAACGTAGCCAGCTGAATGTTCTTACCTCCTCTAATCAATTTGAATTGTCTCGCTGTAGCACGGTTGACAGGTAACTTCTCCAAGTTGGCAAGAATCTGCTTCAAGGAGAAGTTCGATCGTTGCTCCGGATAACGGGCGAAGGTTTTCGACGGGATATCCATGGCGGCTACCCGAGACATCTCTCTTACCGCCCTGGAGGAATCCGGTGGCCGATCCACAATAAGTAGCACTATTCGCATTTAGTATCCTGATACTGAATTGGAAATGAGGCAACGAACTCCAATAAGCCGCCATCTTTGCGCCTCGAAGGCCTAAAACGCCGCATCCCACGCCTTTATTAGGTTCTTGTCCTGACCGAGAAAAAACTACACTGAAGGGTCGCCAGTGAGGATGCCACAAGGATAGGGACACCGATAATGCTCGAATGACAGAAATCGGACGGGATTCAGAACTATGTAATGCCCGGATGGGACAAGTTTGTTTCACTCACACTGCAGCACTCCTGCCAGCTGTGCTCTTCCAGCTTCGCCATTGTAGTATTCATGGCGGATTTCCAAAAAAGCTTGGATGTATCGCGGTGGGGGGATAGAGTTGGATGCATCGCGGGTCATGGGTGATAGAGCCGTCTCTCAAGGAGGTTGTTGCTGAGGAGTGATAGTGAGAAATGGGCGAGAAGGAAAAACGACCTCTGGGGAGGAGCGGAATAGAGGGCTCGAGATAGAGATTCAGGTTTGTTCTCCTCCTCGTCAGGCACAGTGAAAGGTTGTCACAGATCGCTGCAAGGAAGTGTGTAAGGAAGGGGTTCGGGTGTAGGAGGAATGCGGAACGTAGAGTAGCAGGAATATTAATGCGGGCCGTCGAGAAAAACGTCGCTAGCGTGAAACAACGAGCACCTTTCTGAAGGAGCCATCGCACACACTTCTTCTATTTCTCTTCTCACTTTTCCTTCCTTAAGTACACAACAACTTATCTATTTCATCGAGACTTGTCTTGTCCAAGCCATAGAAGCGTCTCTTCTTTCCTGCCTTCTCCTGACTACTCCCGCAACCTCTCGTCCCTACTCTCTCTCTAGTTCCAGTCCGCCCGCCGTCCACTTCCCTGCTCACTACTTAGAGCCCAGCCGGCCCAGTTCCGTCACAGTTAGAAGATTCCGACGAGACCCCGCGTGAAAGCAGGTGAGGAACGGATGTTGGACAACGCGAATCAGCAGTATGTCGAGCGGAGTGTTTGGGAAGAGATAGGAGCGAGGAGGCTCTTGTGCTTCTTGGTTATAAATGGACAGTACTAGAGCGCTTAATCGCCATGGTTTCCCTCTTTTGTGACTCTCAAAATACAGTTAAACCAAACAGGTCCTTTCAATCGAACCGATCCGTCGAGCAGAGCCGTCGACAAATGGATCGAAGCAATCCGACGGGCACGTCGACGGGCGATTCAACGAGCGACGCCGGCAACGGGCGAGGAGACGGGCACGTCAATGGGCAAGCCATCGGGCAAACTGCCGCCGAGCGTTCTGACGGGCAAGCCATCGGGCAAGCCACCCGGAGTTGTGATCGTGGAGCCGGGCAACTGCTGGGAAGTATCAGATGATGGTTTCGTTTACGGGGCTCTATCCTTTTTGTACGTATAGTCTCATGTCTGTTGTGAATTCTCGGGAGACCTGGCTGAGTCGATATCACCATTTTTTGGTTAATTCATTACTCGCATGCGACCTAGGTAGATCATGGCGAGGCGTATGTACAGTCCGTTCCACGTCCACCGCCCGCGCAAGGCGGCTCGTTGTGAACTTTCCCTTGCCCTCCGCTCATATATAGGCCTATGATATCCCAAGAAAGTGTGAGAGCGCACCAAGGGAATTACAAAGGAAAGGAACAAAAGAAAAGCGCAATCGTCCCCTATTCCCCGTCTGCCAATGCCATGAAGGGCGGGGTGGGTAAGAACAGTGGTGTTCCCTCCCTAGCACCCGGCTCCTCCTCAGCACCCAGCTCCTACCGTCACTCCGACGTTACATAGGCACCATGTTAACTCACATAAAGGGCACGTTATTTTTGGGCTAGGCGCGGTTTTGGCGCTGCGTAAGCGCGCACTAGTGCCGCTTCGCGCTAACTAGCGCAATATCGAAATCTGGCAGGTTCAATCTTTCGATTCTACTCTAGACGACGACCACGCATGCTTCCTCCCAACGAAAGTCAAATAGTATCTACAATACATCCGCTAACGAACACTTGGCCGCGCCATCACCGAGAAGAAATACCAGCCTACCTATTATCACCACCGTTTTCATCACAACAGGCCTGGGCGCAGGGCAAAAGGGGAGCTTGCAACGAGCCGCCACTGCGCGGACTGCGGACAGGAAAACTGGGCAAGATGTACGCCGCCATGATCTATATAGATCGAATGCGAGTATGATTAAACAAAAAAAAACCCCGTATTCATCACAATGACGACAGCACTAACTCCCGTTCCTGAGAAATGCTACCTTTGCGGTGCTCTTCTCAACAGGAGACGGCGGCGATGAGGTCGCGCTTCTCGGTGCGAGGCGTTGGTGAGGATGACGCACCGCGAAATGACGGACTTGTAGACATGACTGACTTCCCGACGGGAGACGACGATGCCCTTCCCGGCGCGACACGGCGGCACGGCGTGAGGAAGGTTCTGGATGTTCTGTGCGTAGCAGACGTGTGTGTGTTGCGCCCGGGCATAACATGGCGCCCTTCTTCCCGTCTTGCGTCTTTCTCCTTCACGCAACGACTTTGTTATCATGAGCCATATTCGGGCCTCGGCCATTAGCAATATTCAGCATCACCACATCTTGTTTCGCCATTCCTTGCCATTGCTATCTGGAGCCACGCCGTCACACCTCGTTACAGCGTCTACCAATTGATTGCTGCTCTGGGAAAACCTCTATTTGTTCTTTGGCTGGGGTACCTATTGCACTGTGATAGTGTTACATGTTACTGCGCAGAATTGGATTGTCCCGGATAACCGCCAGCATCATCTTACCGCATTCTAGGTAGTCGTAACAGCAACAAGCAATCAGTGTAGATAAAAACACAAGGCAAAAGGCACAAGTTAAAAAGCACATTCCAGTATCTCCGCGGGAACGAGGAGCCCCCACCCCCCGTACATCCCTTACAATTAACCTTCCGGCCACCATCCCACCACGCTCCGGGCATCACCATCGAGATCCGGTGGTGCCCGGCGCACAAGGGAATCGCCGGCAACGAAAAGGCCGACGAGTGGGCAAAGATTGCGGCGGAGGAGCCTGACGCCTGCGGGGTGGAATGGCTGAGCTACTCGGACCGGAGTGGTTAGTCAGCTTGCAGGGACTCATTAGCTCGTCCTCGAGGGGGTTAGCTCGGAGTTCTCCTGTCCACGCCACACAAAATCACAGCATCACAATACAATTCTCTGACCCCACCACCTTCTTTCATTTCGTATTTTTTTCCTACGTCTATATAATTGGAGTCTTCAGTACAAAGTCCGTTTCCTGTCCGCAGTCCGCGCAGAGGCGACATAATGTAAGGTCCCCTTTCCCCGCTGCCCAGTCCTATCCTATCCCAAGAAGAGAAATAATGCGCACCAAGGAAATCGTGACCTGCCCCGCAGTCCTCTCTCCTGTGGACGCTTGGTGAGGAACAGAGGTTGTTCCTCACCCTCGGCACCCAGCTCCTCGGCATCCACCCTCCACTCCTCTTTCAGATCTCTCCCTCCGCTCCACTCCGACGCCTCACTTCCTGCGTCTTCCTCAGCCAGGACCAGCATTCCCACATCCGTGGAGGAGAGGTGGTCTGGTACCGCCTGCCTGTACCTCCCGTCGGCGAGGATGAACCGGCTTTTCCACCTTCCGGTCCCTCTTTTCTGCACCTCTGCCCACTGAATATTCTGCTGGGCCTTCTGCTCGGGGCACCCCTTGAAGAGGTGGTCCTAGGTCAGCGCCCTACACGAGCACCTCTAGCACCGAGCGGTGGGTCGGCTCTTCGTCTGGTTCACGGTGAGGTAGTGACCTGTCTTCTACTGGTAGAACCTCGATGCGAGCCTCGTGGAGCTGACTGCCACCGTCCCGTTTGGCCGCTGCTTAGCCAGCAGCTCCTGGCCTCAGGGTAGCTGCATGGTGACTTCGCCGTTTCCTGATGACTAACTAACCCTTGTGTGTAGATAGACAGAGCAAGTACTGCGGACAGCCGGTCCGCACGCCCCGCCTGGGACGACCGTCCATCCTATCGACAAATCCGGCGCTCTATTTCGCCGCGTTGGCACAAACAGCGCTCGCTGCGGGGGTGGTGTTTGCTGGAGGAAAAAAACTGGGGGCAGTTGTACTTTTCAACAGAAAATTGCACACTTACACGGAGATTTTGGTCCCACCAAACAGTAACGTTAACGACAACAACCTCACCTCCCACCCGTCGCAACTGCAAACCTCGAGAACAAACCGCAATTCCTCCGCGAAGAATCCACACATCCGCAATGCAGCAGCGACTGCACCGAGAACACGCCAAACACGCGTGCCCGTCAAACCCACGCCAATCGCGTGTCGAGAAGATGCGCGGAACCGCGACGCGCCCGATGCGGCGTCCGAAGTCCACCGCCACTGCAGTGAGAGGAGCCATCCCCGAGCGCGGTGAAGCTCTCGCCGTCGCCGGGTCTACTCGGAGCGTTGGATCGGCCGAAGTGGCGGCACTCGACCCAATGGAAACGCTCGCCAAAGAGGATGCGCTTGATCGTATGGAAACGCTCGACGAAGTGGAAGCGTTCGATCGTATGGAAGCGCTCGACGAAGTGGCAGCGCTCGACCCAATGGAAGTGCTCGCTACAGAGGAAGTGCTCGCCGAAGAGGAAGTGCTCGATCCAATGGAAGTGCTCGCCGAGGAGGAGGAAGCGCTCGACCCAATGGAAGTCCTCACCGGGGAGGAATCGCGCGACCCAATGGGAGCCCTCGGCCCAATGGGAGCCCTTGCCGAAGAGGAAGCGCTGGAGCCGATGGAGGCGCCCGACTTGATGGAAATGCTCGCTGCAGAGGAAGTGCCCGCCGAAGTGTTCGTCGAAGCGCCCGCCGACGATCCGTTGGCCAGGGAGGGCGAGTACGTCCTTGCCTTGTTCGAGATGGCGTACCACGGGCCTCCGCCGCAGGGGATGCGCGAATATTAATGATGTGAAACTGCGGGGTGCGGATGCGGGGCGCGGGGTGCAGGATGCATCATGGATTTGACTGGGATGGGCTTGGACGCATCGGGGGTTTTTGTCTGCGATGGAGAATTGTTTTTTTGCCAAACTTGTGGGCGCGGGGAAATTGTAGTTACATTACTACTACTACTACTACTACACACACCTGTGGCTTCCTCGGGCTCTTCTTGCAGTGATGGCGGGCGGTGAGGCGGGTTTGTCTTCCAGCCAACTGGGCTTCGTTGGTGGCGCTTCACGTTGCGGTGATACATACCATCACCACTACCACGCCAGGCCAGGCGGACGCTTAACTCAACGACACAGAATTCCGCACGCGCCCGTCGACACGTCGCGCTCAGTTGTCCGATCTATCGCCGTCGTCACCGCATCGTTCGCGAACCCTCCGCCGCACCGCGCCCGGCGAGGCCGGCTCGACGTCCGCGACGCGTTGGTGCGGCTGTGTGGCCCGAGTGCGGTTTTGATGGCTCGCGGGGCGGCCACGCGTCGCCGCCGGATGGCCGACCGAACGCGGGCGACGGGCTGTGACAGCGAAGAGCGGATGCCCCTCATCTGCCCCGCGAACCTCAGCTTGTGACGCGATTCTCGTCACGCGGACGCCAGCTAGCCGAACGCGACGGGCCACGACGGAGTTTATTGTCTGTTACCGGAGATGATTTGCGATTGCTGGTGGGAGGTGGGTTTTCCGCGGACGAGGTTTGGCTGTGGCGTCGGTCTTCGCTGCGGCCTGTCGTTGTGCGATGGGGAGCGTGGTATGCGGGCGCAGCCGGCGCTGCCCGCCGGCGGGGCCGGAAGGAGGAGGTCTCCACCGTCTGCTGCCGTCGCCGCCCATTGCTGCGCCGGGCCTGCGTGCGGGGCGCAGTCTGGCGCTCGGACGGAGACGCCAGCCTTGGGGACACGACAGCAGACGGACGGACGCCCCTCTGCGCGGCTGGGCGTGGGCCGCCGCCAGCCAGCACCCGGACGTGCTCCTGATCTGTGCGATCCCCCGCCGGGTCGCATCTCTGCGGAGGCGACCCCGCACGTGGCCGTTGCGATCGCTCTCCCGCCACCGGCTGCCTGCGCGCGGATCGAGGAAAATCGCAGCACGCTGCGCCGCCGGTGCTGCTGCTGCGGAGAAAATATCGATCGTCTGCTCCCCACGCGCCCGTCCTGCATTCCGTCCGGCCGGCCGCCATTCCCCCCCCTTTGGCTTGTTCCGCTCGCAGTCGCGGCGTCGTTGCACGCAAGGGACCGCCTTATTTAACCCCCCCTCCTCCGCTCGGCGCCTGCTCTCTGCTCTTTATCGTGACACCGCAGGTCTCCCCCGCCTCCCTCCCCCAGAGAAGAAATCGCACTTGCACCCGCCCCTTCAGCCACAGTGCCGTCTCCGCAGCGATGCCCGCTTCCCTCACGACGCTTCCTCCGGAGCTGTGGAGTCGCATCTTCGCGTCCGTCGACGGCCTCCAGACCTCGGCTCGCCTTGCCGCTACCTGCCACTTCGCCAACGCCGTTTGGATGCTCGTCCGTCGCCAGCTCTGCAAGGAGCTCGTCCACCACCATCCTCTGATCGAGGCGTCCGTCGCTACCGGCGGCGGAATGCAGCTGGTCACCCTTTGGGACCTCGCGATGCAACTGGAAGCCGCTCGTAAAGGTGGCCGTTCGTCTCCTCTCGTGTTGCAGACCCGCATTCCTAACCTGTCGACTCGCAACAGGCAAGAACGGAAACGAAGACATCCTCGCCGTTAGCCGCCGCGTCTTGAACAGCGCTCGTGCCGTCCGCCAGGCAGCCGTGGACAACAGCATCTACCTGACCAGCTACTTCCATACCTCCCCGCCGTTCGTCAGCCACTCCCGCGGCTACACCATGTGGCGCGACTGCGGCGTTCACGCCATCTCGCGGATCCTCTACGAGATGCTTATCACGCGTGAACGCGGCAAGACGATCGCCATCCGTGAGGACTACAGCATGGGCATCGTCTGCGTCTTCACGTCGGCCCATCGCCAGCCGGACTGGCTGTTCCCCGATGTCACGGGTCTGCTCAGCGATGTCAACACGGACCGGTTGGATCTGTTCGTCGTGGATGATTGGGTTCCTGTTGTGTGGGCTATTGAGGCGGAGTTTGAGACCATTGACGAGATGTATTACGTTGACGATTAAAAGATTGGTTGTTTTAACGAGCATACATAGCTACCTATGTAACTGCCTGCCTGCCTGCCCCGCTGGTATCTGTAGCGATCGGCTGACTGAGATCGTTACCTGCTTCTGAAAATTGTCCACATGCTGTAGCCAATGCCACCTCTAGCGTCTTCTCTCGGCCACGATCACGCTTCAGATACGACAACAGCGCGCACGCTCCTATCCCTGCACGAAAGAAGGCACAGTGATGCCTCGCAGCGGTGGCGGTCGCCGAGGAAAGTTAGCGGGAAAGCCGGACAATGCGGAGTTCGAGAATCGTCTTGAACGCCCCATGCCCGTCCTATTTCCCATGCTTACCGTGAGACAACAGGTATCGAGGTGGAGAATACGGGTGGTGCGTGGCGGTGAATACTGGGCGGGGGTGCTGGCGTGCACCCACAAACCCATCGTTTAAGATCGCCGAGGAGCCGAATACATCACGGCTTGGAAGAGATAGGAGGCAGTTCCCCCTCCGACGGGGAGTCTGTATCGCGCGAAGACACCGATGCTTGACGGAACTACCTACTGGTCGACCGTCTTCCACAGGACCGAGCCACAGCCGACATTGCCCACTTCGACGCCGGAAGTGGGAAGGCCGGCCAGTTCTCATACGACTTCCACTCCTAGCAGTACATCACTCGGACATCACCCCCCCCCCCCCCAGCCCACCACATCCCCCCGGCAGAGACCACAACAGCAATGCGTTACGACAGCGGCAACCGGCATATACCATATTACGTGTACAAAGCACTCATCTCGGTCGTTCGCGAGTACCTTCCCAATACACTCGAAGGAGCCGGCCGGCAGCGGAAGAGTTCCCGTAGTTAACTTGCGGGAACGTGCACGTCAACCACTGTTCTCGACGGGAAGTTTGGACAAAGAAAGTATTGCCCACAGCAGCTACCCGTGGATGTCTTCCCTCAGTCCGTGGATGGGGAATTTTTTTTTTTTTTCCTTCCCGTGGACGGGCCTGGATTTTTTTCTACCCGTGGAAGGCTCTGTTTCTGTCCCGGGACGACTTTTTTCTGCCCACGGATGGCTTTTTTTTAACTGCGCGTGGATGGCTTCCTTTTCGGTTAATCGTTAATTGCTTGCGACCTAGATCATGGCAATATACACACTACACCAATTACCGTCCACTGCTGTCCAAACACGTCCTCGGTCAGTCCGCTGGCGTCGAGCGAAAGGATTCCACGGCGATAGCGGAGGCAGACAAGTATTGATTAATGGCCTCAGGTAAATACCCGGATGTGGGCTGGCCATTGAGCGAAACTGGCGACGAATTTTAACCCGTCGGAAGAGCAGCGGATTCAAGATCGGAGGAGCGCGTTACCGTATACCCCTCGACCTCGTGTGTCTCCAGCTAGGTGAGGCAACTGAGAAGCGGCATATCGACCCATCTCGACACCGTCGGCTATCGCCCATGGCCTATCGTGAGCGCGATTCGGTTCGAAAACTGGCATGAGTTATCACTGCGAGCTGGTGTTTCCGCGAAGGCCAGAAAACTTCAAGCAATCCGACATCAGTCGGCGCGAATAAGCGGCTCACCTCGATGCTCCGTCACTGAAGACGGGACGCCGTCTCGCCGGCCAGTACCTCGAACCTCCCTATCACCAAGCACCGGAAGCGTCGATACAAGATCCAGACGCGGGAGCACCTCTTCAAGAACTGTCCCCAATGGAAGCGCCAGCAGCAGATCCTGTAGGCAGAGAGGCGCCGGTAGAGATGGAGAGGGGCAAAATCGATTTGAGATTCGTGCTTTCTTCGCAGACGAACATTGCAGCTAGGTGATCCTAGATATCTTGGCTACCACCGATGTAGGCAGACTATCCCTGGCGGCTGTGAGGAGGAAAATGCAGCCCGTGGGACCTGTGCGAACGGCAGGAAAAGGAGGCGGCGAGGGCGCGGGAGGAGGAGAAGCTTGGGGCGAGGCGGGAGAGCAGGGAACTGCTTCTCTGTTCGTCCTCTGCCGCCCCCCCCCCCCTTTCGGCAGCCCCGGAGGAGGAAGGTGAGGCCGTGTGAGGCAAGTATGTATGTATTCCCCCCGTCAAGAAACAATAGATGGTGTTCTACAGGTCCAAGAACCTCCGCCGAGTCGAGAAGCCGTACCCATCGAACAGCACTATTATCTCGCGGTCGCCAATTGCCGGTTACATGCGAGCGGTGAGTCGTCAGCCGTCGCCGTTTGTTGGCTTCAGCATCCCGATGCCATCCCCCGGTCAGCTTCACTCAGAAGCGTGATTGGAGTGGGTTACATCTCGCCGCAAGCTGACATCTTCCGTTTGCCAGCGCCGTACAGGTTTTCACCGTTCATTCCGCCGACAATGAATCATGGCCCTCACTCGACCGCATTTACACACAGCCGGAACCGCAGCAGAACGTCCTCGCCACTGCCCACCTCCATCCTGCTCATCGACACCGCACTCGCCGTGTCTTACACACCAACTCCCCACTGCTTCTGACACTCCGAGAACTGTGCTAACCACGTCACAAAGCTCGCCATCATTCTCGTCGCGCCGACCTTGCCTCCGTGCGTCTTACTTGCCATCGGACTCGCCGCTGTCCTCGTCGTCATCCGCCGCGTCCTCGCCATCGTACTCGTCGCGAACCGAGAATGTCCACAAGCTTCTCTGTACCTAGCCTCCAGGTATACGAAGATTGGGGTGTGTTGGGGGGACGTGGAACCCTGAGTCATAGGATGAGGGTTGTGTGATCTGAGCCGTTTTTCAATTACTATTCGGTTAGAGGACTAATTTATGATTGGTTTTATCGTTACTTGTGGAGTGAACAACAGTACAAGCATGAGGCGATGGCTTGGGATTGCAGCAGATCTATCTGCCGGCAGAGGGCGTGCTAGAAATGGAAATCCTCCAATCCGCACCAATCCTTCTTACCCAAGCATGCCACTTCCTGCCCCTGACACTAGATCTCGCTGCCCAATTGCTCGCAAACGTCGCCACGTTCTCTTCCCAGCACCATGGCAAATTACAACAAATCGTCGTACGTGACTAACAAACAAAAAAACCACGATCTTCACAAGGACTACAAATACCCCCAGCCGTTGAATATGCACCCCAATCCTCTACTCTGCGCCGCTCATGGGCACATCATCGCCAAACCCGCTATCAATATCGTCCCCATCATGGTCCTCCATCCCACCGCCCACGGTGTCGTCACGACGATTGCCGCCCATGCCACCTCCACATGTGCCTTCGCATCCAACTTCGTTGCAGTTTCCGGCATCATCCATTTCGTCCATGTCTAATCCAGTAAGGGTTTGGAGCACTGGTTGCTCGTAGGGAAATTCGCTTTTGGTTGTGAGAGTGCGCACCAGTTTTCCGCACTCTTCACCGAGATCGGGATACTTTGCTAGAAAGGGAAATGCTCTCTCATCGGCTCCGGAGACCTGCGTTCCAAACACGAATGGTCCCGATGCCTGGGCAGATTCGTCTCTCATCCGTTTGCGCAAGGGCCATTGCATGTGAGCTGAGGGGTTCCGCCAGCCAGCACCGAACTCCATTTGGATGCAAAAGACAAGCTGACCAGGGCGGAAGCAGTCGCGATATTCAATACCGAGAGTCAGCTTTGCAGACTTCTGTCGATCCTTGATCTGGATGAAGATCGTGGACAGATGATCTCTCTGAATGGGTTTATTGATGTCTCCGGTATAAAGGGGCAAAAGTAGATCCCAATCGCTTTGGCAAGGGGCCAGATGCAGTGCCGCGTTCCTCCTGAGCAGCCAGCGGATGACATTCTGAAGCCTCTCCCGGTCGCTCGGTAGTTTTCGCGTTGTGAAGGTGAAATGGTTGAAATTGCACCATCCCCGACGAAAGTCAAACTTCTTATCCCAGACTGGGAGCGTGCCCTGCGTGAATCCCCCACGAGGTCGGCGTTGTAGTTCCACGCCGGTAAGGCCGCTAACGGTGCCATTTCCAAGGAGTTCGTTGAGAAACAAGTCGACCTTGAACGGACGGGAATACCGGAAACCTTCTCCCGCAGAGAGACCGTCTGGCAGCTGGTCCCTTGCCAATATGCACAGAAGGCGACCGAATAATGTGCCCTTGATTCCTGAGTCGATAACGCCGCGTCCGAAAAGATGTCCGGAGAGGACGTGAATGCAAGTCGTCCACATCTCCATGTCCGACTTCGCCCCGTCATTGTGAACGAGCATGGTAGCGGCGACATCCGCAACCACAGGCTCCGAAGGCGTAGCGGTCTTCAACATGCCAGACTCTGGGTCCACGCCAACGAGCAGTCGGAGGTGGTAGTCAACGGCCTCCCGCGTAAACTGGAGGCCGTGAATATTGAGGCGTGGATCAAGGCACACGCGAGAGGCGACCGCCGTGAATGCGTGATGGACCTTGCTGGCCGAAAACCGGGCGTACCCACCCATCATCTTCATATAGACGAAGCCGTGGAATTTCTTGTATGGCCTCAAGGCGTAAAGCCGCCAGAGGGGACGACCGAGCATGGCCATATGGTCAACAGTTGCAAATTTGCAAATCTCCCTGTTGAGCTCCCTTTCGGACCACTGGTGAACTCTCTCCTTGCATTCGATATCTAGCTCAAATCTGGAAAACGGTTCGTCCCTCGGGTGACTCCTGTTAACGGTGCGTGCGGAGCTGTCGTGCTCCTGACTGGGTAGAAACATGTCAATTCTGGCATTCGTTGATATAAAAATGGTCCACAAAGGGTGCCGCCGCAGGCCACGCAACATCCGTCTGATGGATGTATACGGCAGTTCCTTCCCGGAACCTGTCTTGGAGTTGGTACCGTCCGTGTACAACTTAGCAGCCTCGTCGAAGGCGATCAAAAGAGTTGGTAATCCCTCGTCAGATGCCGGTATAAGCTCCAACAGCTCAAGCAGAGGATTCTCGACGATCTGTATGAACTCTTGCGACAGATCGTAGTCCTAAATGATAATGACGTCAGCAAAACGGAATGTGTCAGCTTCAGTACTGGCAGGCATACCGCTTCCAGATCATCCCAGTTCCATTTGCGCCCTGGCTCTGACCCGCTGCTCTCCACTTCTCTAGGTATGGTACCTTGGACCAACTCTTTAGATTCTCTTCGGCCTTTCGAAGGATGGAATTGTAGAGGCTCACTCTCCAGTCAGAGCGGCGATCGGTTGGGTCTGGGAAGAGTGGCGGGTTCAGCAGCGACATTGCATCGTTCCACTTCTCGAGAAGGGTGCCGCCGGAAGCTGATACCGATTTGCACCATTTCGCCACTGCCACATCAGCTTGACACCGACTTCGCGGGATCAAGGAGAACTGACCTACGAAGAATGCCCCACCAAGTAGACACATGGCCCTCATGTGTGTGTCTCTCAGACAGTACCTCCTTCCGGCTTTTTTTTTTTGTTTATTCATTACTCGTATGCGACCTATTTAGATCATGACAAGGGGCGTAGCCCATATGTACAGTCCGTTTCCTGTCCGCAGTCCGCGCAGTGGCGGCTCGAAACTGAGAGGTTGGGCGCCGAGGTCGAGGAACCCCTGTTCCTCCCCACGCCCGCCTTCCTGGCATCCGCGGAAGAGGAGTGAGAATGCAGTGTGTTTCCTTCCTGTCTCTCTTTTGTCATTTCGTTGGGGCGCCTTCTATCTTCTTGGGACAGGCCTGGGCGGATAGCAAAGGAAAGCTTGCAACGTGCCGCCATCGCGCGGACAGCGGCGGGGAAACGGTCAAAAAAATGTACGCCGCCATAGTCTAGATAGGCTTCATGCGAGTATGATAAAACAAACAAAAGCAGTGGCGGCTCGCTGCAAGCGCCCCTTTTGCCCTCCGCCCAGGCCTGTCCCGAGAAGATGTGAAGCGTACCAAGGGAATGACAAAAGAAAGAAGAGCGAGCGTGAGAGACAAAGGAGAGAACAAAGGAAGGGAGACCCCCGCGCGCCGCCTACGCCATCCCTGCGGACGCCATGAAGTCCGGCGTGGGGAGGAACAGTGGTGTCCCCCCGGCGCCCGCCTCCTCGGCCCCCGCTCCCTGCTCCTCCAGCCACTCCCGCTCCTCCAGCTGCGACACTGCGCTCACCGCATCGTCCTCCGTCTCGGCCAGCACCCGTCTTCCCACATCCGTCGAGGATAGGAAGTCAAGTACCGCCCGGCTGCACCTCCTGTCCGCCATGAGGTCCCGCACCTTCCACCGGTCCTTCCACCTCCCAGTCTCCTTCTTCACCTCCGCCCACAGGATCTTCTGCTGCGGCTTCCACTCGGGGCACTCCTTGAAGAGGTGGTCCCGGGTCTGCATTTGGTACCGGCACAACCAGCATTGCGGGGTGGGTCGATTCTTCGTCCAGTTGAGGTATTGCCCAGTCAGGCAGGGCCCCGTCTTGAGCTGGTAGAACCGCGAGGCAAGCCTCTTGGTGCTTCCTGCTACCGTGCTGTCTGGCCTCTGGCTTTCCGGCATCTTACATTTCCTCTTGGAAGTCCGGCGCCCAGCCCACTGGCGCGCTTCCACCCACTGTGGAAGGAGGTGTGGAAGGAGGTGTGGAAGGAGACGGGGAAAGGGAGAAGGTGGTGGAAGGCTCACGAGCTCTTTGCCGACCAGAGGTGCAGTCGATTGGTGCTGGACTTCCTTCCCTCAACGGAGGTGGGGAAAACAGTGCTAGCTATGGAAGCAGAGAACGACGCAGGGAGCGTGGCGTTGGAATGGGAGCTCCGGGAGGGGCGGGAGCGGGAAGAGGAAAGGAGAGCAGCAGAAGCTGGCGCTGGGGAGGAACACCGGCTGTTTCTTCCCACACCGCCCTTCATGGCGACGGCAGAAATGGGTTAGGGGGTTAGGGGGTGGGCAGGCTTTTCCTATGTTGTAATTTCCTTGGTGCGTTTCTATTTTTCTCCGGGGACAGGCCTGGGCGGAGGGCAAGGGGACGCTTGCACTGTGCCGCCTCGCGCGGTTAGCGGCTAGGAAACGGGTTGTACCCTCGCCATGATCTAACTAGGTCACACGAGTAATGAATAATCTTAGGGCCTGTTCGGTTGCTAGCTGCATTTTGAATCTACCACACAAAATTTAGATGCAGCTTGAACCCTTGGGTTTCTGGGCGAGGGGTAACCGTTCGTCACACCACCTCGAGTTAGCGATTTGAGAAACTACATATGTCGACTGAGCCGCAATAGATACGAATAAACTCTACTAACTGCCAGTACTTACTTATGTACACTACCCCAGAGCGGCTCCGTCGGTCAACCCACCATCACACCTACGATGTCCAACTCCCACCCCACCGCTCCATAGCCCAGCAAGGCTCCTTGCCGTTGGTGCTCTGATCGCAATACCAAGGCACGCAGCATGGCAGAGCACGTAGACACCGAATATCAGAGCTGACTGGAAAAAATTGGCTATTAATTTAATTCTATGCCCGCGCTCCATAACAAAAGCGGTGAAATATTTTTGGCGCTGCGCGATAGGTGCCAGTGGATAGGAGGAGTCGCCCGCTGTTTTGCCAGCCGAGTCTGTGGATAGAATGAGTCGTCCGCTGAGTGACTGAATCTGCGGATCCACAGGAAGGGCCATGTCATCGCTGTAAGTAGCCAGTTATGGGTTCCTCAGAAACTAGCAAACCTTGATGATACAATGATGATACAAAAGTGTGGCGTGCGGTTGAATATCTGGGTTGCCGAACGGGTTGTCAAGGGAGATGAGAGTTTGCACCTGCAAGCAGATTTAGCAACCGTCAACTCGCCAGAAACCCGAGGTTTGAAAATGCAGCTGGCAACCGAACAGGTCCTAAGTTTTCAAATACGAGAAGATATACTAATTGATGGCATATTTTATCCACATATAATGCAGGAAAGAAGTATTACTTATTCACTCAAATGATTGAAGGTCAGCGTTGTGATGTAAGTAACTTATACGGTTTCTTTTCTTATTTCATACAAAGCTTGTGCAATTCTTACACAAAAGATGCATGTAAAATTTACAAATGTAATTGTGTCGGGAAAAAAAATTCGCAGAAATACAGATCCTTTTCATCGGCCCACCAGCCGACTGCTCTCCAGTAACCACTACCCAGAAGTGAATAGTACACAATAGATACAAATAATCTAGAATATCGTAAAATCAGAAACTGTTTACAGTTGTGAAATGGTTGCACTTACTAACAAATGCAAAATCATCTATATTTTAGTTGAGTAGAGTGAAAGTCTTGTCGGCGATGACCAGCAGCCCTACTTGCTGTAGTTAGGGCTGCAGTTAGCACCAGTTCTGCCTCAACCCGTCGATTATTCTCCACTTTGTCTGACCTCTTCCTCTTTCGGGTTGAACGCCTTGTCTTTAAAGCTTGGCCATTGGATTCCGCATTCTCCGCTTGAGCAAGATCCTCGGCTATCTCCCCTACTTGTGTTGCATCGACAGCCTTTCCACCGACAGTGTAGAGAATGGGGGAAATATCTTTTCTCGTTACACGTGTACGGCGTTTTTTGGTGGTAGCGGTAACAGCAATTGGTGCCTGAAAATTTATCAGTATCGGCCTGCATCAACTAGAATGTAATCTTACAATGGAGTCAGACTGCCTCTTACCACATACTGAACCAGTGGTGGTGTTCTCTGCCTCCATTGAGGTGGCGATAGCAATCGGTGCCTGAGATTATATCAGCACCAGTTACAGGGGGGCATCTGAATAAAGGTATCTTAGCAGGGCTGCATTGTCGTCAGAGATACCACCGAAGCGCCTGTGACCCACGCACCTTACGTAGAAGTGTCCTCGTCTGTGGAATTTCCTTGTGCTTCTGATTCTGAACAAGTGGCAATTCGGTACGAGAGGTTTTGGCGGCCCTCCGGAGGTTTGACCGGGTATTCCGAGAAGTATCTGAACAAATGCTCATGACCTCTTTGCATGTATCCCTTGTCCATGCATAACGCTGTCTGAACTCTTGATAAACCGCATCAACCAACTGGCACCATGTAATAGACGACTATTGAGTGTAGGGGGTATCAAGCGTAAATCCATAGTGTGTTTGACAGTACATGGAGACTTCCTCCTGGCGGGCGTGAACTAAACACCTGTCTGTAGGATCGATACCCATTGCTCGGTTCAAGTTGACTCGGGGATTTGCATCTTTCTGGCCGTTCTCGGTGGCAGGATTTTTCAAGGGTGGTACCCAGTGGCTGGTCGGGAGATCAAAGTTTGAATCTGTAGCTTCTATAGTCGTGGATTCGTGGGCGCTCGGAGGATTGATGGCTTGAGAGTGCAGCGGTAGCGTTTTGGATGGCCGAACCTACACGTACAGAAGCGAGTTCCGGATCGATATTCGACATCTCGACAGATCTCTGTGTGGAGATGGGAGGAGTGGTGCCAGCACCTAGCTCAGACGCCAAAAGTTAGCGAAAATCACAAAAACTGGAGACAGGGAGATGGTAATGGGTATTGTTCTGATACCAGATTCAGTCTGCGGCTCCCAGGCAGCAAACCAGGCAAGAAATTCATCCAAGAGATGAGGTGGCACATTTTGCCGTAATTGTTGAGACTCAGATATAGTGTAGAGCTTATTGGCTGTGGTGTAGAGCTGTCTGGAGATTGATAGGGTAATTTTGAGTAAAGAGTTGTGAGGAGGCAAGGTGGGAAGTGGTTCAGGTAGCTAATCGGCAGGCGTCGCGATGAGATATGAGAGGAAACAAGTGTGAGGGGAAGAGTGCGTGAATGTGCTACGTAATTGCGGTGGTGATGTGTGAACTGACGGCCAAAAGGGATAACAGAAGCGATACCTGTCGGCACGTGAAACCTTGGTGGCAGAGGAAAAAGGCAATTCCATATGGATAAGACATTAAGGTTGGAGGTTTCTTTTCACTTAGAATCCTATGATATTCATAGCGTCCTTGGAACATTGTCAGTGGCCACCGTACCAGGCAGCCATCGAACATACTGAAAAAGCGCAGAGTGAGACGAGCAGACAGCGCTCACGGACAGAGAAGGGTGAGCTGACAGCGTTCACGGACTGAGAACGGAGGAGCAAAAGGCACTCACCGAGTGAAACGGAGGAGCAAATGGTGCTCACGGAGTGAGAGGGACGAGCAGACGGCGCTCACGAGGTGAGAAGGACGAACAGACGGCGCTCACGGAGTGAGACAAAAGAGCAGACAGCGCTCACGAACAGAGAGTGGACGACCGGACGGCGCTCACGCAGAGAAAACGGGTGAGCTAATGGTGCTCACGGACAGAGAACGAAGGAGCAGACGGCGCTCACGGAGTGAGACAAACGAGCAGATGGCGTTGACGGAATGAGACGGAGGAGCCGACGGCGCTTATGGACAGAGAACGGACGACCGGACGGTGCTCATGGAGAGAAAACAGGTAAGCGGATGGCGGTCTCGGACGGAGAACGGACGAGCAAACGGCGCTCACGGTGATGAGCGGAGATAAGAGAGAACATAGGACGAGGAAGGAAAACAGACTCCTCTCCAGAGGAAGAAAAGACAAAGAAAAGAGAGAGAAAGGTGGACAACAGCTCCTTATAAGGATATCCGTTGCACCCTGTCAATGACATCTATAAGCTTCCCGCATTCATGCCCTTCATCCCACATTGCTTCCTCCCGCATTCCGGACAGCGCTGACGCCTCCCTTCCGAATAATTCCCCTCCGTACCAAGCTGGCCCGCCTAGGGTGGAGTTGGTTGTTTATGCCCCCCTGTGTTGTACAAGGTTTCAATCCAGCCTTTTTGCCACATATTTTGTGTCATGTTGTGTCGGATCTTGTCTTGCCTTGTCTACCGATAAAAGCGTCTGTTATCTCCTGTCTTCTCTTGTCCTCGCTCATGACCAGCGGCCTAGTATGGTATTAACTACCCCCACCCCCTATGGCCTATCCCGTTCAAATATAATCGCCCCACAGTAGCACTATAGAGTTGAATCAAAAGAAACCGGTAAAAGTGATAGCAACAGAAAATGTATGCTGTTCTGCCACTCCCTCCTCCACATTCTATCTCTCTGTCGTCGGCGGGGGGTAGAGGGCTCCAATGGTAACTCCAGGCGTTCATTAATCTCTGTCTTTATCTCCCCTTCCCTTTCCTATCTCTCCTAATAATGTTTTGAAGGGAACGCCCCATGAACACTCATACAAATACATAGGTATATACTCTACTAAGTGAGGCCTATAAGCAATCTTACGTATAAGTTGAATCGATATGCGGTATACACCCTGGATGTTTTGCAATACCCGTATAATCGATGAAAATCGGCTATATCGTCCCGGACTTATACCAAGATGGTGTAAACTTTTGGTGGGGCCATGTATTTTCAGATAACGGGCGTCCGGAGATGACGGACGGGAGCCGACACATCCAGAGATGACAGCTGCCCGAGTCTCCCGAGCACCGGCTCGGGGGACAGTCTTCCGTATTTACCCCCTGGCGAGTCCCTCAGGCCCGTTGTATATAGAGAGAGTGTTCCTCCTTCGAAGTTGTATCAATTAATTCACCATCTTCATCTCTATCTATCCCTATATTCCAACAGGTTATGAGCGGATTGAACGCTTTGCCAATCCGCTACCCACCGATAGTCGCACCTTACCAACAGCCTTGCGCCTCGCTTCTTCATCCCATCTCTTCACTCTCGCCTCAATCCCTTTGAGCCTCATTGTCAAACTTCAGTTATCCGACAAGATCCGAACCTCGCAACATGGAATCCACGAAATTCACCTACAAACACGGCTCAACGGAGATGTTCAACGATCGCAACTACCACTCCTGGAAGCGCTCGCTCAAGGCCTTTCTGATCGCAGATGACGCATTCGGAATCGTAACCGGAACGGAAGCACCCCCGAACGCAGGCGCAACTGCTCAGCTCCGTGACTTTCGCCGCCACTCCGGACGGGCCTATTCGCTGATATACGCGTCATCGGACGAAACCACGCGGTCCCTTATCGACAACCTTCCAAACGAAGAACCCAACCACGTATGGACTGCTCTGCGCGTGGCATTTGATACCTCAGCTTCCCTGTCCGGCCGACTTACGACCGTTCGCCGCTTCCACAAGACTACAATGAAGCAAGGCACCTCAGTCTCAGCGTATATCTCCACACTAAAGGACATCCGACAACCGCTCGCTGGTTCTCAAGAAAGTATCTCAGACAACGTCGGCCACCTCCTCTCTATGCTTCCGGAGACGTTCGCCACCATCGCCAGCATCATTGAGAACAAGCCTGCCGCCGAACTTACTCTGGATGCCGTTGCCACAACGTTAATTGACGCCGAAGCCTCGATGGCACTCCGTAATGACCAAGTTGGTACGAACCTGAACATCGCTGGCACCACTAGTCAAGCGCTTGCAGCAACGACTCATCACCATGGCAAGCGACGGGGAGTCAGTGGTCGCAGAGGTCGGAAGCCTTACGAAAGGCCAGGCGATTCAGGAATACGATGCTTTTACTGCACACGAGAAGGACATAAGGAAGCGGACTGCCGGTTGAAGCAAGACGCAGAAAGACTCAGAAAGGAAAGATGGTCTCAAAGAGCCTCTGCACAGACTGCGCGGGCGAACCTCGGGGGCTACTCGGATGAGGTCGTGGTTCACGGCTTATAGCTGATTACTGGTATGCCTTCTTCTTTTTCTTTCCTTCTTTTCCGAAGCGTTCGGTGACGCGGTTCTGCTGTGTGCGCCTGTTGTTGTGGCCGTCGTACGCACTCAGTGGCTGCTGTGCGCGCCTATTGTGGCCGTCGTACGCGCTCGGTGGAGCTGCTGTGCGCGCCTGTTGTTGTGGCCGTCGTACGTGCTCGGTGGAGCTGCTGTGCGCGCCTGTTGTTGTGGCCATCGTATGCACTCGGTGGAGCTGCTGTACGCACCTGTTGTTGTGGCCGTCGCACGCACTCGGTGGAGCTGCTGTGCGCGCCTGTTGTTGTGGCCGTCGCACGCGCTCGGTCGAGCTGCTGTGCGCGCCTGATGTTGATTTGGCCGTCGTGCGCGCTCGGTAATGCCGGAGCTGCTGTGCGCGCCCATTGCTGACGATTGACAGACCACCCCAAGGACCGGCCTGAGAATCGGCCGGTATCCAGGGGAAGCTCCTGGCGAAGCATGGGGCAGTTGGTTAAACAGGTTTTCTTTCCCCTTACTTTCTTTGGTGGATGCACTCTTTCTCCTATGTCCGTGGTTTTCCCATGAGGTTTTTTACACGGTTATGAGTTTTAACGAGGCATCCGAGGTACCGGGTTTCACTGTATTTCTCTCCTCTGCTGCTGTTTGTTGCTATACTGGCCGTTTCGTTTTCTCCCTCTCTCCTGCGTTCCTTTGCATCTTCCGTACGAGGGGAAGTGTCAGAATAACGGGCGTCCGGAGATGACAGCTGCCCGAGTCTCCCGAGCACCGGCTCGGGGGACAGTCTTCCGTCTTTACCCCCTGACGAGTCCCTCGGGCCCGTTTTATCTAGAGAGAGTGTTCCTCCTTCGAAGTTGTATCAATCAATTAATTCACCATCTTCATCTCTATCGATCCCTATATTCCAACAGGTATAATTCATGCAATTTGTATGCAGCTTTTGTACCATAGGGCTTCACTGACATCGCGAGGTCGGGGGAATCGGCCGGATCGACCGAGGCAGCCCCGGTGGTGCCTGCCAACCACGAACATGATGAGGGCTCCCTTATGAGGGAGCTTGTGGGAGACAGAGAGGTGGAAATGGAGGATACCGGGAGTGAGCTCAGTGAGCTTGAGGGCAGCGCGGTGGGGATGGAAGAAGAGGAGGAAACCGGGCGACCGAACTTTGTTCGTGCCGCGACCGAAGCGGGCAGGAGGGTGGAGCAGAGCATTCAGGAGTTCTTTTGGCGCGGCAACGGGAACGGCCACAGCAACGACGATCTCTTCGACGCGTCCGGAAAAGTCGACCCTGAGGGGGGCCCTCGCGTGTGCTCTCTCGGTGGCAGCCGGCAGCCGGCAGCAGGCGGGAACGGCGCAGACGCTGAATTTCGCCGAGAATTTGGAGGAGGGGGGCCGGAATGGAGGGAACCAAGGGAGCGGAGGAAATGGATGTGACAGTGCATGATTGGGCGGAGGAGGTAGGAGAAGAGATGGAGGCCGTGGCGGGCCCGGATAGACCAGAACGGGAGAAGCAGCTAGCGCTGAAGCTCTTGGCGCTGGATGTCTTGGAGACCCAGGGAAACGAGAGAGCGCACTGGGGGATCCAGCAGTGGGTAGGGCTGGGAAAACTGATAGACAGGAGGGGGAAGGAGATACGGGAGGTAAGGACGGCCGTGGACGGAATGGCGCAGCAGCTCACTGCCCTGGCTGCCGCGCAGCCACTCGGTGATGCCAAGGAGAGTGTGGCTACCAGAAGGCCAGCCCCGGCCCCGACGTTGCGCCCAGCGGCGGTCCCGGCCCCAGCAGCGCGTGTGGAGCCGGAGCAGCGGGCCGTACCAAGGGCGGCGCACAAGCCCGCAGGCTCAGCACAACAACAGAGGCGACGGGCGGCCGTCGACAGGGCCAGGGCTGAGAAAGAGAAGGAGGGAAGGGAGAAAGGGAAGGCGGTTCCCGAACCGGAGACAATGGAGGGCCGCTGGAAGCGGCCTGGAGAAGACAAACTACCCAAAACAGTGTCTGACGGCGGTACTCAGTTACAAAGGTCCAGATAGATGATTTGGTTGTCTGCTAGTACCGCCCTCAAGATTGCTACCCCCAAAGAAATATTCGTCGAACTCTGACTACTACATAGTGGCTGTGACTACAATCAGTGGGACGACCGCGCTATCTCGACGACCTATCAACCGAACCTACAATTCGAACCGTCATCCGCTGTCCCCCCCCGCGAACGAAATCAATTCTGCAGCCCGTGTCTGGGAAATCCTTCGCCAGGGGTACGGCTCTGCCTTCACGATGTTCGGTCGTCGAATACATCCCCAGCCTGCAGGCAGTTCGCGAGGAATTGGTCGGAACCGAAGAAGCGATCTTGGATACCACCGTCGTTTGCCACTTTCTTGTAGAGCCATACCGCGATCGTTCAATATTATCGTCGGCGTTCTCGGCGGCAGACCTTCGGGGGGGCTACATGCATGCGTGATAATTCAGGAGTTACTGCGGCACCCGAAACCGGTGCTACCGCGCACTCTCGAGGATGCGATTGCTGTGCGCGCTTGGTAATTTGGGAGCTGCTGCGGCGCCCCCATACCGGAGCAGTCGTGCGCGGCAGGTGATGGAGTTGCTATGTACGCTCAATGCTGAGAATGGACAGATTTTCTTATGGATTGGCCTAGGAAACTGCCTGGTATTCAGGGGATGCTCCGAGTGGAGCACGTGGCTGGCGGTTAAACAGGTTTTCTTTCCTCTCCTTTCTTTCCTTTGGAGGATGTACTCTTTCTCCTATGTCCGTGGGTTTCCCATGAGGTTTTTTTTAACCCGGATATGAGTTTTAAAGAGGCATCCGAGGGTTCTGGGGTTCAATGTTTCCCCCCCTTCTGCTGCTGTTTGTTGCTCCACTGGTCGTTTCCCTTTTTCTCCTCTCCTGACTTCCTTTGCATCTTCCGTACGAGAGGAAGTGTCAGAATGATGCGCGTCCGGAGATGACGGCTGCACGAGTCCCCAAGCACCGGCTTGGGAGACGCCTTTCGTCCTTTTCCCCCTGACGAGCCCCAGAGGCCCGTTGTACATATATAGAGAGAATTTTCTGCCTTCGACTATTTATCATCAACCAATCACTACCTATCGACCCCTATATTCCAATGCGATGAGTAGGACACAGTGGGTTGTTGGTGCCCGAAGTGGAGTAGGTATATTGATGTGCGTTAGATATGTTAATGAATAGAAATGAATTGAGTCAATATGCCTGGAAGTAGTTGCGTGTTTGTGGATGTGACTGAAGTCTCTTCGCTGCAGTGTTCAGTGCCTTGGCAGTCGCGTCTGGACGCCACCACCGTGGCCGCCCCGCCGCCAACGTGTGGTACTGTGGCACGCATCGTCCGGACCCCATCTGGCTTGACACTTTGCGTCCGGAAGACAAATGCCCTGACACGCCTCGCCCGGACGCACAGGGCCCTGGCGAGCTGCGTCTGAACGGATACAGTGGGCGGGCGTATGAGTGATGGCGCTTCCCAGATCCCTCGCACACCTCAAGCAAGTGATCTCCGAGAAGAAGTGGGCGGGTGCTCGGCAGCGGGCTGCAAGGCGGACCTCCGAGGCGGAGTACGAGCAGGCAGAAGCCGGACGGTACGGTTGCGGGTAGTTCTAAGAGGCTCGCCTCTAGGTTCTACCAGGCGGAGACAGGCCATTGCCTCACTGGGCACTAACTACACTGGACGAAGGATCGTCCCACCAGTCTGTGCTAATGATGCCGGCACCAGACGCAAACTCTCTTCCATGGCATCTGCGGGAGATGTCTGCGGGATGGGGCTCTTTTTTCCTTCATTTCTCTTTCCTTTGCGATCCCCTTGGTGCGCAATTATTCCTTGTTGGGACAGGCCGGGCGGAGGGCAAAGGGGAGCTTGCGACGAGCCGGCGCGCGCGGGCTGCGGACAGGAAACGGACTGTATATATGTACATATCTTCGCCATGACCTGCCTAGTTGCCTAGTTAGGTCGCATGTGAATAATGATTAAACAATAAAAAAGCCACCCAGCCGAAGAACGTGGTGTGGAGGTCGTTCGCTGCCGTGTAGCATGCTGGGTGTGGATGACGATAAGCGAGGTGATATCTATGGTAGATATTTAAGCTTATTCAGACTACGGTGAACGCGACTTAGCTCGCCTCATGACGACATCCATGGGTTTGCAAGTGGGACGGAAGATGCCGGCGCCAACCAGCACGTGGCCGATTCGCCATCGACTGCTCCGTCTATCGCTCCTCGCTGCGCCACTCACTTCTGCCGCACTGCGCACTCCCCCAACCCACCCGAAGTCCGCAGAGCCCGCGTGCGGCGCTCTTGCCTAAACGGACCTCATTCGGACGCCCAAACGGAACCAGCGGCATGCGTCCAGAGTCGCAAGGTGATACCGTTGCACCCTCGATTATCAGGACGCCAACCGCATCACCGCCTTTGGTATCTAATTATGGTGATGAACTCTGGGCTTTACCTGTACAGCGGTAAGGCGTAAACGCACGGAATTCGGTGAATGTGTCGCTTACCTTATCCCATCCAGCCAAGCGAACCGACAACCAAGCAGTGGAACAAGCCAAACGAGCTATCTGACGTGCCGAGCCGTGCCGCTGTTGCGTCGTGGGCGAGCCGCCGGGCCGCGCACGCATCGGAACGATCCACCGAGTGATACGAGCGAGCCGTCCGCCGCCGTGAAGCCGGGCAAGCGGTGGAACAATTCGCAGGGCGGACGAGCAGCCAAGCAATAGGCACGCGTCGAAACAACCCGGCTGTCCAAGGAGTGAGTTTTTCAACCTCAGGTTTAGAGGTGGTCGTGATGGGAAGAACGACGCGATGAGGTGGATGGCGGTGGGTAAGATTGCAGTGAGGGCGATGGCAAATATGACGCGCCCAGTACGATGGTGGTCTTCGTGACGTGTTTGGCACAACTCTCAGATTGTCGGAAACAGTTGGAATTAGCCAGTTCAATGTAGCGCGGACGATGGCGATGAGGGAGATGGGTGGTGGCGAGCATCGACGAGTGGGTCCTTCTTTTTTCCCACTGTATCTTATTGCAGCTCGTGCACCATAAGGGGTTCGACTCCAGTGATCCCCTCTCTGCTTGATCTATAGGAATCGCTCGGTCACCCCGGAGCTCGACGGGAACGGATCCGCAACTCATCTCGGGATGAGCGGCGGCATCCCTGTCTCCCCAGCCAGTCGTAGCGGACGAACACCGCTAGTTTCGTGACCAGCGTGCGGTGGATGCTCGGCTTGTCACCCTCGTACACGGCTATCAGCCATGGACCATATCTATGCTAATTGATGTTATGCAGTGCTTGTGTACCAAGTACACCACTACAAACCATATCAGTGCTGGAAGTGGAAGGCCGCATTTTACGTGGCTTCTACTAGGCGCTGTGCACAGAATACATCTACTTTGACTCAAAAGCTATATGGAAGTTCAATCATCTCACAATCAGTCCGAACATTTGCGGTTCAGCCATCACCGGCCATTATTTCTCAAGACAAACAGAAGCCCCCAGACCGATCCGTCTATATATCTAGCAAGCTAGCCATGGGGCCGGGAACTACGGCTCTCTTCGCAATCAGGCATAGAATTTTTCCTCAAATTTTCATCGCTGACCGCGAGAACGTATTGATCTCACTTGTCGAAATTGGGGGAGTTGTGGGTTGAGGTTCTTGACTGAGGTGTTGCTGACGGGGGGTTATAGTTTGCCTGCAAAACGTCTTTGCGACATCGACCAGAACGACAAAAACGAGTATGGGCGGAGTTTGCTTGAGATTCGCAGGTATTTCTGCCCAAATTCTGGCAAGCGCATATGCCTTGACCGGGTGCGATGCGCTCACTCTCATTTGGAATAACACCAGCACCGGTTCGTTGCTTGCGGCAAATGTGGTGATTGCAAGCGAGACTAGCAAGCAGAGAGTGCACCCCTGGCGCTTGAAATACACGCCGATGATATCCGGATTGATGCTCTGGGATCGGGGCTGTTTTCGAAGCAGGCTACCGAGTTCCGACACCTTGGAGAAAACGTGGCAAGGCTTCTTATTTCGGTGATGATGGTTGTCAATCCACCCAGCTTGGTTGCTTCGAAACGCCCACCACGTTGGAAGACTAGGTGCGCGCGGGCGTCGAAAATACAACCGGTGCACGTCATTCTCGGCATGACCGAGCAGGAAGTCATACATCCTCCGCGCACCCTTTAAGTTAGCAGGCTGAATGCGAGTGCGGTTAAACGAAGAAAAAAAAGCTAGGAAGATGAAGAAGATTCAAAAGCTAGCAAGGAGAAGCTCACTTCTGGGCATTGGCCTCGGCCATTCACGGGTCCGTCACAGTAACATCTGAATGCAGTGGGTCCGCGACCTCCTTCTCCTTGCTAGCTTTTGAATCTTCATGTTTCCTAGCTTATTTTCTTTCGTTTGATCATACTCGCATTCAACCTATGTAGACTATGTTTTTCTTTTGTTTAATCATTACTCGCATGCGACCTATCAATAAACGGCGAGATTATGTACGGTTTCCTGTCCGCTGTCCGCGCGGTGGTGGCACGTTGCAAGCTCCCCTTTGCCCTCCGCCCAGGCCTGTCCCAAGAAGATAGATGCGCACCAAGGAAATAACAAAAGAAATAAAAAGAAAAAGAGGCCCATCCTCTACTCCTCGTCTGCTGGTGCCATGGAAGTGGGCAGGAACAGCGGCAGCTCCTCCATAACACCCAATTCCCCCGCGGCACCTAGCTCCTCCGCCTCCGCCTCCTTCTCTTCCCGCTCCCTGCGCTCCCACTTAGACACCTCGCTCCCTGCGTCTTCGTCAGCCCGGACCGGCCTTGCCATGTGACCATGTCCGTGGTGAGAGGAAGTCCCGTACCGTCTGCCTGCAACTACCTCACATCGTGTAGCGGCGGCGGTGGTGGTGGCAGTGGTGACGGTGGCAGGCCGTGACACGTTCTTCCTCTCCTGTACGAGCCGATTCAAAGTCCGAGGTATACGAGTCCCACTTCTGCATGAAATCGAGGCAACGTAGAAGAAGCTCCCGTCCCTTCAGCTTCCAGATCCACTCGGCAGTTCGCAGACGTCCTCGTTTGGCGTTGTTTAGGATCACCTTGTGGAAGGCACGAGCCCAACTCCTGAATAGCTCCTCCCGACCTCGGCACTTGGAAACTATCAATGCTATATGTAAAAGGATGTTCGGCGATAGATAGGTAGGAATTCCGTTGCTTAATCTTTCACCGAGACAGGAGGGCCGTGTTGGCGTTAGGGTGTTAGGGCTATCGCGGTGCGGGTATTTGCCCACGCACTAGTGCCGGCGGCGCACACATCGTGTCTCTTTTTTTTTCTGCTTTTGTGTAGCTAGCTGGTTCCTCAGTCCTTATACAATACATACGCCCTCGCCACTTTTCCTAGCAACAACAGACCGCTCTCTATATATACGTGCACATCCAAACCGTTACCTATCACCGGCTCGTCTAGATCCTTTGGTGGCAACTTGCCACCTCCGAACTAGATGCCGCCAGCGGCCTTCGCCACCTCTGGGCCTAGTTGTCGCAGGTGGCCATTTGCCACCTGCGCCACCTGATGCCTTCCGCGTGCGCATCTGCTCGCAGCGGTCTAGGCAGGCCTCGGCCGCGGGCCTCGTTGGGCGATCGATATATCTAACACTATACGGTTTTGATATTCCCGTAAGGTCTTGTCCGGACGTTGACAGGCACGATATTTCCATTTCCAAGGAATCCAAACCATCGTCCTGGTTGGTGTACTGAATCTTGAAAGGTTTGTGAATCATAATTCGGCCTGCCATGCGGTCCCGTTGTTGGCTGCTTATCCGGTACCGGACCCAGACATCTCGCCCAGGTTGGGTTCGTGGATGTGAGGAAGGGTTCGAGACGAGGTGGTGCATGTAGATGAATCGGAGTCGATTTCGGGCGGCGAGAATAGGTACAATAGGCGGAGGTGATTGATGGCGGAGGAACAGCAGCTCGCGTGCGCGTACGTGGTCAGCACTCAGTCTTTGATAGTGAACGTGGTGGTCAGGGAGATGAGCTGTTCCGTCGGGCTCGTGGTAACGGAGGAAAAAAATCCGATTTGCTTCAACAGACTCCCACCAAATCTCTTCGGGGTTGATGCGTCGGATTTCCCTATCCCGAGAAGAAGATGCCATGACTTGGCCTTCTCGTAGGAGATGCGATCAAAAGGGGTTCAAAACTCGGCAAACGAGCAAGGGAAGTGCTCTCTCTCGCTGGTGTTCCTCACGGTTTCGGTGATCTCTGCTGCTCCCTGAAGTATGAGAGGTTCCGAGGTTTACGGGTTTGGCGCAACAGCTGAAGCAGTCCGAAACGTGGGGTCCGAAGGACGATGAATTCTGTGTGGTATGTGTGTCTGTCGGCGTCGGTATAGGTACAGGGTAGAGTGCGGTGCAGTAGTGGGTTCCCATAGCGCCTGATGTTTGTTGTTCGTGTACTACATACTTCTTTCCATACACCCACATCTCCAACTGCACCGCCACTACCACAATCTCTTCCGTGACGTTCGCCACCTCAACATCTCCTACTACCGACCTACCATCTCGTGTTTCCCTCTCCGCCTACCGCATAGCGACATTATGGCTACTGATATACCGATGGAAGATACCACACCAGTTTCTGATTCGGAACGCCCAACACCACCCGCCAGAAAACCCAACTCCACCCGCCAGAAACCCAACTCCATCCGTTGTCGAATGGTTGACTGCATACGGGTCGTACAGCTGCGAAGAAATACAGACATCCATGGAGAACGACGAGGATCGGACGATATTTCGCAAGGCTCAGATCAACGGCGAGGATTTTCTGAGCGATGGCAACATTCGACACTACTGGTCGCTGGAGGTACCATTGCCAGTCGGACCTAGTGGTAGGCGTGCACGACTAGTGCAGAGGATCAAGGTCACGGGCAAGGAGGAACCACAAGGTAATGCTTTTCATTTGAGCTCTGTCTAACCGGCTAACACTTTCACAGTTGAGCCACCTTCGCCGCCGGCGAGAGTCACAATCTTCACCGACGCCCAAGCCGCCATCAGACGGATAGCCTCGGAGGAGCCCGGCCCCGGCCAGCAATACGCACTCCAGGCCAGGAAAGCACATCACTGCGCTGCGACGCGCTCGCCCAGGAACCACCATCGAGATTCGGTGGTGCCCTGCCCACAAAGGCATCGGCGGAAATGGAAAGGCTGATGAATGGGCGAAGACTGCGGCGGAAGTGCCAGACACCCACGGGGTGGAATGGCTAAACTACTTGGACCGGACGGAGGTTCGCCCCACGCCACTCCCGCGGTCCCTCGCAAACCTCAAGCGGGAGATTTCGGAGAAAAAGTGGGTGGAAGCTCGGCGATGGGCTGGAGGCCGGACCTCCAAGAAGAAATACAAAATGCCGAAAAGCCACAGGCCGGACGACGCGGTCGCTGGGAGTACCAAGAGGCTTGCTTCAAGGTACTATCAGCTGAAGGCAGGGCACGCCCGCACTGGACAGTACCTGCAATAGGCTAAGGCTCGCCCCACCGCCCAGTGCTGGTGGTGCCGGTGCCCCTCGCAGACGAGAGACCACCTCTTCAAGGTGTGCCCGGAATGGAAGATGTAACAGAAGATTCTGTGGGCGGAAGTGCAAAGGAGACCAAGAGGTGGAAGAGCAGGTGGACCGCCCGGGACCTGCTGGCCGATGAGCGATGTGGGCAGGCAGTGCTGGACTTCCTCTCGTCTACGGACGTGGGAAGGCTGGTGCCGCCGCTGGAAGAAGAAGGGGACGCAGGAAGTGAGGTGTCTGAGTGTGGAGCTCCGGGAGCGCCGGGACGGGAAGAGGAGCGGGAGGTGGAGGTGGACTTCATGGCATCGGCGGAGGAGGAGTAGGGGACGGGCGGGGGGTTTCCTTTTGTCTTTCCTATGTCGATTTCCCTGGGCACATCTACTCTTTCTTGGGACAGGCCAGGGCGGAGGGCAAGGGGGAACTTGCAACGAGACGCCACAGCGCGGACTGCGGACAGGAAAACAAGGCAAAATGTACGCCGCCACGATCTACATAGGCCGAACGCGAGTATGATTAAACAAAAACAAAAAAACACCACGGCATCGACTCCTGGAACCGATTGCCAATTTTACACGCGCCGGCATGCTAAACTAATCTACAAATTGATTTCTACGGAAAAGAGAAAAGAAGAGCATTTTCTTTTTAAATTTTAAATTTTTTTTGTGTTTTTATAAATTTTACATATATGGAAAACAAAACGAAGCAAAAAAAAAACAAAAAAAACCTCCTTACCTCGGCTGTCTCGCCGGCCGTTAAAAACCTGGCGTACCAGGGAAAAAGGTACCGGTTCGACACCTCCACAGCCATCAGAGTGGGGTATCTGGGTATATGGGTATATGCTCGAGTCTGTGGGGAAGGAGGGGTAAAAAAACAGAAACCAAAGACGGAAAGGAAAGGTTAACACTCACCACGGAGCTACGAAGCGCATGAATACACTGCTTCGAGCTCCACCTTTTTCTCCTCAAGCCGGGCCTCGGCTCTTCCCACGAGAATCCGCATGTACTCATCAGCCTCGCGCTCCAGCTGCAGTATCTTCCGACACTCCTCCTCCATTCGAAACTCTAAAGCCTCACGAATGTCCGAGAAGGGGCGTGTCTGCTGCGCCCTCAGCGTGACCGCCTCTTGGTAATAGCCCTCGAGGAGATTCTCGCTTTGGGTCCGCCGGTCGGTGATCAAGGAGTCGAGCTCGGTGCGGTGCTCGCGAACCACCCATTCCAAACTCGATTGCAACTCCAAATACTCCGACAAGAGCCAATTTCGGAGTTCGTCACGCGAGAACGACGGGGTGCTCGGTTCAGAGTTGGCGGCTTCTGGAAGCTCGTCAAGGTCGTCGGACACTGCCTGCTTGCATGCCATCACATCACACCATTGCAGGGCGGGCGCCTGCGGCTCCTGCAACGCCAGAGCCTGAGGCTCCTCGTTCGCACTCCGCCCGAACACCAGCACTTGCGGGTTGGGTTGGGGGGAGGACGCCGAGGTCGTAGGTACCTGCATGGTGTTAAATGATTGCAACGAGGCGGTTGCAGTAGGTGGAGTCAGAGCCGTAACCTGCGACGAAGCTGGCTTCGCGGGGGTCTTGGGCTCTCCCTCTGTCAACTGCGCATCATTGGCCGGCACGCGGGCTTTAGCATCTGCTTCCGCTTTGGCCTTGGCTTTAGCTTCCGCTTTGGCCTTGGCTTTAGCTTCCGCTTTGGCCTTGGCTTTAGCTTCCGCTTCGGCCTGAGACCTAGCTTCCGCTTCGGCCTTGGCTTTAGCAACTGCCTCGGCCTTGGCTTTAGCAACTGCTTCGGCCTTGGCTTTAGCATCCGCTTCGGCCTGAGCCTTAGCATCCGCTCCGGCCTGAGCCTGAGCATTAGCTATGGCCCATGCCTTCTCTGCTTCCGCATCTGCCCGTTTGCTTGCCTCAGCGTATGCCATATCGCGGGCTCTGGCATCCGCTTCGGCCTGAGCATCGGCTTTCGCCTTTGCCTGGGCCTCAGCTTCCACCTCTTCGCGTGTGCGAAAGGACGCCGCCACAGCGGCCGAACGTTCAGCCTCATCAGCTTTTGCCCGAGCCTCAGCTTCGAATTCCACGCGAGCCCGGAGCGAACCCCAAGCCCTTGCTTCCTCCTCTGCCTTCTCTCGCGCGCGAGCCTCCGCCATTTCCGTATCCTGAACTGGTACCGCATCATCGACTTTCGCTTGAACTTTGGCCTGGGCGTCGACGACGATCTTCACCGCCGCCTTAGCTTCGGCCCCCGCCTTGCGTTCCGCCTCAGCGAGCTTCTCCCTGGCCTGCGCTGCTGCGCTCACCTTGGGAGCAGGATTAGGCTTGGCCTGCCAGATCTTGATCTGTCTGAAAGCGGCCATCACCTTCTTGCCAGTCTCCTTAGGCAGATCGGAACGACCTTCAGTCAAATCCTTGAGCTGTTTGACCTCTCTTGCCTCATCGTCGACTGCTTCGCCGGCGTTCCACTTCTTGTCCGCAGATGCCAACGTTGCGGCAACTCGGCGCTGTAGAGTCTTGTCGTCCATATCCACTTCCATTATGGAAGGCTCGGCCAAAGGAGAGAAAGGTTGGGTCACGGGCCCAGACACGTCCTGTCCCTGCGGCCAGCTGGGGGCAGCTAGATTTTTTTTTTTTTTTTGTTATATCATACTCGCATGAAGCCTATCTAGACTATGGCGGCGTACATTTTTGACCGTTTCCCCGCCGCTGTCCGCGCGATG
>Ga0307516_10001160_pt1 | contig 36882 bp, 49 predicted proteins | sample 19_EM_MG_FD_203310 | JGI IMG/M metagenome (GOLD analysis project Ga0307516, IMG submission 203310) | Populus trichocarpa ectomycorrhiza microbial communities from riparian zone in the Pacific Northwest, United States - 19_EM | ecosystem: Host-associated > Plants > Roots > Unclassified | place... | reverse complement strand
TGTGAGTCTCGTCCTCCTCCTACTATCCTGGTTGCGAACGTCTCGCTCTCTGCGTCGTCGTACTCCTAACCCTCTGGGAAACGCAGCTCACCTTTTCTCTCCAGGACTAGCAGCCGGGGTCGGAGGCGCTTCGCGCGCCCTCACCCATGTTTCCTTCTCCTTGCGTCACACTGTCTCGTTAGGCAGATATAATCACATTCATTGTACCTACATACAGAGTGATTATATCACCCGCAGTCTTTTCTCGCAACGGCGTCTCGCCTCAGTGCCATCCAAAGAGAACTGGTCATGATGCATGCTATGTATAAACCCTAACCTGAATGTGTGGTTTGCTGTGTCGCCGTGGGAGAGTCATCGTGGCCAAATGAGATGGAAGTTGAACTCAGAGTCATACTGTAACAGTTGCATTCGGGACTCGTTTGACTCAAGCTTTGGACACGACGTCGACAGTTGCCTTGCATGCGGTTCCCTTCAGTCGCCGGGTTTCTTCTCCTTCTCTCACCGGCAACCCTTGTCCACTCGTCGAGTTCGTCGGGATTGGCCAACCCAAACCTCCAACCCCTCATCGCCCGTGGAGATGCCTTACTTTCAGCAGGACAGTGGAGTGACGCGGCGCAAACTTACACGGATGCTATTTCTCTCTCTCCAGGAGATTACTTGCTCTTCTACAAACGTGCAACCGCATACCTGTCTCTGAATCGACATACCAATGCCCTGGATGATTTCTCCAAAGTTCTCGATCTCACCTCGGGTGAGTTCGATCGTGCCTTTCTCATGATATCCAAGATACATATGAAGGATGGCGACTGGACGCGCGCAAAGGATACTCTGGACTCCTATACAGCCAAATTCCCAAACGACCCCGAAGTGACTGAGCTTCGAGAGGATATCAAGGATGCTCAGGCTTCTGCGAAGAAGGCCAAAGACGCACGACGTGCTCAGCTGTGGACCGTATGTTCGGAAGCTGCTACCCACGCTCTACGTGTTGCCAGTCACAGCGTCGAGCTTCGCCAAACACGTGCGGAGTGCAGTCTAGCTGGTGGTGATCCTCAAGGTGCCGTAGTCGACTTGAGGTAAAGGACTCTCTTTCTACATTTGGATTGCACTGATTGCACTGGGTCATTGGCAGCCGCCTCTCGTACTTGTCCCCACCCACAACCACCTCCCTGATGCGCATATTCCGTTTATCCTACTTTCTCCTTCCACCATCCTCTCCTTCCTCACGCACGTCACACATGACTCCACTCAAACAGTGCCTGCATCTCGATCCCGATTCATCCAAATGCCTCCCTGCACACCGCCTCGCCAAGTCCCTCGATAAAGGCTTCGCCGCACTTTCGAAGTTCCTCCTGTCAAATGATTGGATGGGTGTTGTTAAACACGTTACCGGTTCCACTTCCATATATCCAGGCGACGGCTTTTTGTCGATGTTTGACCGTGCATTAGAGCAACAAGCGTCACGCGAGCAGCTCGCACCGCCTTCCGCATCGCCCAAGCTGTCTATACCAATACCAGATGCCCGTGTTGAGAGCCCGCGCCGCGCCCATATCCTTCGTTCTGTTTGTAGAGCTTATGTCAAGCTGAACTTGGCCAAGAAGGCTGAGCCGTGGTGTGATGCACTCCTGGCTATGTCTTCAGAAGCTCACAAATTGGCGAGTGAGATCTACACTGAGAGCAGTCCGGAGGTCGACGGTTGGATCGGAAAGGGAGAGGCATTACTTGCACGTGAAGAATGGGAGGAAGCTGTAAGAGCATTTGAACGAGCTGCAGAGGGAAGCGGCCGCAGTAATGGGGATGTAAGCCCTTCATGCTTAATGAACATGTAAATCCGTGTGCTCACCATGCGATAGGTACTCACTCGGCTGCAGAAGGCACAGCGCCTCCTCAAGCAGTCAAAACGGAAAGACTATTACAAGGTGCTGGGCGTGTCACGCGATGCTGACTCGAAGACGATCAAGAAAGCCTTGTAAGTGCCCTTATACCTAGTCTTTCACGATGTTCTGAAGCAACTTTTGTAGCCGCAGAGCAGCCATGACAGCACATCCTGACAAAGGCGGATCTGAAGCCAAAATGGCAACTGTCAATGAAGCATATGAAGTTCTCAGCAACCCAGGTGCGACACCAATCCTAACCCCCATTTTAGTCACGGTCATAACCCCATTCTGCAGAGCTCCGCCAGCGCTTCGATAACGGCGACGATCCCAACGATACATCCTCGCAAGGTGGCAATCCATTCACAGGATTCGCTACGAACTTCGGAGGTTTTGGTCAAGGTGGTGAACATCCGTTTGCACAGTTCTTCCAGCAGGGCGGACACCGCGGCTTCTCATTTGGGCGAGGGCATTGATGTTCAGAGTACCCTTTACGCATTCTTCGGACTGTTGTTTGTACAATAGCACCCATACACCATTGCGCCGTATGGCTACCTACCGTCTTTGTAGCAAGCTTGAGTAAAGGCGCGACTTCTGACGTGCGTGTGGTTAACTTCATGCAAATCATGTGTTGCCATAAAGCCAAGATACACTACATCGACGGGTTTTCACTGCATTTGCAGGCCAACACACCAACTGGCCTGGTAGGTCATTGGTAATCGTAACTGGCTCTCATGTTGGCACACCCTCAGCAACACGCTATCCGGTGGCCCAAATACTCATCAGTCACACGTTCAGAGGTCGATGTGATAGTGTGCTTGAACTCCTGAGTGGAGCTCACCTGACTGGTCTGTGCCAGCAGTCAACGTACCACTGGCCCAGGGCTGTGGCTCGGCGCTCATATCAAACTTGATGTGTCCTCCCCGGACAATATCTGCGTGGGTAATAATGGGACCATCCATGTTTCGCCCGTGCACCCTGAGCGAACGCACATATGGCTGCGACGGTGCTCCCGGTGCGGATATGTGCAGCTTCGTACTGACAGGTGCGTCCCCCCGCCCAGAACCCAACACCGGAAGTTCCAACGTGACACTATCAAAGAACGGACTGTTGGCCACAACGATCAGAAAGTGTGGGCATACTTGGCAAGAACACGTGAACATGCCTTCCGACGACGTATTCTCCCGATACGGGATTGACTGGATAGAATCCAAGTGCGCTGAAAAGGTACCATGCGCTCATCTGTCCACAATCCTCGTTCTTGGTGTGCGACAGAGTTAGCTCGTGCAAAAGAAATAGCAGGACTGTGAAGAAAGCAGAAACGTACCCCTGAAAGGCCATCGACAGTCGCGTTGTAGTTGTCCATTGCGATCTGGCGGATGCGCGCTTGCGCCTTGGACGCTGCCCCTGCTAATGCATAAAGGTATGGAATGTGATGGGACGGCTGAGTGTTTCAAGTGAGTAACACAGATAGCCCTGATTATTCATTAAACATCAAGGCGCACCTCATTGGTATGGTCATTGTGACCTGCAGGTGTGCAGACACAAGCGCCAGGGCAGGCTCAGTAACTTTCAAAGAACCAGCCCACCGAGTCACCTACCGCCATCAAAATGCTCGTCCAAGAACGCTACAAAGCTCGCATTCCCACCCTGACGTTCAATCAAGCCAGGTATATCATGCACGACGTCAAATGTGTACGCCCAGTCGTCGCCCTCAGTCCAACCCACATCGGGCCCAGCCCACGCACCGCTGGCGTTCCGTGCCTCCATGAAGCCTGTCTGCACGTTGAAAATGGTGAACGGGTTCGTAAGCGAGCGGTTTCGGAAGAATGCTTCTTCTGTGGTCTTTCCGAGAAGACCTGCGAGCACCGAAACTGCGTAATCGTCATCTGCACGTTTGAATAAATCCAAGGTACATGACTCATAAGCATGCGTAGAGATTAATTCGACATACATGCATAGGCAAGGGTGCGGGATGCTGCTTCAGAATGGACGTCGGCTGCGACGTAGCCATGTTCTGCATACAAGGAGGACAGGCCGGCGCGGACTTCGTAGTCTACGTTCTAGAGAACGAAATTCATTCAGCATGTGTGGATAAGATACCTAAGCTAGCCACACTGACCTCCTCTCGGTCATCATAACTGTGCAATGCATAAGCCAATTGTCCGTGTACCCAGTATATGAAACTCACATCGTCGTGCTGTCGTTTACGGGGGGTTGCACAGCGTCCTTGTACACAGCCTCCCAGGCGGTCTCGAGATCAAACCCGGACAGGCCTTTTAGGACGGCTTCTGCGATGAGCGAATCGGCATGTGTACTTATCTGTGCTATATTCGTCACAGCCTTGGGATAGAAAAACAGGTTAATACCATTATATTGGTCTCTGAGGAAGGTGTAAGTCCGGGGGATAAGCGGCATATACCTCGTACTCACCAATTATATTCTTCCACATGGGTAACCAGCCTCCCTAGGAGTGTGAATGTTGTTAGAGCTACTGGACACTTGTTTTTGGACCTGCAGCTTGTATGCATACCTCAGTGTAATCCTGCAACATGCTCTGTATCATTCCGGGAACACGTTCGGGAGCGAAAAGGAGAAGCCAAGCCCATTCTGCACGGTAAGTGTCCTGGTAGTCAAATGAATACCCAATGGGTCACAGCTAATCGAGCATACCCAGTTTGAATATCCAGTGTAAGAAACGCCGTCATGAACCGTGTCATCATAACCGGAATAGTATCTTCCATATTCGTCTTGCTCATAGGGGTACTGTATGCGAGAGGGTCAGCAGACTCACAAGATACACAGGCTATTCGTAGCATACTTGCAACGTGTGAAAGAAACCAGTATAGAATACCTCTTTCTGATCCTTCGTGGCTCCTTTGATCTTGATCCTATCGAGTTTCTCCGCCCACGCCACGCGAGTTGTCTTCGCCGTTTCTTCTAATGACTGGCCATCGGGTATCTCGATTTCCAGGTTCCTCCGTGCTTGCTCGATGGAGATGAACGACACGCCAACTCTTACGTCGACTTGTCGGATATCGGGGCCGAATCTTGCATATCCAGACAACATGGTACCGCTGCCATTTGTGCTTCCTTCCGATAAGCTTCCATTCTGTGCGATACCCCACGATGCAAAGGGCTGATCGAACCGGGCGCAGAAGTAGCCACTCCAGTGGCTTGCTGGTGTGGACACAGGCCCAATAATGAAGTCCTGCCGTTCTGGATTCCGTCCGCATATTTCTTTACTTTCGGGGTTGATGACAACTGCGCCCTGAGGGTATGTGAAGTTATTCGGATCTGAATAACGAATCACGCTTGCGCGGGTTGCCTCAACAAGGATGTACGGCGTGCTGGTGCCGAAGAATGTAAAGCGTAAATGGCCAACACGAGATGCTAAACAGTAGTATATCAATACATCATCAAGGAAGTACCAAGTAACCCCGGATTAAGGATAAGACACTCAACTTGCACTTTGTTGCGCCATGATCTTGCCTCCTTCAATCGCGTTCATCTCAACATTGTAATAGCTTGCTGACGCGACTTCGTCGTCGTGGCTGAACATCATGCCACGGTCTTCAAACCTTGGACGTACGTCTCCAGCCCCGGGTGAGACCACCACTTGTCCGCTCTCCCCCATCCAAATGGCGGGCTGATGGGTGCCCTGGAAGCCGTGTATGGATGTCGCTGTGTAGTTGTACGGTGTGACAGAGACGTAGTTCTCCCGCGTCTGAGCGACCCACCGCGTCATGGCAAACGGCGGTGCAGTAGAGGGTATCATGCCTCCCGAACCATTGGGAGAGTAGCCACCATTTCCAATAAGCCTAAATATGTAGTTGTAATGGCACCTGGGCCTAGAGGGCATAAGTGTATCGACAAGCGCAACTTACGGATTGACGTGATCCACGGCGTCGCTCGGTGGGTCCAAGAACGTATGAGGGACTCGTTTCGATGCTGCGGAGGTGAAGAGGAACGATATCAGTGCTAAACTCAGCAGTGACTGGGTAGACATAGTCAGGAGCGATGCTTGAAAGCTTAAGCGCGGCAAACTTGCATGAGGAAATTGTTTTCCATTTGGCCCATCTCCCCTGATAACTTCGAATAAGACAAACTGTACACTGGGTTTCTCTCAACTCCTGCACGTGTGTAGTAGGCCAAGTATTTCGTATACTCAGACTTCTTGACAATTCGGACGACAGCGTCACGACACGAGGCACCGCCGTGCACAAAACTTTCGTAGCGCCCACAGTGCACACTCCAAGTCTCAAGGTGAGCCTTCTGCAGATAGCATTTGATCTCGCGATGTCTTACACATCATTCGCCGGAGCACAGAACAATCGGTGCGTGGATTGCCCAGGTCGGTTTCTTTGGTAGACTTCTCCATCGATAGCAACCGCCCCTATCAGCCAAAACGCCAGGTCGTACTCGTGGCGACGTGGCACTGCCCGGGACGGAAAACTTTTCCACCACTTGAATGGTCGAATATTGACATCGTCGACTGTGCCGACATACAAGCCATGACGGCAATCCTCCAAGAAAATAAATGTCGGTTCCCGTTTCCGTACTTCTTGGACCTGTAATCCTTGTTCATAAAGTCTTTGCCAACGCCACCAAGAGAACTGTAGTGAGACTGTCGATAGAGAGGTGCAAAAAATGCACTTCTTTCAGAGAAAAAGCACTTTGCTGGTAGGTTTTTTCTTGCAGCAGGTGATGTCCCTATATGCGCACTTTTGTACGTGGAGAATCCAATCACATTCTATGTAGGTGGCGGCTTCGTGGAGTTCTGGTTAACGTGCGTAAATTTTATCTTATCGGACATAAGAGCCTCTCCGATTCTTTTTCGGCGATGGATGACCTTGCAGGTAAGCTTCGCTGCGAATTAGAGCTTTTCCCGGGTTTCACAGGTTTCATTGCCCATAGTCTCACATCATTCACCCTATCGCCCTTGCATAACACTACTTTCGGATCCAAGGGAGCATACCACCCTTGAGTGCAGTTGATACTTCGTAAGAAGATAGTGTCCCCCTGTACCAGTCATGCACTTCGACAAACTTCGAACCGCAGACTTGGTTGACAATCAAGGAAGACCTTCGGGTATTAGGATACTAGTCAGGGTACAATGGAAGAAAGAGGAGTATTGGTACATCGAAATAGATAACCAACGTTGTATGAAGTTGTATCAGCTTTAGACCAATTTAATATAGATCCAACTTGCAATGCGGCTCGAGTTGTCCAATTCTTTAACTGTACATCATTGCAATCTGCATGGAAATGGGCCGAAGGTCGAAGGGAGCATGGTACTGCGGCTTTCCATAGTAACGACAAGACAATAAATGTGCTGGTACTTAGATAGTGGTAACAATACCTAGATGGCAGTAACAACGATGTACAGAGGGCCCCAGAGGGCTGGATGAATGACCTAAATATTCCTAAAAGGAATTGCCTGTCCTGACCTCACGGCATCTAAATCCTCCTTGGCATATTCCATGATGAGGATGGCGATCCCTACTTCAATATCAAGCCAAGCCTGCAGATCTTCGACTTCAACAAATTCAGGCGTCAGCTGAGATAACCAATCGAAACGTTTCGCCTTCAAGATGTGTCCATATGGCGCGAAGATAATTCCATCTTTGTTTCGTACTTCGTGACGGTCAAGATAAGAGAACCAGGTGATAATGTCTGGGATGTAGGGAACAAAGTATGGCATATTGTAGCTTGATGACGATGAACCATGAAAATGGGGTCCGGAGGGCAGAATAGGTCGGTGACACTCTTCACATAAACGTACTCGCATGGGAGGATAACAGTAGCCATATCCTCCAGCGGGGACAGGTCCTGGATACACTGCCATACGAAGTCCATTAAGCGAGGTGGTTGATTGCTCATGGAGCAGCGAATTTGATCCACCTGGTCGGCAAATGGCACCTGGATTGATAAAGGCTAGATACCATAAATTTTGGTCAATACCATTGAATCGCCTCTGGGAACAGACATACGATATGTATGGGCACCGTAGGGATTTATTGGCTGTGGCTTATGCTCAGCCAGCGCTGACTTTCCCTTGGGCCAGCCAGGTCCCCATTGCTGACTGATTAACGCCTGTGATACTGATGGTGGATGGCGTTGTCGGTAGAAGAACGGCATGATGTCTTCTTCCGATTCTTCAGAGCTTAAATCCTCGTCATCTGTACTACCATCCGACGACTCCGAGGCATCAGTGTCAGTGTCTTCGTCGCTTCCACTTCCGTCCTCGTCCGCCTCTTCATCGTTGCTGCCCATCAGAACTCTGAGAATCTCAGCAATACGATCGAGTTTATCTTGTGGAAGATCAACGGCATCAGAGTCACAGTCGTCCTCTAATTCAAGGATTGGACCCAAAGGTACGTCGTTGTGTGCCGGCATGACACGGGTCTGAGAGTCTGCCTCGCGTTCTCGAGATTTCGACTTTGACTGCTGTTGCCGTTTGGCTTGGCGATTGGCTGGATGCGTAGTAGCAGGTTGAGCAACACGAGCATCGTTCGTCCGACTCTGGCCGACTTCTTGATGGTCAGCAGGTGCGGTGCGCTTGCCACGAGCAGGACGAGCACGGGGTTCTTGAACGACGCACTCATCCGCACGTCCACCGTCCGTGCATCTTCGGCATGCACTAACTCCAGGAGAGAACTCGCAACGTAACTTGCGTGCTCGACAGTTAGTGCATGCTACGTGTTTCCGTACAGCACCTGATGGCATAGTCATGAGTGAGAGGCAAATCACGGTATGAGCTACAAAATTAATTACCTGCTGCGGGTTGACTTGGAGCAGCTACTCGAAGGTCACTTGTTGCAGTCGTATTAGAGCAACTCTTGCCCCGCATTCTAGAGGACATGGACGTTCAAATCCAACGTTCAAGTCGCATTATAATCGCCGTGAATGTCGTTTATTTAGCCGTCAAATTTTCAGGCCTCGTGTTGTTACGACGTAATCGAGAGTTTATCATGCCTTCATTCACGCCGAACAATGCCCATGGATGTGCTGTGACAAACGGGTAAGTGATCGAGTGAGCTTGGGAGTCCAGTGGATGAGAGGACTGGAAATGCTACATATGCTATGGTGTATAAAGGGTAGTAACTCGACAAGGGGGATAAAAATACATATCCGGGGGAAGACAATGGATGAAGAGGGGGCGACAGAGCCAGTGGGAGAGACCACGGACCTCAGATCCACCACCACATTACAACTTACTTGTGATTGGGCTTACAGTCGACCAGATCTTCCTCCAAGTCATCCGTACCTGCCATCTTCGAAGATGTCCTCGATCACCGCAAGCACGGTCTTCTTGTCAAGCCTATAGACGAACTACGAGTGCCTCGATGCAGTTTCGGTTGGCGCTATTGTAGGCAAACTCTTCTGCATAGATTCTGACTTGCCCCCCAGCGGTAAAAGTATAAATGTGCACGCCAAAGATGCGAGGCCTGTGGCATATCGAGGCACCAACTGACTTTGAGGGCGGCATCGAGTGATGCACACAGACAAGCCCGATGATCGTAGCTAGCACAGAAACAGCCGAAAGGGAGGACGCTTAAGGACGATGACCCACTAGATAGCTAGACTCCAGATAAAGCCGCCCAGGCCTATTAATGGTTGACGAAAAAGCGTATGTATTAGGCAAGCAATTTGCGACCAAATGTTGAGTCTGTGGCATAACGTCGAGTACGAAAACAGCTGGTTGTGGTGAGGGTGAACGAAATGGCCAAGCTCAACTCGAAGTTTCATCGCGATATCCACGCCAAATTGTAGATCTGCACGGACGACAGAGGTCACCAACAAGACATAGGCGCCATGTAAACCGGCAGCGGGGAAGAGACGACGAGCTGACATAAGCACATGGATAACCGAAATAAGAATGTGCAGCTTTGAATGGCATCGCCGGGCACACATCACAATCAGGAAGCAGATGCCACTCGTTGGGCCCTTCCGCACTAGTTGGTGAATTCAATTCGGTACTTCCAAGGTAACGAATTCAACTGTTGCAAAATTCAATTCGGTTTCCTGGTAAGGCCATCAGATAGAAGAGAAGAGAACAGGCCGCTCGCAATAAATACTACGGAACGGTTCTCGCATATCTGTTCGATGTACATGATTGTCCAGATAATCTTGAAGAGAACCACGCGAGACATTCTGCAAGATTTACCTCGTACTATCATATGCATCATGCCACCTCAAGTAATACAACAAAAGGAAGTCATAGCAGCGCTAGAAAAGAAGTTGCATAAGTACATACGTGAGGTAAAGCATACCGGGCATAGGTGGAATCATGTAGAGGTATAGGTACAGCATATGTGTGCGTAGGTATGTATGTATCTAATGTGAGGAGGTATGTATGTATGTACAGTACTACGTATGCAAATGAGTGTGACTCAAAATGCTTGCCCAATATACGCGAATGAACGTCAAGGGTATCCCCAAAAAAGGATCCACATGCATGCATGCGTCGTTTCAAAGCAAGTGAAAAGGACCGTGCCTCACCCCGCTGGCACCAGCCCCGTCCTCGTCCTCCTCGTCCTCGTCGTCCAATATAGCCAGCAACAGCCCCTCACAGCAACAACGGCCCAATCGGCGGCGGCTGCTGCAAACTAACTCCCAGCGTCTGGCGCAACAACAGCTCAACCCGCTGACGCTCCTCCGCAATCCTCGTCATCTCGTCCTCCCACCGCGATACCCGCTGCTCATAGATGATCCTCAGAGAATCAAGGCTGCCCAGCGTCGTCTCCAGCGCGCGCTTGAGGTCGCCTTCGCGCGAGTCTGAGCCGGCATCGGAGCCTTCGCCCCCTCCCGTCGATGTGCTCGTGTTGTTGAGGAGCCGCTCGACGATGGAGGTGCTTTGTGCGCGGGCGGCGGGTCGACGGCCTGCGATGCCCTTGAATGCGGTGCGGATGTTGGCCATGGCTGGAGACCGGTGAAGCTGTTCGCGCCGGACGAAACGTGAGGTGAGCGAATGCAGTTTTGTAGAATGAGAGGGTGCAGCGAGGAGAACCATAGTCGTGTCCGTCTCAAAGTCGAGCGCCTGGAACTGTGCACATCGTCAGCGTTCAATCAGGCAAAAAGGCAAAAGGTAAAGCCACACTTACCGCCTGTTGCAGGGCTTCCCACCGCGCGTCCCATTTTCGCCGACGTTTATCAAGGTTGGAGATAAAGTGAGGATGATACTCTAGATCGATCAGCTCTTTATTATCCTCACTTTCGTCCACCCACTCGTCGTCCCCATCGCCATCGCCATTCACCCACGCAGCCTCTTCATGCACATCATATCGCTCCTCTCCCGCCGTCTCCTCGCCAGACGAGTACGGCTCAGGACTGGTGTCCCTTGGCTGAGTACTTTCCACGCGCTTTGGCGGCTGAACTTTATCTCGGCCACCCGTACCCGCACCAGGAACAGCTTTGCGCAAATTGCCCGATTTCTCGCGCCGCTTGACCCCGCGTGGCCCCGACGAAGGGAACGGGAGATGGACAGGCTGATGACTCGGACTCGACCGCATACTCATCGAATCGAAACGGGGTCGTGCGCCCGGGAACCCGCGGGTGGCTTGCAAGAATGCCCACGGGTTGTACCCCGGTCCCGGGAAGGGCGTAGACGAAGGTGAAAATGTAGAGTCGGTGAGCACGGGCTGGTTGTTGAGCGCATACATCTGCATTTGGAGTGCGATTTGTTCCTCGATCGCGGCTGGATCATATGTCGACGATGGTGCTGTGGGAGGTGCGTAGGACATGTTCCTGCGAACGTGTGAGAAGGGGAATGGATATGGTGAACCGACCGGGGCGGGGCTGTGCTGCATGCTAGTGACTAGTGGGGACGGGGAGGGCGCAGCAGTCTGACTGTGTGGCGTCGGAGGGATGGGGGCATTGGGTCGGGCGGACTGGAAGTACATCTGTAGATACGCAGCGGCAGGATCTTCATAATTTTGGTCGTCTGCATGGACCTGAGCGAGAGGGTGTAGCCTCTGATTTTGGTTTTGGTTCAGTTGCTGCTGCTCTGCGCTGCGCGGATCACGGTTATCGCGGACCTCGTTGAACGTGCGTCCCTGCTGGCGTAAAGGTGGTTCTGAGGGGGGGTCGTGGATACGTTCAGTGCTCACGTGTATACCATGTGTAAAACTCACGATTCTCCGCCGGCCTGAGAACAGGCTTTTGGTTAACGATGGCATCGAAGCTCTGCAAGCCCAGCTGGTCTGTCGAGCCAGCACGATGATGCTTAGTGAGACTGGTAACACGTTGGTTGATAGTCAGAGGAGGCCCATAATGGCGAGCGGCTGGGTATGATTCCGGCAGGGTAACACTCGGTGACCTCGGGGTATACGAGCCAGACCCGCCATCCTCGCCAGTGTCGCCGTGCCCGTATTCGTTGTCATTGTCATTTTCGATTAGAGTGTCGTCGTCGTCGTCCCGGTGAGGGCTGCTGCGGTGATCATACTGAGAATGAACGCTACTGTTCTTCAAGGCAATGTCGTCCTCCTGTTCCTCTTGAACAGGAAGAGACTTGTCAGGAGTGCGGGTCTTCATGGCCTGCAATGGTGGCGTCTGACTTGCCAGCTTGCTTGCTGCCGGTGGCGTCGTGCGTACATCAGTCATGTTCGGCTGTTTCCGGACAGTCGGCGGCGGCGTCGGAATGCGGGAGTGTGTAGGCTGGTACGATTCGCGTTTGAAGGAAATAAAATCTCCTGCAGGTGCATCTTCAGAAGTCTGAGCCGGAAGATACGGCGGTGACCCGCGCTCCGGCGACATTCCTCGTGACTGAGGATGACCTTGGGGGGACGATCCTGGGCTCGCAGGCAGTGGTCGTTCGCGCGCCCGGACGGTCTCGTTGTCCCTGTCCCTCTCTCGCTGTGGTTCAGCACGCACCGACGGACGCCTTCCGGTGTCTGCTTCTTTCGGGCTGTTGCGCCCGTTCGCTCTGACTCTGTCGATGACAGAGTCCTTGTGAGGGGACGGTGCCTCGCGTATGTAGACTGCACCGCTCTGTGCGCCACCGGCGTATGCAACGCCGGCTGTTCCGGGAGCAGGGGGTTGTTGGCCCAGGGCTTGCGCATAATCTGCACGCTCAATCTCTGCCATGAGCTCGTCCGTCATCTGCCAGTTTTCCTCCATTGCGTGGAACGAGTTGAGGAATTGGGGAGCGATCCTGTTGACGGGTCGCGGGTAGCCCATCTGTGGATTCATCTGTGGGTGGATATTGGGCTGGCTGAGGGAGTGCATGAGCGCTGGTGGTTGGGGAGGCTGGTGGATGTTGGGTTGGGTGTGGGCGTGAACGGGTGCGGGAGGAGGGTAGTGATCCTGCACGACGTCTTCGCGCAGAAGAGAGGGCTGGGCTGGCGGAGATGGAAGCTTGGACACGTTGCCTGGTGCTTGCGTCATGGGGGGAGGCGTCGCACGCTTGGACTGAACGGACGCAGGGCTGCCTTGCTGTGATTGCCGCTGGCTGGACTGTGAGCTCGAGGTGTTGATGACCTGCATGACGGAGGGGACGACAGGCATGGACTGGGCCTTGACTGCCCTTTCAAGTCGGTCGCGGGGTGACGGGGACATGTTCGTGGGCCTAGCGAGGATGAGTGCGCTGCTAAATAGACTGCGGATTTAATATGTACACAGAAAGATCCGTTGTCTGCTGCGATGGACGTCGAAGAACAGAGGGAAACAAATTCCATTCCATCAAAAGTACAATGGGGATTTACAAGGACATGCTCTCACCATGAGGCACTTTTAATCTTATCTAATTCTTGTCTGACTCGACTAGTGAAGTGTAGGCATGACTACACTATCTTCAGGGGCCCTTGCCAGTGGTTAAAGCAAGACTGGAATAACCTTGCCTCCATATCGCCAAACGAGCGTGGCCCTAGTAGCCCTCCAGGCTCCCGCAACCTGAGAACGCCCGAATTAAGAACAACGCTCCGCATCCTCATCTCAGAATTTGGGCAATACGCTGCGAACGTACCATACAAGACCGAAACCACTCTCCCAAAGAGGTTCAATCACGATGGCAGAACAAAATCAACTACGGAATCACCCTGGATAGACAAATCGCGTCGACCATGAACGACAAGCCTATCACCAGCAGAAAAATCGACACCGACACCTGGGAACCAACTCTTCTCCAACACACACCCCTTCCCTAGATCCAAGATGGGTCGGTCTTAGGTTATAACGCTTGCTGGGCCCCCTGCCTAACGGGATTGCCAGTAAGCTTACGGAGTCCCCGCAACCCGCGGGTAGTGCGTAAGAGCGTTTTCCTCGGACCGGCGTCCCGGATGGGCCTCCGATATTCTGTTGCTACACAATATAACCACTTGTCCGAAAAAAAAAAGAATAACCCTTGCCTCAGCCAATATACATTTTTCTAAATCGAAGTTCAAATCAGCCTGAACCTACTCATCAGTAGTACTAATACGCTTCACCTATCCTACAAGTCGAGAACTTCTCTAATCGTCTTCCATCGATGTCCCTCCCATGCCTTGTTCCCACTATCTGCGTTCTCCGGTACGTCCTTACCAAGGTAGTAGTCCCAACCCGTACTTCCATGCCCTCGCGAAAACTTGTTCTGGGCCAGGGTCTGTCTCTCAGAACCCTCGGGGAGCTTGTCGACGTGTACAACCGGTATGGGAGGGTCACCTGCCCCGTACAAAGCCCCAATTGAACTAAGGGAGGCACGTCCCCCTTGAATCCGAAACGTAGTATTATGCAGGGACGACGGGGGCAATGATGTGAGAACGTGTACGGTGAAACCTGTGAAACAACCCCTAGTTCGCAGCGACAACGCAAGGTAAAGGAGGGGCCCATAACTTACCCACAACGTCGTCCATCGCAGAGAAAGAAGCGGGGAGATTCTGGTCCCCAACAAGATGGAATTGGCCATATTTGACACGCGCCAACCACGGAATGGCTTCCATGAACAAGCCACACTACATACATGGAACATGTCATGGTCACGTTCAAATTATCGGCAACCATGCTTGCCACATACGAAGACGCGCATCATGGGAACACCAATACCCTTAACGTAATCTAGTGAGACATATCGTCAGCGAGTGATATGATCTGCTGCAAAGACGAAAAACCTACCAGCGAAGTGCTCCTTCTCTGACAGGAATCCTTCTTTACACCCCTCCGTTGCCATCCCGAACTCCGAGGGTACCAGCAACTTCACTCCAGCTTCCTTGGCAGCGTCAGCAAGCGGTTTCTGAGCCTGGATCCCTGGTAAGGAGATTGCACAAACGAGAACTTCGATCTTATTTTCGCGGAGGATATCCGACATAGCTTGAGTGTCCGCAAAGTCGACGGTAACAACCTTCGCTCCTTGGAGCATTGGATTCGAGAGGGATGTACTATCTGGCCGGGCGAGGACGACTACGGAGACGTTTTGGCTGATAAGAGCCTGCGGCATGCCCGACGGGACTATGTAGTGGGTTGAGGATTCACCAGTTCAGATGTTTGCTATAACTGACCTGGACGATCCGTGCGCCCATCCTGGGTCCAGCGCCCGCTACGGCGAACGATGTGTATGACATAGTGGTAATAGTACTAAGACACACCGTATTAGATCAAATGCAACTGCATCGTGTTTTATGTACAGAGTTCTTCGGGACCGCGTATCTTATGTAAGTCACTACTACATTTGAAGCAAACTCAACCTATGATAATTTGAGCGCTTTTGTTCGGCTATGCAGTGTGCGTACACAAGTACTACTATATCGTGGCGAGGGAGCCGGCAATGGCGACGATGACAGCTCGGTTCAAGGCACGTCGCCCCTGCTTTCCCCCAAGCCATGGGCAACTCTGTTTCGAAGTTCGTCCAAGAGAGAGCTGCTCGGGCCAAATCAGACGCTATCGACCGGGAACTCGATAAGCTATCCAAGAAATTGCAGAAAGAATGCAAAATATTGTTGCTGGGTAAGCTTTTTTGAGTTGTCTTTTTTCATCCAGACCGCTGCGCAGCGCTGACTCGTCTTTTGCATGTCACAGGGATAAGTGAAACCGGCAAGTCAACTATCCTCAAGCAGATGAAGATCATCCACCAGAACGGCTTCAGTACCGAAGAACTCATGAGTTACCGACCTATGATATACCAGAACACGCTGGATAGTGCACACGCTATCATACTGGCCATGCGCGAGATGAACGTCGACTGTATCCATCCGCTCAATCGGGTTTGTCATCATACCCCGCCCTTGTATGATCCGAATCCACAGACTCAACGATACTATCCAAGGAGAACGCGGTCAGGATTTTGGATTGGAAAATAGTCTCCCCTGATTTCGTCCTTACTCGTGAAATGGCACAAGCGATATACAACCTGTGGCAAGACCCGATCATACCCACCGTCCTTGACCACGCTGGCAGCCAGTTCCACCTCATGGATAGTGCAGCCTAGTAAGCCGGTGTTCACGATGGGACCTTTCCCCGCAATTGTAGATACTTAATGGTTTGCTTCACAGCTTTTTCACGGAGGTTCGGAGAATGGCAAGCGAGTACTATCTTCCGACTGTGGACGATGTCCTGCGAGTGCGTGCCAGGTCTACTGGGATCATGGAAATTCGGTTCAACATGGGCCAGTTGCCGTCCGTACTTTTACCTTGGCTTACATATACTTTTTTTTATAACCCTTGATCTCAGGATACACATGTTTGATGTTGGTGGTCAGCGATCGGAACGAAAGAAGTGGATCCAATGCTTCGAAGGTGTAACCTGCATTATCTTCTGTACTGCGCTGAGCGATTACGATCAAGTTTTGTTCGAGGCCAAGGAACAGGCATGTACTTTCATTTGGCTTATTTTACCCTGTTCTCATTGCTGATGGCCCTACTTTGAATTAGAACCGAATGAAGGAGTCACTCATCTTGTTCGAGTCTGTCATAAATTCACGATGGTTCCTCCGGACGTCGATCATCTTGCTCTTGAACAAGGTGGATGTTTTTAAAGTTAAACTCCCGAAGGTGATACCATCGTTTCTCGTTTTGAAACTGACATTCACCTGATACCTCTACAGGTCCCACTAGAGAAATATTTCCCAGAGTACACTGGTGGCGCAGACATCAATAAGGCAGGAAAATATATTCTCTGGCGATTTATGCAGGCAAACCGTGCAAGACTGAGCATTTTCCCTCAGTCAGTCTCTCGTTCCCTTTTCCGCACATGTCATGACTGACAACACGTCATTCAGTCTTACCCAGGCGACAGATACTTCAAATATCCTACCTGTATGCAGAATGATAAAAGAGGCCATTTTACAGAACTCCCTGAAGCTTTCCGGAATCCTTTGATGTTTTCCTTTTTGTCTTGTTATGCTTTTTGGGGGACATGTCACTGGTATATGCCACTGTCACTGTTGCCACCCAAGTGTACCAACATCTCCACTCTTGCTCTTGCTCTCACTCTCACTCTCACTCTTGCTCTCGCTCTCCTACGCTCTCCTTGTGTGTGGATATTCCTGTCATTCTTCAGCACGATACCTACCCTGCCATCTAGCAGGTCCCTAAAGCATTCATTCCCAGCTGCACTACGTTCCATCGCATATTAACTCGAGTAATTCAATCCAATTTGACATCTACATCTTTCACTGCTGCTTTGGCTTACACGTAGTTCATGAGAGATAGTGTACATTCCATAGGATCAAAGCCTAGGATAACCTATGTACTACAGCCTAGAATAATTTGTCCTGAATAGGATTGTGCACTCTGACGCTCGAGATCAGACAAAGCAGATCATACTCCTTTGAAACTTTATCGTGACACGGGCCAGCAATACATGAGCATGGCGACTGAATGAGATTTTCTGATTCACGGAAATTACATCACTGTTAAGGTGCAAAAAGTGACTTACTATTTACAAGCAAGATTAGGTGGGGAAGTGTGATATCGACAAAACTGTCGACTGCCGAATACAGGGAACAGTATAGTACAGGCATTCAATGCAGTGTAAATGGGACTTATGGGAGCTGGAGTTGTGGAACGGCCTCAGCGACAAAGAATCCGTGGACTACTATGCGAGTCAAAAAGCGTAATCATCTTCCTCATCATCACTGGCCCATTCGGTGGCATTGTCATACGAACTGTTCGAATCAATGTCACTTGTAGTGTCATGACTCGAGGACAGGGTGGAAAATAAATGGTGAGCGTCTGAGGTGCATCGGACTTGTCCTGTCGTAAACGGTTTGCTAATATAGTTCATGAAGTCAGGGGACATCCCAGGAACATCCTAAACAAACAGGATAAAAGATGCGCCAACGTGGTATAAAAAGTGGGCATACATACCAGCTGTAGTGAATCACTATTACCGAATATCTTCATCTTCATCTTGAACCGAACGCCTGCCCACTCCAGAATGCAAAGTTCATGTAACATTTCATGAAGATCCCAAATGGTGCTCCAATCTACAGTAGCATACACCGTGGAAAGCCTGACTCGTAATTTCGGTTGCCTCGTATGTTGTCGGTGTTTGAGCCACCTGACCAAATGGTAAGGAAAAGTTGACCAATCCCTACTAAACGGTTTCGGACCGTCCACAGTCAAGCTTTCGAGATGGCGCCAGGTGGGTTCGGAAGGAGAGTCATCCCCCGGCCGAAAGATTGGGATTGAGTCATGGGGTCTCAGTACCATGTGGCGAACATTGGGGAACGTTGAATGGATGGCCTTGACTTCAAGCAAGGAGTCCGTACCGGAAAGGACAAGGCGAATGACACTGCTGAACTTGTCACCGAGTCCAGCGAACATGGCATCCGGCGAGGCATCCCAGACTGGTGGACAATACTCGAAATGGCTGAGCATCGGAGCTACAAGAGCCTGCATTAGTCCTCCCCCTGAGCGAATACTGCACACAAGCGTTTCGAGCAGTGGAAACTGAACACTGTTGGGAGGTAGTTGGTCGAAAGTCCAGCATGCGCCAGAGAGAGAAAGTGATGTTAAGTTACACGATAATAACTCAAGAAAGAATGGGGGAACTTCTCTGAGTCTAAAGGGATCATCAAGGACAAGGCGCAGATTTACTAAGCCGGAGGGTACCCGAAAAGGCATTATCGAAATAAACAATACTCCGAGCTCTAGAAATTTGAGACGAGGGGATCGTTCCTGTGCAAGAAAGTCGGCAGTGTATTGCGTGGAGGATCCATCTAAATTATCCAAGAATGGAGGGGCATTTAGCATTGAAACAGATGTGAGAGTCGGGAATGTCATGCGGTCGAGAAGTTCCAATACAAGAGATCTGTGGAGCTCGGTACTATCATCTCGGATGGCGAGGCTGCGCCAGCGATGCGCACAGGGGGTGACAATGTCAAGTAAGGCAACCAGCCTATCGCGGCTTTCCATTTCGGACCAAGAACAGATTTCGATGTCGAGGGGATATTGGCGACTGCTGGCCACATGATCCCTGACGAGTTGTTCGCGCCATGTTGGAGTGACCTTAATTGTAGACCAGAGACTAGGGCTATGGAGAATCAAATTTCTCCAACGACGTGACACTTTCATCAACTCTCTTTTCCATTCAAGATGTACATCGCAAGACTTGCATGGAACCAAAGCAGTTTGGATGGAGAGCTCGATAATTTGAAAAAGTAATTCGCTCGGAAGACGATCGACGGGGGGCGGCACTTGTTTAATTAGTCCTTCAACCTTGGTTCTCTGTGCCTGTGCAGCAAACCGGACAGCGAACAGCTGTTTAAGAAGTTCTTGTTCCTGCTTTTCTAGCTGGTTTAGCTCAGCTCGTGCAGCTGCTAGTTCATCCATAGTGATAGTGAGGCTATCGTATCTACCGGTTATAGCAGCTGGAATACCAAGAAGCTGAGAAATCTTACCGACGGCGGCTGCGTACCAGCTGGTTTGTGACTGAGCGCTGACACAGGCTGACAGGGTCCTTTGAAGGCTCCACCCCCACAATTGGGGGTTGCGTCCAACGGTGACCACACCAGCTTGACCATAAGTTTCAGATTGACACTATCCAGTTGTTTCGCGACCTATTTGGCCAGGTGGTTTCCGGAGTGCAAGGATAACTGGTACGTATCATCACATCAGTCGTGATACCAACCATATCACCACCCCTACCATCAGCCAACGGACGACAACAACCACTCGTTGACGCAGCCACCACTACTAGGACGATGTCGACTGGCTGGTGGTGGCAGCAGCTCCCATCACCCTACCATCAGCCGACGGATGACCAGCAACTACCACCATGCTGTCATGAGCGACTCTCACCGGTGGCTGCAGCACAATCACCCTCTACCAATGTCGGCGGCGGCGACGACCACTCGCCACCAACATCGATGACGGCGATGACCCTCCACCAACGATGATGTTGACTCACCACTGACAACGTCAACGACGATGAAGCAATGAAGACACTGGGTAGCCAGTGCTATGGCAGCAACAGATCTACGGCATTGATGGCAATTGCAATGACTTGATGTCAACAGCCACGAGGAGCACCACTCCGCACCGTCAGCCAACACAGCGACAAAATAATCCCTATGACAATATGGTGAACCCGTGGGTATACCCGTTGCGGGTACGGGTCAGTCACGGGTCGGGTACAGGTTAGCGATTGAGTACCCGCAGGTTTACTCGTGCAGTTCTCTATCCGCAACTGCCTCTACTCCCTCACTAGTAACCAGGCTGACCCCTCAATCTACGAGACCCTTGACTAGCATGTTATGCTGGGTATCCAGTGTCCACGCGATTGGTGAAGTGAGAGCAGAGATGCTCCGCATCGTACTCCACGCCTCATCAAGGACAGTTTTTCTGACACCCTCAAGTTCCCTCGCACTCCCGACGCTAAGGCCTGGCATATAACAACAAACTCTACTGTTCACAAGTACAATCACTATTCTTGCAGCTCGCATCCAAGACATGAAGTTACTCTCATTCTCGCCGTCATTCTTTAATGCGTGCAGTAGGCAGATACTAGGGATCTGACAAGTGGTAAAAACCCGTGTGAAAGACCATTCATAACATAGTTCTGACACAATTACAATTATGTATGAAATGATGGAATACATCAAGGTGCGGTGAAGAATGAGAAAGATGATGACCTTGTGACAACCCAAACCAGAAGCACAATAGAAAGAGCCATGAGTGCTGCCCCCAGTATTGTAGCCAAAATCCCACTGAAAATACATTTCATATTACTCCCTTCGATGGAAGATATGATCCCCACCACAGAACACAATACAGTTGAACTGCATGTGTGGCAGTGGTCAGAGACCTGCATTAGGTAGGGCATGGTTGTACACTCACATGACTTGAAATACAAATGGGGCAAGTTTGAGTATATATGCCCTCCAACTGCCTGCCTCCTGAAATAAAATCTGAGTATGACAAGAGGAGGGGAGAGGCAACATTTTGATGCTTACCAAAGTATCCTTACTTTCCAATAACATCAACAATATACATGACCAGTAAAAGGTGATGAATGAGGTGAACATCATGGACATAATCAGGTACTTGATACTGGTGTCAGAAAATACCTCGATGACAATCATTGCGATAGCCGTTCTGTAACATTCAGTTATTAAGATGGAAAATTGCAGGAACAGTGGGACTTACTCCATTATGATAATTGCCAACGAAGCACAAACAACAACACATCCCTGGAAATTTACTACAGTAATTCCAGAAAATGAAAAGACTGGTCCACCACATTTACATGGCCACTGTCAATGGGGAGAGACAGAGGGATGGTAGATGACATACCATATGCAGAGGAAACTTCATCCTGGGCAGGCCACAGGTTTGTGTCAGGCGTGCCAGGTGCAGGTGGAGGAAAATCCTTAGGCCTTACCTTGGGAAGTAGGTCTACTGCTGCTGAGGTGGAGGCGGGTAGGTGTGTGTCCTGTGGATGGACACCATAGTAAGCTGGTGCCAGGTCCCCTTTGGTGTTGGACAGGGTCTGTCATACATATTCCATCAGCTGAATCACATACTAGTAGAATGACATACACTCTTCAAACTTGTTAGTTCATGTACACTGCCAGCTTTTGTGCACTCTGCTAGGGCCATGTCAGAGATTGCAAGTACTAGGAGGGAAAGAGTTAATGTAAAGGGGTGCTTCGCAATTTTGTAGTACTTATATATTTGGGGCATCTCCTAAACCTTTTCAAATCACTGCAGACCATGACTCATCGCAAAGTGCCGCACAGGTGGTTGGTTTCAATTGAAGGACCGTTCAAATTCAATTGCACAGAATCTGCGCGCAACGGTTCTTCCAGCCTTTTGGTCCCAGACATATTCGCCACAGAATAGTTGATCATCTCGGCATCTTCCCTCACTCCGTTGACACTGACGTCACGAGGTCAACGATGTATGCCCGCTCAGTAGCACGCGTATTCACCAGACCTGGTCTTCTCTTCTGTAGCCCGACACACCAGAGTCTTGGCACCGGAGGAGGCCCATCGGTAAGCGCTTAAGTCGTAAGTCTCTCCTCAAAATGGACTCACTCCTCAGCCTCTATGATATTCGCGGCGCACCCGGTGTCACAGCGGATGTCAGCCACATCGGCATTCCGTCCGAGGTGCATTTGTTATGTTCTGCGCTCTTCGCAATTGAATTTCATTGCCCTACATAGGTAAATGGCTATGCGGTGGACAACCTCTACGAGGATGGTGTCAAGGTGGTCGTCATCCCCACAGGCATTCCACGAAAGGTGCGTCAAGCCATTTTCTAACTCACATCGACCCCTGTGGCCCGGTGTCACCTCTATCTTTCCTGTTCATGCTCACCTTACCCCAAGATGACCCGTGATGACCTCTTTATGTAACCACACAGGTACCGACGTCGCGTGTGCTGACTGTCCATAGACAAACGCCTCCATCATGCGCGACCTCGCGAACGCAATTGGCCGTGTGGCTCCGAAAGCACACATCCTCGTCATCTCCAACCCTTTCAATTCCACCGTCCCCATCGTCGCATCAACTCCCGTTAAGGCAAGCCCAAACGCGTCTTTGGTGTAACAACCCTTGACGTCGTGCGTGCTTCACTGCTGCCACAGCTTGACCATAAGTTTCAGATTGGCACTATCCAGTTGTTTCGGCGACGACCTATTTGGGTGGGCCAAAAATTATTTCTGGGGTACAAGGATAACTAGTGCATTCAGTTGTCCGCCATTATCACATGCAACGTACATATAATTTACTAACTAGTACTATTGAAACTCGTGATCACCTTGATTGTAAGAAATTTATCCCCGCCAAATTACGCTCCTATTGACGAGATATCCATCTGGAGTGAACTCCACGCCTTCTTTTCCAAGCATATCGAATTTCATCTGACATCTGATCCCCCATTCGCCCAGGTATTCGCCTATATAGCAGCTGGAGGCCACGACTCGATGACACGGTACAATCGGTGCAAATGGGTTGTTCCTCAGAGCGGTTCCGACTGCAACCGGCACGGTAAACAAATAGATGTGGCATGTCGTTATAATACGCACCAGACCGAGGTGACCCTTGCCCAAGTGCTGTGCAAACATCTTTGTACGTGGTTACTCGACCACAAGGTATTTTTCTTGTAAAATCATACACCGCCCATTGAAACGCGGTTACTTTCTACAGTTATCGTTCCTTCGTTGTCGAATACAGTGTGCCACGAAACTACACTTACCTTGCCTTGCTCGGTCCTAAACAACGTTCTGCGTATATCATCTGTGGGATACTCTGATTCTATCGTCCATATGTTAAAACGCAGAAGCAAATTATGAACACCTACCGGTAGTATAGCCAAAATCCTGACTCGCCACTGACAAGCCTTCAAGTTTCCCAGAACTGGCTTGTGGAGTCGCTACGTTGCACACATTTTTGGTAACGGGCCGACTTTTTCTATTGTTGCCTCTGATCGCAGGCATCTTGTGTAGCTTTGTTATAGATGAATTATTGTTTCGACCACATGAGGTGTTGCTTGGTCACCGGTTGTCTGCAGATGCGGCACAATAAATTGAATGCAGTTTGAAGAAAGATAGTGACATAATACATGCACGTGAGCAGGACACGGCTGTACTATCAACCCTCAGCGCCTCAGCACTAATACCAGAGTTACCGACCACCACCAAATGCAAAGGTCCCAAATCAAACTCTTTTCGACTGAAAAACAAAAAACACTCCCACCACGTGATTAGGAAGCCAGAATATAAAAAACAAAGTTCAGACATGTGTCAGGAAACTATAGGCTTGCAGATCTGAGGCGCATTAAGTTGTAAGCTTATCTGAGGCACATTAAGTGCTTCGAGGAGTTTCGACCAACGTGCTACTAGAAACAGGTGACACACATTTATCATAGATAGTGGCTCGGATCTTATCGCTGTCAGTACCTTTTTGTGCTCCTGCGAGTAATCGATATGAAACACGAACCAGGTCCCTGAAACGGTCCTGTTCCCGTCGTCGTCGAGCAATCTTCCATGACATTCTCACCCATCACAACTGACCCTGTAAGTATTAAGTTTTTATCTTCCATGGTGGCTGCGTGGCTGTCGTAAATGTGCCTCGAAGGCAAAAGGCGAGGTTTGATTTACTTTGCACGGCAATCATCAAATAAGCAATAGTCCTCCAGTTAACGGTGATCCGCGGGGTAATAGAAATAGATTACAAGCCTTGAACGATATATCGAGGTCCATGCTGCGTAAAAATATAGTTGAAGCTCCGAATAACTTCTGAGCTCGGCATTACTTGAAGAAGTTGGAGGACCCTGATGATGCCTAGGTAACCTAGATCAGTCCAACCAACTCATCTGTGCGGAGAAATTCTGGGATTGGGTTAGGGGCCAAAATGTGTCCGGATGGGTGTTGAATTCTTTTTCTACGGCCCCATGCGCAGTCCATTCGATCCACCACACCGATTTCATTTGCTCGTCAAGGGCTCCTTATTAGTAGGAGGTTTGTTTACGCGAGTGAACTTCTCACCTTTAATAGTTGGAACTGGTGGGAGCTGCATACCACTCCCAGTGGCGTTGGTTCCAAGCAAGGGTTCTGGGTTCTCCGCAGTCGCCCTGGATCCCACTGGGTAGTACCTAACCTTCCAACCAAGGATGCGGGCATGTGAACAGGTTGGATTCGTGGCCATTCAGAAGGCGCTTTTGTCAGAAGGCCGATCTACGGTCATACCAGTCAGGCGATCCAGATTGTAATTTGTCTGCACATCAGTGGAAATTAGCACACTTCAGCGCCACATCAAATCAAATCAGTGCTACATGCGGGGTCAATGATTATTCGGAGGCATTATCACCTTAAAATCCCTGCCTCACCGGTTAGCCGTTAAGTAGCATGGAGCTGAGGTGACTATGATTTCAGGGAACTCGAAAGGTAACTAACCAACCGAGCAGACCACCTCGTCGCCAAGTTCCCTCAGTACTCCACCAGGGACTGGCTTTCCACGTCAGAGGACTTCAATGCAGCATGGACCACGGAACCCCGTCGTGCCTGGCTTGGTGGAAGCACTGTTCCCACACAGATCAGACATATCAACAGGAAGGGTAGAAGGACTGAAATGGGTGCTCAGCTACTCTCACGTTCATTGGAGATGGGCCCGGTCAAATACAAGTCTACAAGAGGCTGAAGTATATATTAAAGGTCGTCATTGTGTGGGTAAGCAGAGTCCCCGCTACTAGCTGACTCGCGATAAAAAAATACATCAAGAACGCGGGTCGTTAGCGATGCCTTGCCCAGGTTCCAAACTCACTTTTCTTTGGCCTGCATTTGATCTATGGCCCATTCATGCCTCCTCGTCTCGTGCGCTGAACATGTTAGCTGGCTCGTCGAGAATCGTTTGGGGCGCAAGCTTGGGAGGTATCGTCCTTGCAGTCGTTGCTTGCTGCATGTTAATACTAAATAAACAGTCGAAGGTCAGTCAAGCCGCTGTGTATTCCCCACTTTTCTCTGATGACCCTTAGCGCTCTCTGCAGTCTTCTGGAAGGTACATCACGCCGAAGTTTCCACCATTAGTAAAGATACCGGTAAGTCTAGTATGGTTCGGAAGATCAGGTGCTCAGGCGTCATGGTGCAACAGGCGCATGAAATGTTCACCCATTCCAAAGAAGCCTATGCGTCCGCTCTAAATCAACACGGCCCGGTAATCGGGGTGTGGCGGAAAGGAAGGGTTAGTCCATCCTTACCATCCTGCATGATGCCTGAAATGCAACACGACTCTAGCTCGAATATATTGTCAATGAAGAATACACGAAAGATGTGTTCAGCAGGGACCACGAGTTCAGTTTTGAGAAGGGCGTTGCAACGGTGCGTCTTTGGTCTGATGTTGAAGCAGAGAGACGAACTTGTTCTCCTAGATCTTGAACGGGTCATTCCTTGTACCGTTAACCAATGGAAATTTTTTCAAGGACATGCACATGATAGTATCCGGAGGAGTAATCCCTAGAGTCGACCAAATCGTTGATCAAAGCACGTACCTGTAGCGAGTCATTCATTTCTTCAAGGCTAATGTTCCCGTGTTAGTTTTTCCTATCTTCAAGCGCCATGCGAAGAAACTCGTCGACGACTCACAGAAGTCGCGAACGGGTGTCGACTTGTTCACCCACACACGCCGCTGCATTGCGGAGGGAATGCTGGTCGTTGCTTTCGGCGAGGCATGTTTATTTGCCTGAAACGTTAGCCCCCCACTAACATAGCCGAATAATAGTGCCACGTAAATGAGCATAATGTCAAGGTGGCAGAGGAGGTGGCGGACGCAGTTGCCACTCTGACGGGAATATATCAGAATACATCGTATTTTGCAAGAACCTTTCCACGGACTTGGAAAACCATTACTTGGTATGTCACGAAGGGGCCGGTCACTTGACAAATGTTGAACGGGTGGCGCAGGGTAAACATAGTGTCTAAAATCATCATCTTCAAATATTTTCCTATGGCACTGCCAATCATATGGAAGGAAGTTAGGGGGCGTAAGCACCGACCCTTAAACTCAGCGACACTTGAACAAGACGACGAGGAGAATCATTTGGTGAGTTGGCTTACCTAGACTTTGACTGATTCCGATGGTCCACCAGGAAACACTGGTTCACTATGCTGCCAGAATGTGTGCAAACGCACAAGGGACTGTTTCAATACTGTCAAGAATATGGCTCTCTATCGCAATACTCATGTTCGTGGATGCAATATCACAAATACATCCGGGGTGTGCTTACTTTCTTCCACCTAGGTTTATCTTCGCCTCGGTGCACCAAACCGCTGCAGTTGCGGTATGGGTCATGTACGAGTTAGCAGTGCGAAGGGAATACATACCTGCTATACGGGAGGAGCTTTTAATCATTTCCGATAGTATCGACAGCAGTGGTGTGCACAGGTTATCCTACGAGGCTCTACGACGCGCGACAGTTCTGGATTCCTTTATCCGCGAGGTCTTGCGACTGAAAGGGGACACGATCGGCGTGATGAGGGGAACGACAGACGATGTTAAACTAGGCGATTATACCATCCCAAAAGGTGTAGGCAGAGTCTTGAAGCTTGCAGGACATGCCAATCTGACAATGTGTTATTCCTCAATCAGGGGTCCTCGTCTGTCCACTGTCTACACTTACCAATGAAAGTCGAGATATATACGGGGATGATGCGGCCGAATTCAATCCTGGTCGATGGGACGACGGCCCTGCTGCATCCACAATCACGCCAGGATACCTTGCATTCGGCTTTGGAAGATGGGCCTGTCCGGGACGCGTCCTTGCGATAGCTGGTATGTGTGGTATCTCATACCAAGGAGTGGGAGCCTCACAACGGGTACTGGTCCTTGCAGAAATCAAGATGATCGTGCTGACGTTGATTGCGATGTCCATGCCAGAGATGGAGGGCGGGAAGTACACTGTAATGGATCCGCTCAATGTCACGAGTGTTCCCCCGGTGGGACGGTTAATATTGCGTTCTTGGACAGAGTTTGGAAGGGAGGAGATAAGAGGAGTGAAACAACAGAGACTAGATGCGGATCGATGAGTCCCGTTCGCTCGCTCGCCCGGTTAGCTTCTGCGTGTATCATTTAACCATATGTACAATAGTAGTTCCGTTCCCTCGCGAGGTCTGTGTCGACAATCACCGGAAGCTGTAATGCGCTTGTTTGTTCACTACACAGTTTCGGGGTCCTTTCCGCCACCAACTTTGCTTCATCGTGAGGCTTACACTGGCAACAGTCGACTAGACAGCGTCCATGTCCAGGACACAGTGCTGGATGCCTTACCAGTTTCGATTAGCTGTCTCAGGTGGAATCCAAGCATTCAGTGGCTTGTTATCCTATAACCATGGAGAGACCTACTTGGCTGTCAATGACATGGCAACCCTGGAGGCTGACACCAAATGTGTCCGTCTTTTTCTTGGCTATTTGACATGATCCTGCCTTTCACCGCCATACACCTGAGTCTGACGCCGTATCTCATTCCCACCGACATCACCCATGACACACCCGTACCTACACCCACATCCACACCCGCACCCGCACGAGTTGTACCCGCCACTGGATACCTCGCTCGATACCCTCGAGAAGCTTCTCGGACATATCTCGGGTACATATGATCGTCCTTGTGCTGTGTTTTCTGAGCACGAACCTGACGCTGCACTTCGCATCGGCGTTGTTATGCCACACAAGCCTCGTATCGTGAGTTCGTTCAGATTCAGTGTGATGGTACGTTAGAAGTGCTTGGATAGAGCTGTTTAGGCGAGGACGTGGCCGACCATGTGAGGGCTGTTCCTTGTGACGAATCCCCTGTTTCGTCGCAGAATTCCTGCTGTGGATTCGATACACAGCCAGAACCCTCGACAAGCAGGACGTCACGACGAAACTCGACTGCGGAATTTCCGAGTAGCTTGGTATGCGCCAGTCTCGAGGTATGTTTTAGTAGACCTCCTTGAACATTTGCATCTACTATCATAACACCTCTAGCATACCCCTATGTTTGACCTCACAGAGCTGGTACGTTTGTCTTTATCAGGCATCGATTCATGACGCCCATCCAAAATAGCAGCTGACGTCCAAGAGCCCTTTGGAGCGGCTGGGATGTATCACCAAGAATGAGCTAAAGAAATTGTCCAAACGACGGTATATGCGCTCTTACCACATGCTCAGATATTTCTTCACTGATGCAATCGGCATTGCGTAGTCGTCAACGATCTGGTCATCCGAGATCAGTAGCTCCTCCAGCACGAGTGATGGAGCCTAAGCCGTCAGACGGTCTTGCGAAGACGGATAAACCACTCCCGCCACTTCCCCCAAAACATCCTGTTTCAGCACCTCATCGACCCTCCGAAGACTACTACAAAGAAGTTGACTCTATCTTGGCAAAGGCGAGACAGAAGAGGGATGAGCGCGTACAAGGACAGCTGACTCAACGAGAACCGACCAAAATTGACCTCTCCATTGACTATGAATTACACCACCCACGCTCTTTGATACCAATATCCTTGCTCCCCAGTTGACATCTCAACGACACGTCCGATTCGGATGTGGTAGAGTTGGACAGCATCGTTATTGACGATACGTTGTCGCCGTGCGCCCACAAACTGGATGCAATATTCCTGGCTGCATCAAGCATTTAGAAGATTCCAAGACTATCGTGCTCTTACTTTTCACGCAAGGAATCGGAGAGGGGCAAGCATCGTGCTGTGTTACTGTACCTCCCCCGTCACCCTTCTGCGAGGGAACTGTACAAGGTGCAGAAGTTGTACGCTGCAGAAGTGGAAGTCGGAGTGTCACTTCGAAGGGCTTGGCTCGTCAGCGGCGGAGTGGGCTCTGTTAGTGGTGCTATCTGTTCGCTTTATGACTGCATATTCCGACTACAGTATTGTCAATTGGTTTGGAATCCCCTCTAATGCGACGGTGGCTAGTCAGCGTTCGACCAGACGAGTATACTTGACATGTCTGTTTGTCAGGAGCAAGCTCACAAGTTGGCCGAGTAAGCACATACATACATACGATCGCTGAGCGCTGGCACCGAGCGCCAACCGTTGAATTCAAGATTAGAGTTTAATTTTCGCTTTGCAGATTTGAAGGAACGCACTGATTTCACTGAGGAGTGCATGAGCATGAGCATGACTGCACATAGGTCGGGTACGACACTCGTTAGTGACCTCGATAGTTTATTAGTCCTCCTTAGGGGTTGTGGCACCGACGAGCCTGGCTGGGCCATCAGCCAATGATGCCGTGCGGAATTACCAAAGGAGGTTAATTCTGCAGTATGATACCACTTCGACTTCCCCTGCTGCGACCTGTTCGTCGCATGAGCACCAACAGCAAAGCAGAAACCCAAACCCCTCGATCCGATTGCACGCACTGGCCGCACCTTGATCAGCCATATCGACCACCGGTAAACAGCAACATACCTACATATACGCCCCATTCGATTTTCTCACTCTCATGGCCAACACATCGGAAATCGAGTCGGCACCAACACCGTCCATAAAGAGTCTGAAGTCGAGATTCGAGCAGCTCGCTCATGAAAACATGGCGCCTTCGTCGCAGCCCGCGAAGCCATCTGCAGCACCGCACAGCCCGACACTCTTGACCCCCGACCTGCCTGTACATCGTTCACGAGCATCCGTGGGCGGCGACGAACGACCAGCTCATCTGTCCGCACGGCCGCTCCGCCAGTCGACGTCCTCGTCTGACATCAAAGTCGCGGCGAAACGTGCCCCACCACCACCACCACCCTCGCGCGGAAGAAAGTCTATGCCCTCGCCTGCTGTGTCTCCACTCCTCCGTCCTGTTCCTGTCCCCGGTAACCCTCGCTCGCCCCGCGCAAGTCCCGAACACAGGCCAAGGTCAAACGAACAGCTGGGTGACAACAGCGGCGATGATATGCCCGTCCTAGGAAACGTGGCCTCGCTTCGCAGCCGACTTTCGTGAGTGCATGTTCTGCGTGCATCCGTTGACTTGCATATTCAGTTGTCGAACTGAATGATGGTCACTGTCTGGATAGGTCTGCTGCTGCTGTTCCTACCATATCACCTTCACGTCCGACGACACCCAAGCCCTTGGCTCGGCTTGGAGGATTGGCATCCCATAGCGACCCTGGCGTACACGAACACACGCCATTGGTCGTTCCAACGCGGCATACAAAGTCTGAACAGTCCCAATCCGTGTCTGCGCTTACTGTCGACAGTCCAGACAACCTCTCCAATGGCCCGTCACGTATAAGCAATGTCGCGTCACTCCGCGACCATTTTGCGTGTGTAGACATCTCAAGTCATTGTATTGGTACTGATTCCCTCGTAGGTCTACGACCATCCCTACTCTGCACACACCAAAACCTCAACGTGAAGATCATCTCGCATGTCATGGCGATCTGAACACTCTGGCGCCCACTCATCCCCCTATACTCCCTGTTCGGCGTCCGCCGCCGCCACCGCCGCCTCCCCATCCAACATCTGTTCCTGTACTAGCACTCTTCCAGACCGAGGAAAACGTGGACCTGCCCTCCAACTCCAACTCTCCATCACACAGCCCATTCTCAGACGAGGAATCGGATCTGTCAGACATCGCGCATACTATAACAGCTCCACCTGCCGTCCCACCGCGGAAGGTGAGGAGCTCACCCACGCCTACGAACCACGGGGACCACAAACGTACACTGTCAAATGGCAGCAGTTCGAGCGAAAGTGTTATCCCTTCCTCAAAACCAAAACCACCCCCACGCCCGGCTGTACAATTTCCGCCTCGTCCACCACTACGTTCTCCGAGTGCTATGCTCCTTGACATCTCTGCGGTCATTCCTCCTCCACCATCAGTACCACCACCGCTCCCGTCCCGCCGCGTATCGCCTGATGAAGGCACTCCAGATGTCCATTCATTTGCACCACCGCTTCCTGCACGGAACGGTGGCAATACTGCTGCTATAGATTCAACCTCGCCCGTAACCGAGCGCAAGCCACTAGGAAGCAGCAGACTTCCACCGCCACCAACTCGCCAAATCGGGCTCGGCGACAAACTCCCTCCGGTCCGTCGTCCAGCAACACCGTCCTCAGACGAAGACTCCGCCGAAGAAGACGACCCACGCGTACGCACCACCGATGTTCTTCCTGATTCGAGCCGCTCATCGCGGCGCCCACCATCCTTATCATGCTTCTATTTTTCCGAGTTCAAAATACAGGTGCCCGCGCATACGGGCCAAGTTGCGGTGGCTGGTCCTAGCGTGGTGGTTGCTACGAACCATCAGATCAAGCATTTTGATCTGTCGTGTAATGATGGTCCTGTGTGGACGGTGGATACGAGAGAGATGAACTTGCGCGATGCGAAAGTATCGTGTCTCGAGTTCCGCGCTGCATCTAAGGAGGCAGATCGTGGGCAGTATGTATGGGCGGGTACAAAGGAGGGTCATCTGTTCGAGATCGATGTGCGCATGGGCTGTATGACTTCCTCGAAGCTCGGCGTGCATGCCAGCCAGGTGACACACATATTTCGGTGTGGGCAGATGATGGTCACGGTCGATGATGTAGGCAAAGTTATGGCGTTTAATCCGGACCCCCCAGGGTCGGGATTAGGAGACGTGAGCCTTGTGTTCACACAACCGCGGGTAAACCGTATCGCTGAGAAACAAGACTTTATCAAAATGTTTGGCGGGATGCTATGGACGTCCGCGCGCACGGATGTCTCTGGCACTGGTACTTCTTCTGTGCCAGTTATCCGGATCTATGACCCTTCTGTACCAGGTAGCATCGGGCGGTGCGTTGTACCCACCCAACACGTCGGCGCAGTCACATCTGGGACACTTCTGCCTTCCCATCCAGGCCACGTGTACATCGGGCACGAGGGTGGGTTCATCTCGGTGTGGGACATTGGCACTGCGGATGGGACACCGACCTGTATCGAGGTGATGAAAGTGTCTGCGTCAGATGTGCTGTGTCTGGAGGGTGTCAATGATCGACTGTGGGCAGGCGGCAGGAAGGGCATGATTTCGGCGTATGATGTCTCGCATAGGCCGTGGGTCGTCACCAACTGCTGGGAAGCCCACGATAAGGGGCTTCCTGTCCTGAAGCTCTTTGTTGACCCGTACGCGATCGACAAGGCAGGGCGGCTGTGCGTCGTGAGTGTTGGCAGGGACGAGCAGTTACGGTTCTGGGACGGGCTACTTGGGAACGATTGGATAAGTAAGTGCGAGACGAACTCACTCACATTGGGACCGCTTTGATTAATGTGCCTGGGGGGGGCAGACCAGGAACTTCTCAAGCGCGAACACTCATTCAGCACGTTCCGAAATATCAATGTGCTCATCGTCTCATGGAACATCGACGCAGCCAAACCAGACGCACTCACGACCGACACAGAAAACGTGAACTTCTTCCAGAACTTATTTCAGTGCGCGGACAGCAGCCCCGACATCATCGCGTTTGGTTTCCAAGAAGTCATCGACCTTGAGAACCGGAAAATGGCCGCCAAAACGGTGCTGCTGGGTGGGAAGAAGAAAGGCGAGGAAGGTAAAATCAACGAGAAGGTGACGTCGTCGTATAAACGATGGCATGACCGTTTGATTCTCGCCGTGAAACACGCCATGCCTGCGGATTCGCCGTATACGGTTGTTCACACAGAGAGCTTGGTAGGGCTGTTCACATGCATATTCGTAAAGAATGCGCAGTGGGCATCGTTGACGGATGCGGCCATTACTACAATCAAACGTGGGATACGTGGGGTGGGTGGGCGATATGGGAACAAGGTGCGTGTGTGCTGAGATCTATCCTGGTCACAGCTGTGGACTTCAAGTGTAGGGAGCTATTGTTGCACGGCTTGTCTTGGACGACTCGTCATTGTGCTTTATCAATTGTCATTTGGCTGCTGGGCAGAACCACGTTCGTCAGCGGAACGCCGACGTGGCAGCGATGCTCGAGGAGAAATCTGTGTTTCCCGCATCTGATGATGCTGTCGAGGACGAAGCGCTCGCGTATGTTGGCGGCGGCGATGGGTCGATGGTTCTGGACCACGAAATTGTATTCGTGAGTGTCCACTGCTGGTCCCATGTTTCGTACCCCCCCATTTTATGACGGATACTGTAATAGCTCAACGGGGACATGAACTATCGCATCGATCAGCGACGCGAAGCAGTCGTCGCTGCAATCCACTCGGGCGAACTCGATTCCCTGCTCGTGCACGATCAACTCCTCAAGGAGATGAAGTACAACCGCGGTTTCCGACTCCGCACATTCCAAGAAGGTCCCCTGACATTCGCCCCAACATATAAATACGACCGCCGCTCCACCGAATTCGACACTTCGGAAAAACGACGCACGCCGGCGTGGTGCGACCGTATCCTATGGCGCTCGCGCGACCCTGAGCGTGTCGTGCAATACCACTATCGCCGCTACGAAGCTACTATTTCGGATCATAGGCCTGTTTCTGCGGCGTTTGCGGTGACCGTGAAGGCGGTGAGACACGATGCGAGGATGAGGGAGAAGGAGAATGTGCAGGCGATGTGGGCGGAGTTGCAGGCGGCTTTGTTGGATGGTGCCAAGGCGTTTTATGTTGCGCACGCGATGATTTGAATGACAATGGGCCATCTATGATGTGGAAGCCTATTATGATACCATTTGGTTTAATGGGTGGTGGGAGGGTTGGGACCCCTGGGGTACAATACATTTTGCACTCACGGACTTTGTCCAATGACGTTACTGTCAAATTTTGTCGATATGTACTGACAGCTTTAAGAATAATGATAATCGCTACTCTATAGCCTCTTCATCCTACTGCAAACTAACGCTGCCTACTGTTGAGATGTATGCTGTGGTAATTGAAATACATAACTAGTGTTGTTACCTAAATTTTGGCAGTAGAGTATTGTTTCATACTTGTGGGCCAAGCAAGTCGATCCACTGACATGAGTAACAAGACCATAAGAGTACAGGATTTATTTCACGTGTCCCAGCCAGGGATTACATGTACAAGAATGCCATTAGTGCGCGGCCAAGGTCCAGTATGGCCGGTGAATGCACCATGACCAACTCAGTCTACACAAGAAGCATTCCAAGCCTTGTCATAGAAATGAATGTTTGTGCTGTAACTATTCGCCTTCACAAATTCGTCCAACGAACAGGTTCCAAATTTCCTATCCCTGAGTGATTTTTGGCACATTGCCAAAGGGTATGTGGCTGAATTGAGCAATAGACGAATTTGAGGCCCTTCGAAACTACAATACGTTCATGGTCAATGATAACGGATTGAATCAGGTGAATTATGTCTCTTACGATTTCGTGCAAGAAAACCTCTCCCAAACCATCCTAGCAGCAAACGGCGTTTGGTCTGAGGTACGGAATCTGCGGGGAAAACGTATGTGATCAGGAGTAAGAGGTATCTTATCTCTGAAACAGAACGGCTTTCAACAAAGGCCTTCCACAAATCCATACGGATACATACTTGTTCAAATTCATAGCAGCCATTGCAACTAAGATTGTGGTATCATGTCCGAATTCGAGGTATAGTTCTTTAGCGTCACCAGTGGCATTCGTGAGGCTGGAACAGGATAAATGTTTGTAACAACAGCCCACAGCGAACACCCGGACTCACCGTTCTATCAATTTATTGACATAAACAGAACCAAGAACAGGGCCTGTATCGCCCTTGGATATATGCCCACTCATAACATCCATCATGAGATCATATTGGTATCTGACGCCATCAGCACGGCGCTGCAAGACTCCCTTTGAAAACTTACTCGAGACTCCTCAACTCGTGAGGGAGAAAAACCCCGCACCATGGGGACTCGCCACGAGCCGCAAGGTCGTACGGGCATGCGAACAATGCTCCTTTAACGTCATCGTCGGAGAGGCCAACGCCAGGGAGAAGGTGATTCAGCCGTTTGGTAATAGGAGGAATATACTTCTTTGCCCACTCCCCGACGACCTATTTAAGCCTGTAGCGAAACATCGCCTTGGATTACACTCGTGCTTACCTTATGGATGTCCGGTTGGTACTTGGGACAGGAATCCCAGGGTAATATCCAATTTACAGGCAAATGAAGTTGATCAACGGTCACAATATTTGTGGATTTCCCATAACCAAGTCCAAAGTAATGAGCGGAATCCACGACCCTCTGGACGGTGCTGGAAAGAAGGACGTCTGTGGAGAATGTCGGATACTGCAATGTAAATCTTGAATAGATAACAGTCAAATGAGCCAATTTCAATACATTGGATAAATACGTACTCCACGCCGTGATCGAAGAGTTGCTCGCGTCCGATGATGGTCAGAGCTTCTGGAACCAGATCATACTTGTAGCCATCCTTCAAGAACTGCAAGTTCCTCGGTAGATGTGTTGGAAGGGTAGCATTGTCTAAGGTTTGAACGAGTTTCTTTATGGATGATTGCTCTCCTACGGGACCACGAGAACCATGACGATGTAACTAGTTAGGATTGGAGTTGGGAACTGCATTTCACAACAAAGGAACTTGAATGCATACCAAGATGACTTGATCGACAGTACAATCAGAGGGAAGATCAGTCCACACTCCCGGGATATGTGGACGATCATGGTAGGGTGTCAGAGTTGCAAACCGTTGTCTGCAATTCGGGTTCAATGACTCCGAGTCTGCTTCGTCGGGGGAGCCAAATAACCCCGTAAGAAACGATAGGGAAACTTGGAGCAGGTTGATAGCTGGAATATACATGAGGAGCAGTGGCAAAGTCACTGGAACTGGCCGCTCGCAGGATGACTCCTGAACAATTATGTAGGTTGAATTCGTACTCCGATTATTCGGTTGAGATGGTGCTAGTCTGCTAGATGGTGTCCCGGACACAACTTTGTTGCCGCCGAACCGAACTCAATTCGAAGTAAGTTCGGTTTCGTTTTGAAAGTGCAACCTTTGGGATCTTCGTTTTCAGTCCGAAAAACGAACAAAAACGAACCTAAAATTTGGTTCAGCCTTCGTCAAACTGGTCACTGTATGTACATACATACTCCAAATGCCGGCGTCAGCGCACCTTGTCCTGTTACCATCACCATCTGGAAATCTTCCCACGGGAAAATCTAGAGGTCTGGTAGTAAACATGGAGTGCAATAATAGTCTCGCGAGTCATCACGAACGCAGTGTTAAACGCATT
>Ga0307516_10001159_pt1 | contig 36887 bp, 30 predicted proteins | sample 19_EM_MG_FD_203310 | JGI IMG/M metagenome (GOLD analysis project Ga0307516, IMG submission 203310) | Populus trichocarpa ectomycorrhiza microbial communities from riparian zone in the Pacific Northwest, United States - 19_EM | ecosystem: Host-associated > Plants > Roots > Unclassified | place... | reverse complement strand
CGGCTTTCTACTTGCCCGGCCAAGAGCTCGAGGGCGGCAACATGCGCGCGTTCGCGGCCATGGCGCCGTGCCAGCCGGACGGCGGCGCGTGCGAATCGGGTTCAGACTGCTGCGGCGGCTTCTGTCGCCAAACGTCCACGGGTGCCGACGGTGCGCCGATGCTCGCCTGCGTGCCGCCGCCGCCTACGAACACCTGCCCCGACCCCACCCGCGGCAACTCGCAGACCGACGAAGCGTGCGTCAAAGCTGAAGACTGCTGCAACGCCACCGATCGCTGCATCAACGCTCGCTGCACCCTGCGCTCGCCGCCCAAGTAGACTTTCTGAACGGATCTTGCAGGGCACGGGCGCTGCACCCAGGCGCAAGCTAACGTAAGGTTACAGCTTGCCTGGTTTGGCGGGCTAACCGGCACCCGTACTCGATGAGCCAACATTGGTGCGCCAATCGGCGCGGATTTCTGAAAGTGGTCGGCGGCGGCGTGGCTGGCGTGCCGCTCCTTTCCTGTTCCAGCGGAGTTCCGGAACCGGCGGCAGTCGGCAAAGTGGATGCGGGGCTCGCCAGCAGCTACCCCGTCGGTTCACTGGAGGCGGTCGGTGGCTTGGCCGTAGCGTTGGGTCACGACGAGCGCGGCTTCTACGCTCTCACGCTGACCTGCACACACGACGGTTGCAACATGGCAACACAAGGCTTCGTGAGTGGCAGCGGCCTAGCCTGCGGTTGTCATGGCGCCACCTACGACGTGAACGGCCACGTGCTGGGCGGCCCAGCCAAGGCCGACCTCACGCACTTTGCCGTCAACATCGACGCCGCAACCGGCTCCGTCACGATCGACGGCACCACGCGCGTTTCAGCCGACGTGCGCACGCCGGCCTGAGTGTGGGGCCACCGAAGCCGTTCTCGGGTCGGCACGAACGCTGTGCGGCCTGGCTTCGGCTGCCCACGCCGCAGCAGGATTGGCTCGGACTGGATCACGGGCTCGGACTGGATCACGGCCTCAAAATGCGTGTTTTAAATCGGACAGCGATTGTTCAAGGAATTCGCGAGGCCGAGACGCTGCGCCAACGCTGTCCGATTTCGGACACGCATTTGAGCCCGTGAAAGGCGTTCGCCCCGAGTCCAAGCCACGAGGCGACGCCGCGCAGCGTTCGTGCCGGCGCGGGGACAACTTCGTTGGCTAACGACTGTTGCGGCGTTTGCAGGCGCGTCGGCAGGCACCGAGGCGAGCGCGTGGGCGCTACAGCACTTGGGCGATGGAGTCGGTGATGTAGTCGAGGTTGTTTTCGTTCATGGCGGCGAGGCAGATGCGGCCGCTGTCGACGATGTAGATGCCGAATTCTGAGCGCAGTCGGCGCACCTTGTCGAGCTCGAGCCCGGAGTACGAGAACATGCCGCGCTGCTGCTCGATGAACGAAAAGTCGCGGGCGATGCCGCGGGCCTTCAGGCGCTGAACGAATAGAGTGCGCATCTTCTGAATGCGCGTGCGCATTTCGGTGAGCTCGGCTTCCCACTTCTGGCGGAGCTCGGGGCTGCCGAGTACCAGTGCTACGACCTGGCCGCCGTGCGAGCTGGGGCTCGAATAGTTCGTGCGGATGGTGCGCTTGATTTGCGAGGTCACGCGCTTGGCCTCGTCGGCGTCGCTGGTAACGAAGCTGATGGCTCCGACACGCTCGCGGTACAGCGAGAACGACTTGGAAAACGAGCTAGAAATGACGCAAGGCAGGCCTGCGCCGGTGAAGGCGCGCACGGCTGCGGCGTCGGCTTCGATACCGTCGCCGAAGCCTTGGTAGGCAAAGTCGACGAACGGCACGAGGCCGCGCTCGCGCACGATGCCCACCACCTCGTTCCACTCGGCCGGGCCGAGATCGACCCCGGTCGGGTTGTGACAGCAGGCGTGCAAGAGCACGATGCTCTTCGCCGGCATGCTCGTAAGCGACGCGCGCATACCCGCGAAATCGAGGCCGTGTCGCTCGGCGGAATAGTAAGTGTATTCCTTGACCGCGAAGCCGGCGCTCTCGAACAGCGCGCGATGGTTCTCCCAGCTCGGTGCGCTGATGTAGACGTCGGAGCCAGGCAGAAAGCGCCGCAAGAAGTCGGCCCCGAGCTTGAGCGCGCCCGTGCCGCCGAGCGCTTGAGCGGTGACCGTTCGCTCCGCCAGCGCCGGCTCTGCATCGCGACCGAGCAGCAGCTCTTGCACGGCTTTGCGGTAGGCCGGCACGCCGTCGATCGGCAAATAGGCTTTCGAATCTTCTTTCTCGAACCACAGCTTCTCGGCGTCGCGCACCACGGACAGCACCGGCACTTTGCCCGAGCCGTCTTGATACACGCCGACGCCGAGGTTCACCTTCTTGGGGTTTTTGTCGCTTTGAAACGTCTCGGTCAGGCCCAAGATCGGATCAGCGGCAGCCAGCGGAATTTCGGCAAAAGGCGACGGTGTCATCGGAGCCAAAGAGCTAGCACGAAGCCGAGGCCGAGACCCACGCGGGCTATCTCCCAGCGAACGGCGTTTTTTCTGCCGTCGAGCAGGCCACCCAGCGTCGACAAGCCGAACATGACCGTCAGGGCCCCCAGCACCAGACCGAGGGTGGCCTGCCGCTCGCGGTTCCACAGCAAGGCCAGGCCAATGGCGCCGATCACCGCGAACTGGGCGGCGACGTAGCAGCGCAGCTTCACGGGAATGGCGCCTTCGGCGCGCGGTCTCGGCGCCTGCGCCAGCGTGACACCGCGCGGCAGCCAGCCCGGATGGCGCACGAGCACGGCCAGCTTTTCGGCCCATGACCGCGCTTGGCTTGCGCTGCGCAACAAGCGCTCGGCGAGCAGCCATTGCGAGAGCACGCCGTCGTGCGTCTGGTAGCCGCTGCGCGTGCCGAGCACCGGCGGCACGCGCGGATCCAGCTCGACGTAGGTACCGAACAAGCGGTCCCACACGTTGAACATCGCGCCCAAATTCTTGCCGATGTACTCGGGATTGGTCGCGTGGTGCAGCACGTGGGTAGCCGGCGTCGTAAAAATGTAGAGCGCCGGGCGGTTGAAAAACCGCGTGTGAATCGTGAGCGCGTAAAACGAGATGAAGCTGATGGCGACGAAGAAGTGCGTAGGCGGCACGCCCAGTAGCGGCAGCGGCAGGTAGAACAGCGCCGAGTAAGAGTCCGAGAGCCAAGGATGGCGCATGGCCACCGTGACGTTGAAATGCTCGCTCTGGTGATGCACGCCATGAATCGCCCAGAAGGCAGCCACTTGGTGGCCGGCGCGGTGATAAAAATAGTAGCAAAGATCCGCGACCACGAAGGCCAGCAGCCAGGGCACGAGCGAGCCTTGCGGCCAATGCACGAGCGCGATGTGCCTGAAGCCAAAGTCGTAGAGCGCGATCAACAGCGGGGCCAAGAACAGCCCGATCAAGAGCTCGCCGAAGCCCGCACTCAGATTGCTGATGCTATCGGCGAAGCCGAAAACCTGGCGGCGGCGGTAACGTGCGACCGCGTATTCGACGGCGATCAGCGCGGCATACAGCGGCGCGCCAAGCGCGTAGTAGCCGGTCGTCTCCAGGCGTCCCACGCCGCACAGCGTAGCCAAAATTGTGGCTGCTTGCCCACGCTCGCTACTCTGAAACACGCTGCCGCGGAATGGACAGAAAAAAGGCGGACAGCTGGGAGGCCGTCCGCCTTTTTTTCGGCGTTGTAGGAGCGCTCTACAGCTTCTCGGGCTTGAAGCCGCCGTTACGTCGGTCGTTGAGCCAGACCAGACCGAAGACGACTAACAGGATGACCGGCAGGCGCGCCACGAATTGGAACGACTCTTGAGCCGCCACCGTTTTAGCGGCTTCCATGGCCGGGCTGCCTTCGGCCAAGGCCTTGAACTTCTCGACGCCGCCCGCGACCCTGGCGGCCGTCTCGTCGAACTTGCTGCCGATGAACGGCAAGAAGAACAAGATCGACAGCGAACCGGCAGAACCGATCATGCCCATCGCGAAAGCGCCACCGCGCGGATAGCGCTCGGAGGCGGCGGCCAACATGGTCGGCCACATGTAGCAAACGCCGGTGCCCCAAATCGTGGCGGCCACGAAACCCATCACCGGCGAGTTGGCGATGCTGAGCAGCACCAGGCCAATCGCCGCAAGCAGCGAGGAGACCCAGAGCAGGCCGACCGACGACAGCTTGTGCACCATCGTGCCGGCGAAGTGCCGCATCACGAACATCATGCCGGCTACGTAAATCAGCAGCCAGATGCCCTGCATGTGGAGCGTGCGCGTCAGCGTGAAATCCACCCACTGCCCGGGCACGAGCTCGGAAGCAGAGGTGAGGAACATGGCGATGAACCAGACCAAGAAGCCGGGCCGGATGATGGCCGTGAGCATTTCTTTGGCCGGAACGCCGGCGGCGGCGCGCTCGGTCTTTGGAAACTTGGCGCCCGCCAGCAAGACCAGCAGCAGCAGGGCCGGCGCCATGATGAACGCGAACTTGAGGCGCCAGCTCATGTCGGACATGCGCACGATTTCGCCCAGCACGCCGCCGATGATGATGCCGCCGGGCCACCAGGCATGCAGCACGTTGAGCTTGTGCGTTTTCTCTTTTGGATAGAGCGTGGTGGTGAGCGGGTTGATCACCGCTTCCGAGCAACCCCAGCCGATGCCGGCTAGCAGCATGCCGATCCAAACGATGGTGTAGACGCCGGAGCCCGACGAAATTTTGTCGGCCGTGATCACCAGCGTCGTGCCCGAGATGAACGAGCCGGCGCAGATCAAAAGCACGTTGCGCATGCCGACCGCGTCGATCAGCGGGCTGCCGAAAGCCAGCGTCGCGGCGAAGGTGAGGAACACCGCGCCTAGCGCCGAGCCCACCATGCCGGCCGCGTGAGCCTTGTCGATGGCGTCGAAGTACGTGGTTTGTAGGTCTTGCGCGATGCCGCCGCGCAAGATGAAGCTCATGCTGGTCGTGACCAGAGCGCACACGCAAATGACGAATAGGCGGCGCTTGTTGGCGTCATCGTGGCCGTCGGCGGTCGCCGGTACTGCGGCAGAAATCGACGATTGCATCAGTCTTCTCTTCCCTGTTGGATTTGACCGGGACACAATCACATCATCGGGGCGATTGCGATCCCGAATGTCAGCGGGCATTCCCGCCTTGCGCGGAAAGGCGGAGATTTCCAAGCTTAGCGGCCCGGTTGCAAAAAAGGCGCGCGGGGCGTTTGGGACTTGAGAGTGGCCAGCTCCGCAGTCAATTGGCTCGGCGCGCCTTCGCGCACCAGCCGGTCGTTAGTGTCCGCGCGCACGCCATGCGATCACACGAATTTCGCTGGCGCGCAGCGTCATCAGCTCAGCGGAGGGGCAGAGCAGCCCTCGCGGCTGCGCCATTCCCCCGTTGCGAGGCCCTAACGTCAGCATACCCAGTTGGGCAATTGAACCCGTTCACGCCAGGGCGTTTACTAGGCAAGAAATCACGATGAAGCCAGCCCTCAATTGGTTGCTCCTGGTCGCGGTAGGCTCGATATTTTGGGCGTGCGGCGGGGGTTCGTCGGGCTCGGGATCGAGCGCCGCGGGCTCGAGCTCCAGCGCGGGCTCGAGCTCCAGCGCGAATTGTAGCGCTGCGGCGCAGCTAGGCTCGACCGCGTGCGTGGCTTGCGTCGAGCAGCATTGCGGCTCCGAGTACGACACGTTCTGCAGCGCCAACTGCGGCGCAAGCTCCACGTCGTCGGCTTGCCAAAAGGCCACCAACGACATCGGCACGTGCGTCGTTTCGAGCTGCCTCGCCGAATGCGCTACGGATAGCGGCAGCGGCGGCACGGGCAGCGACCCGACCGGCAGCGCTGGCACCACGTCCAGCGCCGGGACGACCTCGAGCGGCAACGGCGCCAGCGTAACGACCTCTTGCTACGTGTCCGATATGCACCTTTGCACCGCCTACGCCGTGCCGACAACTGAGCGCGCGGCCCTCGACAAGCAATGCACCGCCAACGGAGGTCAGAGCGTCGACAGCTGCCCCGCCGAGCAGCTGGTCGGCTGCTGCACTCTTGCCAGCCGCATAGAAACTTGCGGCTACGACGCCGCCCAACCCGCGATTACCGAAGCCTCATGCGTGCAGCTCGACGGCACTTGGAGCGCGACCCCGTGAACGCTCAGCCGCGCTCGATCTGATAGCGAGCCTGTTCGGCTCCGTAGACGGTAACCACCAGGCGCCGCTCGTCGAGATCGCACACGGCGTAGGCGGCTGCTGCGCGGCCGGGCGCGTCGTCATCCAGGTTCTCGATCAAGCTTTGCAGCGTGATGTACGGAATGCCGGCGATGATGTCCAGGTGGTTCCAGTGACAATGACCGTTGAAGACAGCCAGCACCTTGCCGCTCTGTTCGATGACCTTGCGTAGCGCGCGGCGCTCGACGACTCGGCACAGCTGGGGGTTCTTTTCGAACCAGCGATTGCCTTCGAGCCGCATCTCGCTGGCCGGGTGGTGCATGAGCACGATGCTCGGCAGGCTGGTCGCGGCAAGGTCTGCCTCGAGCCAACGGATTTGATCTTCAGGTAGCTCGACGAGCTTTCCGCGATGCTCGATGGTACGTAGGACCGCGAAGTGCAGGCCGCCGACATCTCGTGAATAGGTGGGCTCGCTGGAGGTGCCCCAGAGCGCGCACAGCTGTTCGGGCGTCAGGTTGATGGTGTCGTGGTTGCCGGCCACGTGCAGAACCGGCTTGCCGATCTCGCGCAGCATGGACACGAAGAGCCCGTAGCGCTCGTGGTCGCGCTCCGGCGACTCGTCTTCGAGCACGTCGCCCAGGTTGATGATGAGATCGGGGTTCAGCTCGTCGCGCATGCGACGCACGAAGGCCGTGATCAGCTCTTCCGATAGGTGGGTGAGCTTGCGCAGCTTGCCTTTGTGGCTCGCCGGCGGGCCCAGGTGCACGTCCGAGATCAGCGCGAAACGCATGGCGCGTGCTGAGCGTTCTACCCCCGCCTAGCGCGTGATACCAAGAAAACCAAGGTTGGCGCGCCGAGAGCCGCCGTGATCACCCCGACCGGCAGCTCACGCCCCTGTAAGACGACACGTGCGATGCCATCGCACATCACCAAGAACGCCGCTCCGCCGATGAAAGAAAGTGGCAGCAGCGTGCGCAATTTTGGCCCGATCAGCAGCCTAACGACGTGCGGCACGATCAAGCCTACGAACGCGATCGGCCCACACCAGGCCACGCACGCGGCGACCCCCAGCGACGCCACGAGCAGCACCAAGAAACGCAGCCGTGTCACGTTCACGCCTTGCGCCTGCGCCAAATCTTCACCGAGCGCGAGGTTTTGTAGTGGCCTGCCCAGCGCCAGCAGTCCCACGAGCGTGACCGCCGCGAACGGCCCGATCAAGAAGACGCCGCGGTAGCCGACCTGCGGCAATTGCCCGAGCGACCACTGAGCAGCCGCCACGAGCGCGCGCGCGTCGGAGGCGAACTGCACGCCGCTCGCTAGCGCGCTGGCCGCGAGCGTGACCGCAATGCCAGCCAGCAGCACGTCGTTTTTCGACAGGCGACCCGAAGCCGCCAGGCCAGAGACGAGCAGCGTCGTCACGAGCGCGCCTCCGAACGCGGCAGCCGTGAGCAGCGAGACGCCGAGCACGCCGCCGCCGACGTCGAATGCCAACGCCAAGAGCGCGCCCAGCGTCGCGCCAGCGGTGGTGCCGACGGTGCTGGGTGTCGCCAAGGCGTTGTTGAACACCGCTTGAAACGCGGCGCCCGAGATCGAGAGCGTCGCGCCAACCAGGGCGCCCACGAGCAGCCGCGGCAAGCGCAATTCGAACAGCACGAAGTCGCGCGTCTCGCCCACGAAGCTCGGGCCCATCCACAGCGAAAGCACGGCCAGCAGCAGCGAAACGCCGACGAAGATGCCGACTCGCCCCTTCATGAGTTGCGTTCCGGCAAAAGCACCCGCTGTCCGCCCAGCGTGAGCTCGTGCATGGTGACGCCGAACAGCGCCCCGAGTCGCTCGGGCAGCTGCGGAGCCGTGAGCGGGCATTCGAAGCGCAGCTTGCCCTGTGCGACGCCGGCCACGCGCACTTGGTCGGCGTTGCCCAAGTGTCGCAGCAAATTCACGTCGTGCGTGACCAGGGCGATGCTCGCGCCTTCGCGCCACAGCTCGCCCAGCAGCCGATAGATGTCGATTTGCTGGGCCGGGTCGAGGTGATTGGCGGGCTCGTCGACGAGCAGGATTGGCGCAGCTTGGGCGAGCAGGCCCGCGAGCGCGACGCGCTGACGCTCACCACCCGAAAGCGTCCCGAGCGCGCGTTCGGCCGCATCGCCCGCGCCGACGCGCTGCAAGGCCCGACGTGCTTCGTGCTCGGTTTTGGCGAAAGCTTCGTCGAAGCGAAAACGCGCCGCCATCACCAGGTCGAGCGCGGACAGCTCTTCGGCGGCGCTGCTATGTTGAGGCAGCCAGGCGACGCGCGCGGCGCGCTGTTTGGGCGCAAGCTCTTGCACGTTGGCGTCGCCCAGCCAGATGGAGCCACTGGTCGCCCGAAGCAAGCCGAGCGCCGCGCGCAGCAGCGTGGTCTTGCCGGCACCGTTCGGCCCGACGAGCGACAGCAGCTGGCCAGACTCGAGCGTGATGCTGAGGTGATCGAGCAGCGCGCGACCTTTGCGCACCACGCTGACGTCTTCCAGCCTTAGCTTCACGCCCAGGGCTTTTATCACTTCATTCGACAAAGCCCGAAACGGGGCGCGGGCCGGCCATTTTCTGCAGCATGGCCGCGAGCGCGTCGACCAGGCCCAGGATGCTGGGGCCAACGGATTGCGAGGCGCCGGTCACGACGCCGACCCTGCCCGCTTTTACGGCGCGCAGCGGCGCCAGCGCGCTGAAGGCCGAAACCAGACGCTGGCGCAGCTCCAGCGTCGAGCCCGGCGGCGGAATGATCAGCACGTCGTCGGGATCGAGCTTGATTAGCTCTTCTACGCTGAGGCGCGGCAGGCCCGCGACGTCGTGGTCGACGGCGTTTTCGGCGCCGGCCGCCGCGAGCGCTGCGCCGTGCAGCGAGTTTCGCCGAATGAACCAGATGTCGGCGGGGCGGTCGGGGTCGTACGACAAGAGCAAGAGCGCGCGCGGCGCCCCCGGCGGCGACCGGCGTGACAGGCGGCCGTTCAAGCTCTCGGCCAGCGCGTTGCCAGCCGCTTCTTTGCCCAAGACCTGGCCAATGTCGCGCGTGCTTTTCACGACCTCGGGCAGCGTGAGCCAAGGCAACACCTGGCAGCGCGCGAGGGCCGCGAGCTCGCGCCGTTTGGCGCCAGCGCTGTCGTCGCACAAAATCAACGACGGGCGCAGCCCGGCAATGGCTTCGAAGCTCGGCGTGAGCGAGCTGCCGAGGCGCGGCAACCTCAGACCTTCTGGCAAGATGCAGTAGTCGCTGACGCCGACCAGCTGCGCCGCGCCGCCCAGCGAAAGCACGGTCTCGGTGATGGCCGGCGTGAGCGACACGAGCCTGGCAGTCGCTTGGAGCGGGGCTGGGACCCCGCGACTCGAGTCAGTGCCCCCGCGACACGAGAGGAGCAACGCAGCGGCCGAGCCGAGCAGCGCGCGACGCTTCACTTGGCGTAGGCTTTGCTGTTTCGCTCGTACAGAATGCGTAGCCCCTCGAGGGTCAGGTTGGGATCGAGCTCTTCGATGCGCTTGGCGTGCTGGCCAATCAACGAGGCCAGTCCGCCGGTAGCGATGACCCGGCACGGATAGCCGAGCTCTGCGAGCAAACGCTCGACCAGACCGTCGACCATGGCCGCGTAGCCGTGGATGGCGCCGGACTGAATGGCGTGCGTGGTGTTGCGGCCGAGCACGTGCGGCGGCGCCGTGAGCTCGACCGGTCGCAACTTGGCGGCGCTCTGAATCAAGCCCTCGAGGCTGACTTTGACGCCCGGCACGATCACCCCGCCCAAATATTCGCCCTTCGGCGACACGCAGTTGAAGGTGGTGGCCGTACCGAAGTCGACGACTATCACCCCCGATTGGAAGCGTGCGTAGGCAGCCACCGCGTCGACGATGCGGTCGGCGCCCACGTCTTGCGGATTGTCGTACAGCACGGAAATGCCGGTCTTGATGCCGGGGCCGACGATCAGCGGCTCGCGCCCGATGGCCTGGCGAATGGCCGACACCATCACGTCGGTGAGCTGCGGCACGACGCTGGCGATGATCGACGCCGTGACGCTCTTCGACGAAAGCTGGCGCAGCGAGAGCAGCTGCTGGAGCAGCACCGCGTATTCGTCTTCGGTGCGGGAACGCACCGTGGCAACGCGAAAGGTTTGCACCAGCGTTTCGCCTTCGTAGAGGCCGAGCACTACGTTGGTGTTGCCGAGATCCACGACCAGAAGCATCGGCGGACTATATCTCTACTTGCCGGGTGCTTCGAGCACGGAGGCTTTGAGGATGCGATCGCCGGCTGCCAGCTTCTCCCAGCCTGGCTCGGCGCTGCCGATCAGCGAATATTCGCCGTCTAGCTGCGGGGCTCGGCGCAGGGTGACGAAGAACTGGCTGAGGCCGGTATCGCGTCCGGCCAGCGCCACGCCCACGCTGTTCGGCGCGAAATCGTCGTCTGCCAGCTGGCAACGTAAGGGCGGCAAGTCGGGGCCGCCGAAGCCGTCGCCGTCCGGATCGCCAAATTGCACCACAAAACCGGGCACGACGCGGTGCACGAGCATGCCGTCGAAGAAGCCCGAGCCGGCCAGCGCGACGAAGCGCGACGTGGCGAACGGGCTCGCGCCACCCGTCAGGCTCAGGCTGAGCGGGCCGACGTCGGTGTCGAAATCGACGCGATAGTCGGCAAGTGGCCCGGCGAAGCTGTCGCTGCCGGCCACGCTCGGGCAGCGGTGCTGAGGCTCGCCCAGGCTGGCGAAGCCGCGCGCGGCGTGCTCGCGCAACGTCGGGTTGGTCGAGGCGCAGGCGCGTTCGAGCGCTGGTTTGGCGCCGAGCAGCTCCAGCGCGGCCGCGGCGTCGAGCAGCGCCGCAGAGACTTCGATGTTGGTGCTGGTGCCGACTTCCGACAGCTGTTTGGTCAGCGCTTGCACGACGCGCGGGTCGGTGGGAGGCGCCGCCTTGGCGTCGAGAGCCGGCTCGCCTTTCGTGTCACTCGCGACTTGAGCGCGCGATGGGTACTGCGCAAGTACCTTGGCGGCCGTGGCGCGCACGCCCATTTCTTTGGCAGACAGCGCGCTGGCGAGCAGCTCCGGCATGTTGGGCGCTTCGTCGTGGGTCAGTAGCAGCTCGAGCGCAGCCTCGCGTACCACGCGATCGGTCGAGTGCGCCAGCTCCGCGAAGCGAGCAGCGCGCCCTTTCGCCAGCGACCCGCGGCCGAGCACCTTGAGCAGCGCCAGCGAGCCTTCACGGCGCTCGGCGCGCGGCGCGGGGTCGCAAGCGGAGAGGGTCGGGCTCTCGGGGGCGCGGTTCGCCAGCAGCGAGGCCGCCCGACAACGCAGCATGACTTTGCGCCGCGCCACCGGCGCAGGCTCGCTTTGCAGCGGCAGCTGCGCCAGCTCCAAGAGCAGGGCAGGATCCGCGCTTTTCGGCTCCAGCCCCTCGAGCAACGTGAGCACGGCGCCGTGCTGGCTGGAGAGCCACGCCTTGTGGTCGATCAGTCCCCGAGCGCGCGTCTTGAGCGCGGCCGCTAAGTCGCCCTGTCCGCCGGCGCCGAGCGCGGCCAAGGAGCGAGCGGCGTCGGCGCGTTCTGCGTCGCTGGTCGTCTCGGCTTCGAGCAGCTGGCGCAAAGCGCGCGCGGCGTCAGGTCCGGCTTTGGCGAGCGCTCGAATTGCGAACGGGCGCCCGGAGCCGGGTTGCTCCAGAGCCTGGCTGGCCACTTCCAGCAGGCGTTGGCGCGCTGCAGGCCCGAGCCCGGGCAAGCTTTCGATCGGGTACAGCGCGGACGAGGTTGGCATTTGCGCGGCCAGATCGAGCAGCGAAGCCACCGTCGCCTCGTCGAGGTGCTTGCGCCGGCGAGCAATTTGCCCGAGCCCGAGCGCTGCAGACTCGGTCAAAGGGGCGCTCAGCTTGAGCCAGGCACGCAGCGTTTTTTCGGCTTCGTCGCTGGCGCAGCGCCCGAGAGCGAGGGCCACGGCGCCGAGCGCCTGATCGCGCTCGTTGCTCACGGCGGTAGTGGCCAGGCTGGCAGCGCGCAGCGCCAGGTGTCGCACGGCGTCGGGCTCGTGCCCGCGACACAGCTGGCCGATACCGAAGGCGGCCCAGCTCATCACCTCTAGATTTTCGTCTAGCAGCTCGCGCTCGAGCGGCTCGAACGAACGCGGGTCCGCGATTCTCGCCAGGCTGCGCGCGGCCGCCATTCGCCGCGCCGCGTCTTCGGCGATCAGGTCCTCGTCCGCAATGCCGCCCGGATCGCGGCGCAGCTCGGCTTGCAGCAAACTCGACAATTTCTGGGGCGAAATGCGCGCGCTCGGCGCCGCAGCGCGCTCGGTCTTGCCTGGCGTTCGCTCGCCCGGCTTGCTGCAGCTCGAGAGCAGCAGCAAGAGCAGCAAGGGGCCGAGCAGCAGGTCCAATGCGAGACTGACGCGCTCCCGAAGCGAGCGGGCCAACGCCGTACTCATGCTGCGCCTCGGCGACGGCGCCGGCACCGGGATCGCGGTCAGGCCGGCGCGCTCGAACAGGCGCAGCGCTCGCCGCATGTGCCAGTCGCAGGTCACGAGGCCCAAGCGCCGCAGCTCTCGACCGCGCAGCAGCGCCGCCACGCCGCGCGCGTTGCCACGCGTCGTCAGCGATTCGGTTTCCTCGAGCACGTGCTCGAGCTCCACGCCGCGCGCAACCAGACCGCGTGCAAAAACCTTGCACTCCTTGAAGCCATTCCAAGTCTTGCCACCGCTAGCGATGACCAGGCTCGCTCCCTGCTCGCGGTAGGCTTGGACGGCGCGCTCGACGCGTCGCAGCGCGGCCTGCGAAAGCTGCTCGCCTTGCACGCGGCAACCCAGCACGACCAGCACGTCGAAGGACACGGCGCGTAACATACTCGAAGGCGAGGCCGTGGCCTCGCGACGACGACCGGGCTCGCCCCACGCTTGCGCCCCGCGCGGCCCTCGGGCACACCACTCGGCGTGGACCCTCGAAGCGCTGGCCTGCGAAAGCTCCTGCGCCCGGCGGCCTGGCTCGGACTTTGCCTGATTCCGCTGGCGCTGGGCATTTTCGAGCTGCGCCGCGGGCCCGCAGCCGTGGCTACGCCGACGCCGACGCCGACTGACGTCGCCTCGGCGGAGACGGCCCCGGCGCTGTCGAGTGAACCTGCGCCGCGCGCCATGCTGCTACCGAGCGGCGCGCCCACCAGCATTTCGTGCGCGCAGGCCCAAAAGGTGACGGCCTTCTTGCAGAGCGAGCTGGCAGCTCCGCCGATCGCGCCGACGCCGGCGGAGCTGGCCGAGCTTTGGGGCGGCATGCTCGATCCGCACGGCTTGTGGTCGGCGGCGCCCGATAGCCCCGTTCAGAGCGAGCTGCTCGCTGCGGCTCAGCCCATGCTGGCAAGCCTGCACGATCAAGTGCCTGGCTGCGCCGGAGCGGAACGCGTCGCGCGCGCCTGGGAGCCTTGGCAACAGAACCTGCTCGGTATCTACGATCGAGCCTTCGACCTAGCGCGCGCACGCAAGCCCGTCAGCGATCTGGAGGTATTCCGTCTCGCCGCTGAACCAATCTTCGAGGACGATCCGGTGACGCGACCTGCCGCCGAGCTCGCGCGTGAGCTCGGCACGCGGCTGGGGGCATTCGTCGCCCGCTTCCCGGACGAATCGTCGCTGGTCGAGCAAGCGCGGGCGCGTTTCTTTCCAACCGGTCCAGAGACCTTGCGCGACATCGCGACGCTGGCAGCGCTGCGCGCCTACGTGCCGCTCGTCGATCCGCACGGCGACTTTGCGCCGCTCGACGAAGAATGGGCGCTGTATGCCGGCGACGACACGCTCGATGACGGCTCGGCGTTGTGGGGCGACGTGACGCGCACGCCGCTCGGCGCTCGCGTCACCAACGACCCCGTCGCGCCGCTCCAGCTCGACGATCTGCTGCTGTCGATCAACGGTTTGACGCTGGCCGGCGCCAGCATCGATCAGATCGAGCAGGCGGCTCGCAGCGACGCCAGTCACGCTGGGTTCGACCTGCGCGTGCTGCGCCAGGGCGAGCCCAACGTGCTGTCGCTGCGCGTAGTGGACGAGCCGGCAGACGACAATCAGGAGCTCGACGTCGAGCGCATTCGCTACGGTCGCGACGATCAGGTGGTGTTACGCATCGTCATCGCCGACGTCAGCGATTCGCTCGGTCAAGACTTGGCTGACGTGCTCAGCAAAGAGACGCCCGGCACGAGCGCGGTGCTGCTCGACCTGCGCGGCAACGGCGGTGGCTCACTCGACGCCGCCGTCGCGGCGCTCGGCTTGCTCTTACCGGGCGCCCGGCTATTTCCGCTGATTCACCGCGGCACCGTGACCGAGGTGCTCGAGGCGCAGACACCGGAGCATCCCTACTTGGGTCCGGTCGCGGCGCTGGTCGACGGCGACACCGCGAGCGCCGCCGAGATGCTCGCCGGCGCCATCCAGGCCTACGGGCGCGGCACGCTGATCGGCGCGCACACCTTCGGCAAGGGCTGCGTCCAAGAGTATTTCGACGACGTCGTCGGCTCGGGGGTGCTGCGCATGACGACACTGCAATTCGTGATGCCCAACGGGCACCCGCTACAGCAAATTGGCTTGAGCCCGGAGCTACTCTTGCCGCTGGCGCCCGCGCTCGAGCGCGAATCCCAGATCACGCGCCAGCCCATCACCTTCGATGGCCCCGACGTTCGCGATCCCAAAGTCTCTGCCGGCCCCGCCTGGCCTCGGGCCAGCGCGCCGCCCGGCCCGTGCGACGATCCGCTGGTGTGCACCGCCCTGTCCCGATTGTCCGGAGTCCGGCCCGGCGCGGCCGCGGGGCGGGGTGCGAATCAGAGCGAAAGTAGCTCACGCGCCGCCCGCTCCCGTGCCGGTACGCGGTAAACCCGCTTTAAACCGGCCGAGCCTGCTTAGGGTCAAGGTTTTTGGTATACGGCGGGTGGCTTCGGCCGAGTAACAGCGAAATGGTTTTGGGAAGTTCAGAGAAGGCCAGAGCCAAGCCGCGTGCTGGCGACGATGACGACGGCGGTTTGTTGCCCCTGGGACAGCCTGCCGACGCCGACGATCGCGAGCTCGAGGAGATCCGTTACCAAGTCGAGGACATGGCCGAAGAGGAGTCGTCGGCGCCGGGCGCTCAGCCGCCCGACGACAACCGCCCGCGGCCCCGGGTCTATTCGATACAACTCGACGAAGCGCGCATCGACCCCGACGCCGCCAAGGTCGTGCGGCGCTTGGTACGCGCGGGCTACGAGGCGTATCTGGTCGGTGGCTGCGTGCGCGATCTGCTGCTGGCGCGACGCCCCAAAGACTTCGACGTCTGCACCAGCGCCAGGCCCGACGACGTGCGGCGTCTGTTCCGCAACTCGCGCGTGATCGGTCGCCGCTTTCGCTTGGTCCACGTGCTGTTCGGCGGCGGCAAAGTGATCGAGACGGCGACGTTTCGGCGCGCGCCCGAGGCCGACGAAGACCGCGGCGCCGAAGATTTGCTGATCAGGAACGACAACGTGTTCGGCGAGGCGCACCAAGACGCCCGGCGTCGCGACTTCACCATCAACGCGCTGTTTTACGATCTCGAGCGCAACGAAGTACTCGACTGGGTCGGCGGCATGCCCGACATCGAGCGGCGCGCGGTGCACACCATCGGCAAGCCGCTGGTGCGCTTCCTCGAAGATCCGGTGCGCATTCTGCGCGCCATCAAGTTCAGCGCCAAGCTCGATCTCGGCATCACGCCCGAGACCTACGACGCCATCGTCGAGGCGCGCAAAGCACTGGCGCGCGCCGCCAAACCGCGGCTTTTCGAGGAAATCTTGCGCTTGATGCGCGAGGGCGCCGCGCACCGCGCGCTGTTCTTGTGCTGGGAAACCGGCGTGATGGACGTGCTCTTGCCCGAGCTTTCGACCTTCTTGGCCGATCGCGAAGAGGACGACGACCGCGTCTGGCAGCTCTTGCAAGAGATCGATCGGCGCACCATCGAAAATGGGCCACTCGACGACGTAGTGCTCTGGACGGTGCTGTTGGCCGAGCCGCTGCGTGAAGCGTGCGACGGCGCGCGCGACCGCGTCGAGATGGCACACGAGTTCTTGGAAGGCGTCGTCGATCGCCTGAACGTGCCGCGACGCATTGCGGAATCGATCCGGCGCATCGTCGCGCTCATGCCGCGCCTCGAGTTCGGTCGCGGCGGTCGCTTCTCGCGCACACCGCTCTATCCGGTGGCCATGGAAGTGCTGGATATCTACCGCAACGCGCTGGGCGACGCGGCTGAAGGCGCGTTCGATGCGCCGGAAGGTCCGTCGGACAACGCTGCGCTCGCGCCGACCGAAGAACGCCGCCCCCGCAAACGTCGCCGCCGCCGCCGCTAGCTGCGCGAAGCGAGAGTTTGCACGCGGCGCAGTCGATTAGCCGGCTCGCGACACGCTCGCAAACGCGGACGGGCGCAGCCAGCGCTCCGCGTTGCGCGTGAATTTCGGCAGGCCGTGGGCTTGCAGACGCCCGGCGCCCACGGCGCCAGCGGTCCGCCAGGACAAACCGAGCGCATTTGAAGCGGAGGATTGAACATGTTCGGACTCATCTACAGCCTGGCGTCGTACCTGGGGTTCTTGGTCGTCTTTACCTACTTTGCGTGGTTCTGCGACGGCGTGGGGGTGCCCAAGACAGTCGACACGGGGCTTGCGACCGACCTCGGGTCGGCGTTGGTCGTCAACGTCGGCCTGCTGCTCGTGTTCGGTCTGCAACACTCGATTATGGCTCGACCGAGCTTCAAGCGACTGCTGACGCGCGTGGTTCCGGCTCACCTAGAGCGCGCAACCTTCGTTTTGGCATCTTCGGTCGCGCTGGGTCTACTGATCTGGCAATGGCGCCCGCTGCCCAGCGAGGTTTGGAACGTTCAGGGCACCGCTGCGGCCGCGCCACTGTGGATCATCAACGCCCTGGGCTGGCTGGGGGTACCGCTGGTTAGCTTCATGATCGACCATTTCGATCTGTTCGGAGTCAAGCAAGCGTTCAACGGCTTTCGCCGCAAAAGCTTCGAGCGGCGTGGTTTCGTTACGCCGCTTTTGTACAAGTACGTGCGGCATCCGATGATGAGCGCTTTGCTCCTCGGGTTGTGGGTGACGCCGCACATGACCATCGGGCACTTGTGCTTGACGCTTGGCATGACGATCTATGTCGTCGTGGGCGTGCAGTTCGAAGAGCGGGCATTGGCGCGTGAGCTTGGCTCGGCCTACGTGAGGTACCAAGGCACGACACCCAAGTTCTTGCCGCGGGCAACTTCGCCAGCGGGACCACCCGCGCCAGCCGCGACACTGTAGGTCGAAGCTGCTAGTCATCGGGTCATGAAAACCCGACGAGTTGGGCTCTGCATGGTCGCTTGCTGCTGTCTCGCACCGTTGCTTCTCGCCTGTGAAGAAGAGAAGCCGGCGGCTGCAAACAAACCGGAGGCAGCGAGCGCGACGCCCGCGGCGACGCCGGCGCCGAGCGTTGCCCCCGCAGCTGCAGCCGCGCCAGCAGCCGCCAAGACCGCCGAACGCCCGTCGAGGATCGAAACGGAGCTCACACCCGCACGCCGCTCTGCCGTCGAAGCCAAATACCCAGCCAGCAAGGGCTTCGCGCTGGCTTCGGAGCTACAAGCCAAGCTCAAGGCCGATAAAAGCCTCAAGGACAAGAAGGCAGCCATCTCGGCCTTCGACAAGCTCGCGCGCGGCAAGTGGGTGCTTTTCACGGGCCCACTCGTCAACGTCACCGACGACGGCTTCGACATCGGCCTCGAATACACGCCGCAGCTCCCCAACGACCCGATGGGCATGAGCCGGCAATTCTTCGAGGTGACGATGAGCGAAGTCGCCGGCTACAGCAAAGACGCCTTCAAGAGCGGCAACGTCGGCGTCGTGCTCGCCAAGTACATCGGCGGCGGCAAAGCGACGCCCGGCTACGAGCTAGTGGCCGCTGGCGCGTGGCAATAGGCGTTCTGAGCAGCCGCGCGCGGCGCAGTCGTACAAATGCTGCAGCCGCCGCGCAGCTCGCTCCCGCTCCGCTTTGCCCTAGTTTGCGTTCAGCTCGACACGCAGCAGCTTCTTGCCGATGAAGACGTAGTCGCCATGCGACAGGGCTTTCTCGGTCTTGAGGCGCAGGTAGGTGCCGTTGCGGCTGTCGAAGTCGGTGAGCACGAACTTGCCGTCTTTTTCTTCGACGGTGGCGTGCTTGGCCGACATGAACATGTCGCCCGGGAAGTTCAAGTCGCCGTCTTCGCGGCCGACTTGCAGCGTGTTGCCGCGCGCACAAATCGTCATGCCGATGGTGCCGCCTTCCAAGATTTGGTTGAGGCGAAACGCGCTCGGATACTTCGGTGACGAATAGAAGAAGGTGCCGTCCGGATCGGCGCCGTCGGAAGCCTTGGGCGTGGGATCGAGGCGGAACACTTGCTCGCCCACGATGAACTGATCGCCCGGCATGACTTCGACCGAGCCGCGAATACGGAAGTAGACGCCGTTCAGCGAGCCTTCGTCGCGCACCACCAGCCGGTTGTCGCGATAGTAGAAATTCGCGTGCTTCGGCGAGATGAACACATCGTCCGGAAACTCGAGCTGCCCTTGGCGACCCAAGATGTGTTGGTCGGCCTTCAGGTGGTACGAAAGGCCGTCCATGCCCTCGCCGCGGATCAAGATCAGGCGGGCCTTGGCCGGGTCTTGCATGTCGCCGTAAAAGTCGGCGTGCAGATGCATGATGGCTTCGGGCACAGGCGTGCCGCAGCGACCACAGAACTTGTGCCCGCTCGGCACCGGGGTCATGCACGACTCGCAGACGTAGTATCTGGCTTGGTCCATCCGCTCCTCCGCGACCGAATCAGCGGGGTCGTTCCCCGCTGCAGCCCCGAAGCCTCCAACAATTTCGCCCGGATGGGAAGAACTTGAACCAGCCGGCTTGATGGCCGGCAAGAGCGCGACCCCGTGACCGCAGAAACCGCAGTGCGCTGCCCCAATCGGATTGAAGGCGTCGCACCGGCCGCAAACGATCCCGACATCGAGCGCTCCGAGCATCATGGCCGTGCTGGTCATACTACCCCTTCCGCGACCGGCAAAAGGTTACCGCCGCAGCTGCACCGAAGCCTACGGGATGTACTGGTTCCGCGTGCTCTTATCGAAAAAGCCGCCAGCCCCCACCAGGCGGAAGAAGACCATCTCTTTACAGGTCTCGCGCGGCACAGGGCCGAAGTCGCGCGAGTCGTAGGGGAAAAGGCGGTTGTCGCTGACGAGCCAGACGGTGCCGTCGGGCACCGTGGCCTTCACGTCCGCAGGGCGCACCGATGACGCCGGAATCTCGCCCCGGGGATGATCGCCGTTGAGATCCTCGATGTTGCAGCCCTGTTCGACCTGGATGTGCGTTCCCGGGTCGTGCTCGATGAACGTGCCCTCGGGGCAGTTACCCTCCACGATTTTTCGGCGGCGATTGAGCACGATGTCGGCGCCGTTGACCTCGAGCTCGTCTCGACCTTCGCCAACCAAGCGCCCGATCACCACGCGGTCCGGCCGTTTCGGCTCGGGGCACAGCACCAGGTCGCCAAAGCCTGGTCTGTTCAAGCGCCAGAGCAAAATCAGATCGCCCGGGTGGATGCTCGGCGAGATGGACGCCGTGAAGTAGGGGTCGTCGGTCGGCACGCGCCACCAGCGAATAACGGTCGCCCTGAGGACGCCAATCACGATGCCCACGAGCAGCGCACACCAGAACAGGAACCGGAACATCTTCCGCATCGGTCTTCGAACGGCGCGGGCACTGCCCGACGCCGACCTGCGAGTCTAGCCCAACCCGCGCCGGCTAACGCGTGCAGTCGACGGGCGGCAATTCGGCCAGGCTTTGGCCCTTGGAAACGGCTTCGGCGCGCGCGAACAGCGCGCGGAAGCGGTCGAGGCGCGTGAACTCGGCGCGCCCGGCCGTGGTTTCGTCGGCGTCCATCACGGCCGCCGAGATGACTCCCAGCACTTCGCCGCGGTCGCTCATCACCGGACCACCAGAATCGCCCGGACAAATCGAGGCAGTGGCCCGGAATCTCGCGTCTACGATGGTGTCGATGCTCGAAAGCGGGCGCTTGCGCCGGTGCAAGGCGTCGGTCGAGAGCGCGCAGCGGCCGAAGCCGATCGGCGCGATGCTCTCTTTGAGCAGCGGGGCGCTGTCGATGCGCGCCTGGCGTGTCTCCATGCCGATCAGCGGGCGATCGAGCACCAAAATCGCGATGTCGCCGTCGCCGGCAGCGTGCCCACAGGTGGGCGCGACGATGGCGCGCACCGCAGCCTCGCCCCAGGGCAAGTCTTCGCCGCCCAGCTCGATGCGAATTTCGTCGGGCGCGACGTCGCGCGCAAGCATTTCGCCCTGGCGCGAGCGAGCCGAAACACAATGGTGCGCCGTGAGCACCCGGTCGTCGTCGATCAACGCGCCCGAGCAGGTCACGCTGCCGATCACCAAGCGCACGACGTAGTCGTCTTTGTTGCTGAGCATGAACGGCAGCTCCAGCGAGGGCGGGAGCGCGGGCGCCGGCGCGGACGCGGGTCGTGGTGCCTGCACCGGTGCCTTGCCGATGAACGGCAGCTGCACGCAGCCGCCGAGGGCCAGGGCACACCCCGCCACTAGCCCGAGCGACGGCCGTAACTTGCTCAAGTCGGGTACCCCATGTGCGGAGGCATGCTTGGACAACCGTCGCGTGCGGAAGGTTCCGACACGGAACGCAGAATAAGCTTGGGCACGATTTTTAGGAAGGGTGCGCAGATGTGCGCGGCCGCTTCTGTTCGGTCGCTACGAGAGAACGAGATCGTCTTTGTGTACGATCACGAGCTCTTTCGCATCCCCTCCAAAAGCGAGCTCGAGCTCCGCGGCTTGCTTGCCGGCGGCGCGCGACACGTCGAGCGCGCCCAAGCGCGTGAGACCGCGGCCGATTTCGCCGCCGCTCGCGCCGACCAGCTTGACCGCGTCGCCGGCGTTGAACTCGCCGCGCACGCCCAAGACGCCGACCGGGAGCAGGCTGCTTTTACCGCCACGCAGGGCTTTTTCGGCACCAGCGTCGACGAGCACCGTGCCGCGGGGCCGCAGCGTGTAGGCGATCCAATGCTGGCGGGCGCGTAGCGCCGTTCGGCGCGGCACCAGCGTGCCCACATCTGCACCCGCCACGATGTCGCGGATGACGTAGGGGCGCGAGGCCTGGGCGATGACCACCGACGCCCCGGAATGGCAGGCCTTGTGCGCGGCGTCGAGCTTGCTTTGCATGCCGCCGCTACCGAGCTTCTCACCTGACTGAACCACGGTGCCGAGCTCGGCGCTGTCGCTCATCAGAGCAATCCGCTTGCCGCTCTTGTCCAGCACACCCTCGACGTCCGTCAGCAGAATCAGCAAATCGGCCGACACGAGCGGGGCCACCATGGCGGCCAGCTGATCGTTGTCGAGACGAATTTCGGCCGTCGACACGGTGTCGTTCTCGTTGACGATGGGAATGGCGCCGGCGTCGAGCAGCTCGGCGAAGGCGTCGCGCGCGTTGTTGACGCGTTCCCTGTCGGCCAAATCGTCGTGCGTGAGCAGCACTTGCGCCACCGTCAAGCCCGCGGCGCTAAAGGCTTCGTCCCAGCGGCGCATCAGCACCGTCTGCCCGGCAGCGGCAGCGGCTTGCAGCTTGCCTGTCTCTTTCGGCCGCGTGCGGTAGCCGAGCTTCTTCATGCCAAACGCGATGGCGCCGCTCGTCACCAGCACGAAGCCGCGCTTGGGCTTGGCCAAGCCGCTCAGCTCTAGAGCAAACTTCTGCTGCAGCTCGCCGTCGCCGGCCAAAGCCTTCGACCCGACTTTGATCACGATGCGTCGGGCGTCTTGGAGCTCGCTACGGGCCGTCACGGCCGCAGTCCATAGCGCGCACGCAACCTGGCCGGCAAGCCTACCGGCCAGGTGCAGCCGTCGCTTCAGCCCGGGGTGGCCATCACGAACTGCTCGATCAGCTGCAGCTCGGGGTCGGTGAGCGCGGTTGTGTCTTCGGGCGGCATGAATAGGTTGCGCATGCTCTGATCGGTGCCGTTGCCCATGCGCACCTTTTGAACGATATCGGAGATGGGCTTGCCCTGGATCGACACCGGGATGATGCCGCCCGTGGGACTGCTCGGACCGTGGCAATTGCCGCAGAAGTCCTTGTACAGGCCCTGGCCGGTGGTGGGTTTCGGCTGCCCGTCGAGCCATGCCAGCACTGCCGTGAGATCGGCATCGCTGATGGCCGGCATGTTCACGGGGTCCGTGGTCGTTTGCGGGAACGCAATCATGATGGTCGTACCGGGCGGCGGGTAAATGCGCCCGTGGCGGACGACCCACGTCGCGTACGCGGCGGGCGTATGCCTAATCTCCGGACCGACGAGGGTGCCTTCGCCGTGCGCGCCGTGGCACGTGGAACATTGAGAAGCGTCCCAAGCCGCTGGCGCGGCCATCGCGCCCGGCGCCGCGTCGGCACCCGTGAGCGTGGTGTACGAATTCGGCGGCATGAGTTGAACGCCGCCGGCGACGCCTGTCGTTCCGGCCGCGCTAGCGCCGGACGAACCACCCGTTGCAACTCCACCAGTTCCGCCGGTACCGCCCGTGCCGCCCGTGGTGCCCGTTCCGGCGGTCGCCGTCGGCGTTGGGGAAGGGGTACTGCTGCAACCTGAAAATGCAGTCGCCGAAATTATGCCTATCGCCACAACCCCCAGCCCGTGCGTCAACTTCTTCATTTTGCTCCTGAAACCTCAAAGGTAGAGGCCTTGGTGTGTCCGATTTGCAGCCCGACGGCAACCCGGTTGCGCCACTTATCCAAGCAAATTGCCGGGCGGTACATAAAAGGCTCGACCAGGCCGGCGGAAAAAACCCGTGAGAATCGCGAGCCTACCCAAAAGCTGCAAGGTCGCTGCGGTCAGGGGTTCGTTCCGGGACTAACCAGGAGTACGGTGTAGGTGCTCGCAGGTTCCGCTGACTGGGACCGGCGACGAGGGTTTTCTGCATGACGAATGCCGTGCTGGCGAAGCTTCGCGCTTTCGTAACGGGTGCCCCCGTAGAAGAGTGCGAGCTGTGTGCCGTGGCCATCTCGGTCGAGCACGAGCATCTGCTCGAGCCCGACGCCCGGCGCGTGTTCTGCGCTTGCCAGGCTTGTGCGGCGCTGTTCGCGCGCCAAGAGACGCGGCAAAGCGCGCGCTACCTGCGGGTCGAGCGACGCGCGGCGCGGCTTCACGAGCTGAGCATCGACGACTTTACCTGGGCAGAGCTGGGCGTACCCGTAGGGCTCGCATTCTTCTCCGCGCGCGCCCGCACGGGCGAAGTGGTAGCCACGTTCCCGGGACGCGCAGGCATCATCGAGTCGTTCGTGCCGCTCAAGACGTGGGGCGAGCTCGAACGCGGCTTCCCCCCGCTCAAGGCGATTCAGCCGGACGTGGAAGCGCTCTTGGTGCGCCGTACTGCGCGGCATCAAGACTACTTTCGAGTTTCGATCGATCATTGCTACGAGCTGTCGGGCTTGTTGCGCACGTCGGATGCGCCGCTCTCGTCGCCAGAGCTCGCGGTCGTGCAGGCATTTTTCGCGCGGCTCGACGAGCAGGCTGGTCAAACGCGGCATAGCCGGCGCCCCGGCGCCTGAAACGTCGCGAACGTCAGAAGCTCGCTGGGTTGCCAAGCCCGCGAGCCGCGACTAGCGTCCGCGCCGCTTGCCGGCCGGCGTGACGGTTGGCTCTTCTGGGAGAAGTGCGATGTCTCGAGGCGTGTCAGTGGTTGCGGTTGCTGCGAGTGGTCTGCTCAGCGCGTTCCTAACGACCCACACCGCCCTGGCGCAAGACGCGCTCGGCGCGCCGCCGCCCGACGCCGACAAAGCCGTCGCGGGTCCGGGTCCTGCTCCTGAGGCGCCGAAGATCACAGCCGCGCCAGAGGGCATCGCGGCGTCGGTGTCGGCGGGTGGCTTGAGCTCGAGCGGCAACTCGCGACTGGTTGCGGTCACGGGCTCGGGCAGCATCGATTGGCGCAAGGGCGGCAACGGCCTCGGCGCGTCGCTCGTCGGCAACTACGGCAGAAGCGCTCCTCCCGGTGGCGAGATGCAGACCACCACCGAAAACGCCCAGGGTCGCGGGCGCTACGACCGCTACCTGCTCGACGACGCCAGCCTGTTCTTGCTGGTAACGGGTCGTCACGACAAGTTTCAAGGCTTGGCGTTCCGGCTCAATCTCGATCCGGGCTTCAAGTACCTGTTCGTGAATCGGCCGAAGACGCAGCTCTGGGCTGAAGCTGGCTACGACTTCCAGTACGACACGCGGCTGCTCGCTGCGCGCCAAATCAAAGACGACATGGGCGTCGTGATCGACACGCTGCCGAAACACGCGACCGACCACTCGGCGCGCGTTTTTCTGGGCTTTCACCACGCCTTCAACGACGTCACGACGCTCGCGAACGGCATCGAGTACCTGCAGAGCTTCGTCGACGACCAGCGCTACCGCGTCAACTACGACGTGCTGTTCACGGCCAAAGTCTGGGGTAACCTCGCGCTCGGCGTCGGCTTCAACGCTCGCTACGACAACGAGCCCCTGCCCACCAAGACCAAGCTCGACACCACCAGCACCTTGAGCCTCATCTATTCGTATTCGAACGTCGTGAAGGAGTAAGCCAGCATGGCGTTTTTCGAAGATTTCAAGAAGTTCGCGTTCAAGGGCAACGTCGTCGATCTGGCCGTCGGCGTCGTGATCGGCGGCGCTTTCGGCAAGATCGTCTCGGCGCTGGTCGCCGATCTGGTCATGCCGATCGTCGCCCTGGTGCTGCCGAGCGGCGACTGGCGCAAGAGCGGCATGATTTTGAAGCACGCCGCCGTCGAGAAGGACAACGTCGTCTTGAGCTACGGCGACTTCGTCGGCGCGGTGCTCGACTTTTTCGTCGTCGCGCTGGTGCTATTTCTGATCGTCAGCCGCATCATCAAGGCCGCCGAGGGCCGGCTGGTGAAGAAGGCCGACGAAGCGCCGCCCGCCATCAAGGAATGCCCGGCGTGTTGCGAAACGGTTCCGGCCAAAGCCACCCGTTGCAAGTTCTGCACGAGCGAGTTGAAGAGTATCGAGGCATAAAAGTGGAGCCGCGCTGCAGCGTTCGGGGCTGTTGAATGGGGCATGCCGTATTTCTGGTGGGCTGCCCAGCTGGGCAGCCTGAACGAGTGCGCTCGGTTGAATCAAAATCGCTCCGTGGTACGCTCGGCGCATGCTGAAGAGGGTGCTGGTGGTTGGGGCTGTGCCGTTTGTCTTCATGCTGAGCTGCGGCGACGATGACTCGTCGAGCGGCGGCGAAAGTGGGGCAGCGGGAGAAGCTGGGCAGAATTCGAATCCGGGCGGAGGTACGACGCCGAACACAGCGGGGTCCACGAGCGCGCCTTACGGCGGTGCCGGCTCACCCGCGGGCGGCGGAGGCGCGACCGGCCACGCTACAGAAGGCGGCGCTCACGAGGGCGGCCATGGTGGGCAGCAATCCGTAGCCGGCGACGCGGGTCAGGCGGCGCTAGGTGGTGCAGGCAGTGCCGGTGCTCCAAGCGGCGGCGGCGGTGCGGCAGAGGGTGGCGGCGGAGCTGGCCCGGTGGGCTGCCTACCAGTGGTGGGCACCATACCGCCAGGTCCCACGTTCCCCGCGGCGACGGCGTGTGCCTCCGGCTGCTCGGTGCCACCGATGGACGGCACGACGCTAAAGCCGGAATGCGGCGATCAGCAGAGCACACCACCTGCCAGCGCCATCGGCGCGCCAAACGACGATGAGCCGAGCGGTATGATCGGGCTGCCCTGCGACACGGGTTGGTGCCCCGCCGCGACGCTCAAGCAAATCGTGGTGGGCGATCAGTCCTTTGGAGGGCCGTTCTACGAGTCGGTGGGCATGGCGATCCAAGCGCCAGAGACCGCGCACATTGCTCGCTTTCAAGACTACTACGGGCTCACGGTTCTGCGCTTGAGCGCCGCAGTCATCGTCGGGCAGTCCAGCGCTTTCACGCCGCCGGACTACGAGAAGTACAGCACCCCGGGCATTGGAGGACCGGGAGATCCGGGCCCGTTCCCTCCCAACGTCGATGACGTGCTTTTCGATTCACCCGTGCTGGGCGTCGACCCCCGAGCTGGACAGCAGACGGTTTACCTGGCGTACGGTGGCGCCACGCGCCAACCCCCTCTGCAACCGAAAGTAACCCTCGTCGGTCAGCGCTTCGGCACGGGCTACGACGCGAGCTGGACCTTCGAGGACCTGCCCGCCGGCTGGGCGCCGATCAAGGACATTCAGGTCGACGAGACGGGCGCGGCCGTGGTGGTTCAAGCCGGCGCCGTGTATCGGCATCTCAGCGCTGGCGGCTGGGAACCCGTGCAGCTCCCCTGCGGAGTAACGGCACGCCAGGTAGCCATCGAAACCGCTACAGGCACCTGGTACGTCTCCGACAGTCAGAGCTCAGCACTCTACCAACGCGCCGCCAACGGCACGTGGACCTCCGAAGTGGCGCCCTACTCTGGCCGACTACTACTGGCCGGAGGAACCGTCCATATCGAGACGGCCGAGCACGCCATTACTCACCGCGCCGGCAGTGCGTGGTCGACCCCCATCGTTCCCACGTTCGGTACTCACCTGAGCATACCCATCCGGCAAAGCAAGTCGCCGCCCGACGTGGCGGTGGATGCCTGCTGGGCGCCGCACTTCGCCTACGCGCGATTCTGGGGCGACCCCTCCGAGGTGAACTCCGAGCGCGTCTACACGCGCTGGACCTCGCGCGGGTTCTTGACCCAAACCGCCTGGACCGGCGACTTCACCGACGTCGCGATCGTGGCCGGCCCCGACCACGTCTTCGTGCACGCCAATGGCAGCGTCGACGTCATCGCGCTGCGCTAGCGCCTGGCGGGTCCGTGCGGACAGCGGAGACGGCTTCGAATTCTCAAGCCGCGGAAATGACTGCAGATTTACCGAGTTTCTCAAAACGAGCCTTCAGAAACTTATGAGACGGCCGTCTTGGCTAGGCAGTGTCCACCATCATTGGGCTCTTGGTCGTGTTCGGTTCGGTGCTTGGAGGCTTCGCCATGGGTGGCGGTGCCTTCGGCGTCCTGATTCAGCCGAGCGAGCTCGTGGTCATTCTGGGCGCAACCATCGGCACCGTCGTCATCTCGGCGCCGGGCAAAGTTCTGAGCCGCGTCACCGGAGCGTTCAAGAAGGGCTTCAAAGGCGGCGCGCCAGCCAAGACCGACTACATGGAGCTGCTCAAGCTGCTGTATCAAATCTTGGCGCTCATCCGCCGTGAAGGCGTGCTGGCGCTCGAGCCGCACGTGAGCGACCGCGGAACCAGCACGCTGTTTGGCGCCTACCCGACCGTGATGCATCGTCATCACGCGGCAGACTTCTTGGTCGACGGTTTGAAGCAGCTGGTCGACGGTTGCTCCGCCGAAGAGCTTTCGCTCTTGTTCGACGCGGAGCTCGAGACGCACCACGACGAAGACCACCAGCCCGTTGGCTTGATTCGCACGGCAGGCGATGCCTTGCCGGGTCTTGGCATCGTCGCCGCCGTGCTCGGCATCGTCGTCACCATGGGCCATTTGGACGGCGGCCCGGAAGAGATTGGCCACCACGTGGCGGCTGCGCTCGTCGGCACCTTTCTCGGCATTTTGCTGTGTTACGGCTTGGTTGGCCCGCTAGCGACCAGCATCGAAATCCAGGGCGCCGCCGAGAGCCGCTTCATGCTCTGCATCAAGGAAGCCGTGGTTGCAGCCGCTCGCGGCGTGAACCCGCAAATTGCCATCGAGTTTGCGCGTCGCACCATCTTCTCCGACGAGCGTCCGACGACGCCCGAGCTCGAGAAGGCCTTCGCGGAGCTGAAGGGTAAGTAATGGCTGGCGCTCCTGCTCCGAGCGGTGGTGGCGGTCGCGTCATCATCATCAAGAAAAAGGGCAAGGGGCACGGTGGTCACCACGGCGGCGCCTGGAAGGTGGCGTACGCCGATTTCGTGACCGCCATGATGGCGTTCTTCATGGTGATGTGGCTGATGGCGCAGACCGATCAGCAGACGCGCCAGCAGCTGTCGGAGTACTTCCGCACCGGCGTGTTTTCGGGCGCACCCTCCGTGCTCAACGGCGGTAGCGGCATTCAGAACAAAGCGTACTTCGACGTCGTCGGTCAATCTGCGGTGCAGCCCGAGACGCAGGCGTTCGAGCGCGTTGCGGCCGCGGTGCGCGCCGCCATGCAGCGTTCGATGGCCGAAGATCCGGCGCTGAAGAAGCTGGCACAACAGCTCAAGGTCAGTGTCACCGAAGAAGGCCTTTTGATTCAGATCTTGGACGGCAGCGGCGACGACCTACTGTTCGATCGCTCTTCGTCCGAGCTCAAGCCGCGGCTCGAGCAGCTGCTGGCGGCGATTGCGCCGATCTTGGGTCGGCTCGACAACAAGATTCAGGTGCACGGACACACCGACGCCAAGCCGTTTCCGACCGGCTCGAACCGCTCGAATTGGCAATTGTCGTTCGAGCGCGCCGACGCCGCGCGTCTGGTGCTCGAGAAAAATGGCTTGAAGAAGGGCCAGGTGGGCGGCGTGTTCGCACACGGCTCGTCCGCGCTTTACAACCCCAAGGATCCGTTCGCTCCCGAAAATCGCCGCCTGGCGATCCTCGCCGTGCGTCGGGGCATGGAGACGTACGCCGCTCAAGGCGTCTCGGCACAACCCAAGCCGCCAGCCGTCGTCGCCACACCCGCGCCCGTCGTCGCCCCCGAAAAGCACCCCAGCCCCGCCGACGACAACGAAGCCTCGCGGAACTGAGGCCCGGAACCTCGTCGCCGCACGAGCGCGCCGCCACGCGAGCCTCGTCGCCGCACGAGCGCTAGCTCGATTGGACTGGCAGCAGCTCGACCAAGCCGGCTTCGCTTTCGAGGGCGGCGTCGAGGATGGGTGCGGTGCTGCCTGCGGGCAGCTCGACGAGGTAGCGCCAGCACGGGCCGGCCATTGGCGAGGTGAGGGCGCTGAGCACGCCGGCTTCGTGGGTCGCGTGAGCCGAAAGACCACGCGCGCCGAGTGCCGCCGCGAAGGCTTGGTGGTTTCGACAGACCGTGGCCGTGACGCGCGTGGCGCGTGGCGAGGCTTCTGGCTCTGGCAGCACGACGCCTTCCGCGAGGCGTAAACGGCCAGAGCAGGTTGCCAAAAGCTGGCGTGCACCGGCGCTCTCTGCGGGCTCGCCCAGCGCGACCAGCAGGCGCCGACCGACAGCGGCGCGTTCGATGACGGCCAGCAGGGTCTGTTCGCCGTGGGTGTCGAGACCGCTGAGCGGCTGCTCGAGGCACAGCACTTGCGGTGCCGTCAGGCTGGCGTGTGCCACGAGCAGAGCGCGGCGTTCGGCGCCTTGCACGTGGGCTAGACGACTTGCGGCAAGCTCGGCGAGCCCCAAGCGTTCGAGCGTCTGAAAGGCCAGCTTTTGCGCTGCCTTCTTGCTGGCGCCGCTGAGCTCTGCGCTGCTGGTCAAGAACTGCTCGGCGCTCCAGGCGCCCGGCAAGAGCGGGCCCTGGCGCATCAAGCCGACGGCGCCTTGCGCGACGCCACGTGGCACCGCTACACCAGCGATGCGCAGCTCGCCAGCGGCCAGCTCGGCCTCGCCCGACAGCAGACGAAATAGGGCTGACCAATCTCCGAGCAGCGCGACGCGTTCGGCGTCGCTGCGCGCGTCGAGGCGCGACAGCAGCGGCTGACCCAAGAGATCGATGCGGGCGCCACGCGCCTCGAGCGTCGGCGCCTCACTCAATGCTGGTAAGCTCCATGCGGGCCAGCGGCTTGTCGGCGGGGTGCACGACGAACGGTCCGAGCGCGCGCACCATGTCCATGAAGCCGGGCGGCAGCGCCGAGAGTTGCGACGGGATGTTCTCACTGATGCCGTCGATGCCCAGAATGCGCCCGAGGATGCTGGTTTCGGGCGGCGGCAGCTCTTGAATCGGTGCGTGGTCGGGCAGGTCGGCCAGCGCGCGCGCGGCCGCCAGCGCCTGACGTAAGCCGCCCAGCTCGTCGACCAGCTTGTGCGCCAGCGCCTGCTCGCCGGTCCAAACTCGGCCTTGTCCGACGGCGTCGACCTGCTCTTTGGTGAGCTTGCGGCCCTCGGCGACGCGCTGCAAAAACACGTCGTAGAACTGCCAGACCTTGCGCTTGAGCTCCGTCTTCTCTTCGTCGGTGAAGGGTCGGAAAATCGACTCGGCGTCGGCGCGCGGCGCGGTCTTGTAAACCTCGACGTTGACGCCGAGCTTGCGTAAGAGCTCCGACACGTCGGCTTTGCCGTAGAAGATGCCGATGCTGCCGGTGATGGTGAGCGGGTTGGCGAAGACGCGCGTGGCCGGCGAAGAAATGTAGTAGCCGCCGCTGGCTGCCGCGGTGCCCATGCTGACGATGACGGGCTTCACCTTGGTGGTGCGCTCGAGCTCACGCCAAATCACGTCGGCGGCCATAGCCGAGCCGCCACCGGTCTCGACGCGCAAGACCACGGCGCCGATCAGCGGATTTTCGCGCGCCTTCCGAATCGACTCGGCGATGGTGTAAGAGCCGACCAGCTTCATGCCCAAAAATGGGATGGTCTGGCTACGGCCGTCGACCATGTCGCCATCGACGTAAATCAGCGCGATGCCCGGATTTTGGCCGTTGAAGCGCTCGGCGTAGGGGCCGCGATTGTCGTCGATCAGTCGGACCGGTTGACCGACTAGCACCGAAGCCTGCGACTCGAGCTCGTCGTCGAAGGCGTAGCCGTCGACGAAACCCGCCTGTTTGGCCTCGATGGCCACGAACGGCCCCTTGGCGATGCGCTCGCGCACGGCTTCGGGCGAAAGTTTGCGGCCGTGCGCGATGCCCAGCGTGAGGAACTTTTCGTGCTGCTGGAGCAGGTCGATTTTATCGTCGTGCGCGACCTCGGTGGCGCCGGTGCGCGTGAAGGCTTCGGGCGCGCTCTTATGCGCGCCGATGCGCACGAAGTCGGCCTTGATGCCGAGCTTGTCGAGCAGACCCGCGTAGTAGAAATAGCGAGCGCGCAGGCCCGCGAAGCGAATGCCGCCGGCTGGATTGAGCAGGATGCGATCGGCGGCCGAGCACAGGTAGAGCGAGGCGCCGTCGGCGTCTTCGAGGTGGCACAGCACCTTTTTGCCGGCCTGGCGCAGCATGTACACGGCGTCGCGCAGCTCTTGCACGTGCGCCATCGATTCGGCGGGCGCCGTGCGCAACTCGAGCACGACCGCGCCGATCGACGGCTCTTCTTCGGCGATCTGCCAAAGGTGCCGCAGCAGCGCGACGTGCTCGCGCGTGCCTGGCGTCTTCTCTAGCCGAATTCTGAGCGCGAACGTCGGCGAGTGCGCGCCCGAAGGCTCGCGATAACCCTTGAACGCCACCTCGGTGATCAAGTTCTCTTGAGCCTTGCCGCTGACGTTGCTGCCCAGCGCGCCGCCGAACACGCTGCCGCCGGTCAGGTCCATCGAGCCGCCGGTGCCGTTGAGGTAAAACGACATACTGGCGCTGGCCAGCCATTCCTCGCGCGAAATGCCGTCGTCGGGATCGATGAACGAAACGCCGCCGCGTAACCGGCCGAGCTCGGGAATGTCGACGCCGAGCGTCGCCGAGGGCGACCAAGAGGCCTTGGGGGCGTCGATGATTTTACCCTCGAGCCCAACCTCGAGGGCACGACTGCGCAGTGGCCGCACCGCCAGGCCAATGTCGTAAGTGCGATCGATCGAGCCGCCGGAGCTATTTTTCGGGGCGTTGATGTCACTGGCGACGAAGGACAGGCCGAAATAGTCCGAAGGCCGGCTGGTCAGCGCCAGCGACCACCCGAACAAGCCGTGCGCTTGCGCCATGTCGGAGTAAGAACGCTGCAGCGACATACCAAACGCGAAGCTGTCGCTGGCCTTCAGCGCTAGACCCCAAGTCACCCACTGGTAGAGGCCGTCACTCTTGAACAGGGGCCCGGGGCCGCCGCTGGGCGGACTGAGCAGATCGACGCGCATGCCGGTCGCTGCGTTCAAAAATGGAATCGGCAGCGCGAAGGCCAGCGCATGCCCCTGCCACGGCACGCGCGCGCCTTCATTCAAGTAGACGCTCGACCAGCGCAGCTCGCTCGCGGGCAAGAACGCCAAGTTGGCCGGATTCTGCACCAGCGCGCTCGAGTCGTCGTTGGTGACCGGGCTCTTGCCGAACACCGGTTGCCGGATCGGTTCGTTCGTGGGGAACTGCGCGTCTGCGCTTTTAGGGCACAGCGAGTAGGCGGCGAAAATCAGCCCGAGGGCAGTGACAGCTGTGTTGCGGTTCATTGCGGCCCCGCATTCTTATCACTGGATTCGCGGCAAGCGCACCGAGAACGTCGAACCGTGCCCTTCCGAGCTTACGACCGTCACCGTGCCGCCGGCTTGCTGCACGATGCTGTACACGGTGGAAAGCCCAAGCCCCGAGCCGTGCTCTTTGGTGGTGAAGAACGGCTCGAACACCTGCTCCTGCGTCGCAGCGTCCATGCCGCTGCCCTGGTCGACCACGGCCAGGCAAACCATCTCGGGCTCGAGCGACAGCAGCACCCGAACCTCGGCACCGCTACCCGCGCCTGCGTCGCGGGCGTTGACCACCAAATTCAGAATCACTTGCTCGAGCTGCGAGGCGTCGGCGCTGATCAGCGCTGGCTCGGCCGGGCGCTCGATGCGCAGGCGGGCTTTGTCGCCGGTGAGGGTAAGCAGCATCGGCTCCATTTCGCGCAACGTGCGGGCGACGTCGACCGGGCGCGGCGTGGGGACTTTGGCCTTGGCGAAGGTCAGCAGCTGCTGCACGAGCCTCGCTCCGCGCTGGCCGGCCTCGAGCACCTCGCCCAAGCCTTCGCTGAGCGCGGAGTCGGAGGCGTGGTCGATGCGCAGGCCCTCGACCTTGAGCAGCATGGCCGTGAGCACGTTGTTGAAGTCGTGCGCGACACCGGCGCTCATGCGGCTGAGCGCTTCCATGCGTTCGGCTTTGATCAGGCGCTCGCGCTGAGCGCTGAGCGCAGCTTCGACATCGAGGCGCGTCGCCTGCTCGAGCAAGACCGCGACCAGGTCGGCGACCGAGCCTGCGAAATGGCGATCGCGCGACGTCCATTCGCGAGCGCTCTTGGTGTGCTCGTGCCGTACGACACCTACGACCTCACCGAGGCGGAACACGGGCGCGTCGAGGGTGGCGCGAATGTCGAGCGGAGCCAGGTAGCTGCTTTGCAGCTGCGCGCTCACGTTGGCTTCACCGGCACCGGGCACAGGCAACACGCGGCGGGCTTCGAGCGCCTGCAGGTAGCCAGGCATGAGCGCGGTTGGTAGGACGGCGCCGGACGTGTGCCGGTCACAGCTCAGCTCGTATAGGCTGGCACAACGCAACTCGGCGCCGTCGGCGGAAATGAACCAGACGCCGACGCGCTCGACGGCCAAGGCTTGGCCGCTAGCTTTGCAGGCCTGCTCCAGGGCGCGCGTCAGCTCGTCGGCATGATGGAGCGCTATCCGAGACAGTCCGAGGCGCGTGGCCTCGAAAAGTGAGCTCGTTCCAGGTCCCTCTGTCACTCCCCCTACTCTACTACAGCACTTGGGGCTCGAAATGTGGCGTCTAGTGGTGATCTCCGAGGCGCGGGTGCGTTAAATTCGCGCGCTTGGACTCCGCAGCGCAAGTCTCGCTGGCACCCGCATCTCGCTACGCCGAGGCGAAATTGTTCGTGCGCGAGAGCCTGAGCAACCGTTTGGTGTGGCTCAGCTTGGCTTTCGGGCTGGCCTGCGCGCTGTCGTGGACGGCAGCCTCTGTTCGCCGCGCGCGCAGCGACGCGCGGCGAGATTTCGAAGAGCGCTCGAGCGCGGTCGCACAGCACGTGGAGCAGAGCTTTCTCGCGCCGCTCGAGGCCCTGTACGGCATTCACGCGTTGGCAACGGCTCTGCCGGACGTCGACCAGCGCAGCTTCGAGCTATTCGCGAGCAAGCTGATCGAGCGCTACCCGAGCCTCGCAGCGCTCGAGCTGTTCGACGTCGTGCGCGACGAAGACCGCGACGAATTCGAGCGACACGTGAGCGCGCGCGCCGGGCGTCCTTTTTCGCTCCGCGAGCCGTCGAGCACGCCTCCGCACGAGATGGTGACGTCACCGCACCGCGAGCTTCATGTCGTGCTGACGCGGCTGGTGCCCTTTCAAGCCGAGCTACATGGTCTCGACATCACCTTCGACCCGCTACGCCGGCAGCAAATCAGTGCGGCCACGGTGACGGCGACGCCGCTCGTGACCAGCAAATTTCGTCTGGTCGAGGATCCGGAAGGGGTCTTCTCGGTAGCCGTCTACTACCCGCTCTACGCTGGCGGCGAGGCTCCGGCGGCGGCGGCGGATCGCGAAAGCGAGCTGCGGGGCTTTGCGATTGCGCTGTATCGGCTTTCGCCGTTGATGAGCGCGGCGCTTTCCGGCACCAGCTTGGATGGTTCGGCGGTGGCTTTGGTCGATCAGGATCCGACGCTTTCCCGGGCCAACGCGCTGCTTTTCGGCAGTCTCGCTGCGCAAAGCCCGCGCGGCTTCAGCTTCAAACACGAGCTTCATTTCGCCGGTCGCGCTTGGCTTTTGGTGACCTCGCGAGCGGCGCCGCCCTGGTTCGATGCGGCGGTCGCGCCGCTCGCAGCGGGCACCGTCGGCAGCTTGCTCTTGGCCATGCTGATCGCGCTCGCAGGCTCGCTGCGAAAATCGCGCGAGCGCTTCCAAGCGCTCGAAGCTTTGGGGCCCTACACGCTGCTGCGTGAGCTGGCCGGAGGCGGCATGGGGCGCGTGTTCGAGGCCAGACACAGCTTGCTCAGGCGGCGTGCGGCCATCAAAGTCGTCGCGCAGGAGCAGGCCACCGAGGAGCAGCTGCGCCGCTTCGACCTCGAAGCCAAGACGACGAGCGAGCTATGCCACCCGAACACCGTGGTGGTTTTCGACTACGGTCGCACGCGCCGTGGCGATTTCTACTACGCCATGGAGTTCGTCAACGGCATCACCTGGGAGCGCCTGGTGCATCAGTACGGAGCGCAGCCGTCGTCGCGCGTGCGGCACTTGCTATTGCAAGCGTGCGGCTCGTTGTCGGAGGCGCACGGTTTGGGGCTCGTGCACCGCGACATCAAGCCGGGCAACTTGATGGTCGGCGTGAGCGGCGGCATCTTCGATTTCGTCAAAGTTTTGGATTTCGGGCTGGTGCGCGTCACGCGCGGGGTCGAGGCGGGCCGCTCCGGACCAGGGGTGCTCTTGGGCACGCCGCGCTACATGGCGCCCGAGGCGTTCGCCAGCTCGCATTCCGGGCCCCGCGCCGACATTTATGCGCTCGGCTGCGTCGCGTATTTTTTGCTGGCAGGTCGCGAGCCGTTCGTCGCCAAGACCGACGCAGGCATCGCGATGCTGCACCTCACCCAAGCGCCCGCTGCTTTGAAGGGGCGCGGCAAGGGCGACCTCAGCGACGCCTTCGAAAGCGTCGTGATGCGTTGCCTCGCCAAGAGCCCCGACGACCGCTTCGGCAGCGCCGCGCAGCTGATGCGCGCGCTGACCGAGCTCGACTTGCCGCCTTGGACGCAAGGCGACGCCGCCGCATTCTGGGCCGACTTCGCCGCCACCGAAGACGCCAAGCAGCCACCAGCGAGTTGACGGGCAACGGACCAACAATCCGAGTCGTGTCAGCGACGTATGTGCCGTTAGATCCAGCCGTTGTGGCGGGCGATGAGCTCGATTTCGGGGGCGCGGGCGGCGAGCTCTTCGTTGTCTTTGACGGGCAGGAAGCGTGAGCGTTCGCCGGTGCGCGGCAAGTGCAGGTACTTGGTCGGTAGCACCGAGCACACTTCGTTGACCAAGCGTTCGAACTGAATCACGCCTTGGCCGTCGACCTTCTTGTTCACGGTGAAGAAGGTCCACGACATCTCGAGCTCGAGCAGCGCTCGAGCGTCGAAGTGAAACACGTTGGTGTTGAAGACGCGCACCGTCGCCGGGTCGAAGCTCGGTGGAATGCGGAACTCCTCGAGCACCACGGGCTGGTCGTCGACTCGCACCGGGATGCCCCCGCGATCGGAACCGAGCTTGTCCACCACCTCGGAAGTGACCGGCAGGCCGTGCGCGAGGTGAAAACCCAAGATCAGCGGATCGAGCGTGCCGCCCAGGTTGTCGATGTTCGTCATCATCAAGGTCTTGCCGCCGCGCTGGACGAAGCGCTCCAAAAGGCCGCTGCGCTTCAAGGCATCGGGCAAATCGCCGTGGCCGGGTGCGTGCTCGCTCGGCTGGCCTTCGGCATCCAAAAAGACATTGCCGTCCGCCGTCAGTCGCACGGACAACTCTTGCAAAAAGGTCGCGACATCGTCGCCTTTACGCCGGGCGCCGAGCGCCGCTTTGATCTTTTCGTCGGTCGATTGGCTCGTCATCAGCCAGAGCGGCGGCAGTGCGCCGTAGCGCTCGCGAATCACCTCGACCTCGCGCAGACGCAGATCGAGAAAGCTCTTACCCGGTAACGCGTCGACCAACGCTTTGACGACGCCGCCCATGCGCGTCGCCATTCCGCCCGCCAAGACGACCAGCGCGTACTCACCGCGCTCGAGCGCGCCGCGACCCAGCGCCGTGAGCCTTGCGTGCTCGGCCGTACCCGGCGCCGGAAGTTGCATGACATCTGCGGCGGTCGGAGGCGTGATGATACCTTTGACGAGGTTGTCGGCCGTGACGCCTTGACGCAGCGGTTCGGCGAGCCTCGTCAGTCGGTCGGCGTCGAAACCGCAAGTGCTGAGGATCTTGCGAAAGTCCGCGGGTAGCGCGGCGAGCTGGGCTTCAAGCGTGGTCATGACGGGCCCCGAGCCTAGCGCAACTCTCACCCGGCT